>Ga0209390_10010784_pt1 | contig 10625 bp, 13 predicted proteins | sample BON01_FD_187212 | JGI IMG/M metagenome (GOLD analysis project Ga0209390, IMG submission 187212) | Freshwater microbial communities from Lake Bonney liftoff mats and glacier meltwater in Antarctica - BON-01 (SPAdes) (version 2) | ecosystem: Environmental > Aquatic > Freshwater > Ice > Glacier... | reverse complement strand
GACGCATCAACGTGATCTGGGCCCTACTGCGCGACCACGCCACCTACCAAGAACCCACACCCACAATGGCTTGACAACAGCATTGAGATTCCCAATGCCCAGGAACAGCCCTGTGGTCGGCTTCGGGAGGCACTCCTTTATGTTCGCAACAGGCCCCGGTCGTATGGTGCTGCCGTTTGGTCAACGTTTCTTGTGTCCTGAGCGTAGGCATCGGGCTAGTTCACTGTGCAGTTCTCCACGGCCCTGAACGAACAACGACTGGTAATTCGTTTCGTGGCTTTACAGGCCCGAACGTGAGCTGGCCATACGCAATACGCGTGCCGATCGCAGTTGGCTTTGACCTCACGCGTCTTCATTGACGGTGCACGCCCCAACTGGAGGGCAATCGCGCTAATCGATTCACCGCGATGCCAATCCAGAAGGATGTCCTCTCGTTCGTGAAAAGTCAGATGCCCATCGCGTGGTGTCCACGTGTCCGGTTGAGGAGCCCGCACACGACCGCGGAGCAAAACATCAATCCCTGAATGACTGCACCCAACTTCCTTCGCAATGTCACGAAGGGCTCATCCCCTTCGCCCGTAATCGGCGGCTAAACCTCGTTGAAACTACGTCAAATGGGCTGTCATGCGCCTCCTTCGGCTACGAACGTCATCAAGAATGACTCACCGAACGTTGCGCTGACCCCTTGAACCCAAGCATCACCCAATGCGGAACTACGGGACTCTTCAGGTCAATGGGAACAACCGGTTGCGCATACGATCACTCCAGCTCGGAATCGTTCTGGAATATTTTCAAGCACGAGTTCAACTACCGGCACGTCTTCGCCAGCTTAGAAGAATTACGTGCAGGCGTGGATGCTTTCATGCACCGCTACGACACGACTTGTAGGTATTTCAAGATCGCCTACACTAAATACCACTTGCCTACGAATTACAGTTCTACAAGAAAGCGGCGCAGGCCACGTAAATCCGTGTCTGGAAAACGGAGGGAATCTCAATCCACTCTGCTGAGCAGGCTCTTTCTTGGCGGCATAGGACCCATTGCTAGCATGATCATCGAGGCTTTCATCAGTCATTTTGGCGACTAAGCCCGAAACACCGATTTCAATAGAGTTCCATTCTGGAGGTTCCTGCCGCTGGCACCTTCTCAGTTAACTTTGGCTGACTTCTTGCAAGTTTCCCATGAAATCTGCAACTGCATCTACGACAATTTCAACTTCCTCGAGAGTCAATTGACTTGAAGAAGGTAGCCACAGACCATGTTCACCAATCCAACTTGAATTTGGGAAGTCTCCAGTAACTTCGTAAATGGGTTGACTATTGATCGGTGGGTACATTGGCCTAGTGCCAATTCCCTCGCGCTTTAAATGTTCTGCGAGGCCTCTCCTGAACGGTATTGCAATATCAATAAACCAAGGTGTCGTACATTTAAGGTTCTGGGGGAAGATTTTAACATTAGGAATTTTCTTCAATCCTGACTGGTATTCCTCATAAATTTTTCTCTTCAATTCGATTCGGCGTCCTAGTTTTCGCATCTGAGCAATTCCAATTGCCGCCTGTAAATCAGTAAACTTGAAATTGAGACCGAAAAGAGGGTGCTCGTCGATGCCACCCATTTCTCGCCCAAAATCCTTCGCAGCACGAACCCTGCGAGCATAGGCACCGTCTGAGGTCAGCACACAACCACCCTGCCCGGTCGTGATTATTTTTGGAACAGAAAAGGAAATCATCCCGGCGATGCCAGCAGTCCCCATCGCACGCCCATCCAAGTAGAAACTTCCAAGCGCTTGAGCTGCATCTTCGAACAGAGCAATCCCAAACTCGGAACAGAGCTCCTCGAAAGCTTCAATTCCTGCACTTGGCTCCCTCCCATTGGCGAGTACAAGCACCAAGCCTTTAGTGCGAGGGCTGATTGCAGCTCTTGCCTTTGCCAGATCCAATGAAAGAGTATCTAACTCGATGTCAACGAATACCGGGCTTGCGCCAACGGCGCGCACAGCATTGGGCGTAGAAATCATTGTGTAGTTTGGAACAATGACTTCGTCGCCGGGCCCAATCGAACTAGCATAAAACATCGTCATGAGTGCAGACGTTCCACTATTTGTCATGATTGCATGTTCACTGCCAGTATAAGCGCATAATTCGCTCTCTAACTGTTCGGTTAAGCGAAACTCTGTAAGAAACCCCCCGGAAAGAAGATAACTCTCGACCTCTTTAGTCTCCTCGCTGTCAAACCACGGTTGGAACTGAGGAATTGATACACTCTTGACCATTACAGTCGCCGTCTATCCACGTCCGGGCCGAAGTAGGGGCCGTTCTTAATCTCTAGAATTCGAGAACCCTCCTCTTGAATTGTGTAACCATGGCCCCCACTAAAACAAATAAGTACGTCACCGCAATTTATCTGCCGTTCCGTAATGAAAGTCTCAGATTCATCATAAAGTCGAACCAGAAGTGACCCACTAACAACGTAGACAGCTTCTTGGGTCCGAAACGACTCCCGAGAAAAGACGTTGTGAATGTGCGGGGGGAGGACCGTGCCTTCCGGGTGAGTCCAAGTCCCGACTTGAATATAGTCTTGGTCAGCAGTCCAAAAGTTGAGGGCGATCCCACTCCACAATTGCTCTGCTGTTATTATGCGAGCGATCAGAGACCCATCTTCCGAGAGAATATCTTCAGGACCCATGAATGTTATCTTACCTCGTCGAGCCGATTCCTAACATCGGCGACCGTTAGTTCAAGTCCCACCGCCAATGAAACTTGCGGCTGCCAAGAGAGTGCCTCTGAAGCGTTTTCTGCTATCATCCGTTTTTCTTTGGCACCGTCCGCCATGGATGTATCGTAGGTGAGTTTGCCCTCATACCCAACTATGGAGGCAATCAATTTCGCCAACTCAGCAACAGAAATTCCTTCACCACATCCAACATTGATGAACCTTAATTCGGTATTAGTGCTGGCAGCGGAAATAAGTGCCCTGGCTGCATCTTCAGCAAATAACCACTCTCTGACTGGCATTCCCGACCCCCAGATAATGACTTCCTCCTTGTGTTCGCGTTGAGCCTTAACAAATCGGTAGACCATTCCTCCCAGGGCGTGGGCTCGCACAGGGTCAAGGTGGTCCCCTGGACCGTACAAATTGGGTAGGGATACATCGACCACATCTACGTCATATTGTTCCCTAAACGCCTGACTGGCCAAAACGGAAAATCTGCGGGCGCCGCCATAACCTAGAACGCTTGGGTGTATCGAACCACTCCAGAAATTCTCTTCACGAAACTCCGCTAGATCACCCGGGTAAGCACAATTTGCAATTGGGTTAATCATTCGAATATGTGGATTCCTGCTGAGAAACTCAAAAGACTCCAAAATCATTTGCATGTTGTCGACTAGTATTCTGGCTTGTCGACCTTTCCCGTAGGCAAGCCCACCAACGTGAGCCGCACAGTTCACAATTACTGAAGGCTTGAATTCAGATGTGACGCGTTCCAATGCGCCCTTAGACCGCAGATCGAATCCCTTTGACAACGAAGCACCATACGTTTGCCAACCCTCACTCGATGCCACACGCTGAACGCACCTGCCTAGGAAACCTGAATCTCCAAGAATCATTAGGCGCTTCGACATCTGTCTCCTTAAAACGAAAAATCGTAGTGAACTAAGGCAATCTCTTCATAAGGATAGCATCTGAACCACGATATTTGCGTAGGCGATTTTCGTCCCCACTCGACTTTTAGACTCGAACATTGTGAATCTCACGCGGAGCGTAGCCACTACTGACTTGTTACGCAGGCAATCATGAAGATGTGGCGGTAAACGCAACGTTGCAGTGCAAACTCATTCGGCATCGTCAGTTGGGAACGCCGTGTGTTACCAGTCCAACAGGATAGAAAAATGACCGCTCATATGTTCTTGCAGGTGGGCTAAATTGTCGTTCAGCATCCTGATCCAAAAACCATTGTTTCGGTAACCATACACGCCGTGTCTCTCTCCCTTGGCTCATTGCCAGAGCAGCCAAAAAAGAAACTCCACTGTTGGTTCCGATAAAAGTTTGAGACCTTGTCATCTGACTCAGGTCAGACCATATTTCACCAGAGATTACACTATATTCACGACCGGGGAGGCTTCTACCAATAATATTCTTCGCTAACTCTGGTGAGTCAGTGAAAATCTTCAAAGGAAGTTTACTCGGACTAATTGCTTGCAGACAGTGAACAAGAGAGGACCAATTCACAGCTCCATGAGTCGGATTTCCAACGTAATCTCCCAGTCTCCAATGAATTGCTATTGACTCATCCCTTTCGGTTTGGCTGGCAAAGTCTGGCAGACCAGACTCTCGCACCATTTGTGCAAGAAGTGGCCATGAATCTTCAACAATTTGGTATTCGACGGGATAGCCCACGATCGTGGAGCCGAGTTTTGCAGATTGCAATTTTGCCTTTGTAATTACCCCAAAGTTGAATCGCAAAGTATTATCATTGCCCCCGTCAACATGCTTCTGGAATTCATTTTGCGCCCTTCTTATCGCACCCCGAGTGAATGAACTGATGAAGGAATTGCTCAACTTCGTCGATACGTTACCCCTCAGCCCGCTCAATGTTGACAAACTACTAACTGGTGGCCAGCCGCCACGGATCTGTGAAAACGTGATATCCAAATGTTTCGCGGTAGGTGTTTCGCACAGTTCAGCGACACTAAATTTAGCGATGCTGGTTCCAACATCGTGGAACTGCAAATGAACGCTCTTCCCTAGTTGAGAACTGATCCAGGCGCCGTAACCAACGGCGAATATTTGTCCAGCAAGCCCACCCGGAACTGCCAGGGTAATGCGTTGATCTATATCAGTCTTCATTTCAAACATGTCCCTTTTTTGTGAAGCAAACTGTAACGAGATGGTAACTTGAATTCGTCAAGTTCCCTAACTAGGTTGTAGCCGGAGGATCCCATGACTCGGTCCACGTAATGTGACACCTGGAAAGTGATCGATGTTTATGAGAGTTTTGGTAGGCTGATCTGGAGGAGGATCACTGTTCCATGTCGAGCTTTGACCGGTTTTCGGGACGAGATGGTTCGGCGAATGCTTGCTGGTGAATCGGTTTCACAACCCTCATCTCGGTGTGGGATGCTGATGCAAACGTTGCACGGGTGGAAACATCAAGTACGAGTTGACACTGGGCTTGCCGAAGGTATCGACTCGATAGAGAGCACAGCCTGGCGCGCTATATGTAACCGAAGCACGGCTCTTGAGCGTGAATTACAACTCTTTAAGGATGCCCTCTGAGATTTATGATTCCTTGGCGGCGGTAGACCCAAAAGGCGACAAGCCTGTTAACGCTTACCAAAAATCAGGTCAAATTCGGCAACTGAAAATTAGTCCACGGTTGTTGTCGTTACCCTACGTGTCAGGGTGAGTTGAGACCAAAGGTTCTTAGCAAGTCTTCCGCCGTTTGCAGGGCGAGATTTGGATTATTTAGTGATGTCAAGTTTATTTGTTTTGCAGGTATGACACGATAGTGGTGTGGATTTTTCTCGGCCACGTAGTGGTGGCCCAAAACCGTGGCGTAACCCCGTGGCAAGTTCACGTTTCAGTTCCCCGCGCACGTGCACGTAAATCCCTTGATAAATCGTTTCCATGCAAACGCGCATATCCATGTCATGAGGAAAATCTTTGACGAGACGATGACCGATTTGTTCTGGAGACCATTTCTTTTTCAAGCCATCATGCACGTAGTCACGAAGGGCCGTGTTAGCAACAAGTTTTCCCGTTTTAGGCCTTGACCTTCGATGCACGGAAGCACGGTGAGCAGCATGAGGCATGTAGCCACCACCAGGGGCGGCGTTGCGGGCAAGCTCACGACTAATCGTTGATGCGTCCCGCCCTAAAATGACTGCGATACCGCGCATTGTAATCCCCGATTTGCGCAGATCGCGGATACGTTCCCGCTGGGCCAAATTCACAAAACGAGGATCAATAACGCGTTTAACACGAACAAGATCAATGCGGTCACCTTGGATATATCTCACGCGCGGTGAGACTACCTTCGCGCGGACTTCACCCGTGTTATAGAGCGCGACACGTCCATCGGGATAGACCCTGCCACCATAGAACGAACGAATCCCCATATCCCAATCCGAAGCGGAATGAGGATCAGCACCAACGATTGCCGCAGCCTGTTTACGTGATTTGCCTTGACCACGAAGACGCAGAAATTCCTGTCGTTTATCGTCGGCAAACTTACTCGTAAAAATACCGCGCCGATGCGCCCACTTGTAGCACGTGATGCGAACGAACCCCAGCTCCCGGGCAACAGCGGAAACATCACCGACTTCCGCTAGCCGTTCAAAAAACTTCTCTTTCTCCTGCTGCGAATACTGCCTAGGAGTTCGACGTTTCGCAGACAAACCCGCCTGACCCACCCAGCGGTAACCCCAATCCGCGGACACCCCAGCAGCTGCTGCAGCCTTCCTTACCGAAACACCACGATCATAAGTTTCATAAAAAACTTCCCTCTGCTCATCCGTATATCTCCTGGCAGGCATAACCATCCCAACTCTCAAGTGTTGCAACGACCGCTGGAATCCAAGGAGTTTTATGTTTCGTAATGTCGCTGACCCACAACTCGTTTAACCCATCACGGTTGAAACGGCGGTTCGCAAGACCATCATCGGTTGGGACACCTGAGTTGCGAGATGCTCTACCAGGTCCGGGAAGGCCAGTAAAAGCAGCGTTATGCATCAAGGCGTTCACTAGGTTCACGCTCACGGAAACTCCGTGAGCCTGCGTGAGTTCGGCATGCACCCGGCGGTACCCATATGTCCCATGGGAAGCCACATGCACGTCTTTAATGTTGCCTGTTAACCATTCACGACGCATCTTTGTCTGCGCCAGTGGTCGTAAGCGGTATTTGTAATTCCTCTGGGAAGAAACTCCAAGAACACGAGTGAATTGCTTAACCCGATAACCATCCCCAATCAGGACGTCAATTACCGGGTGAAGCCTTTTGGGTGATGGGCTTGGCTCCCCAACATGTCATGGGCTCTGCGAAGAATCTCGACCTCGTTTTTGCGCCTCACGGATACGTTTTCGTGCATTACGCAACTCCCGGGACTCGGCAATCGGAACGCCGGGGAGTGCGCCTCGATCAATCTTGTCTTGCTTGACCCAAGGGTGAAGAATGGCGCAACTCACATCCAGATCGGACGCGGTTTTCTTCACCGTTGGGACTGCCCCCGGTTTGGTTGACACTTGGGGTTTGTAATTACTAGGCCGCGTGTGCGGTTGTGTGAATTGTTTCAAACTGGACGGGTGTGAGTTTGCCCAGGGTACGTTGGCGACGCTGGCGGTTGTATTTCGTTTCGATCCAGACCACGATTGCTAGGCGGAGTTCTTCGCGAGTTTCCCACCGCTTGATGTTGAGAACATTCTTTTGTAGCAACGAGAAAAAACTTTCCATGGCCGCATTGTCACCACATGCCCCGACCCGGCCCATGGATCCTTTCAGACCGTTATTTTCTAGTAACCGCACCACTTTCTTGGACCGGTTCTGACTACCACGATCACCATGCAGGATCGTGCCGTCGGGCATACGTATCATGATTGCATTACGAATCGCGCAGACAACAAGTGAGGATTTCATTCGCGAGTCGATGGAATAGCCAACGATTTTGTTCGAATAGCAGTCTTTCACCGCACACAAATACAGCTTGCCCTCACTCGTAGGATGCTCAGAAATATCGGTTAACCATTTCTGGTTCGGTGACGTGGCAGTGAAGTCATGCCGCGTTCGGCCGTGCTCATCAAGATAGGCCAGCAGATCGTCATGAACGGCTGGACCAGGCCTGCGGTTACGGCCACGCTTCTTCGCATGGATCGAGAAGATTCCTTGGACCGAACATAACCGTGCTACCCGGTTCTCTGAAGCGTGGTGACCGGCTTCGGTGAGTTCATCGCTGATCAACCGATACCCAAACTCGGGTTCAGCTTTATGAATGCGTAACGCAGCGGCAATCAGATGCGCGTCATCCCAATCCCGTTGCGTAAGCGGGGATTTGAGCCACTTGTAATACCCCTGAGTCGATAGTTCCAGGACCCTGCACGCCACCGCGACCGGCACTCTGATTCGGGCACCGGCCGCAGCCATTTCACGGACGAGCGGGTAAATTATTTTCCCGGCAGGTTCGCCTGAGACAAATACGCGGCCGCCCGGCGCAGGACTTCGTTCTCCTGCTCAAGCAGCCGGTTGCGTTTCTTGAGTTCACGCACCGCCGCGGCTTCACTCTCAGTAATACCGGGACGGTTTCCATCCTCGATATCGGCTTTCTTCAACCAACTCGACAAGCAAGCAACGGAGATCCCGAAATCCTTCGCGATCTGGGTCAACGGTGCTTGCCCCTGACGGGCAACAGTCACGACATCGTCGCGGAACTCTCTGGGATAAGGCTTAGGCATGACAGACATCCTTCCAGCGAAGCACAAAACTTCACAGGCTAGGTGTCAACCAAACTCTGGGCAGACCCGTTTGACCAGCTCGAATCAATGAAACAGCTCTCACTCGGAACTCATCAGGATAGGCACGTGGCATGAAAATAGCCTTTCATAAAGGCCGAAAATCAACATCAAAATAGGAAACTTTCTCTAGGTCAGGTCAACGTCAACCAAACCGGGGGCACTACCACACGACTCGTAGGTAGTCCAAGATCAGCTACAAGACACCTCTTGCCTACGAGTTACAGTTCAACCAAATCGCGGCACAAGCCAGGTAAACCGGTGTTTACAAAACGAGAAAACCTCAATATTTAATCTGTATTATTCCACTAGTTCGAGCTTAGTCTTCAGCGGTCGTTGTTAAAGCACAGAAAGGATTTTGTTATGACGTCTAATAACGAAAACCCAACAACTCCGTTGGTAACGGTACTTCTACCTGTGTTGAATGGTCAAGAGTGGATTTTCGAGTGTTTGAAATCACTTGTCGCTCAAACATTTACGGACTATGAAATTTTAATCATTGACGATGGTTGTACCGATAGCTCTATTCAAATCGCCGAAGACATGTCCCTCACTGCGATTCGAATCATTAAAGGACCAAAAAAGGGACTAGGAGCTGCTTTAGCTTTAGGTGTAAACTTGATTAAGTCGCCATTCATCGCTCGTCAAGATCAAGATGATTTTTCGAATCCTCAGCGCCTTGAGAAACAGGTGGCGTATATGAATTCTCACCCCGAATGTGTGATTGTGGGAACCAACGCTTTCAAGGTTGATGAATTGGGTTTGCGTTATGGCACAACGAAGGTGCCACTTGATGGGAAGTCAATAAAACTTCAACTTAACCTCTATAACCCTTTTGTGCACACATCTGTTCTTATGCGAAGAGAGTCAGTGCTCGCTGCTGGAAACTACCACGTTCGGGAAGGTATGATATTTGCTGAGGATTACGACCTTTGGTCGCGAATGTCTCATACTGGTGACTTTTGCAACTTGAGGGAGGCCTTAGTTTCATACCGCTCAAATCCACGTGGGATAAGCGAAGGCAATGCGAGAGAGTTGAGAACGTCCGCATGTGCCATTGCAGTCAACAATGTAAACACCTCGTTGGGTTTTAGTCTAACGAAATATGACAGTTCACTCATATCTTCTTTCTATGGAAGAAGTAGTCGGATAAGCGTGCGGGACGCATTACGTTTGTACGGAATCATGTTTCGACTGTTTTCCAAATTCGGATTCCCACCACCACTTCATGGTTTTCGTCTCCATGACTTCCTGGCTCCAATGGTGTGGGTACTTCGCAAACCGCACATACCCGATCGATTGCCCTTTGATGAAAAGGGCTACAACATGTCAGATTGAGTAACTAAATAGGGAGTGCCCCCGGTTTGGTTGACATCATGACCTGCCCCGAGTTTTGTTACCTGTTTCTTGTTGACTTTAGGCGGGTTGTTGTTGCAGGTTGACTTCGAACCCGACGGGGGAAATGTAGCCAATTTTGGAGTGTCTACGTTGCCGATTATGAAAGACTTCAATGAATTCGAATATTGCATTCGCTAATTCGATCCGTGTCTTCCATTTCTTTCGGTTCAACAGTTCAATCTGCATCGTTGACCAAAACGACTCCATCATGGCATTATCGTAGGCGTCACCGATGGATCCACATGATAGCGTGAGTCCAGCTGAGCGGATTCTGTTCGTGAAAGCCCCAGAAGTAAATTGGACTCCGTGATCTGCGTAGCCCACACCACCTGGTCGCGGTTTACGTTGCTTTATCGCCATGTCAAGGGCATTCACAACCAGTTGTGAATCCTGAACTGAATCGATAGACCAACCCACAATTTTTCTGCTACACGTGTCCAAAACAGTGCAACAGTAGACCTTTCTTCCTTCACGAGCTTGGATTCCAGCGGTCATCGCAACAGTGCGGTCAGTGTGGATGAGAGTAGCTCAGCCATTTATTCTGATGGTGTGAGCCAGCCCAGTGACTTTCGTGGACGTGAGTTCAGTTCATTAGCGATTCTTTGTAATGCGTCGTTGTCAATGATTGCAAGGTCTGTCCCTTTGGGCAGGTATTGACGTAACAGGCCATTGGTGTTTTCGTTACTACCTCGTTGCCATGGTGATGCTGGCTCGAAAAAATATGC
>Ga0209390_10010783_pt1 | contig 10626 bp, 9 predicted proteins | sample BON01_FD_187212 | JGI IMG/M metagenome (GOLD analysis project Ga0209390, IMG submission 187212) | Freshwater microbial communities from Lake Bonney liftoff mats and glacier meltwater in Antarctica - BON-01 (SPAdes) (version 2) | ecosystem: Environmental > Aquatic > Freshwater > Ice > Glacier... | reverse complement strand
CGGGTTGACACTCGAGTTGTTGCCCGTGACGGCCACATCTGCCTTACGGCGACCACCTTGCCCGAGCGGCAGGTTGGCGAGGGTGTCAGCCCTTCTCTTGATGACGTCTCAATATTAATCCATGACAGGCTTTTGATCAAGACGATAAATTTAAGCCTCGCGCGCGCGTAGAGCCACCGGCGCGCGGTCCGCAGGGTCACTAGAACACTAAATTTGCAGGCGCTTTTCTTGCAACTCCTTTAAGGTAAAGTGGTGCGCCGCCGCTCGCCGCGCCTCGCCGAACCCTTTGGCGAATGTCCACAGGGTTCGAGCGCGAAGGACAATTAGGGGTTGCTTTGCACCCCATTGTCCTTCGCCGCCCTCGCCTTCTCTTAGGGCGAGGTATTTCGGCGGCGAACAAGACCCCACACTGTGGATATTGAAGCCGACAGCGTCTCTACGATCCGCCGCTGTCTCGCGCCAAGTGGGCAGCTGCCTCCGCCTCTAATTTCACACCTGCGCGCTCATTTGCTGCTAATCTTTCGCGCTTTTTCCGAAGGTCAACTTCAGCCTGCTGCACTACGTCTTCAGAAACCGGCAACCATGGCTTGGCTAAGCATGAGGGCGGTGCCAAGACCCTTTCTGGAAGGCGTCCATCTGTTAAATACATGCCATGCTCTTCTACAGTTAGCCTCACAAAATAGTTGTGCTTTCGTTTGTTAACTAGCTCGTAAATCAATTTGTCAATTGTTATCTGATGAACCCATCCGTTCTTTATACAACTTGCCAGCGCATCCCGAATTGACTTGCGTGTTATTGGGCCTGCCAGGGTTTTCTCAATTTCGTCCTGACTTGTGAATGGCGCCCCAACTTCCCACGCGGCATGAACTTTCTCCTGAACCAACACGTAGGCAGCCTGCCGCCCCCTCTCATCAGAATCAGAAACGTCTGTGTCTTGAGACTCGACAGAGCTGACATCCAGGACTAGGCTCCTGATGTCCAACATATCCCCGTGGTTATCTAATTGGCAACCCAAGTCCACGATGCCGAGGTCAAAGTAGACTCGCTCTGGCATCTTCAAGTCTTTCATTTTTGTACAGGAAAGCTGGCATTGAGCGTTGCCATTTTTTTCCATTCGATACTCAAAGTCCATAGCGCCGCGAAACGCTGAAGACCCTCTGTATTCCTCGCCCGATTTCTTTGCGTGGTGCACAAGCAAAACGCACAGAGGGTCGCCTTGGGAGCGAGCCAAGTCGATTAAGTAGTCGACAGCGCGTATAAATCCGCCTGTGTCTTTCGCAGTGTTTTCATCCCCAGACATTGAGCGTGCGACGGTATCGACAACGATCATTTGTGGACCTTTGCCAGCCTGAATTATCTCGGCCAATTGCTCGACCTCATCTGAGTGACCGCCGTTGGACTCGTTAAAAACAACAGCGGCGCTAGTCAATAAAAATCGATCAGCGACTTCTGCTGACGACCGCTGGTTGTGTTTCAACCAAGCGTCAACCCGTGTGCGGATACCAAAGAGTCCTTCACCGGCAAGGTACCAAACGCTGCCTCTGGATACCTTGCAGCCATTCCATTGTGTTCCCGTCACGATTCGCAAAGACAAGTCAATCGCAAGAAAAGACTTAAAGGAGCCAGGCTCGCCCCAAAGCATGCCTACGCCATCACTGGGCACAAATCGTTGAATCAGCGTCTCTGGCGCGGATACAGGCTTCGAGAAGTCCAGAGGAACGACTAGAGGTCTGCCCTTTCTGCATCCTTTGCTGCCCCCTCTGCTGCCAGTGTCAGTCTTAACGCGCAGTTCTAAAGCGCCCCCAGGACGATACGTATTCATGACGCCCTGGAGAGCTTTCTCAATTGTCAATTCACCGTACGTCTGTTGCCCGCGCATTTCATCCCACTTCGCTCGCATCAATCCAGATCGGCGAAAGGCAGCATCCATTCGAACTGCATCACGCCCAAGCCAAAAACAGAGGTGGTTACAGATGGCCATGTCATTCGAGCTGTCGTCACCGTGTACATCCTCACCCGACCATAGCTTGGCGAACCCTTCGTTGCGGTGACAGGCCATCTCAATAATGGCCTCGTCACCAAGCTCAACTTGCAGACCTACTGCGTCCTGAAGCCTCCTTGCAGGTTCGCTCCGCTCACGAACTGGAATGAAGTCATCAACGACTGCATCTAAGGCGTCTTGACACTGAACGATTGTTCCGAATTGATACACGGACCCTGTCACCGTGAAGTAACGCGGCGACGCTTTGCTGTACATCTCAAGTCGATTCTCAGGGCCACCCTTGCCGGTGTTCTTTGGCGCTCCGAGACACAGGATATGTAGCCCACGGCCGCTCGGACTACGCTCGATGTAGCTGCTAGGGAACTTGTCGACAACCTGTTGCGCCCATGGCTCCAACACACCCTCATCGTTCAAACATTTATCGAGATCAATCCCGACAAGGTCGTCAACCAGTATGACACCCACACCTGAAAAAGCTTTTGCGTTTTTTACAGCCTCAAAGCTCGACCATGTGGCTGGATTCGTGGTGGATGCGCTAGCGCCTGTGGGCATACACGGCACTTTTGTGACCCGGCCATCGCGCTCGACAGCTCGCCAATTCACCCAAGCATTTTTTTGTTGAAGCAGATGAGGTATGCCAGCGGCATCAAAAGATATTTGATTCGGAACAGTCGGAGTAGTCATAGCGAATGCCCCCTCTTCGTGCTTCGCTTTGATTTGAAGGCTGCGATGGCTTCTTCAATTTCGTTGAGGTCCCAGACAGTAGTTCCCGGACCCAGCTTAAAAGGAGCTGGTAGTAGTCCTCGCTTAACAAGTCGCCAACACGTCGTCGGACTTATGGGAAGTAGCCCTGATGAGTTTTTAGTCGTTGCAAGTTCAGAAATTTGTATATATCGCTTTTGGCTCATTTAACACTCCATTCGGTTCACGATGAACCGCTAAAGTGGATTGAACCGAGCTGGAGCAGAAATAAAACCGCCCCTTATTTCTAGTCGGAATTAAACCGCCGCCACCCCGCCAAGGAACCGTAATCCGACCAGATTTTTTGTGTCGCAGCCAGTGTCAAGCCAAAACGACTAGAGGCCAACTCCAAAGCGTAAGCAATCGGCTTGTCATTCTGCGTATGTCCACGCGCGGTAAGCCGCTCATATTCTTGACCAACCAGCATATAGACGTTGAGATCGCGTGAGAGCTTTTGTGGGTCCACAGGCCTTCCATTAGATTTCTCTAAACACATGGCACGCGACGGCTCCACACCCTCTACGATCTTCTCCAACGACTCAAGCAACGCCTTCAAATAGAGTTGTCGCTCTGCATCCGGCAGGCGGCCCATTTGGACGATATCCCTAAGTGCCAAAACACATTCGCCAATAACGTCTAACCCAGCAACATAGTCACCCGCGCTTGCCCGCTCAACTCTATGCTTTGCTGCGGCAATGACCAGCGGGTCGACCAGTGAACCAGCCCACTCTTTCATCTCACTCATGGCCTGTTACCTCATGTTTTGCAGTGGTCAAACCAGCTGCAAAGGATGACCACTCCTCCATCACCTGGCGCCGTTTATCAAACAGATCAGAGCGCTGATATGCCAGCTCGACGTCTGAGCCGGTGGTGTGTGCAAGGCACTGCTCGCAGACTTCGCGTGGGTGGTTGGTGTAGTCAGCAGCCCATGTGCGAAAACTACTGCGCAAGCCGTGAGGGACGGCATCGACTTTCATCCTGCGCATAACGGCTGTCAGCGTCATATCACTAAGTGGCTTACCTTTAGCACCGGGAAATAGTAGACCTTCGCGCGCTGGAATTGAGCTTAAAAGAGAGACAGCTGCTGGACTCAGCGCAACTCGGTGCTCCTTGTTGACCTTCATACGTTCAGCGGGAATAGTCCACACGCGCCGCTCGACATCCACCTCAGACCAATTAGCGCCACGCACCTCACCGCTTCTAACGCATGTCAGAAGCAAAAACCGTAACGCCAATGCCCCCATTCCTTCCTGGCCGAGCAACTCCTCGTAAAAAGCGGGAACCGCATCTACAGGGATGGACCGCTGATGCTTGGTGGGTGCAATTTTTGAGCGTGCTGGCAGCGTCAACGCCAAGTGTCCCTTCCAGCGAGCTGGATTGGGGCCCTCGCGAAGGCCTTGGGCTGTCGCAGCATCAAGAATGACCTCAATGCGGCCGCGAATACGGTTTGCCGTCTCAGTTTTGGAGTGCCATATCGGCTGTAGGACCCTCAGTACCGCGGCGGTATTGACATCGGCGACAACCATTTGGCCAAGAACGGGATACACGTAAGTTTGGAGCGTACTGGTCCATTGGTCTGCATGCTTTGCATTTTTCCAACTAGATTCGTGTGACTTGATGTACCGCCTCGCGACCTCGGCGAACTTTACTGCTCGAGCGCGCTGCGATGCAAGAGCGCTTCTGGCAGCTTGCTTAGCGATGACAGGGTCGACGCCTTGTTGAATTGATTCTCGGCACGCCTGAGCCTTTAAACGAGCATTAGCGAGTGACACGGCAGGATAGGCGCCAAGGCCGATGTCGCGACGCTGATCAGCGACCACTGCTCGCAGAATCCAACTCTTTGCAGTCTCATTTCGGACCTGCAAATACAAACCAGCAACACCCCCAACGGCGTGCATACCTGAAGTAGCTAATCTTTTAACGGCCAAGGGGCCGAGTGCAGTGGCGATACGTGGCATTTTTAACCCTCATCCTACCCATCATTAAAGTTGCTATTGGATGATATAAGGTGCTACGAAATAACACAAGCTGAAAAGCGTTTCTCCTATGAAAAAGCCCCTAAGCATTGCTGCTTAGGGGCTTTCATATGAAACCATTGGCGGAAGAGATGAAAGCCATGTCGTTAGGTTTGAGCCTAAGAGCAACGACAAGAAGAATAAAAAGGCTGGTCAACTTGTCATGACCACCCGTAAGCACCTAAACGTTGACTCCGACACGCCCATCATTTTTATTGACGCAAATGCTCAGAAGGCGATGTTGGAGCAGTTTGTTGACTCAGTCGAAGTCGTTGAGATAGCAGCTGAGCGCAAGGCAACCATCCACCAGTTTACGGATAGGTCATTTAACAAGGGGGAGCTGCTCAGCACGGATGGTCAGCTACTTGATCAGGTGAGACAGTTTGTTGCCGGTGTAGCGTCGAAAGGGTCAACCTTGGTTGCCTGCACGAAAGCGGTTAAACAGGCAATCTGTGGTGAAGACAAAACCTACGAGGGAGCGTCATTTGTCAACTTCGGCAACCTACGAGGATTGAACGACTACTCAGCCTTTGCTAACGTCATCATCCTTGGTAGGGAGCAACCACCCGCTAGCGGCATGGCAGACCAAGCAAGAGCTATGTGGTGGGACTCAGAAGAGCCGCTACGGCGTTTGCAGGGCAAGAGTGGTAATCAGCCCTACAGCAGAGAACCAAGGGGTTACAGGGGCATTCAGAGGGGTTCTGTGCAGGTTCAAACCCACCCTGACTGGCGAGCACAACTGCTGCTGGAACAAGTTAGAGAAGCTGAGAGTGAACAGGCTTTAGACCGACTTCGACTGCTTAGGGGCGAAGGTAAAGAGAGACAGGTTTACATTCTTAGCAACGTACCCTTGAACGTCACTGTTGACTATGGGTGGAGTTGGGCTGAATACCAGCAACTGCTCTCATTGTGGGAAGAAGCGGATGGTGTTATGCCTCTGAACCCAAAACACTTGATGAAGAGGTGTCCAGTTAACTCTAAAGGGCTGACACGCACCAAAGAGCTGATACAAGGATGGAAAAGGTCGGAAATACTAATAATAAATACTATTAGGAAAAGCGACCTTTATGTCAACGAGTACCGTCCCGTTGATAGTAGCTCTCGATGGTCGTCAGTCGTGATTGCGGCTAAGGTTGCACCTGAGGTTGCTAAGGTAGTTTTGGCTGGAGTCGCTGGTGATGATGTTGAAGTCACGTCACGAAGGAAAACATGAAAATATTGAAACGAGTTTTACTAATGTTAATAATCTCGGTTGCACTGCTGCTGATAGTAGTTAATTTTTCTGAGAAGACTTCAACTTACCGATGTGAGGGAACAATTCAATTCAAGGATGATGTTAAGTCAACGACCGTCTATCTGAAACTCACAGAGTATCGTTGGTGGGTTCATCTGTGGAGTAACAATGATGCAAATATTCACCTTGAAGTTCCAAGTTTAGTGTTTCCCCATATGTATTTCAGTGACGTGAAGAAGTTGGGCGATATTTTCCAAATCTACGACCTTGGTGGGACTCAACAAATAGGAGTCTTTTCTAACCTGAGCAATACCTTACGGATAAAGTTGCAAAACGCTTCTTTTGATGGCGAGTGTTCTTAGCACTAGGGCGTACACACCTACGCCCCTCCGCTGGTGCACCATCAGTCACAGTCCTTGTACTTACTAGCCAGACACTTTTTAGCCATTGCTTGTATCTTTATTTGACCGTTTACCGTAAAGTGAATCAGTCTATTCAAATTAGGAGTTCAAATGACACTCTGTCCTATTGCGTTGGCTGCCTCTTGTTCAAAGTGTCCAGTTGTTGGGGTTTGCCCGCTAAAAGAGATTATTGGTAATTTTGTTCCAGAATCTAAATCTGAGCAAGACCCCACAACGTCTCAAGCTAAGGATTCCAAATAGAACGCTGGCCTAGCATCTAGTCAAACGAAGTTCGGGCCATTAACACCTTACTCAAATCGCTCTAATTTGTATCTGGGCAGGTACAACAGTATCCGAGTGACTAGCAACCCCTCCCCCGCCCCCTGTTAGTCTCGGCAGTGTTTTGGGCGTACAGCACTGCAAATGCTTACGCGGCACAGACAGGTAGCTACGCGCTTGTAGCTTGCAAACGCATCTAGAACGGCTGCTAAGGCCCTAACGTATTTGTCGATCGGGGATTGTTTTGCGGCCGAGATAGTGGCAAACTGTGTGTCACTTTGTGGTGATACAAACTGCCAAGCTGGTCAGGTTACAGATGGGGAGTAACGGGAGCTCCTAGAGGGAGCGACAACCAAGCAGCCCTAACTGTGAATCCAGTGCCGGGGTCAAGGCTCGTCACCCTTATCCAAAATAGTGAATCGAGACAATGACTTAGGTCTTTACCGCATCAGAACTCACTGGTTTGTAGCATGTACCTGTGGCATGTTGTGCCACGTTGTTAGACCAACGTGAGGCCAACATGGCAGGATTAACAGGGCGATTTCAACGCGGCAGCAGTTACTACCTTCAGGTGGTTTTACCGCTGAATCATCCGCTACAAAAAATATTCAAGAACGGCCAGGTTGTTCAGTCCATTAGGCGGTGCACGTACCGAGACGCTATTCGAGATGGAACTATCAAGAGGGCCGAAGTTGTGTAGGGGCCATGCAAAAGCCCCTCCCCATCGATCAGTCAACGCTCCCGACTGTGGCAATGCCTAGTGTACGTCACACCCTGCAATACATACACGGTGGCATCCTCCCTCCCCATTTATCCTATTGAAACGACCCCCTAACGTTTAGACATCTTTTGACTTGGTATCAATGTTTATTTAATTAGTTAGTGAAGGACACCCCATATTTCGTCCGAGCCTGACGGATAATTGAACGTGACTTGCTGTACTGAAGGCGGTAGTTAATCACTTACGTATTCAATGGCTTGAGCGATGCCATTGATTCAAGAACCCTGCCGGAACGTATAAATGCCTGATACTGATCTTTTAGCCATCACGACCAAACAAAACACCCCAAACGACAGCTCCCAAAAAGATTACTTCTCAGTGCGCAATGGCGTCCGTTTTGCTGGCGTGCATCTCATAATTGACTGTTATGACGCCGAGAGTTTGGATGACATAGGCTTTATTGAGCAAACACTCATTAGGTGCATCAGTGCATCGAACGCCACGTTAATCAATATCCATCTTCATCACTTCGAGCCTAATGGGGTCAGTGGTGTTGCCGTGCTTGCTGAAAGTCATATTTCTGTGCACACGTGGCCACAGAGCAACTACGCGGCCTTTGATGTTTTTATGTGCGGCAATACGCAACCTGAAGCTTGTGTTGAAATCATTCGCGAAGCCTTCAAACCCGGCCGTTTAACGGTTAACGAACACTTGCGGGGACAAGGACTTTGAATATCCAAAAACACAATAACTGGTGGCAGGAGCGATGCGAGGACTTGGGCATTGCCCAGTCTTTAGATATGGTTCTGCTGCATGCTGAACGAAGCCCTTATCAGTTGATTGAAATTTTTGAACATGCAGCATTTGGCCGTGTCCTCGTTCTCGATGGCTACCTGCAAGCTAGTCAGGCAGACGAATTCATTTATCACGAAATGGGGCTACAAGTTCCTTTACTAGGCCGAAAGCGTGAGAACGCCTCTGTACTGATCATCGGTGGTGGGGATGGCGGCAGCCTTCGAGAGGCATTGGTTCACGACTTCGTGAGTGCCGTAACCATGGTTGAGATTGACCAACGCGTGGTCGAATTGTCACAAGAATACCTTGGGGTCAATGGCGACTACCTCGACCCACGCGTCAACCTGATTTTTGACGATGCTGGACATTTTGTAAGCGACGCCAGAGCGCGTGGCCAAACCTTCGACGTCATTGTGCTGGACTTAACCGAGCCGGTCGGCCCATCTGCGAGTCTTTTTACAGAAGCCTTTTTCGTCGATCTCGCACAACTGGTTTCAGAAACGGGCGTCGTGGTTGACAGCGACAGCATTTTTTTGACGCGTGAAGGCGCTGGTTTTTTACAGGAGCAATCAGGCGATGGCGAAAATCTAGTGAGCGTCATGCTCCGCACCAAGCTGCTGCCTCACATCGAAGCGTATCGCGCAAATATTCCGTTGTACCCAGGCGCAGATTTTGGCTTTTACCTTTACAGCCGCGACGGGGTTTCTCTGCGCCACCCCGTCAAGGCTTACCAAGGTCGCCACTATGACCCTGACGTCCACCAAGCCAGCTTTGCATTACCGCGCTGGCAACGGGAATGGCTGCGGATTTAAAACTCCACATACTGGCATTGCCCCAAATCAGTTGACACATATGATGTCAAAACTGAAATAGAGAAAATGCAAATGCGACGAACACAATATGCCCTGGAGTTCAAGGACGAGGCAGTTTGGCAAGTCATCGATAGAGTCCACACTGTTGTTGGCGTAGCCAAGCGGCTTGGAATTTTTGAGAGACTCTTGTACTCATGGTATGCAAATCCAAAGAGTTGATGGCACTCATCCCAGAGGTAGCCGTTTCTTTAAGGACGGCTGAAAGGCTTAGCAAAGAGCTAACAACCGCAAAAACTCCACTTGACAACACTATTAAAAAATGACGACAAACTGAGGTGATAGTAAAATGAAAAGATTTTTAGGAATTGTGGTACTTGGTTATTTGTGGTGTACCCCAAGTTATGCAGAATTTATAATGCAAGATTTGATAAATGTATTGATTGAAACGAAAAAAGCCAAAAGTATAGAAGTGGCTAACAATTTACAATCGACAGGCTCTGATGATCAGACTTATGAGTTAGTTATTAGGAATGCGAATCTAAGTCTAGAAAATGCAACAAACATTGCGAAAGCAATTGATAAAGTTAGTAAAAATAATGGACCAAAGCTCAGCACGTTAAGCATGAGTTTCAATCAAGATTTACGAGATGAAGGGGTTATAGCGATACTTGATAAAATCCCCAAAAACACTCCTGTTATAGCTTTTGTTGAATGTGGTATAACTGATAAAGCAGGACAAGCAATCATTGATTGGGCATTAGACAACAAAGAAATTAATGGCATATACATAGAAGGCAATGCTTTTTCGAACAGCATGGAAGCAAAGTTTGAAAAATTGAGAATGGAAAGGCCTCAACTAACAATTTTAAGCAAATGGGCCAGTGAAGAATTCAAACAAATGGTCAAGAAAAATTTTAATTAAAAGTTCAATTGCAACTATATATTATAAAAAATTATTACAGATGTATGGCATGTCATAAAACATCGATACTCAACAAATACAATGCGAATATATATCAAGTTGCAGAGGACATTTTAAATACTCAATACAACGCATCTGAGTAGGCGCTCTGAGGCGATTGGATTGAATTATTTACTTGTATGTGTACCGCAGATTTATTAATCAGATATATTAGAAGTTACGGTAATAACTTTAAATAACCACTGCAACCGGCGACCTTAGTTCGGCCAAGCTTTGAATGTGCTCAGGCGACACGCCACAGCAGCCACCAATAATCGAAGCCCCAGCTTCAATCCAAGACAAGGCGAAATCACGGTATGTTGCTGGGGTCAGGTCATCTCTGATAGCTGAGAGGCCTTCAATGCTATTGGCTTGAGGTTTGTCACCTATAGGCGGGAAATTATTCGCATACACACCCAATCTCACATCCTGCTCAAGGCCTAAAGACAACAATGCCAGCTTGGCATGTTGCAGTGCTGTTTTCATCACCTCTGCGCAGCTGCAGTTAAACAAAATAGCGCAGACATGTTGTCCCGCAATATGCTTCACAGCGTCAAAAACAGACTCACCAGAACGCAAACTCGAATCGCCTGTGTCGTCATCCTTGACAGTGAACGAGATCCAAGTGGGTTTCCCAGTAGACATCGTTCTGGCTTTAATCATTG
>Ga0209390_10010782_pt1 | contig 10626 bp, 13 predicted proteins | sample BON01_FD_187212 | JGI IMG/M metagenome (GOLD analysis project Ga0209390, IMG submission 187212) | Freshwater microbial communities from Lake Bonney liftoff mats and glacier meltwater in Antarctica - BON-01 (SPAdes) (version 2) | ecosystem: Environmental > Aquatic > Freshwater > Ice > Glacier... | reverse complement strand
GCTGCTCGATAAAACTTGAACTCCCTCACGCTGGTCCTGAGACTCGATGTTCGCTGGTTTGCCACTCAGACCAAATTAATACAGTCCATTTCACCCCTGCCAGAAAACCACCGATGAAAATATTCCGTCCCGCTACGACCCATACACGTAATGCCCTTCACCGTGCCCTATGGCTTACGATTCTTTTTGGTCTACTCACCTCCCTTCAATTGAGTGCGGCTCCGGAGAAGAAGGTGACTACCGCTCTGACCATAACCCAGAAGTTACCGACCCTGAAGCACGTCGACTTGGGCAATGAAGGCGCCTCACATGGCGATATGCTTGCCTTCGCCGCCGAGGTGATTACGGACGGTGGAATCAAGGGGGTATTGAGTGGATTTATTACCACGGTGAGCATCCCGGAAAAGGAGGGCGAAATTTTTCAAGATCGAATCGTACACATGGTGTTTGATTTAGGTGATGGCAACACCCTCGTGGTCGGTGGAAAAGCCGTCTATCCGCACAACGAGGGGGTGGAGATGAGGAATAATCACCCGCAATTGCGCGCAATCATTGGCGGCACTGGCACTTTCATCGGTGCGCGAGGACAAATTTACACCACTCGCAACGAAGATGGAACCTACGAGCACCGCGTGGAATTGGTCGACTGACCCAAGGAAATCATTACCGCTGCTGAGTCAGAGATTGGCTGCTGGCGTCAACCTTTGAGACCTTAGCGCCCAATTTCTCCCCTCGCTTGCCGCTTTCCATTGCGATGTCGTCGGTGCGGACGGGACTCCGCGCCCTACCATTTCTTTTGGGGCGTCGGGGAACGACGCGTGAAATCCGCCTGCGATTGACCTTGTCTCGCTGCAGCAGGCACTGTGAAATATTTCTCATGTCCGTTGAAAATATTCTCGTTGTCCGTCGTAGCTTGTTTGATGAAGTCGGTGCCTTTCAGGGGTTCTGCTGCGATTCCGATCGCCACCTCCGCGCCTTTTTTCTACCGGGTAACAGTTTTTTCCTGCCGCGCCCGGATGCAGAGCAGGATCCGTCGCACAAGCAGCTCATCCCTTACTGCGTCTTTGTGCACGCCGGCAAGGTGCTTCGCTACACCCGGGGCGGAAGCTCTGGCGAAAAACGCCTCGCTTCGAAAATGTCCATTGGCATTGGTGGGCATGTGAATGACTCCGACGTCGGTGCCAATGGATTTGACGAAGCCGGATACAAGGCCTCAGTACACCGCGAAATCTCGGAGGAACTGCACATCAACGGGACATACACGGATCGGATCATCGGTCTGATCAACGACGACTCCAATGAGGTCGGAAAAGTCCATCTCGGCGTGGTGCATCTCGTCACCCTCAGCACCGACGACGTCACGCCCGGAGAGGCGGCAATTGCTGATCCCGCCTTTGTCTCGCTTGATGATCTCGTGCAGGATGTCGAGCACCTCGAAACGTGGTCACAAATCGTAGCCGAGGCCCTGGATTCCTTCGAGCTACTTAAGCAGTGACAGGTGCCGTCACGCGGGCGGAGCTGTCAGCACGGTGTCCTTGAGAAATGGATTGTGCCCGTGGGCAGCGAGGATATTCACGACTGAGACCGAGGCGATCTGCGTGAGGGCTTCCTTTGTCAGAAATGCCTGGTGCGCGGTCACCAGCACATTGGGAAACGTGAGCAGATAGGCCAACCGTTCGTCGTCGAGGATTGTGCCGGAATGGTCCGAGTAGAAATACTCCTCTTCCTCCTCGTAGACGTCCAGTCCCACTCCTCCAATTTTTCCAGACCGAAGCGATGCGATCACGTCTTCCGTATTTACGAGTTCACCCCGGCTCGTATTGATAATGACGACGCCAGGCTTCATCTTTGCCAGCGTCTCTGCGCGGATGATGTAACGGGATTCCGGCGTGAGCGGCACGTGGAGCGAAATAATATCCGACTCGCGAAGCAAAGTATCTAGATCCGTGATCGTGACTCCCCGTGCCGCGGCCCACTCCGAATCAGCCATGGGGTCATAAGTGATGACACGCGCTTCAAACCCCCTGAAAATCTGCGCTGCTTTCTGCCCGATTTTCCCACATCCAATCAGGCCCACCGTTTTGCCAGCAATGTCGAATCCGACAAATCCTGCCAGTGAAAAATTATGATCCCGGATTCGGTTGTATGCCCGGTGAATCCGGCGCACCAAGGTCAATAGCAATGCAGCAGCGTGCTCCGCCACGGCATTGGGAGAGTATGCAGGCACGCGAGTGACGATGATCCCGAGCTCCGCAGCGGCCTCAAGATCGACTTCATTGAAGCCCGCGCATCGCATCGCAACAACCCGAACACCTCCCTCCTTGAGGATGCGCAAGCATTCGCGATCCAACTTATCGTGCACAAAACAGCACACCGCAAAAGCTCCCTGCGCGACCTGAGCTACTGATGTATTCAGTGGAAATCGAAAATACGTGATATCCAGCTGTGATCCACTCACCTGTGTGAAATATTCTTCATCGTAGGGCTTCGTGTCAAAAAAAGCGACGCGCGGTCTAGTCATGCAACCTGTGAAAAAGCACAAATCCGGGGTTCAGGTAAGCCAGGAAAGTAAACATCTCCTGAGACCCACGGCCAATTCACACAGGAGAAGAAATTTTCACCATGAGAGCAAGCGCATGAAGGGGACTTCAAGGGTTGTGCTCAATCCCAAGAAACCATTCGACCAAATTCCATTTGATGCGCTGATGTTGTAATGCTATGATGCTCTGCATGAGAACCACGTTAGATATAGATTCATCCGTTTTAGAGGCAGCTAGAAGCATAGCGCTCCTGTCTCGCAGGAGTATTGGAACTGTGATCTCCGAACTGGCGGCGCGCGGCATGAAAGCTGGCCAAACGACTTCCAGCGAGGCTGGGCATCCGGTGTTTTTGCTTCCCGGTGATGTCCAGCCGCTGAATCTGTTGACCATTCGCGGGCTCATTGATGACGATGGTTTACCTGATTGATATTAACGCGTTTCTGGCGCTTGCTTGGCCTAATCACCCGCACCATGGCACGGCAATTCACTGGTTTGATAATCTTGGAGCCGATCAATGGGCAACGTGCGCGACGACCCAGCTCGGTTTCGTGCGAATATCCTGTCAGCCAAAATTTTCTCGATACCATGTGTCTCCAGAATCTGCCTGCGACATGCTGGACCAATGGACGAAGCGTTCCGGGCACGTCTATTGGCACGAGGAAACAAATGGCTTACTCGCACCAGAATTTCGGAAACTGCGACACCGCATTTTGACCCATAATTTTGTCACAGATGGCTTTCTCGCATCCGTGGCCGCAGGGAATCAGGGCAAACTTGCAACCTTCGATCGCCCTCTGGCAAACGTGTTCCCCGACATCGTCGAACTGATTAGCCACCACACGCCGTCCTGATTGATCGATAGCACCCGAGACCCTCACTTCTCTCCATCTTCTCCGACCTCCGCCACTGGTGACCGTGACAACACAGCGAGCCAGACAGGATTAACAGGATGACGAGGATCACACTGCTATGAATCCCCCGGAAAGCGGCCTAAAGCGGCCTCCCAATGGGTCAAGCTGCGGACAACCTACCAACCAAGCACGCTGGCGAAGATCAAGGGAGCGACGATTGATGCGTCGGACTCGATCACGTACTTGGGAGTTTGCACGCCGAGCTTGCCCCAGGTGATTTTCTCGTTTGGCACGGCACCGGAATAGCTCCCGTAGCTGGTGGTGGAGTCGCTGATCTGGCAGAAATACCCCCAGAGCGGCACTTCAGGACGCTGGAGATCCTGGTGCAGCATGGGCACGACGCAGATCGGAAAATCTCCAGCAATGCCACCGCCGATTTGGAAGAACCCGATCGAACCGAGGTCACCCATCGGTTTGGCTTGCCCCTCATACCATGTGGCGAGAGCCATCATCGTCTCGATCCCCGTGCGCACGGTGTGGACATTTTTCACGTCGCCAGTGATGCAATGGCCGGAGAACATATTTCCGAGTGTCGAGTCTTCCCAGCCGGGCACGAACATCGGGAGGTTTTTCTGGGCGGCCGCAAGCAGCCAGGAGTTGGCGGGATCGATCTGCGTCTCGAGTTCGCCTTTGAGCAGGATGCGATACATGAATTCATGGGGAAACCAGCGCTCTCCGGCGGCGTCGGCGGCCATCCACTCGGCCAGGACGGCTTTTTCGATGCGTCGCATGGCTTCCATTTCAGGGATGCATGTATCGGTGACGCGGTTCATATGGCGGTCGAGCAGTGCTTGCTCATCGGCTGGCGTGAGGTCGCGGTAATTCGGAACACGCTCGTAAAAATCATGCGCCACAAGGTTAAAAACGTCTTCCTCCAAGTTGGCGCCCGTGCAGCAGATCGCGTGCACTTTGTCCTGCCGGATCATTTCGGCAAGCGAGAGTCCAAGCTCGGCGGTGCTCATGGCGCCAGCGAGCGTGACAAACATCTTCCCTCCCGAATCCAAATGCTGCCGATAACCATCCGCCGCGTCCTTGAGCGAGGCAGCGTTAAAATGACGGTAGTGATGCGCGATGAATTGGGAAACGGGTCCGGGTGTGTTGCCTGTGGTTGTCATGGTCGATCAGCCGAGCGGTTGGCTCAGCGGTAGTGGATGGATGGGTTGATCATTGTGCGTCGAAACCAATCGATGCACGTCGTGTGAACGGCTACGGGAAAATGGGAAGATCCCGCCATCGCCGCGACAGGTGGCTTGGCAATAGAAACCATAAGTTTCGGCCCTGCCTCAAGAGGAAAACGGGATTTTTCGGCCGATGGTAACCCGGCGATAGATCACGTTATCGTCACAATTGGCCTATTTGCTGCTACACTCACGGCGATCAATAGTTAATCCATGCCGAAAATCCGACTTTCAGGCACCGTACTCGGTGCCGACGACCCCAGCCGCACCTCCCGCGCCCGCCTCCTCTATCTGCTCTTTGCCAAAGGGTGGGATATTTACAATTCGAACGGCGACCAGCGCATCACGCTTTCCAATATCGAGAAAAAAATCATCGAGTCCGATGCGTTTGTTTTCACTCCGGGAGCGACGCTGGAGGATATGTTTAAGGCGATCTCGATTTTTGTCGGCTTCCAAACACTGGATCGTAATCTTGCGGGCAAACCTACGATCATCTTGAACGAAGACGCATCTTGGGATCCGTTTTTTGCGGTGCTCGCCCACCTCAGAAATATGGGAACCGTGCTTCAAGATTATAACGATTACCTGCTCACCGCGCCGTCTCCGGAAGCCGTGCTGGAGATGCTGGATCACGCTAACGTGGGCGGGATTCCCAACCCCGGCAGGCACAAGATGGAAACGTCACCGATCTCGATCGTCGAGACTCCCCTGCCCGACGATTACATCGGCAGTGCCTGCGTGTTTTGCTCGGCCTCGCTGGAGGACCCCGACTATTTGGACGATGGCAACCGCCTCGGCCGGATTTTAGCAGAAAATAAGATCGGTTGCGTGTCGGGAGCTGGACGCTCTGGCATCATGGGCGCCGTGGTGCGTGGGTCCGTGGGCGCAGGCGGATGGGCGGGCGGCTCCAATGTGCCCCATATCATCGAGCTGGAAGGCTTGCCGGACGGGTTGTCTAGCTTCTGGCTGCGGCCCGACATCTATACCCGGATGGAAGTGATGATCGAAAACTCGAATGCTTTTATTATCTTCCCCGGCGGGGCAGGCACTTTGCAGGAACTGCTGGCGCTCATGATTTTCAAACATCAGAAAAATCCGCTCATGGACGGTAAGCCGGTTGTCATTTTTAACCGTCAGGGCCAAGGCGGACTGAAATTCTGGGATCCGCTCATCAATTTGTTAAGCGACATGAGCTACCCGGGCGATTTCGTGGTTGCGAGCGAACTGGACGATATCCTGCCAGCGATCCGCACCGGAATGCGGAAACCCGCAACCGTGCTGGCAGCTTGAGCAGATCGTCGGTATTGTGCCGCGATGACACCTGCTGAACTTGGCCTTCCGCACCGGGAGCCGTTTATATTTGTGGACCGCATCACGGAAGTCCTGCCGGGCGCCTCGGCGCTCGGTTGCAAAACGTTTAGCGGGGAAGAGGCATTTTTCGCCGGGCACTTCCCGGGCAACCCGATTGTGCCGGGCGTGATCCTCACGGAGGCGTTGGCGCAGGTCGCCGGGATCGCCGGGATGACGGAGTCCAGCACGGGAGGGTTTTTGCTCTCCGCCATTCGTTCGATGAAATTTCCCCGCGCGGTGCGGCCCGGCGAGTTGATCTTGCTTGAAGCGAAAATGACGACGGACTTCGGTGCCCTGGTCGGATTTGAGGTAGCCGCCACCGTGGATGGCGAAACCGTGGCCTCAGGCCAAGTGGTGCTTTCGCGGACGTAGCGGCTCAGTCTGCTTCCGGGAGCGATTGAATACGTGGCGCTCCCATGGAGCGTTTGGAACGTGGTGGTGCTTTGCTGGCTGCAAGGCGCTCAAGGATCTCTGTTGCCAGTCGAGTGCTGACTCCCGGCACTTCGGCAATTTTTTCCACTGGCGCCTTTCGGAGCCGTTCCACACTGCCGAAGCGGGCGAGCAGTGCCTTTTTGCGCGCCTCGCTCACACCGTCGATTTCATCCAGCGCGCTCTCGCTGATACGCTTGCTGAGGAGTAGGCTGTGGTATCCGTTGGCAAACCGGTGGGCCTCATCGCGGATGCGCTGAAGGAGTCGCAACGCTCCGCTGTCGTGCGGCAAGATAAGCGGCAACGGTCGGCCCGGACGGTGGATCTCCTCAAATTCTTTTGCTAGACCAATGATCGGCATTTCGTGCAGCCCGATGGCTTGAAGTTCTTTGCAGGCGCTGCTGAGCTGCCCTTTTCCACCATCCACGATGACCAAATCCGGGAGCGTGCCCAATCCGGCGCTAGGGCTGTCGGTAAGGCGGCGGACAGCGTCAATGATAGGTTCCTGTGAATATTCAGCGTCCTCACCGACGATGGACGCCGCCTCGCCAAGGATGCGGCGATAGCGGCGGCGCACGACCTCGGCCATGCTTGCGAAGTCGTTTTGACCTGGCACTGTTTTGATCCGATAGCGCCGGTAGCTGGCGCGGTCCGGGACTCCGTTGCGAAACCGAACCATCGATGCCACGATGTGCGTAGAGCTGATATTTGAGATGTCGAAACACTCCATGATCCGTGGCGGCCGGTGGAGGCCGAGCGCATCGCGCAGCGCGGCGAGATCTTCTACCGGATTGACTGTGCTCGGAAGCATCTTGCGGGTAAATCGCGTGACAGGCTTCGCTGTGGTCCGAAGGTCATCAAGGAGATTGCGCAGTTGCGCGGCTTTCTCGAAATCCAACTTCTCAGCGGCTGCACGCATCTCAGCCTCGACCTGCTCAAGCATGTTCTTGGATTCTCCGTCAAGGAATTGACACGCCTCCTCGACTCGCGCCCGGTAAGCATCCTGGGCAATCTTTCCGATGCAGGGAGCGGAGCAATTTTTGATGACATCATTGAGGCAATGCCGGTAGTCGCGCTCGGTGGGAACCACCGGCTTGCAGGTGCGGAGACCAAACCGCTTTCGGATCGCATTGAGCGTGGTCCGCAACGCTCCGCTGTGGGCAAACGGGCCGTAGTATCGCGCGCCGTCATCTTTTTTTAGGCGAGTCAGATGGAAACGCGGAAAAGGATCAGCCGGGTTCACCCGCACCAGCAAGAAGCGTTTGTCGTCGCGGAAACTGACGTTGTATTTGGGCCGAAATTCTTTGATTAGCTTGCCCTCGTAGAGCACCGCCTCAGCGTCACTGCGGACCACGTGGAACTCAAAATCCCATATCGAATCAATGAGCGCGCGCGTTTTTCGGTCAGCCGTGATCGCCCGCGACGGCATGAAATAATTCGAGACACGTTTGCGTAAGTCCCGTGCCTTACCGACGTAAATAATGTGCTTGAGCCGATCACGCATCACGTAAACGCCCGGCTTGTGCGGGACGTCGTGAAGGCGGGCTCGGAAGTCAGGTTTCGTGTCACTCATTACGGATATTGCTTGCGAATATACACCTGCATCGGGAGAAATTCCCAGCGGATCGAGAATTTTTGTCGGGCATCGCTGAATTCAACAGATTAGTTTGTCAAAACGTGAGTCAAAATTCAGGGCTGGATCAGCAAATCCCGTCGGCGTGTCCGCCGGGGTCGTTTAATGTGCATTGGTTTCAGATGTTCAATGCGGTGGCATTTCAAATCATGATGGGAGCACCCATTATTCTTTTTGCCAAATCGCTGGGAGCCACATCCACGGTGCTCGGGATCGTCGCGGCATTTACTCCGCTGATGACGGTGATGCAGCTCCCGGCGGCGCGCTTTTTGGATCGGTGCTCATACAGGCAGTTTGTGTTATCCGGATGGGGGGCGAGGACGGTTTTTATTTTTGTGGTGGCAGCGATTCCGCTGATGGTGTTCCTCGACAACCTTTCCAAGCTTTGCTCGCTGCTGGCGGTGTTATTTTTATTTAACCTGCTACGCGGGATCTCCTCGGCCGGGTTCATGCCGTGGATTGCGGCCATTATTCCAGAGTCGGAGCGTGGACGGTTTTTAGCATTCGACCAATTCTTCATCTACCTCGGCAGCCTGTTTGCGTTATTGGTGTCGGCGATCGTCATGACCGGTCACGTAGATAATTGGGAATACTCGTTGGTCTTCCTTGTGAGCGCGCTGGGAGGCACGGCGAGCCTGTATTTCATCAAGCGGATTCCGGATGCCCCGGCGGGCGATGTCGTCACCCGATCCGCACAGGCAGTCCCTTGGCGGGCCATGCTGCAGTATGCGCCATTTTTCCGGCTGGTGGTTTTTAACCTGCTTTTCATGATCGTGATCGGGAGTATCAGCATTTTTTCCATCGAGTTCCTTCGGGAGATTCCGGGATTTAAACCGGAGCTGATTTTGTATTTGTCCGGTGTGACATTTCTGGGGCCGCTTTTGTCGCTTTTGCTCACCGGGCGAGTGATTGATGCCATCGGCAGCAAACCCGTGCTGCGGGTGGCGCTTGGTGGGTTCGTTGTTGTGGTGTCCGGATGGTGCCTGATCGCGGCCAACGTGATTCCCTGCACGATCTGGACGGTCGCAGCACTGAACTTCCTAACCGGCCTCGCAGGAGCGAACTTCAATCTCGCAAATCTGCGGATCGTGATGTCAGCCATTCCAGAAATGGGACGCAATCATTTCTTCGCGTTGTTCACGGTGATCACAAGTCTCGGGCTCGGAGCAGCGCCCATCGCCTGGGGAGTGACGCTGGATGCCATCGGGACGTATGAGATGGTGACGGGCTGGTTCACGTGGCGAAAACACAGCATCTATTTTGCAGCCCTGATTCCTCCCCTCCTCGTAGCAATCGGGCTGGTGAATATTTTGCAGGAACCAGGGGCTGGTCAGCGCGCAGAAAACACGCTACTGGGAGCAAAGCTGAAGCGTTTCGCCAAGAATTGGCAACGCTGATGGGAGCGGAAGCCGTCCCTTTCAGGCAGGGGCGCTTCTTCTACATGAAACGCAGATTGACTTAAATTCCCGGCTACCAGAGAAGATTTTCCGAAGACATAATTCCTGAAATCATCGGGCTCTAACGGCCTTAATGACCTGCCCCCACGCCCACTCGACTCGAGTTCCTACTCCGGCGAGTGTGACGATATCGGGCGCTCCGGCATCTGAAGTCTCAAGACGTTCGCACCAACTTACCCCACTCGTAACCAAGGACCGCTTCGTTGGGAATGAACATGAGGGTGTTCGACTGCTCGGCGTCATTGGGGCGCACCGACGAGACGGTGAATCTTCCAAGATCATCGCCGGTGAACGTCCTTTTTACTATGTCACGCTTGCTCTGCACCATTTCGAAGAGGAAAAGCCCTAGTAATCTGTGACATTTAAATGGGTTCTTCGCTACTTTCAGTGGGTGAGCATGTTCAGTTAAGACCCGGAGGGTCGATTAGGAAATTAGCCGGTGGTTTGCACCCTGAGCTTTCTACACAACTTTTTGGGTATAATATTGAAGGACGATTAACGCAAAGGGCGGGGAAACAACAGGGCGGTTTGAGGGCTTGTTGGATATATACAGAGAGCTGGGTGCTAAGACGCAGGATCACCCGCCACTTTTGCACCGCAGCCTGCATGGCGCAGTCAACAATTTTCAGGAAACGGAGCCTGGGTCCTTGCCAAAGTGCTGCCAGCAGATGGCGAAATCGGCCACGCGCATGAGCCCCACCCACATGCTTTGAGTCCCGGGTTCCCCGTCGCACTTGCGCCCCAGGAAGCCGCCCAGCGTGATGACCTTGCGCACCATCTCCCGCAGGCTGGGCCTAAGGAAGCGCCTCGCGGCCTTCGAGCACGACGCACACCGACTGCCACTCATCCTCGTCGAACACAACGTCGCAGGGCAGATCGGGGCACTGCCGCCCCAGTTTCATGACATACATCACCCGCCATGCGACAATCATGATTCACAATGGCGGCGCGGTGAGGCTCAAGGATGGCATTTTGTGTCATAGCCTCATTGTCGAAGAAGCGACTGGCGGCCATCACCTCCGCGAACCTACGGCAGGCACTGCTGATGCTGGCAAGCGGCGATTGCCACATGCGCGTGAGGATCGTGCGCAGGCGTGCATCCAAGCGTGCGTCGCCCAAGTCCGTGCT
>Ga0209390_10010781_pt1 | contig 10627 bp, 11 predicted proteins | sample BON01_FD_187212 | JGI IMG/M metagenome (GOLD analysis project Ga0209390, IMG submission 187212) | Freshwater microbial communities from Lake Bonney liftoff mats and glacier meltwater in Antarctica - BON-01 (SPAdes) (version 2) | ecosystem: Environmental > Aquatic > Freshwater > Ice > Glacier... | reverse complement strand
TATTTATATACATTTATATGTACAGGTGTATACATACATGTATGTGTACATATATATGTATATATGAACATTTAAATACATTCGAACTTGTTTTTACATCATTGCATAGAATTGCGCGCACCAAATACGTTGATGGACCTAATACTACTTCGGTATGTATATAATATGTCTATACATATGTGTCTATATGCATATATATATATATATATATAAATATGTATATATATATTCATTTATAAATCTATATATATAAATCTTTGTATTACATATATATATATTCATATATAAGTCTATACATGTGAATTTTGGTATGCACATGTACATCACTACATAAAGAGTGAGGATCCGTGCGTTCAAGTCGAAGATGAACCTGATTCTCCTGTGGTATATATATAATGTGTGTGTCTATATGAAAACGTATACATATGTAAATACGTATATATGAATACATTGGAAAATAAATGTACATCATTATATGGAGTGTGAAGATGTGCACGCCAACGACGAAGATAAACATGATATTACTGTGGTATATGTATATTGTGTATGTATATACACATATATATATATATTATACATACACATATGTATAATATATATAGATGCATGTAAACCTGATATCACTGTGGTATATGTATAATGTGTGCATATATATATATACACATATATATATATATTATGTATATATATATGTGTATACACGTATCAGCATATATGTATTTATTGATGTATTCTAATATTTATGTACATCGTTATACAGAGTAAGAAGATGCGAGCGCCAACGGCGGCGATGAACGTTGACTATTGTGGAATATATATAATGTATGTATGTATGTATATATATATCTGTGTGTGTTTGTGTATAAATACAACGAACCTGATATTATCGTGGTATATATAAATGTGTGTACAAAATCAAAACTTGTATGCAAATGTGTGTGCATATATATATACATCAATATATATTCATGTATATGTGAACTTCATTAGAAAGAATGTGAGGATATACGCGCGAATTTTTGACGACGAACCTGCTATTTGCTCGGACATACGATTATTTACATGGCACGTGCATATTTATTCAATATGATACATATACGTTCATAAATATGTATGTATACATCTTATGTGTGTGTATATATATATATATATATACGTATATATATATATGAAACAATACATAGATTTCTATGTACATACATATATACATATATATGTATACTTGCATAAGTACATATTTATATATACATACATATATTGATTCATATATTTAAATGTATACATGTACATATATATACACATGTATATATACATGTATGTGTACACGTGTATATACATGAAATGTTTATATACATATATAATATATATATATATCATATATATATATACATATACATAGATATAGTGCGTGCATGTATATTATATATATATATATATAGTGCGTGCATGTATATACGTATACATTTATAAATATGTATATATATATATACATATATATATATATGTGTGTATATATATGTATGTATATTATGTATAGATGTATATTCAAATATATATTCATATATACATAGATTCTTGTATACAAATACATTGTTTAACAAAACGTGCTGATGCGCCTGCTCAAAATGTCAATGCACCCAATACTGCGTTTGCATACTTATATTCTGAGGAGAAAATGATATCTTGTATTCTGGTAGAATTTGAAAAGAGAATTTTCTCGTGAGAAAAAATCATCTCCTGCGTGAATGCGGCGTGTTGCACATAGAAATATTTTTCTGTTTTGTTTGACCCCTCCCCAAAAACTTGGCAGATTACCGGATCTGACGCCAAGCCTAAGTCCATCACTAAGACCGTTTTGAGAAAGGGCGGGAAATTCAATGTCAAATCGAAGGCACGTGTCCACTTCTAGATTTTTTTTGATGACATTGACGTTGACCATTCCACGAACCCGTAGTTGCGCAGCATAGCAGTGGAGAGGGAGTGAAGGTCAATTTTTTTTGTTGCACAGAAAACGAAATGTATTAGTTTGTGCGACACGACTTGTACTTCTTTGACACGACTTGTACTTCTGTGACATGACTCATTTACATGGATCCTGCACGAAAACAATCTGTGCGAGGAAATTGGGACATATTTGTTGTGAGACATGGCTCGTGCATAAGTGGCATAACTTATGTACATGAATCTGACCCGGATTTTGTGCAAAGAAAATGAGACGTATTCGTTCGTATGTGACATGACCTGCTCATGTGTGACGTGAGGCTTTCACTTGTCACGGGACACATGTATACGTGACATGACTCATTCGTATGTGACAACGTGACTCATTCATACGTGACAAGACTCATTCACATGTGAAATGAATTGCAAGACGCATTTACTTGCTATGGGGTGGCTACGATTAGTAGGATCCTTAAAATTATAGGTCTCTTTTGCAGAATATCATCTGTTTTGGAAAAGAGTCCTGTAATTTAAGGAGCCTACTAATCGTAGTCACCCCATACCAAAGACCAATTCGAAAAGGGACATTGTCATTTATATATACATATAAATATATATATACATACGGATATATATGGAATTTTTTGTGGAAATTTTTCATGGGTGTGTGACGTGACTTCATTCGTATCTGACATGGCTTGTTCGCTTGACCAAAGGACATTCGAGAACATTTCGTGCAGAAGAATACTATTTACCAAAAAAAGATCAAGAAATTTGAAGAGGAAATATCATATACAAAAAGGAAGTGTCATCTGCCAAAACGACGTCAAAATTTAAGCAATTCAAGGAAAATTCTTGCAGAAACATACTTCAACTTTACAACGCCAAACAGGCTTCCTGGCAGTGGATCTTAGTACCGCCTACATCGGTACCACTCTTTTGTTCGATTTGTACCATCACCTCAGAACTGAAGCGTATTTTGGATTTGTACCACTAATGAGTGAGCCGGGGTCGACATCTGCTGGTTTCCGTCGGAAGAGATCGATTCGGACACATTACATTCACCACAGAAATCGTGCAGATAAATTGCTTTCACAGAAAAGTTCGTACAGAGATCATATCCACAGAACAGATTTTCAAAACAAAAAAAATAGGAGGAACACATGCTCACAGAGCATCAAAGCTGGGGCCATCCAAAAATATTGAAATCAGGACTGGGAGCCACAATCTAAGACCCTCCCAGAGTCTGAAAGACGGACGAGCTTATTGTCTTTTACTTCTTTGTATTGTGTTCTATCTCGAGTCTTAACAACTTGTCACTTTTCAGCATGTTTTACGTCACTGTGAACATATATTTCTATTTATGATTCAATATTGCACGTGAAGTCGTCACAGTCTGCTTACATTTTTTGATATTGATCTCTTGAAGTACACACTTTCACACGCGCATACATATGCACACACACAATGGCAAGAATCAGGCGCTGGAACCTGATTAGAAGGGGTGGAAGTATGTTTTGTTAAAGACGAAGGCCTAGCGCATACACACATACACAAACCAAAAAAAAGAAATGACAGCACACCGACAACTCAAATCTAAACAGATTCGACCAAATAGAGCGTCAAGAGTCGCTGCCTTGACAATGGGATTTCAAAGTGCAGGTCCTATTTGATTTTCAAGTTACGGTAATATGCTGCCCTTCGCGAGCAGCCTCTGCGGCCAAGGATAGCTTTTTTGGGCCTTCTTGGTTTGTTCTGTTGAAATAGACACAAGAGACGTCGAAATTTGGACCTCGCTCTCCAAGGAACATCACTCTAGGTCACAAGTCTGAATGGATGTGGATAATAACGCTCCTTCTAGACTCTAGTAAAGCGAGGTTTGAATTCCAATGTCTCCTTTAAAAGAAAAGACACAAAAATCCCATGAGGGTGCTCTTGGCCGCAGAGGCTGCCCTCAGGCAGCATATGATTTCAAAATCAGGTAGGACTTAGCTACTCAGAGCTGCCCTTCTAAACCCTATTCTCAAGGGAGGGAACTTTTCAGCCGCAAAGTTACTAGACGATTTTTAATGAAGTAACAAAAACGACATCAATCAATGTTCACAATTTGTACATGTATATATACATGCCTCATGTATATATTTATATGCACCTGCACATATGTATACATGCAACCTTTAATACTTAGGCATATATTCAGATTATATCATTTACCTATTGTAAGTGTACTCCATCTTGTAACAGTCAGTTCATGAAAAAGTTATTGCGTGTATCTTCGTCATGCGTGTGTGTATATGTACATGTATATAATAGACTTGTGATGAAAGCCGAGAACCAGCAGCCATGGTTATGAATGGACAGCAACACACACACACCTGACAGCCGCTAGACATGCCAAGCTGAGTACACCAGTATACAAACACATAAACTCTAGCCATATGTTTTCAAGCTCACTCGCCCATAATAGTGCGATGATGGCGCTGGTAGGCCACTCGAGGCAAACCCTTGCTTAAGATGTCTATTGGCTTGTACTATTCTGTGATCTTATAGAGCTTCACCTCAGGCTTATCTCTCGCAGCAAATTCCCTGACTTGATGGAAGCGAGTGTTGACATGCTTGGTGTGTACATACACGCCACTCCCTTTGACGAGGAAGATACGTGTATTCTTATCTTGCGCTATGAGGGTAGGCGTGGTCTGCTCATATCCCAGGAGCTCCATGATCCGCCTCAGATACACGCAATTGAGCGCGCACTGTGATACGCTATAGGACTCGCCCTCAGTGCTGCTAATGGCAATCACGACGCTTCGACGACCATGCTACCATTGCTCCAACACGCATGATCATAAGTTGCCCATCCGCTGACACTCCTGTGATCATGAGCCACCATGGTTGGCTCCAGCGTGATCTGCCTGCACGCTGGCCGAGATCTGACTAGGAGCTGTCTCCACCCAAACCGACAGCAGGCTAGGATCTATAGCGCCTTGCCTCTAGGTGATTTCTAGAGATTGGGTATCAGCCAGATAGCGCAGGAACCTCTTGGCCACAGCTAAGTTTGTGGGCCCTGGATTTGACATGAATCTGGCGCATTGATTAATAGCGAAGCTACATTCCCCACGAGCAAAGCAGGTCAGATACATGCACGCCCCAATAAGCTGCTGATAATTGCGAACCATTTCCGCATTGATTGATGTTGCTTTTATTGCTTCATAAGAAATAGTTTAGTAGCTTTGCTGGAAGCTCTATGTGCTCTTTCTCATCCAGCGGCAGGTTATCCGAAGCTCCCAAGTGCAGATTCACCTCACATGGAGTGTCAACGGGCGTGTAGTCACTCATCTGCAATCTTTTGAGCATGCCATTGAAAGACTGCTCTTGGCTTAGCTGCACGCCCTTTTCATGATCCTGCTCGATCCTGGTGCCCAGGAACCACTTGAGCTCCCCGCTGTGCCTGAGATCAAAATCCTCGCTCATAGTGCTAATGAACCCCTTGTACATGGCTTCGTCACCACACGCTGCTAGGCATTCATCCACATAAATGCACAGAAGAATCTTGGACACGCTCCTGTCGTCTTTCTTGATGTTCTTGACAAAAAGTGACTCCATTGTTGTCTACGTTGATAAAACCGCAGTCGAGCAAGCACAAACATCTGATTCCAGTCATGAGCAGCTTGCTTCAGGCCATAGATGAGGTGATGGCACTGCATCGCCTTGCACTTAGATAACCTGTATTTGCCAGGTAGGTGAATATAGACTCTTTCCTAGCATTCTGTTAGGACGGCTCCTTTCACATCAAATTGATACAGCGTCAGTCCTTCCTGAGCTGCTATGGCACATGTTGATTGTATGCAGGCTGGATTTTGATGTGGGTGCAGATGTGTCACCGTAGGACCCCGGGCCTACCTCTTGCTGCCTTACGTCGGCGTTGCAATCCAGAACATTCCCGTTGCCATCGATCTTGAAAGACATGCAGCAATTTATCCTTTCGTGACCGGGAGGAATATTATCCTCGTCCACAATGAAGAACGTGCCCATCTCAAACAGTTTCTTGATCTCCTTCATCTAAAGCTGCTCGTCAGGTCTGCTCTTGATAGCATAGTAACTGCGAGGAACGGGGCGCATTCCTGCAAACTGCTGGCCGTGCTCGCCAGAGGCTATAGTGGTCCAATCATGCCTATCATAGCAGCTGACAAAGCAGCCTATCGTGTTGGAACATTCCTGTCTCCTGATTCTGCCACCAAACATTCTAGTTGCAGTACTTCTCACAGCTGAGCAAAGTCGATCAGAGGAGTCCAAATAGGCCCTTGGTCTCATCTCCAAACATCTCATCAAGTGTCATGTGGCCTCAGTGCTGCTGCTCCAGTGCGTTACGAACATGCCAAGCGCTCAGTTCTGCTTCATAAGTGCTTGATCCTTCAGTTGCACCCACATACCTGGGCTTGGACTCGAGGAGCACGCACTTCAGGAACGTGTAGTTTCCTTTAGCCCTTTTGTTCTCACGATGATCCATGCACTGCGTGGTCCACAACACTTTGTCCTCAGGCCAGTAGCTCTCAGGGAGAACAATCTTGACCTCCGTACTGATGAGATACTCTGCCAGAGTGTTATTGTCGACCTGTCTGACTGTCTTGCTTCCTGTGTCTCTCAGTGGTGGTGCAAGAGTCCCGTACGGAGCTGGCAGACCATTTACAAGGACGGTGTTCTACGCCTCATAGCTGGGAAGAAATCCTGCAAGGGCGCCATCACTTTTCCCCTCTGGTCTGGTAATGACCGAAGGTGGCACCCCACTGATGCTGCATTCAGCATCCCTGCTGCGCTTGACTTCAAGATCGAGCGGCCGCTGCTACTTGATGGTAGCTGGCAGGCTGCAGCAAATCGTGTAGGTCCCACTGGCAAGCAGTGCTACAGGTGATAGTGGTGCTTTAAAATTGCTCGATGATGCTGTCTTCTTTCTCATTTAGTGTCGTGGAAGAGAGATTAATTGATGTTACTTTTATTACTTCGTCAGAAATAGTGTGGTAGCTTTGCTTGAAGCTCTATGTGCTCTGCTCAAATATTTTGTAGACTCGAGAATATCAGCTAACTGGATAGAGAGAGTATAATCCTGACTGTGCACCCTCTGATTGGTCGTGCGAAACGGAGAAGCCTAGTATGTCTCATCAATAGTGACATTTTCTTGAGAAGTTCAAGGATTGTTCACAATGAAGGCGCGACGACCGTGACTTATACCGACACTCAAATACACGCCCAACACTCCTCGAGGTGCAAGCTTGGTGTGCTCTACGAGGTCCCGGCCTCGATGCACAACAGTAGCACATCTGAAAGCACGGAAGAAGGAGAGGTCGGGTTGCTTGTGATACCTGTTAATAATAAAGTGATTCCACACCAAGTCTACGATGAGGTGTGCAGTTATAAATGTGAGTGGCATAGGAGATGAAGAGTTTGCAGGTGCAAACTGGGTCTTAGAAACCCAAGAAAGAAAGAAAGAAAGAAAGAAAAGAAAACGAAGAAAGAAAGGAGTTATGTGCGGAAATACTCTCACTATACACCATGCCCCCCGTCTCTCTCTCTCATCTGCCCGACCTCCACCGCCATCCCCCTTACCAGGCTGACGCACGTGGGGAGGAGTACTGCCCTCCGTGCGTGTCATGTGTGTATCCGCGTGCGTGTCTGCATGTGCGTGCCTGTCATGTGGTGTGTCTGCGTGCGCGTGTGTGTGTAGTGCGAATTTGTTTTGGTGTGTGTGTGTCTGCGTGCGTGTGTGCGTGTGTGTCTGTGCGTGCGTGTGTGCGTCTGTGTGTGTGCGTGTGCATGCGCGAATGCCATGTGTCTGTGTGCGTGCACGTATGCGTGTGTGTGTCTGCGTGCGTGCGTGCGTGTCAGTGTCTGCGTCTTTCCCTCCTATCTATAATATGTTCTCAGGAATCCGACAAGCACCACGGCTTCTATCTCACAACGGTGGGGGTTTGCTCATGCTTGTTTGGGTCTGGAACATTTTGGATACATACCATGATGTTCCAGACCTCCACATACATGAGCGTTTGCATAAGTATATGTATGTGCGTATGTTCGGGTGCATGTCTACACCGCTGTTTGTACATGTTACACACACACAACACACACATACACGCACACACACACACAACACACACATCACACAATAATGAATTTTCCGCAAGACTCTTCCTCCACCAAATCTCTCTTGAAGTTGCGCTGAAACATCCAAATTGCTCGGACAAATCAGCACCCCCGAGTCAGATCCCCAATCCTTTTTGCTTTGTTTAGTTTTTGTTTGTACTTTTGTGCATGTGTGCATGTATGTATCCATGTGTACCTTGTGATCTGGTATCTATTATTTTAGTGCGATGGTCTGTGATCTGCTGTCAAGACGGTTGTTTCATGGTGTCGCCAAAGGCGCATTGCCAGAAGAGTACTGCAGTCACATTTTTGACGAGCACTGCTTGCAGGACACTAGGCTTATTTGGTGCCTGCGGGGGAGCACCATTGATCCCTGGGCGCTACGTTTCTTGGTAGTTAGGGAGATTAATTGTGGGGATTGGTTAGCCCGAGGATACATGCTAGCCCACATGCACTGCCGGGCCCGCGGCACATGTGTACTTTGTGCACATACACGAATATATATATGCTGAGATTGAGTCCATCCCGATTCTTCGCGCCCTCCAGGTGTCTCATCCCGACTCCTGAACATTGAAATTCAGACCTATTTTGCCCCGCTGACGGCCAAATCTGTGGGTGTTTTCCGCAACTTTTGCGTTTTGTATAAAAGCACCTAGACTTGCCACTTTTTTTCATTGCACTTATGAACTGCATTCTTTGAGGCGCATCTTTTGGGCCCATAAAAACCGGAGGACAAGAGCCTACCTAGCAGACCCAATCAGATCCCCTACGAGTGGGTAAAACAGATTACAATGTTAGTGGCCTGGCATTTCTTTCTCATTTTCTTGGGTTTTGAAGACCCAACCTAATCACTGGATTAAGCAGATTGCGAGCACCCCATTAGACACTTAGGACCCAAGAACCTGTCTTGAACCGGAGGACCGGAGCCTACCTAGTTTATGGCAGACCCAATCAGATCCCATACGAGTGGGTAAAACAAATCACGATGTAGGTGGGCTGGCATGTATCCTCTAACCAATTATCACTTGTTACATCCTAGACTACTACTACAGTTATTCCTATATGACACGACACGAAGATGGCAATCCATTTTACGAGAAATTCCACAACAAATTATTAGGATTGGAAATCCTAGAAAGATGGTCATGTTCGAGATTCCTGGTACCAATTTTCAAATATACTTGTATCGTGGCTCGAGAAATCTCGGTGACGAATGGGTCTTTGGATCGATTGTTTGGTCAACTGACCAATAACCATGGATAAGTTCGTTCGGAAGAGGGCTCGGAAACGTACGAATTTCTAGAATTGTGAGTTCTCAATAATCTCTTTGATTCTGTATTTCGCAACGGTTCAGGGAACCAGATTGTACTGTTGTCGCCCAAAACGAATCCATTTGTTAAGATTTGCAGAAAGAGTATACACGACCTGTAAACAAGCCTGTTTGAGCTGTTACACACGATTATTTGAAGGAGGAAGCAATCTTATCAAGAAAGTGCAACCGTGACTCATGAAAAGATTGTCCTGGCGAATTAACATCGTTGAACACCGATGACGTCAACTTCTGCATGCAGAGTGGCCCATATCAGCACAAAGTGCATGGGATATCCGGCCCGGGGCCGTGAATCGTTGCGAAAAATCTTTTGATTTTTGATAGAAATTTACTTTCCGGTCGAAATCATAGCGTTCCCTGTTGTGCTCTTCCACAGAAATCGTTTTTTCAATGTCTGCTGCCTTTTCCGTCAGCAATTTTCTGCTGCATATCTGCTCAAACTCTTCCTCCTGTCACAACATGCTCATACCACCGTAGGCTCTCTTTATCAGGGGTGATAAGCCTGAGCTTACTCGCTGGTGTTTGTGCATCTTGCATGCTGGCATACAAATGTCTTCAGGTGAAGTGGTGGACAGCCGTGACGGTTGTTGCCATTCCATCGCAGAAAGCACTGTTGATGTGCCCATACGTCTCTTCACGCAAATTTTCGGTGCTCGCACCCCGTTTAGGGTTTAGAGTTTGGGGTATAGGGTATAGGGTTCAGGGTTTAGGGTTTAGGTCCTGCTGCCGGCGTGACGCCGGCAACAGGATGAATTTTTGATCACTTATACCAAAGAGATATTTCTAAATCTGATTTCAAGAATGGCCATATCTCCAGATTTTGTTCGTTTTTCAAGTAATCCAAGTAATCTCGTTGGGAAATTTTTGCTCTTGCAGGAAGTTGACCTCAGCTTCATGCCATGAAAATTTCATAGACGAGAAAAAATCCCGCCAAAAAAATAAAATAGATGTTTTGGATTCATTCCGGCCGGTGATTCCACGGCATTCCAAGGGCCAGAGGGAGGATGGAGGACAACAATATGCAGTCTGTGCATGGTGGCCCTCCGGCAGCTCGGATTGTTGAGTAACTTTTAGCGCAGGTGCAACAGTGGCAGCACAACCAGCAGTGGTACGCCACAATGATGGATCAGGGTCTCTCTCTCCAACACACAAGCATCCTCTCTTTCACTCACTTATACACGCACACACACACACAAAATCTCTCTCTCACACACACACACA
>Ga0209390_10010780_pt1 | contig 10627 bp, 9 predicted proteins | sample BON01_FD_187212 | JGI IMG/M metagenome (GOLD analysis project Ga0209390, IMG submission 187212) | Freshwater microbial communities from Lake Bonney liftoff mats and glacier meltwater in Antarctica - BON-01 (SPAdes) (version 2) | ecosystem: Environmental > Aquatic > Freshwater > Ice > Glacier... | reverse complement strand
ATGACTCGACACCACAGTGAGACATGACTCGACACCACAGTGAGACATGACTCGACATCACAGTGAGACATGACTCGACACCACAGTGAGACATGAATCGACACCACAGTGAGACATGACTCGACATCACAGTGAGACATGACTCGACACCACAGTGAGACATGACTCGACACCACAGTATCCACCAAAATTCATCTCTCTGTAGAGTCCGTGTATATGGTCTAGAGTGATATGGAGTCATGTTGAGTCATGTCGAGTCATGACATGTGTGACATGACTCATTGTAGTACCGAGTCGTGTCGAGTGATGTATATGTCATATATGTGTGTGAGACCACTAAACCATACCGAGACCTCTAAACCATACATAGACATGACTCATCATCAAGTTGTGGTAATCAGTCATGTATATGTCACGTGGCAATGAGTCATATATGAGTCATCATGATGTATATGTATGGTCTAGAGGTCACACATATACATGGCATATACATGAGACTCGAGCCCAGTTCACACATGTACATGGTCTCTTTTGCAAAAGAGCCCTATAAAAGAGACGATATTCTGCAAAAGAGACCTGGCCCAGGTCACACATATACATGAGACTCGAGAGTGGCCCGGGTATCGAGGCATGTCGAGTCATGTCATGTGTGACATGACTCATTGTGGTACTGAGTCATGTCGAGTCATGAATATGTATGGTCTATAGGTCACACATATACATGACATATACATGCTTCTTGACGTGTGTGACATGACTCATTGTGGTACTGGGTCATGTCGAGTGAAGTGTATGTCATATGTATGTGAGACCTCTAAACCACACATAGACATGACTCGGTGTGGTATATTGCAGTGTGTTGCATCACATCATGTGTGCTGCAGTGTGTTGCATCACATCATGTGTGTTGAGCGATTCCGTCTTATCAAAGACGGCCATCTTACCTCAGAAAGAGGGAAGGAAACGTGAGATTTCCAACGAATCTGCACGGGGTTCGTCGCTTCGCGAGGCCAACGTCTAGGTGAGCGCCACAGGCGCACTGCATGATGGGCAAGACACAGTGAAGACACTGCGAACGATCATTTGGTACAAATGTGCTTGTATTAGGCAAACAACGCGACAACTTTCCCTTGCTGTCCGAACCTCTTAGAACGGACGTCAACAAAAATGTCGTTATAGAACGCTTTCTAAATTAGAGACTCTGTTCTAGAACCAGGTCATGTCACAAACGTGACCATTTTTCTTAACGAGACCGCAGCCTCGGGATGGGGTTTTCGCTTGTTGCAATGTGTTGCATCACATCATGTGTGTTGCAGTGTGTTGCATCACATCATGTGTGTTGCAGTGTGTTGCAGTATATGTGTTCACATCATGTGTCGTGCGTCACATCATGTGTATTGCAGTGTGTTGCATCAGATTATGTGTGTTGCAGTGTGTTGCATCACATCATGTGTGTTGCAGTGTGTTGCATCAAAACATGCATGTTGCAGTGCGTTGCATCACATCACGTGTGTTGCAGTGTGTTCCAGTATACATGTTCACATCATGCGTCATGCCTCACATCATGTGTGTTGCAGTGCGTTGCATCACATCTTGTGCGTTGCAGTGTGTTGCATCACATCATTTGTGTTGCATTATGTCTGTTCAAATCATGTGTCACGCGTCACATCATGTGTGTTGCAACGTGTGTCAACTGATACTGTCATACGACACTTTCCGCTGAAAATGCTATAGGGTGGCTACGATCAGTAGGATCCATAAAATTACAGGTCTCTTTTGCAGAATATTGTCTCTTTTATAGGGCTCTTTTGCAAAAGAGACCTATAATTGTATCGATCCTACTAACCAAAGCCACCCCATACGCCCCCGACATTCACCAAATCGAGAAACTCAAATTCCTCGGTTCGCATTCAAATTACACCACCGTGACAATCCCAAGTTGAATTTTAACAGCGAGGTACCGAGATATCTGTCATGCTCAATTGTCACACCTATGTATGGCAGATTCCACTGAAATTTCTACACTCCCAAAATCAACCAGATCCAGAAACTCAGATTTCTCGGTACAAATTTAAATTAAACCACATTGTCCATTTGAATTTTAACAGCGAGATACCGAGATATCTGACTTTCTCGAGTTGGTGGATTTCGGGGATGCAGCACTTTCAGTGGAAACTGTCACATCCACAGACAAGTATCCAGTAAGGACTCAAACATGCATAGGATGCCTTATCTTGACACGTCTCTTTCCACAAACGAGCCCTGTAATTAGTGGCTCTTTGGCAGAACGAGATTTGCAATTGAGGGTGGATACTGTCATATCCACAGTCAAGTATCCACTCAGTGCTCAAACATGCATTAGATGCAGTAATTCTGGTCGCAAAATGCCATATCTTGACAGGTCATTTCCTGCAAAAGAGCCATATAATTGTGTGGCTCTTGCGGAAAGAGGCCTGCAACTTAAGGCGCCCTACGCATTTGCAGTGAATCCTGTCATAGTACGGCATTTGCAGGGGATGCTGTCATATGGGGTGGCTCCGGTTAGTCGGATCGATTAAATTATAGGTCTCTTTTGCAGAATACAGTCTCTTTTGTAGGGCTCTTTTGCAGAAGAGACCTGTAATCGATCCTACTCACCGTAGCCAACCTATATACTAGCATTTGTGGTGGATATTGTCATAGTACAGCATGTGCAGTGGCATGTTGTATATGACGTATCCACTGCAACACACATGATGTGACGCATTACACACGATGTAAACATATATAATATAACACACATAATGTGATGCAACACACTGCAACGCACATGATGTGATGCATCACACTGCAACGCACATGATGTGATGCAACACACTGCAACACACATAATGTCAGCAGTGGCATATAGTATATGACGTATCCACTGCAGTATCCACTGCGAATACACAGGGTGCCTTAAGTTGCACGTCTCTTTCCGCAAAACAGCCGCTATATGACGTATCCACTGCGCATACATTTGCAAGTGGATACTGTCATAATACAGCATTTGCAGTGGCATATAGTATATGACTGACATACTGCAACACACATGATGTGACGCATTACACACCATGTAAACGTAAATAAATCAACACGCATAACGCGATGCAATACACTGCAACACTCGTGATGGGATGCAACACACTGCAGCACACATGATGCGAGCAGTGGCATACCGTATATGACGTATCCACTGCAGTATCCACTGCGAATACACAGAGTGCCTTAAGTTGCACGTCTCTTTCCGCAAAAGAGCCGCTATATGACGTATCTGAATCTGCAGTGGATAGTCAGAGTCAGATGGTATATGACAGTAGTGGAAGCTGTGGATGATGTCTTAGTAGGATCGGTGAAATTACAGATTTCTTGTGCAGAACATATTCTCTTTTGTAGGGCTCTTTTGCAGTAGAGAACTATAATTTTATCGATCCTACTCACCGGATGATGACCTTTGAGAGTAGAGGTTTGTATTGAAAACTGATAGGGGGTATCCCTTTACTGTGGATACTATCATATCACAGCATTTGCGGTGGATACTATTATTTACTCAACTGTCATAGGGGGAGACACCGACTCGGAGGGATCTGAGTTTCTCGATTTGGCGGATGTGGGGATGCAGCATTGGCAGTGGGTACTGTCTCTGGGGGTTACTGTCCGCGACTGTTGCTAAGGGTGTTAGCTCATAAGGAATGGTTCTCTTTGAAGAAAGAGCCCTATACACACCAAAAGAGCCCTACATAGAGCCAAACGAGCCGTACAAGAGTCCTACGCACCCAAACCCCGTACGCAACCCTTGAGGTTTAGCTCATAAAAAATGCGCTTGTCCTTGAAGAAGTAGTCAGTGTATAAGTGTGACATAAGCCGATAGGGGGGTATGGTCTGCGACTGTTGCTTGTGTCTAGGTTTTAGGGTTTATGGTTTAGCTCATAAGAAATGCTTCTCTTTGAAGAAGTAGTCAGTGTATATGTGTGACATAAGCCAATAGGGGGTATGGTCTGCGACTGTTGCTTGTGTCTAGGTTTTAGGGTGTATGGTTCAGGGTTTAGTTCATAAGAAATGCTTGTCTTTGAAGAAGTAGTCAGTGTATAAGTGTGACATACGCCGATAGGGGGGTATGGCCAGTGACCGTGGCTGTTGCTTGTGTCTAGGTTTTAGGGTGTGTGTGTCATGGATTTAGCTCATGATGAATGCTTTTGCACACTACAGCACACTACGCTATAGTGCACTGCAGTTTGACTGCACACTACAGCACACGCCCATAATTTTTTGCACTGCTGCAACACACCGCAACATACTGAATCCGATGAGTCGTCAATCACACTCCAACTGTTGGAACACTGCTGCAACACACCGCAAAACACGGCATGACACTGCAACACGCTGCAACACGCTGCAGCACGCTGAAATTCAAGTTGAAGAGTCGAGAGTCATCGAGCGATAAAGCGCCCACGAACAAGATCTGCCGCCGCGCGTCATCGAACATCATGATCGCATGCATCCAAATGGGCCCATGTGTTGTGAATTGTGTCGCAGTGGGTCGCAGTGTTTGGCCGTGCGTCACCATCCAAAAGGACCAATGTGTTGTAAATTGTGTCGCAGTGGGTCGCAGTGTATTGCCGTGCGTCGCCATCCAAAAGGGCCTATGTGTTGTAAATTGTGTCGCAGTGGGTCGCAGTATATTGCCGTGCGTCGCCATGCGTCGCCGTGTGTCGCAAGAGTTAATATGGAGTGGCTTTGGTTAGTAGGATCGATTAAATTATAGGTCTCTTCTGCATAAGAGCCCTATAAAAGAGACGATATTCTGCAAAAGAGACTTATAATTTGAAGGAGACTGCTAATAGTAGCCACCCCATAGTTGTCAGTCAAACACCAACTCATGCACCCTAGAGGGCTTGGGAGAATATAGGGCGTTTCTGGGTGCGTCTAGACGCACCCAGAAACGCCCTATATTCTCCCAAAAGCGCCCTATACACACCCAAAAGAGCCCTATACACACCCAAAAGAGCGATATGTAAATCCCGGAGAGTCCTACCCCCCAAACCCCCGCACTTCAGCTGTTCAGGACAATGTTCCCAGAGGAACTATCGCGCACCGCACAAACGCCCTATATTTTCCCAACAGAGCCCTGTACACACACAAAAGAGCCCTGTTCACACACAAAAGAGCCCTGTTCACACCCAAACGAGCCCTATATACATCCTGAAGAGTTCTATACCCCCCAAACCCCCGCACATCAGCTACTCAGGACAATGTTCCCAGAGGAACTATCGCGTACTGTAATCTGCAGAATTGGAGTACTATTGCAAATTCTGAGTTTATCCGACACCCGATGAAGAGGAGTCAGTCCACACACACACCCCACAAAAAAGATTTTGTTTCATTCGAGAAAAAGTGTTTATTTTTTGAGTCCAACACCCGATTAAAAGGGTTCAACCAAAAACAAATGTGTGCTATCAGCGTGTTGTAATTAGAAGAGGGAAGCATATTCGAAAATGTATATATATATATATAAATCTTCAGGAATCGCGCCTACGAATGCGTTAAGTCAAACATATGAATAAACAATGGATACGTACACATGTGCATCCGGATGTTACGTACAAATGTGTCTTCGAAAACACAATGTGCTGCATACAGTAGGGTTCCGGGAGATGGAAACTGGCACATAGAAACTGCAGACTGGAATTTGGCCGGCTTCTTCACTATTTTTAGAAACCTGCTGGCAGGCATTTGGGGCAGTTTCTTAAGATTTATAGAAACTGGGTTCAGAAACTGGCTGGCTGCCTGTCTAGGATTTTTGTATGATGTTTGTATGATGTCTATGATTTTTCTATGAATTTTCAGGATTTTTTATCATTTTTCTATGATTTCTATTTGATTCTATGGAAATCATAGAAAAATTCTGAAATGTCATAGATTGGAAATATCATAGAAAAATCACACAAACAATCATAAGGGAAAATCATATGATTTTTTATGATTTTCTTTGGTTTCTAGGGGGTTTGTAGAAACTCGCTGGCTGGGGTGGCAGTTTCTTAATGGTTTATAGAAACAACACTGGCAGGCTGGGTTTCTGACTTCATCAGTGTGTGCTTAGAAACACGCTGGCTGGGTCAAAAACAGTGGTTTCCATCTCCCGGAACCCTACTGTAGACATGTATCCTGCCCTAGCAACTTCTGTAGGAGCTCTTCTTGACGCGTATTTGATACACACAAAGTCTAATATGTATAAATATATCATACATAGATATATATAATACATAAATATATATTGTATCTAACATTCCCTCCCCCCCACCCCGTCCCCTTCCTCTCCATCTCAGACTTTCTTTCTTGACCTCTCTCTACAGGACTATATGCGTATATACATTATGAATATATGCATTCATGTATATATAAATATATATACGTATTCTTCAGCAACCATCACTGCTGCCATACCTTTTCACCTCCCACCGTGTATAAAGATGAAATGTGCACATGCGCGTATATATATACACGTGTGAATGTGCGTATTTGTGTGCGTGGACATGTAACGTGTATACATGTACACGTACAGACATGTAACATAAAAATGTGTGAATTTGATGTATGTTACATGAAATGCATGTATAAATACACTCACACGCACACACACACAATTGCCACATCCTCGTAGATCGTGAAATTGCCAGCGCAAGACACAAATTCGATTTTGAACTTGAATCTGAATTAAGCGTGGTAATCGCACCTTCTGACCTGCTCCATCAAAAACAATATTTGTAAGCGATAAACGTTAGCATTTGAATATTCTTATGCAACCAACCACACCAACCACCCAGATAAACATTCACGCCTACATCCAGAGAGAGAAAGAAAGAGAGAGAGAGAGAGAGGGATAGACAGACAGACAGAAGAGAAAGAGAAAGAGAGAAAAGAGAGACAGAGAGAGAGAGAGGCACACACACAGACACACACACAGAAAAGACACTGACAAGCCACAGAAACAGAAACTAGACACAAGAACAGACACGGATATCAGCCAAGGCACACTATGTATCATGTATGCATACATATATGTGAACATGTATACATATTCATATACATATTCGTGTTTGTACGTCTACACAGAAATATGTACTTACGCACATTTTAAAAATGCTTGCAAAGGAATCGGTGAGAGATAGACCTGGTGAAACTTGCTGGTCTTGATGCCCATCCTCATCCACCATCGATCATGTGTGATGATATCCCGTCTCGCCGTATCTTTGTTGTTCTTCGCAATGCGCGAGCCGCCCTTGTAGACAGTCATGATGTTGTTCGCACGGTAAGCGTCCAAGAGGATCAGCTGAATCTTGGTGTTTGAATCCGAATGATGCTTGTGTTTGCCCACTTGCTCGGGGCGTAGTTTCTGTTTGTAGTACTTTTGAAAGGCTCTGTGTCCCATGACCTTTTCGCCCACCTCCATCACATTGATCGTCCTGGCATGCTTCTTAGACAAGCGCGCCGCCTCTGCCATTCTACCCTGCGTGGGGACAACTTTGCCGTTGGCCTTGTCCTCGTCATCAAGACCCTCAACATCCTGCATGTCGTCCACCTCCTCCTCCTCCTCCGTGTCCCACCCGTCGTCATCGTTGGGTGCGCTCTTGGACGTGAGATCCACGTTGTAAAAGTCCTGAAACTCTTCCTCGCACCCTTCAAGATTGATCTTACAATGGCTTTTTGCGCGCATGTGCGACTGCACAGCGCCGAACGAGTGGAACGACTTGTTGCACCACAGACAAACACACCCGATCGACGCCTTCTGCCCCAGATACTCCACCAGGCCCGCCACGTCATTGCACTGCTCGACGAACGGCAAAAAGAAACCGTGCTTTATGCTCATGTATTCCAGATTCATTGCGAGTGACTCCTCCGAGTGCTGGTCAAAGAGCGAGTCGCCAGCCTGCAGCTTGACCGCGGTCTCCTCGCGCCAGAGCATGTACTCCTCCTCCGTCATGGCGGCAAAATCTAGCTGCGCGGGCTTCGTCTCCGGCTCCTCCTCATCAACCTCCATTCCGCCTGCCTCCCGCATCTCGGCACGCGCCTTGCGCTTGTCCTCGCGCTGCTGCACAGCCTGGTCGCGCTTCTCCTGCTTGTCGCGGGCCTTCTTGCCAAGATGCTCCTTCTTTTTGCTGCGGTCGTCAGACGACTGCCCCAGGAATGCGGTCACGCGCTCCTGAAATTCTTCGAGGTTGAGAGGCGCGAGTTCAGCTACCTTGCGCTTCAGGTTGTGCCTGTGCCACTCCGTCTTGTAGTGCTCGCGCAGCTCCTCGAAGGCGCCGGCCTGGAAGCCGCCACAGCTCATGCACGTCAGCGCATTCTCCTCCTTCGGCTGCGATATCGCTGTTGCGAGGTCGAGCTGCGCGCCTGAAAACGCTGAGGCGCCATGCACAATGAACGCCATCCTTTCCCTTGCAGGGGATGTCACGTGAACGTTTGTGTTGATTTGTGTAATTCGGTTCATGTTGAAAATTAAATATTTCAGACATTTGCTTAGATTGCAGAATTTTCTAAAGAAGCATCTATTTTCTTGAAAAGATGGCTTATTTTAGCATACTCCACGTCGACGACCGTTTGCTAGCTTTTAAAAGTCCATTAAAATTATTTAGTTAGTGGCCAAGCGAGGCAATATGGTGTTCTGTAAACTTTCTCGAACCTCTTTGAATTTTTGTCAATGTTTGTAGATAAAATAGGAGGTTCGTGAGATGTTCGAAATCTTCTGTTTGACATCGGTTGACTCGCGGTTGAGGGAAGAGCACGAAGGAAGGGGTGGCCTAAGCCTAAAAGACGAAGGTATTAACATATGCTCACAGATGCGTGTTTTTTCGAAATACCCTGCATGGGTATGCGTGTTTGGTGCAAATACAAACGTCTTTGTCTGAATTTTAGGTGTGAGCGTGTGTGCGTGTCGTGTGTTTTTGTGTGTTTGTCCAAGTGAGTGATTGTGTGTGTGTGGGTGTTGAGTGCGTTTGTTGTGTACGCGTGTGTGTATGTGTATGGTGAGTGTGTGCGTGAGCACAGCGCAGGATGGGAATTCTGCAGCGGATGCTGGACGCGATCGGGTTTGCCAAGCCGCAATGCAAGGTCCTGTGCGTCGGGCTCGACAACAGCGGGAAGTCTACCGTCATCCAGCACCTGAAGCCCAAGCAGGTTGCTGCCGTCCCAATGCCCGCTGCGGGCTGGCGTGCGTGCAATGCAGCGTAAATGCTATGCCCAGAGAGCGTGCGCTGGGCGCAGGAGGCGGGGTTTGGAGATGATTGCCAGAAGGGATGGCAAAGGGCGATAGTCCGCGCAAAAGACACAGTTGCTCAAGGGGTGCCACCTGTGATCCTGTGGAGCCACGGGCAGCACAGAGAGGGGTTTGCTACTGCGTGTAGTTGCCGCGTGCTAAATATTCAAGTGTGAGCAGAACGCGCTCAAGGAGGTAACGCCAACGGTGGGGTTCAACGTGGAGCAATTTTCACGATCGTCCATCAACTTCACTGGTATGATGTCTCACGAGTCAGCTCCACAGTGAATTGAGCTGTAAATTTAATGGCAGTTTGACTCATGAGAATTTTTAACAGTTTTCGACATGTCGGGCGCGGGCAAATACAGAAATCTGTGGGAACACTATTATAAAGACGCGCAGGCCATCATTTTTGTAATCGACTGCAGCGACAAGCTTCGTATGTGTGTTGTCAAGGAGGAGCTGCAGGCAATGCTGCAGAACAAGGTGTTTCATGTATACATATATGAATATATTTATTTGTACGCTTATATGATGCGGTATAAAAACACACAAACTCAAACACATACACATATACATATACACCTGTGTGTCTTTTCAAGGAGGAGCAGCAGCCAATATTGCAGGACACAGTGTTCAGATAGATGTATGTGTTTTTAAGTACACGTGGGAATATACACCATAAATATATTTGATTATATGCGTAAATATATATGTATACATACACATATGTACATACATTGACATTTATACACGTATGTATACATTCATACAAATATGTATACATCCACGTATGTGTTGTCAAAAGGAGCATCAGGCAATGCGACAGAACAAAGTGTTCTAATATATGTATACGTATACATGTATATATATACATATACATATACATATATATGTATGTATATGTATATACATATATACATGTACATATGTATACATGTATATGTGCATGTCAATATAAATGTGTATACATGGATGTATATGTATATATTATATGTACATAAATAAAGATAATATATACATGAATATATGAATGTATATGTATATATATATATATCTACGTGTATTTATACATATATGTGTTTATATATATGTATTTGTATGTATACATATATATATATATATATATATATGAGAGAGCATATACGTACATTTATCTATATATGTGTATTTATATATATATACACGTACACTCGCACGCACGGACGCCCACGTACAAACACACTCATATACATACACACTCACCCACCCACTCACGTATATGTGTGTAAATATATATTCACACACACACACGCACACATACACACACACACATGCACATGCACGTGCACACACACTACACACACGCATACACAC
>Ga0209390_10010773_pt1 | contig 10635 bp, 10 predicted proteins | sample BON01_FD_187212 | JGI IMG/M metagenome (GOLD analysis project Ga0209390, IMG submission 187212) | Freshwater microbial communities from Lake Bonney liftoff mats and glacier meltwater in Antarctica - BON-01 (SPAdes) (version 2) | ecosystem: Environmental > Aquatic > Freshwater > Ice > Glacier... | reverse complement strand
TATTTATATATGTATATATATATATATATATACACATATATATATATATATATATATATATACACACATATATATAACCAAATATACCTGCGCGTCCCAGGTACATGTTGGTATAAGCACTGTGGCGAGGAGGGCCAGATGTCGGCGCCACGACTCGTCGGCTAACTGATGTCATGCCGCTGTCATCGCTACTCCCGCCAAAACTGCGCATCACAAGAAAAAAGGAAGTGTGCTGTGTTTTGAGTGAATGAGAGAATTTTTTTGTGTTCAATACTCGTATGAGGTATAAAATACGAATTATTTATTCGTATATTATATACTCGTGCCACGATTTGTATACTGGTATGAAGTCATAGTTGGAGATGGCGATTTTTGAGATACCTTATATAAGTGTGGAGAATGACATCCTCCGTCATAATTTCGTACTATTTTGAAATACCTTGTATAAGTGCATAGAGTGCCATCCTCAATGATAAGACTTTACTATTTTTACATCGGAAGTGTCAGAAAGGCCATCCTTAATCATAAGCTGATAAATTTTTTCGAGATTCCTTATATAAGTATAAAAAAATGTGTGTGAGAGGAGAGAGACGAGTGGTCGTCTTATTGATGATGCGTGTGTGTGAACGTGTTTAAAAGAGAAGGCGCGAATTGTGGGTTCATTGATGGCCTCATTCATTGGGTCTTGCAACGAGATTGCGAGCGAGAGGGTGTGAGCATAGGAAGAAGACAGGAAGAGAGCAAGGAAGGAAGCAATGGAGGGAGAGACAGAAAGAAAAAGAGAGTGAGTGGACGAAAGAGAAAGAGAGAGAAAGAGAGAGAAAGAGAGTGAAAATAGGTGAGAGAGAGAGAGGAAAAAGACCAGGGAAGAGAGCAGAAGAATAAGAGATTGAGAGATTGTGAGAGTTTATAAGAAATTGAGATTGGAACCTAAACACAGAGGGATTGAAGGAGATTGGAGAGAGCGCGCGCATGCGAAAGAGAGAGCCAGGAAGATACAGCACGCGAGAGAAACAGGCAAGAGAGGGAAAGAAGCAAGGAAGAGAGACAGACAGAGGCGCAGAACAATGGAGAACTCGCGGCAACTGATAATTGAATGAAAAGGAGTATTGCCTGTGTCACCAACGTACCTTTTTCGGTGTATATGCATACACATTTGCATTATTTTCAATGACATGGTCCCACAATAAACACCGCTCACCCACACTTCCACGTACATAATGACCTGCATGGTGATCCTTCCTCGTCCATATCAATTGACGAGCCCTCCCTATGCGATGCCTCATCACATAGGTCATCATGTAATGTCTCAGCCTGAAAAGAGGTGGAACGGAAACGAAGGAAGGGCAGGAAAGAATGAGGGGCGGCGCCGCGAGTGCCAGAAATTAGTACGTGTTCTTGTGCGTCGGCAACTCGAATCTGTGTCTTGTTATTTGACATTGTATTATCGTACTACTTGCCAACTCGTCAACTTTGACACCAAACGCAAGAGCATTTGATTGTAATGATGGCACAAACATGCGCGTGCATGTGTTACCTGCACGCTAGAGAGAACTTCGAGCTCATCGGTTGGATCCTCACGCTCCTGCCAGTGCGAGATACACCGAAGGTGTAAGTGATCTCATTCTTTGGCCGCAAACAGTGGTGATGATGATTGCTTTGGGAGTCTAAGGCTGCGCACAGTTCTTTGTGGAAGTGTCAAGCGAGTCACAGCCAAACGAGCCTCAGTGAATCGCTAGGCTGATAATACAAAAAGATATATTATTTGGTAAATGAAACAAAACTTCACCATATCAATTTGAGCTTTTACAGTGACGTCTGCGCTTGCCTCGGTCTGTGGCGTGCCGCCACTCGCAAAGTGCCTTTGCGGCAATGCCTCGGTACCAGATGCGGGCTCATTCATCCTCAACCTTTCGAATCATACGACCGTGTCAAACATCCTCTGCGCCATGGATGCCGAGTGTGGTAAAAACAAATAAAGAGAAATATAATTAACGGTCTTGAATGACGTCGCGTACGCGTTCAATCTAGATTCGAACCTTGAAAAAAAAATTGAAGGGGTACAGGTATGCAGGATGTTTTTTCCCGCGCCCACCGATGCCTAAACCCCCCCCCCCCCTCCACACTAAATTACTGCAGCTGGTTGTGGAGCGTAGTTTCAGCCGAATCGATCCGCTTCTTTGTCGTTCTTCAAGGCTTCAACTACGTGCTTCCTCCACTCGATTCAACCCGCTTGCGGGAGTACAGTTTGTCACAAAATTCACTTCGGAAACATTCCACCGTCGCGCTGAGAAATTCTTTATACCCGTACACTAGACATCTGGTGAGCTGGACAGCTGCGAAGTCGGCTTCTTTCGATCTTATTGTTTCTTGCTCCTCTTGCTGAGGTTAATCTTTTGTAAACACCCTCAAAGTAAAATTAAAAAAAAATTAAAAAAGTATTTTCGAATAAGTGAGCGCTGTCGATGCCTTGTACGAATAGACCATTCAAATGCAAGATGCCTGGCTGCGACATGTATGTCTGGACTTACAGCACGAAGACTCTTCACGCAGACAATCACCAAGGTGCCGAAATGTCTGAAGACGTGAAGAATCAGGTGTTCTTGAAGCCTCACAAGCGCACATATGTCAATTGATTGGTGGTAGCATATGCCAAGTGTGTAAAAACTGTGTGTCCCCCTTCGATGAAAGTTGTGAAAAGCAAAGAGGCAACGTGCGCATGTGCATTGGAGTGTGATTAGAAATAGGATGTTCCGGGTGTAAGGGTGAGAGTCCAGTCACCTGTAGTGACTCAGTAGGGTGTGTGTTGCTTTGTTTTATTGACCCGAGGGTGAGGAAAATTAGAAACGAGGTCTCCAGTTGCCCTGGGATTTTCTCCAGAACTCTTCGCTTTTGCTATGTCGCTAGCTCCCCCGGTTCACCCCTCCCCCATCTTCTTGACGGACACAGAAAACTTGTAGGATATAGTGCAATTTTAGCAAGGTCGGTTGTCAGGGGTGAAAGCAATTTTTTCTTGAAATCAAAAAATAAACTTATTTCATCTTTTTTTTTTGTTGTATTGTATCTGCTTTCTCTCCCGTTCTCTTGGCTTTACTTACTTGCTCTCTCGCACTTTGGTTCCGTCAGTACCATAGGCCCTTGTTCTCCAAGTCACACACAAAAAAAATCCTGCCAAAAAAAGTCCCGCCACAAAAAAAATACTGTAATAGTATTATTAAATACCTCCCGCTCACTTCAAAAAATCCTCCTGGCGCCGCTGGTTTGTCACCTACCAACCTTGCTATGGGACCTCACTGCTGTTTGGAATGCCTAGTCATATTCGTGAGTACAGCCTCTGGCGAGAAATTCTCAGTTTGATTAGCCCGTGAAATTCCTAACAAAACTATACAAAGAAGTAAAAATAAGTCATTTGAGAAAGAAAGAAAGAGAGAGAAAAAAACCAGGATGACAGGGTATCGATCCCCCACCCCCCTGACAAACAATGTTGACTGACATGTAGGCCACGGGTGTCCACCCTCCTTTCACGTGTGTTAAGACTATATTACAAAAGCCATCATAAAACTTTTGTAAACTGCACATTCCATACAATTTGTACAACATTTTGATGACAGAATCAGAAATACGCGTGCGTGCCCGGAGGACGTCACGCACGGAGGGAAGACCCTGTCGACCAAGACCATTATGGTTTTGGTTTCTAAAAGGAGGAATCCCAGAGGGTGGTTTAAGATCGACTGTAGTATCCGTTCGAGGGAAGGGACTGATCAATATGAAAAGCCCGCGAAAATGGCAGAAATGTAACCTCGTTTCGGGTGATCACCTCTGTGACCAGCGACATGAGCTGGCCATAAACTGGGGGGATTGGCTCCGCACCAGTGCAGCTGAGCGGGTATTGTCTGGGCGCTGCGCTGTCGTGATTGTGTGATGGGCTGTTGCGGGACATCTATGTATGTGTGTATGTGTCCGGACATGTATATATGTATGTATATGCATGTGTGTATGTATATGTATATGCATGCATTTATATACATGTGTATATGTATGTGTATGCATATTTGTTCATAGATTGTGGGTCTCAGTATCAGTGCTTCAGCGTGTGGACAGTGTCATGCATGCGCATATGTATTCGTATGCATATGTATGCGTATTCATATGTGTGTATTTTTGATTTAATTTGCTTTTATTCCTGGAAACAGTAGTTTAGAACCCTTTCTTGAGGGTCTATTTGCTCAAATCCATGTGAAGCTGAGTTGACGTGTTTTCAGCTGAAACAGAACCGGGGACCTTCGGATAACCAAATTTGTTCAGTCCTGCGCTCTTCACCACTGAACTCAGGTGATGGATGAATCACCGAAAATCCCTCAGGACCCTCATGTGTATATATGTATGTGCATTTTTTAGCAGTGAGTGTTGCATGCACTTTGGAACAGACGTTTTGGGCACTAGTGCATGGGCAGGTGTGTACGTTACACAGGTGTTTTTTTTACACCAGCGTACACATCTGCGGACACACTCGCTGCAGGTTGTGCACATATGTGTATATACATATATATGTGTATATGCATGCATATGTACATGGATGCGTATGTGCGTCAATGATATTGCTTGAGACGTTGAGGTGTCATTACTAAGATTTTCTATCTGTGCATAGGTGTGCATATGTATGCACATGTATATGTGTGTGCATGTGTGCGCGTATATGTGCATGTGTATGTGTATGTATATGTATATATGTATGTCTGTGTGTATGTATGCATATACGTTTATATAACGCGTTCGTGGTAATACATATGCACTCTTGTAGGCGCATTTTGTTTATTTGTACTATCCAATCTCTCTACAACATGCGCGTGTATCACAGGTGTTTCTTAACATCTGTATGCGTGTGTGTGGGGAGATTGGAAGTGGGGTTTTTTCCAGCTTGTTCACGGTTAGCGCTTGTTGCTGGCATGGGAGGCTATGTTTTGGCTGGGGGTTTTGTCTTGTATATTTCTCTATCTGTAAGGGTGTTAGGGTGGTGGGTGTGTGCGTGTTTGTATATGCGCGCGTACACACACAAAAACTACCTTGGTAATTCATGTGAGCACAGGTGTGGGACTGACACCTGGAGAACCAAAAGAATCCAGATTGACAAAAGCACAGTTTACATATAGACAGTTTATGTGTACAAAATACATTTTTCTGTGTATATGCTGGGCTGTGGGTTTTGATGATCTCGGCTTACTGCTTTTTTCTTTTAACTTTTTTTTTCTTTTGAGAAAAGTAGAAGATATGATAACAATCAGCAAACCACAGTCACTTCAGTAAGAACAATAGACTGCACCTTGAAAGTTCCAAACAAAACTTCTAAATTATTTCTTTATGAGCAATAATAAAAGCAATCTTTATTCATACCTGATTTACTACACATGAACATCATTGTAGCCATTTTAAGAAATCCTGACATGTTATTCGAAAATTTGAAGTTTTATTCGAATTTGGTACAAAACCTCTTAGATCTTGAGATTGCCAGAATTCCATGGGTGAGAAATTTTCGCAACTGGCCGTACCATATTCATGTCGAAAGTATTAGTTTTTTTGTCCCAACTTGGATTTGTCGGCTGAGTATGGTGATTTAGCATAGGACCTACATTGATGATGCTTTGTAATGCGTTGATGTTGTGGGGGTGGAGTGTCATCAATCCTAGCAATTCGTTGGGAGGCACTTCCAACTCTACAATACTTCCCCAAGGATACCCAACTGGCCCTGGGCATGACCTTGCTGGAATTGCACTACATCCTACAAGTTTTCTGTGTCCGTCACGGTCAAGAAGATGGGGGAGGGGTGAACCGGGGGAAATAGTGACATAGCAAAAGTGGAGATTTCTGGAGAAGATCTCAGGGCAACTGGAGGTCTCGTTTCTAATTTTCCTCACCCTCGGGTCAATAAAACAAAGTAACACACACTCCGGGGGAGCTAGCGACATTGTAAAAAACAAAAAGTTCTGGAGAAGATCCCAGGGCAACGAGAGGCCTCGTTTCTAATCGTCCTCACCCTCGGGTTAATTAAACAAAACAACACTACATCCTACAAGTTTACTGTGTCCGTCAAGAAGATGGGGGAGGGGTGAACTGGGGGAGCTAGCGACATGGTAAATGCAGACAGTCCTGGAGGAGATCTCAGGGCAACTGGAGGCCTCGTTTCTAATCTCCTTCACCCTCGGGTTTATAAAACAAATTGATCCCTGGGCGCTACGTTTCTTGGTGCTCAGAAAGATTGATGGTGGGAATTGTTTAGCCCGAGGATACATACCAGCCCACTAATGCTGTGACCTGTTTTACCCATTAGTAGGGGATCTGCTTGGGTTTGCCATTGACTGGGTAATGCTCTGGTTCTCCGGTCCGGGACAGGTTCTTGGGTCCTAAGTGGCTAATCAGATGCTCGCCATCTGCTTGGTCCATTGATTATGTTGGACCTTTAGAACCCACGAAAGAAAGAAAGAAAGAAAGCAACACACACCAACCTTGGCGCTTAACCAATAGTATTCTTGGTCTCCCCCTCGCACGTTCCTTCTCTGTTTGCCTGTCTCCATGAGTCTATGTCGTGAGGGTTTGTTTTCTTCTCTACCTGTCTGTCTGGCTGTGTTTTGCGCACTGCGTGTTTAATGTTGCATATTCATTTCGGACCTTTTTCAATTGAAAAACACACAAATATATGAGTGTCGTTGTACACATGACATTCTTTACATGACTCTATTTTTTCCATCAACATCTTTGAAAAATCTATTCATGTGTGTATATACTCAAATGACCTACACGCAATGACTTTATACTTACATGTAATTGTGATCAAAACAACATCAATAAAACAATGACACTCCATATACATAATGCGCGTAAAAAGAAGCAAAAAATTCAATGTACAAGACACATGACACGCATGGATTAACAAATAACTTGAACACATTAAATCAAAAATGCAATATATGTACAATTAAATAAATACAATTATCTGTACGAACTAATTATCATTTCAGGTGTGTGTTCTTCATCCATGTTTGTTGTTTCTTGATGTGTGTTTTGTTCTATTTATTTCTCTTTTGTTTGATTACATGTGTATACGTTTGCCTTGAAGTCATGGAGTCCATGGTCCATTGCGGGAGTGCCTTCGAGCCAGGCGCTTCTGGGCTTCCTTATCACTTCACACCACCTGTGTGCGTTTCTGATGTAACTGGCGCGCTAGCTGTGTGGCGGCAAAACACCACACACAAAAAAGGAGGCCTTGTTTCCAATCTCCCTCACAAGCCTCGCGCTGGGGTCTTACATGACTCGTGAGATGTACACCATCCGCTTAGTCAAGTGAATCAGCTGTGTGTCGAGGATTGATGCCTTTTAATTATAGTCTCAGCCGAATATGTTATTACGTTTTACAAGTAATGTCAACGATAGATCAACGATAAATCAACGATGGACCAACAGTGGATCAGCGATGGATCCGTATAATATACCGTGACAATGTGTCACATACCAAAAATTTGTATCATTTTGACTTTTAGTATTACATCAAACGTGCAAACAAAAATGAAACTGTACGAACGTGTCAAATTTGACATTAGAATTAATCCAAACATCTTTATTGCCATCAAGAATTGAGGCTTTTGAACTATCGTTCTTTGCGCAGCCAAATATGTGGGTACAGGTCGATGATGGATCAACGATGGATAAAAGATGCATCGACAACTTGGTTGATAACGATGGATACATGGTGGATAAATGATGGGTCAATGATACATCAACTGTACATCAAGAATGGGTTGACACTGGATTACTCATGCATTAATAATGCATATACGAACAAACAATGAGCTTGCTAGATGCAGCATGTAATACAAATACGAAAACATGTGTTGAATCATGTAACCACTTCCCAGTTGGCCCAGGTTGTTGCAATTAACCTGGGTAGTATTTTGATGCGTACTATCACTTCAAAGTACCCGGAAGTGCACCCTCCTTGGGACAAGTTATTACTTGGCGGGAGTTAGAAATTATTTACATATGGGGTATCCGTTCTTAAAGCTTTGATTCCAACACTGTCTTTTGAGCACATAAAGTTTCCAGCAAATCTATTCGACTATTTCTCACAAAGTAATAAATGCAACATCAATCAATGCACATCATTGCTCCAGCAATCGCAGCTCCCTACCATATCAACACGCATCCTACATGGTTGCGGATGCAGGTACTTACATACATGCGCGTGTGCACATGTTTTGCGGCGCACATGTATATGTGTGCATCATCCAGTTTGCACGTATGCTGCCATATATGTCTCAGCCTTTGACATTGAACATAACTCAGCCTTTGATATTGAACATAACTCGTGTAATCTGGCTGTGTTCTGGTTTTTTTGTTGTATGGGCCTGGTTGTCTTCTGAGTTCTTTAACAGATTTTGCCATTCACTCATATGGTCCTCATATAGACCCTGTCCCTCCACTCGCATCTGAAAATTACGCGTGTATATATATGTCGCGTGACACAACATATCATATTGTATAAGACCTTTTGCGACATGTATATTTATGTTAATATTTAGGTGTTCAGCCAATGATTATATGTCATTTAAGGTCTATCCGACATGTATATGTTCTTAAATGACAAAACAATCTAAACAACATATTCTGTTCAGCAACATATTCTGTTCAGCAACATATTATGTTCAATAACATATTTTGTCATACAACACATATGGCTCATACGACATATGTGTATCAACAACATAAATATGTGTATCAACAACATACATATGTTATCAAAATATGTGTATCAACAACATACAATTGTTACCAAATTTTATGTGGCATATATACACTGCAGACATTGAACAACATATATGTGATCCTTCGGTAACATATTCATGAATACCCCACCAGTTTTTACGACTCGTAAACTAACTGTCATCTCGTTGACTGCCGCTCTGTTGCAACCTGGAGAAAATCCCAGGGCAACTGGAGGCCTCGTTTCTAATTTTCCTCACCAGCCTCATTTCTAATCTTCTTCACACTTGGGTCAATAAAACAAAACAACACACATACCATTGTGTCAAGAAAACAAAGAAACACCTCACTAACACAGGTAAGTCTAATCTTCCTCACCCTCAGGTCGATAAATCTTGACAAAGCAACACACACTTCATCACGCTTGACATTCATCATTGAGTTTTGTTGTTTATCACTTAGTCCAGCAATTAAGTTTGGTTTTGCCACCCAAGAAATAACAGAAGAAAAACAATGCTTAAACCTACAGCTTTTATGACTGGTGTTCGAAAACAAGGCGAAGAGGACAAGCCCGTCAAAATTTAACTAAGTCAATAAGGTAGTAAGTAATCACATATTTGTCACATTGCACATATGATACTAGTAGTAAGAATGGCTTGGTTTCTCCATATTGACAACAGTCTTAGACACGAGGGCAATTTGAAACATATCGTACCTGTGGCGCTTGTCTTGAAATTTTTAGAACATACAATATGTCCAGCTCGAAATAAGATTCGAAAGTATGCCTGAAGTGCTTTTTTTTCACAACAATTACAATAAAATGGCCCCGGGCCTGTGGCGCTTTTATTCACAAGCATGGCACTTATAATATACAATGTGTTGTAGTGTATCCCACCTGTAGACGTATGCTGGTGAGAATAAAAGACTGCACCTTGAGAGTTCCAAACAAAACTACTACATTATGTCTTTGATTTTAATGGTGTTTATTACTGAAAACAGTAGTTTAGAACTCTTGCTTGAGGGTCTATTGGCTCAGATTGACATTGATTTGAGTTGACGGGGTTTCGGCCGGAATCGAACCAGAGACCTGCGGATAACCCAAAAAAATTAAGTTCCGCGCTCTTCTCCACTGAGCTATGGTGACGGATGCATCACCGAAGATCCTTCAGAACCCTCTATTTATGAGTAATAATAAAAGCAATCTTCATATTCATAACATACAATATGTCCATCTCAAAAAAATTGAAAGTATGCCTGAGGTGCTTTTTTTTCACAACAATTACAATAAAAATGGCCTGCGGCGCTTTTATTCAAAAGCATGGCACTTATCATATACAATGTGTCACATACCAAATAATTAAACAAATTGTAGTACTACATCAAATGTGAGAACGAGGATAAAAATGCATGAACAAGTCAAAAGTGACATGAAAAATCGGTAAAAGGCACTGAAGTTCAATCGATGATTCAGGCCTTTTAATTGTTGTCTCAGCCGAATATGTGAGTACAGGTTCTATTAACGATAAATAAGCAATGAACCAATTCAGTACCAACGGTGGATCAGCGATGGATCAAGCAATAAAAAGATCTTCAGTCACTTATCCGTCACTTCAGCTCAGTTGTTTAGAGCGCGGCACTTACAAGAAAAACAGTTATCCACAGGTCCCCAGTTTGATCCACTCATTGTCAGCAACCCAATTGACAAGAAAGGTTTGGAGTTCATGCGTAGAAGCATGCGGTGGGAAGCGCCCTCGATGCCAACATCTGTATATGACCCTGGCCTCCTTCGTGAGAAAGAAACGCCACTAGTGATAGGAAAGAATTGGTTCCTGGAACAAGAGATTTCAGCAGGTGGTTTTGTCAGAATCCAAGGCTCGTCATAGG
>Ga0209390_10010771_pt1 | contig 10637 bp, 9 predicted proteins | sample BON01_FD_187212 | JGI IMG/M metagenome (GOLD analysis project Ga0209390, IMG submission 187212) | Freshwater microbial communities from Lake Bonney liftoff mats and glacier meltwater in Antarctica - BON-01 (SPAdes) (version 2) | ecosystem: Environmental > Aquatic > Freshwater > Ice > Glacier... | reverse complement strand
TTAACAACCATCGCCGGGAAGAGGCATTTCACACAACCCCTAACACCACGAATGCGAGATCAACAGATTTTCTCACACGTCAATAGACCACCGTCTGCCCTGAAATCACCATGACAGTGCCATTCGGGCAGGCCCTGTCCTAAACGCTGCTTCCTGATTGTGCAGTTGAAATTCAGTTTGTCGGGAAAATCGAGATGATGATTCCGAATCGAACTCAGTGGGAATTACTTGAGTTACTGCAATTCTGTGTAGTCATTTGATGGAAACCACGGCCAGAAAGTGCTGGTTTGCCGAATGTATTCTTCGTAACCTGGTCGGCGACTTCTGATGTCCTTTTCCAGCATGCCTACGCCTGAAAACTTCATCAGCAGCCAGGACATGATCAGCGGTGAAATCACAGTCCAGACAGGAGCACCGAAGTGGATTGAAATTGCAAACAGGCCCCACCACACCGCGAAGTCTCCAAAGTAATTCGGGTGGCGAGTGTACCGCCATAGGCCGGTGTTCAGCACTCGTTCTGCATTGTCTGTCGAACGTCTGAAGCGGGCTAATTGCCAGTCTCCGATGGTTTCGAAACACAATCCTGTTAGAAAAACAATCACGCCGACCAGCAACCACAGTTCAGATCGAGTTGTATTGTCCAGCAGGGCAAACTGGATCGGTAAAGATACAATCCACATGATAAGGCCCTGCAGCCAGAACACCGTGAACAGGCTGTGCAGCCACCAGCGTTCATTGCCTTGTAAACGCATCGCGGCATACCGTCGGTCTTCGTGTTTTTCACCAAGCCATCTGATCAACAGATGAAGCCCGAGTCGCAGTCCCCAGATAGCAGTCGCGAGCAACAACACGTTTTGCAGTTGCAGAAATCCAGGCGTCGGCGAGTGTGCCGTTAGGTGGTTTGAACTTTGAAACATAACAATCGTGGTGGCGATGACAAAGAAGCCCGGCCCCCAAAACGGATCTACAATGTCAGCTCGGGAAATTATTGCACTGATCAGCCAGGCGATGCTGACGTAAATCAGCACGACACATGCAGACAGCAGTAGTGGGTGATTCAAGACAGGCTCATTTCCGTTTAAACAAATAGTGAGAAACGTACCATTGTTGCCCGTTCTCGAATCCGAACAGTTCGGCGCAAGCCATATAGAACATCCGCCAGCGTTGCACCCATTGTTTCCAGTCGGCTCCGTATGTACGACGAAAATAGGTTGCAACCAGGTCGGTGTTTTCGTCCATAGCCCTCAGCCATGCATTCGATGTTTTTTCGTAGTGTGTACCGTCCCAGCAGGTCTGTGTTTCCAGAGCAAGGTGCTGTTGATATCGAAGCAACAGGTCGCGACTGGGCATGATTCCTCCGGAAAAGAAATGGCGAGTCATCCAGCTTGTGGCACCTTCGTCTTCGAAGAGGTACGTCTCGCGGTCATGGCAGAAAATGTGGACAAACAGTTTACCGTCCTTGTTGAGCCATCCGGAAATTCGTTCCATTAACCGGCCGTGATTCCGAACGTGCTCAAACATCTCGACAGAAACAACTCGGTCAAACGTGGTGGTTGGTTCAAATAGATTCACATCACACGTTTGAACGGTTAGGTTCTTTAGGCCGCGAGCATGTGACTGCTCGTCAATGTATGCCTTCTGAGAATGCGAATTAGAGACCGCAAGTATGCTGCTGTTTGGAAAATGTTGGGCCATCCACAGGCTCAATGATCCCCAGCCGCAGCCCAGTTCAAGAATGTTCTGGCCGTCCTGCAACTCCGCGTTGCGGCAGGTTCGTTGTAGAGCATTTTGTGCTGCCTGATCAAGGCTTTGCGTTGTCTTGTCCCAGTAGCAGCAACTGTACTTCAGATGACAGCCAAGACTTGCCTGAAAGAACTCGGCAGCAATCTCATAATGCTGCTCGTTCGCTTTGTCAGTCAGTTCAGCGACTGGACGTTCAGCAAGTAAGTTCATCAGCTTCATGCAATCTGCTGATCGCGATTCCAGCGAACCGGCTGAGATTTGTTTGAGTCGTTGGTTTAGAAGCTGTCGCATTCCAAATCGAATCAGGGAATCCGGAAGTCTGCCAGCTTCCGCAAGACCAATTAAGGAATTCGCCATGTGAAACAGGGCCATCGTTTAAACTCCTTGGTTGCATCTGCAGATAATGTGGCTGTGCGGATTAGCCTAACTGGCCGATTTTTGAACCGGGTTTGACCCACAACGTCTGTACCAGTCCCGTTGCGCGTTCAAGAAATGCGGCTTCACAGTAGCACAGGTAGTACCGCCACATGCGTATGAACCGTTCGCTGAACCCTTGCTCCCGGACCTCGTCAAGTCGATTGTGAAAACGTTGATTCCAGTGATTAAGTGTCAATGCGTAGTGCATACCAAAGTCTTTGAGTTCCGCCATCCTAAACGAAGTGTTCTGCTTGATGCAGTTTTGCATTTCGGTGATTGACGGAAGAAAGCCACCTGGAAAAACGTACTTCTGAATAAAATCGACGGACGAGGCGTAGCGGTCGAACTTCTGTTCTGGCATAACAATGGCCTGAAGCATCATGGCGCCGTCGTCCTTTACCAGACGCTGGCAGGTTTCGAAGTAGCCCGGCAGGTAATCGCGTCCAACAGCTTCAATCATCTCCAGCGATACCAGCTTGTCGAATCGTCCGTTTAGTTCGCGATAATCATTAAGCAGCACAGTCACGCGTTCGCTTAGCCCTGCTTTCTGGATACGGTTCTTAGCAAAAGTATACTGTTCGTTTGAGATGGTTGCGGTTGTGATTTTGCAGCCGTAATGTTTTGCGGCATGCAGGGCAAAGCCGCCCCAGCCAGTGCCAATTTCGATAACGTTGTCATCAGCAGTGAGTTGGAGTCGTCGGCAAACTCGATCAACTTTCTCCCATGACGCATCAACCAGTGTGGAATCATCGGATGGGAAAATCGCGGACGAGTACATCATGGACTCATCAAGAAACAGTGAGAAAAAGTGGTTGCCAAGGTCGTAGTGTTCGTGAATGTTTTTCTTACTTCCGACTGTCGAATTTCGGTTTCGGAAATGTTCGATCTTTCTGATCGCTTCGGCGATGGAAAACCGTCGGGATCGCATGGTATTCAGTGTGTCTTCGTTCTGCAGCAGTACGCGAAACAGACCCGTCAGATCCGGTGTGGACCATTCGTTATCCATGTACGATTCAGCTGCCCCCATGGCTCCGTGAACCAGAAGTCGTTTGAAAAAGTTACTTGAATGGACGTTTAGGATTGCTGCTGGTGTTTCGCAGTCTGGATCGCCGAACGCTGCTTCGTTACAGCCGAAACGCAGTGCCAGACGCCCCTGATTCATTCTGCCAAGAGTTTTAAGAACCAGACGGCTGCATTGTCGACTCAGCCAGGTTTGGTTGCCGGATTCCGGTATGGATAAGCAATCTTCAGCCGCAGAAAACCCGTGACTGAGTATGGTATTTGCAATCTCATCCTGAGTTACAGTTGACATGGCAGTACAATCATTCGTCATAAAACAGACCGCTAAGACTTAACCGATGGCTCGGACAAGTTGTTTTTACGCAGCAATTCGGAATCGTCCACTTTTTGAGGGTGCGGGACAAAAGGCACTCGCTTCCACCAAAGCCGCGCTGCCTGCCAGTAGATACCGGCAAACACCTTAGCAGTCATGGCTGGATATTGGAATAAAACACGTGTCATGGAGCCACGGCTTATTTCTGTCCGATGTAGTGACATCGTCACATCAAACGGTATTTCTTCGGATATTTTGTCGGCGGCGTCAGGTGCAGTGACATCAGTCCAGTGATTCTCGATGTGGATATTCAGTTGATCTGCTGGTGCTGAAAGGTGCCACTTGTAATTCATCTGCATCGGCATAAATGGCGAAACGTGAAAATCCTTGCGGCACCAAACGTCACATGGCACCCGCGTTCCGTGTTCCTGCGGCCTCTCAAGCATATAACAATGCTGTTCACCCCATGGCGTGTTGTTGACTTCTGCAACTACAACTTCAACGTTTTCCCCGCTTGGGTCGTAGCAATAGAAATAGCTGACCGGATTCATCTGAAAACCGTAGTAGCGAAGCTGAGTTAAAAGTCGGACCGGGCCGTCAATGACTCGGCCTGTTTTTTCGTACACCAACTTTCTGACGCTGACATCGAGTGGCTCGCTGTGATCGCCAAGATGTTCCTGCCTGCGAAACCGAGCAAGTGCAGGAGAACGCGTTGACCAGCACATGAACCGAGAAAAAACTGTATCCAGTTCTGCAAGATCCAGATACATCATGTACAGACGATAGCGAAAGCTGTGCGAGACAGGTTCGAAACGCCGATGCCGCACCCAGCCTTCGTAAATGCAGCTTTGCATTGATCACGCTCCAGCTGAAATTGAGGGGCCGATTGACGAACATTCCGAAGGCATCATATCGCTAAGTTCAACGTCAAGGATGTGTAGAGCACCAAACTGCCGACAAACGTGTAGAGCACTCACTACCCCGTCTTCATGGAAACCGTTACCCCAGTAGGCTCCACAAAATGACGTTCGGTTGTGTCGGATGAGCTCGCGGTGTCGTGCCTGCATCGTACTTCGCTGGATCGAAAAGACCGGGTGTGAATATCGATATCGTCCAATTACCTTTTCGTCTGAAATCTGATCAACGTCGTTCAGGCTAACGCAGAAGGTGTGCGGCGAATTAATTCCCTGCAGAATGTTCATGTTGTACGTCACCGTTGGTCTGTTGTTCAGGTCCGGTCGAATGCGATAATTCCAGCTGGACCAGGCCGCTTTTCGTCGTGGCAGCACCGACTTGTCTGTGTGCAAAACCGCGTCGTTAGCAGAGTAAGGAAACGCTTTAAGTATTTCCAATTCCTCGCTGGTTGGCATGTTTAGCAATGCAAGAGCTTGATCGCTATGGCAGGCGAAAATGACTTCGTCAAATTGTTCGGTCCCTCGAGGCGAACAAACAGTTACTCCATCCTTTGAACGGTTAATGGAGGAAGCCGCACAGTTGAGGTGGATCTGATCTTCGAAACCCGCGGTAAGTGCCTTGATGTACTGTTTTGAACCGCCTTCGATAACATACCACTGTGGCCTGTTTGTCAGGCTGAGTAATCCATGATGATGATAGAAGTCCAGGATGAAACGAATCGGGAAATCACGAAACGTTCCGGTGGGACATGACCAAATCGCTGCTCCCATCGGCAGCAGGTAGTGCTGTTCAAAATGACTGCCATAGCCATGTTCCTCAATGTATTCGCCAACAGTTGTGCTCTGAGAAACAGTGCCAGCGTCGCGAGTTCCTTTTTTGTTAAAGCGAAGTATGTCGGCGACCATCTTCAGGAAGGCCGGTCGCAGCAAATTTCTACGTTGAACGAACAGGCCGTTTAGTCCGGATCCGCTGTACTCAAGTCCTGTCATGTCGCAGCGAACACTGAAACTCATTTCTGACGGACGTCTTGCCACCCCGAGGTGATCGAGCAGTCGTAGGAAATTGGGATAGGTTCTGTCATTGCAGACGATGAATCCGGTGTCGACGCTGTAGCCGCGACCGTCGAGGGCAAAGTCGACTGTGTGAGTGTGACCTCCGACGTAATTTCCAGCTTCGAAAACCTGAACCTGATGGCGTTTTCGAAGTAGCCATGCACACGTTAGTCCCGAAATGCCGCTGCCGATAATTGCGATCTTCATTCTGCCCCTAACCTGAACCAACCTCCCCTGCTGCCCGGCCGCAATTTTAGACGGCAGTGCCTACAAACTGAACGTTTCTAGCCGACGTTTCATTTTCGTCCACGAAAATATTGGCAACATTCAGGAACAATGGACGTTTTATTCGATTCTCCTTTGGACAAGCCGGTGGACGCGTCTAAAACATTGCGTCGAGTCCAAGATGAATCCTGTGGAACTGTTGAATCGAGGTTATCGTGGTATCTCAGTACTTTTCGCCGAAAGAAGTTGCCAAGGCAATTGGTGTTAGTGAATCTTCTCTAAAACGATGGGTCGATAAGGGACTTATTAAGGCTTCTCGGACAGCTGGCGGTCACCGTCGTCTGGAATTGGACGCAGTGCTTCAATACGTCCGTGAAAGTGGACGTGGATTACAACACCCTCAATCCGTCGATCTGCCGGAAGGATGCGGATTTTCCACGACATTGACAATCCATGATGCTCAACAGCCGTTCATGACGGCACTCATATCTGGAAGCGAAGAAACAGCCAGACGAGTCATCATCGACCTATTTGTTTCCGGAGCGTCCGTCGCTGAAATTTGTGACAGCGTTATCGCTCCCGCATTTCGCAGCGTGGGTGACATGTGGCACTGCGGAAAAGTTGAAGTTTATGAAGAGCGCCGCGCCTGCGAATTGTGCCAGCGCGTGGTACATGAACTGCGCAGAGCCGTTGGCAGTGGCCCGGAAGATGGTCCTCTGGCGATGGGAGGAACTCTGGATGGCGATCCCTACACACTGGCTACTAGTCTTGCCGAAGTGGTGTTGTGCAATAACGGCTGGAAGGCGATTTCGTTGGGCAACATGCTTCCGTTTGAAACGGTGCGAACAGCGATCGTGGATAAGCGTCCGAAATTATTCTGGATAAGCGTTACAACGATTCGTGACGTAGATCGCTTTGCCGCAGATTTCAATCTACTGTTCGATGTCGCTCAGTCGGTTGGCACTGCGCTTGTCGCCGGAGGTCAGGCTTTAACGGCGGATATACGCCAGGAAATTCGCTATACCCATTTCTCGGACAACATGACACACATGGAATCGTTTGCGAACACGATCCGACCTCGCACCGCTGAGCCTGCTGTGGTCTTGCACGACCAAAATTAACTTTCAGACACAGCACACCCACCGAACTAAGAAGCCCGGCTATTTGAAAATGCCTGGGCTTCTGCCGTTTTGGTAAACGCAAGTCCAACAGGAAAGAAGACTTCTGAGGGGCTTGTTTCGCAACGTTAATCCGGAGCGACGTGAGTTCCCCGGCAAATCGATAAGTCTCGTAAACCTGATCGGCATCGTCTCACGGCGTCATGGTTGATCGCAATAACGATTGCCGTTAGAAACTGGTTTATGATCGATCCCAAAGAATTGGAAAATCTAGAATGACGTCCACAAATTACGATGCTTTGCTGTTTGTTTCCTTCGGAGGTCCGGAAGGTCCGGGCGATGTGATTCCGTTTCTCGAAAATGTTTTGCGTGGCAAGAATGTACCGCGCGAACGCCTGTTGGAAGTCGCCGAGCATTACAACCACTTTGGCGGCATAAGCCCGATCAATCAGCAATGCAAAGAACTTATCGAGGCATTGCAGAATGAGCTCAGCGCGCACAACGTCGACCTTCCCATCTATTGGGGAAACCGAAACTGGACCCCCCTGCTTCCCGACACACTGAGGGAATTGAAGCAGGCTGGGGCGAAACGAGTTCTAACTTTCGTTACGTCTGGCTTTAGTAGCTATTCCGGATGCCGCCAGTATCGAGAAAACGTCTACGCGGCTCAGGACGAGGCCCATGCGAGTGATCTCGAAATCCATAAAATTCGGGTTTTTTACAACCACCCGGATTTTGTCGCAGTCAACGCTGAGAATGTTAGAGCAGCTTCGAATCTGGTTGGCGGCGATGACGTGTCGGATGTACATATTGCCTTCACAGCACACAGTATTCCGGAATCCATGGCCTCCACATCTGATTACGAAAAGCAGTTGCGTGAGTGCTGTCGACTGGTTGCTGAAGAATTGCATTTGCCTGCAGACCGCTGGAAACTTGTCTATCAAAGTCGCAGCGGACGTCCTCAGGATCCGTGGCTGGAACCGGACATTTGCGATCACCTGGAAGCATTGCACTCTGATGGAGTTGGAAAAGTCGTTGTATCTCCAATTGGATTCCTGTCGGACCACATGGAGGTACTTTACGACCTTGACGATGAAGCGAAAAAGAAATGCGAATCACTCGGAATCAGTATGGCACGGGCAGCAACTCCGGGCACGCACCCCCGCTTTGTTTCAATGATTAGAAAGCTCATTGTAGAACGGATGGCTGGAAATGTACCGGAATGTCTTGGGCTATTTGGCCCCAACCACGACGTCTGCCCTGTTGATTGCTGCCCTGCCCCTCGCCGACCTCCCGGGCCTCCGGCTGTTCAGCGAACAACCACAGCGGGATAATCGCCCAACGTTAACCTATCCCATTCAATATGCAGAATAAACTGTGTTTCAATTGTGTTTTCACGTCAATCGTTAAACAAAGTTGTTCTTGCAGAACGATGCCGACACAATAGCTTCAGAACGTCCGTTGTACTGAATAGCCCCGCGAGTGCTCATATGCGAATGACATTTTCTTTAGTTGTCACCCTTTTGTTGTCCGCCGTATCTGCCGTCGCCGCAGACCTTCCTGGTGTCTCCGCCACTCAGCCCGCGGGTGGCCGCTTTGTAAAAGTCGAAGCGGGTTACATGGTGCCGTATAAGGTGACAATTCCCGGGACAGAAGTTACTTTTTGGATGGAGCCAGTTCCGGGCGGCGATTATTTAATGGGAAGTTCGGACAGCGAAGTATCTCGTGAAGAAACAGAAGGCCCTCAACGAAAAGTAACGGTTGACCCGTTTTGGATGGCACGTTGTGAAGTAAGCTGGTCTGAATACAAACAGTTTATGAAGCTTTATGGTTTCTTCAAATCGTTTGAGCAACAGGGCCTTCGAAAGGTAACGGACGCAAACAAAGTTGACGCAATTACGGCACCGACGATGTTGTACGAGCCTGAGTTTACGTTTGAATACGGCGAAGAAGACGATCTGCCAGCCGTTACAATTACCCAGTATGCTGCAAAACAGTACAGCAAGTGGATGTCTGCAATTACTGAATGTCAGTTTCGAATTCCGACAGAAGCGGAATGGGAATACGCCTGCCGAGCTGGATCTTCGACAGCTTATTCTTTCGGTGATGATCCATCAAAGTTGCCAGAATACGCATGGTTTGAAGGCAATACCGAAGAATCAGGAACTCGAACGGTCGGTCAGAAGAAGCCTAATTCATGGGGACTGTTCGACATGCACGGTAATGTCGCCGAGTGGGTTCTCGATTCACTGGAGCCATATAAGGCTACCGATGAAGCGTTGAATGCCACCGCAAACTGGGTTCGTTCAGATGAGCTTGACCCCAGAATTGTTCGTGGCGGAAGTTGGGAGTTTCCCGCGGAACAGTGCCGCTCGGCTTCTCGACTCGGATCGGATTCTGTTGCCTGGCGTGAATATGACCCGAATCTGCCGAAAAGCCCGTGGTGGTTCACAACGGACCCATCTCGCGGAGTGGGGTTTCGTCTGATCAGGCCGCTCGCGACAGTCCCTCGAGAAGCAATGGCAGAATTCTGGAAGATCGACAACGAGGCCACGCAGTACGATGTTAACGACCGTCTGTCAGAAGGCCGCGGGGTTCTCGGCCTAGTCGATAAAGATTTGCCGGAGGCTATTAAGAGCCTGAAATAATAAATCCGATCGCATTCATGCAAAGTAGAGCCGCACAAGTTTGTGCGGCTCTTTTCGTAGGTGGTTGGCGAAACCGCACCTTGTAATGCCATCTGAAAATCTAGGCGCCGTGCTGCAACTTAATCTGCCGCAACAAAAGTCAGCACGACAACTCCCCGTGTTTCCAGAAACGGCCCTTTAACTTCAACGCTGTTTGATGTTTTGCAATAAATCGTCATGCCAGTTACATCAGTTGCGATATCTTTGGTGTCGGCTGGCGGCATAGTCGCGATCGGCATCGATTCAATCTGAAGCCAGATGTCGACGGTGCTGCGAACCGAGATTTTAAGGCCCTCACCCGTAAGTGACTGAGCGAACTAAGCCTTCGGCGGAACAACCACGGTGAAACTCTGCCGCGCTGATCTATCGCCAGCGGCAGACTCAGTGGACGCAATCGTCACCAGCACCAATATGGTTATGAGCAACCGTTTCGTCACAGCTTCGCCGTTCAGCAGGACTCGCAGAATCTGCTGGTAATTGACGGCACGTCCCGCGCCAATTCGCGAAGTATCCGATCAGAATCAGACTCTGCAATTTACCTGACATGAGCGAAAACTGCTGAACTGCTGAACTGCTGAACTGCTGAACAGATGAACATATGAACATCTGAACAAATGTGGGTAAATGCCCGGTAGGAATTTGACTCATTGAATTCGTGAGGTAGTTTTCTTGTGGCACGGGAATTAAGCCCTTATAGAGAAAAGGTTTACGAAACGCATCGCGTGTTGTCGTTTAGCAACAAACGCAAGTTAAATGCGACTTCGTTGACTTTGAAGCTTCTCCTGCTCATTCCGGTCCGGAAATTTGTGCCAATTACGACTCATTCGGAAATGGGGGTTTTCCCAAATACACCATTTAACGCCGTGTGCTCGTTATTGAGCCACTTTCTGGGGGTTTTCACAGTCTGAAACTGAAGATCAAAGATCTAACTAGATGTGGATCCGCTAAATGGCAGTGGATGAAGTGAGTTGTTTTTCGCATTTGTTGTTGTTTGCCTGGTGTGCCGTGTCAAGATCAATCTCAGGTCGTGAGGGGCCGTCCCGTGAATGTCCAGCGGTAGGGTTTGGCCATGGTCTCGTTGAAATAGTCGATAAATTTCAGCAGACGTTCTCGTAATTTATCGACGGATTCGAAGTGGCTGCGTTTG
>Ga0209390_10010769_pt1 | contig 10639 bp, 13 predicted proteins | sample BON01_FD_187212 | JGI IMG/M metagenome (GOLD analysis project Ga0209390, IMG submission 187212) | Freshwater microbial communities from Lake Bonney liftoff mats and glacier meltwater in Antarctica - BON-01 (SPAdes) (version 2) | ecosystem: Environmental > Aquatic > Freshwater > Ice > Glacier... | reverse complement strand
CGGCCGTGCCGCTGACCCTTGAGCCCCTCGACATCAACCCCGCAAGCCATCGACCACCCCGCGACGCAACAGGCGCAATACACCCGCTCGCCCTCGTCACGCAGTCACGCTCAATGGCGGCAGCCAACGGCCCGATCACGACCGCTCATGAATAGGACGGGCTAGTACGATTTCTTGTCCATCTTCGCGCCAAATTCCAAAGCTCTCGGCAAGCCAATCATCAAGATCGAAATCCTCAGGTGCGCAACCTGCAGCGTCACTTAATCGTGCCGCGGTCATCCGATCTAGACGATAATAGACCGGTGGATCATCGCGTCCCGGCAATTTGCCGAGCAAGTACGTCACTGCGCCATGAACCAACCCAAAAGGAACAACACGACGCCATTGAGGGGAAGTGCGGCCGTCAGCGGTATATTCGAATTCGACGCACAATCCGGACAGAATAGCGTACTGCACCGCAACTAGAATGGCAGGTTCAACGTTTACCGCCGGTCCAGCGGCTACAAAAACGCGCTGAAGCCGGACAAGTGCTTCCAAGTCTGGTTCAAGTCGGCGGCGTTCACGATCATCCAGAGCGCCGCGAACCTTCCCCAGAAGGCTACGCAACGGTCCAGCCCGTGCTTCCTGCCCCCAACTGGAGTGACCATCCACCTCTGCCTGTAACGCTGCTACTTCAGCGGCAGATGGCCGTGTATAAACCCGCCTTAAACTATCCCTGATCAAGAAGCGCTTGTGCCGATCATCAAGCATCTCCTCGAGATCAAAATGACGGCCGATGATGTCGCGCATACGTTCAGCGGTGCGCCGCGTGACGCCCAGCCGTTCTGCCATTTCATCAAGAGTTAGGCCATCGCTCGTCTCGGACAACGCATAAATGAGGGCCAGAATCCGATCAAGTTTGGCCATTCGTTCCGCCATTCACTCCCCCGTTGACGATACAAATGCTGGCAGAGCAGATTTTAGTTGAGATTGCACTTTATACACGACGCGGGCGCTCGCCAGCCGCTATCTCGCCTTGTTAACTTGGAACTTGAAGGGGAAAGTTTCACCGTTCCATTGAACCTTGATTTCCACATCACGTGGCCATGAACGCCCGGGAAGCTTTGCGGCAATTACTTGCCCACCCCAAGCCTGATTAGGGTCTATGGTCGTGGTCTGCAGTATCTCCTCGCCAAGCCCCGCAATCGTTCGGTCGAGTGTGTTGCTGATCGCATAGAGCGTCGCACCAGTCGCAGCAGTTGCCGCGGCCGTACCAATCGCGGCTGCAGTAGGGTCGTAGGTTTCAGCATTGTAAGTATAAAGGCGTCCACCTGGCGCCATCATTGTAGCGTTGGTTGTCCGATATGCATTCTGATTCGCCGCGTAGGCAGCTGAGGCACCTGCAAGGGCGGTAGCCACAGCCGCCCAGGTAGCGCGATTCTTGGCTTGGCGAACGAGCTCGTCATGAGTGAACACCCGCACGCCGTTGCCCGTCGCATCAAGCATGCTGATATTCTCGACCCCAAAGGTCACAGGCGTATTGCTTGTATTCAGTGCAGCAACGGCAAAGACGAGACGCCCGTCTTCCGCAACGCGAACGGGTGTCACCTTTATTGCGCCTTGCTTGCCCACCTGATCAGTCGTCGCTCTGCCTTGGTCATACCGAACAGTCTGATCGGAACTGATTACGGGGGTCATTGTGTACGTGCTTGCACAACCACTTAGGAGAAAGGCAACCGTGGTGGTCGTTAGAATAGCTCGTTTCATGTCAGTGTCCCCCGTTCAAAGCGCCAAACGATTCGCGGCGAGGAAGTAACTGCAATTACGGCATGACAAAACTGGTCGTAACCCTTTCCGCGATCGGTCCATCGTTTATGGTCTCTTGAAGAAGCGGTCGGCGGGGTCGACGCCCTGGTCCGACGCCTGGCTTTCGATCCGGGTTCTGGCACTGGGCGTCATTCCGAATTCGGCGGCGTAGCGCATCATGTCTGAGGCTGCCTTGTTGGCGGTGCCGACGAGCGGGTTCTGAATGGCGTTGCCGTTGGAGGTCTTGATCATCAGGCCGCCGGCCAGCTGGTCCTTCTCGGCCATCTTGGCGATCGCGCGCTCGGCCTGAACCCAGCGTCCGTAAGCCATGGCGTAGGCGGCAAGAGCCGCGCGATCGACCTCGGACAGAAGCCCGATCCGGTGCAGCCAGACTGCCACCCGGTTCCATTCCTCGAGCGCATCGGCCGTCAGATGGGGCGGCGGTGCCGGCATCGCCGGGATGGTCTTTGCCTCTTTGCGATTAAGCGGCCGCTTGCCACGGTTGCCCTCGATCAGCTTCAGGTGGGTCGGCTTGGGTTTGGTTCCGGGTTTCACTTGGTTGGCCCTTCAACTATGCGTCGTGAACAGCCTGCTCCACCCACCAACACCAGGGTCATGACCATTTTCGGATTTCTGCTCTTTGCCGCCGCGGTCGTATTGCCCTCAGGAGGAAACTTCACCTGCACGCCGACCCGGGTGTGGGACGGCGATGGACCGATCTGGTGCGCCGAAGGCCCACGTATCCGCCTGTCCGGCATCGCTGCGCGCGAGATGGATGGCACCTGCCGTCCGGGACAACCTTGCCCGGATGCGTCAGCCGAGGAGGCGCGCGATGCGCTGGTCGGCCTGATTGGACGCCCGGTTGGCATATCCCGTGAGGGCCATATTCTCGTGAGTGGTCCGGCTATGCGTTGTCTGTCTGAAGGCGGTGCGGGCGGTTCGCGGACCGCTGCCTGGTGCGTGTCCCCGAAATCTGGCGACCTGTCATGTGCGATGGTCAGGGGTGGCTGGGCTCTGCGATGGGATCGGTATTGGCGGAACCATCGCTGCTAACAAGGCCGCTGATTTCATTGAAGGTCCTGCCATCGCCATCGAGGGTAGCGGCCTTGCCGGTGAAATCCTGCCAGCGCTTGACGATCACGTCGCAGTAGCGCGGATCGAGTTCCATCAGGTGGGCGACACGGCCATTTTTCTCGGCCGCAATCGCGGTGGTGCCGGATCCGGCAAAGCTGTCGAGGACGATGTCGCCGCCCTTGGTATTGTTGAGCAGCAGGTATTCGAACAGCGCGACCGGCTTCATGGTTGGGTGTTCGCCATTGCGCGACGGCTTGTCGAACTTGAGGATGGTCGTCTGCTTGCGGTCACTGGCCCACAGGTGCCCGGCACCGTCCTTCCAGCCATAAAGGCAGGGTTCGTGCTGCCAGTGATAATCCTGCCGGCCCAATGCCAGCGATGACTTTTCCCAGATCAGGCACTGACGGATTTTCCAGCCGGCATCGATCGCCGCGCCCCGGAAATTGTAGCCCTCGCTGTCCGCGTGCCAGATGTAGAACACAGCGCCCGGCTTCATTACCGTGCTGGCGGTGACATAGGCATCGCGCAGGAACTGGCGGAACTCGTCGTTGCCCATGTTGTCGTTCTGGATAGTCAACTTGTCCTTGGTGCCGCCTTCATAGGCCACGTTATAGGGTGGATCGGTCAGCCACATGTCGACCAGTTGGCCGGCAGTCAGCTTTTCCATGTCATCGACGCTGGTGCTGTCACCGCACATCAGGCGGTGTTTACCCATGAGCCAGACATCGCCAGGTTTGGCGATAGGGTCGATCGGGACTTCTGGGATTGCATCGGGATCGGTCAGGCCGTCGGTTTTTTCGGCGAGCAGTTTTGAAAGCTCGTCGTCCGAAAAGCCCGTCAGCAGGAGATCGAAGTCGAAGCCCTGGAGATCGCCGAGTTCGACCGCCAGCAGCTCGAGGTCCCAGCCCGCATTCAGCGCCAGCTTGTTGTCGGCCAGCACATAGGCGCGCTTCTGCGCCTCGCTCCAGCCGGTCGCGACCATCACCGGGATCTCGGCGAGGCCCAGCTTGCGGGCCGCCAGCACCCGGCCGTGGCCGGCGATCAGGCCGCCGTCCTCGTCGATGAGAACCGGCACCGTCCAGCCCCATTCGCGGATCGAGGCGGCAATCTGGGCTACCTGTTCGTCGCTGTGGGTGCGGGCGTTGCGGGCATAGGGGACGAGTGACCTGACGCTCCTGCGCTCGACCTGATCGGCTGGCCAATGTGTCATTTGACCCCCGGTCGCTAACTCGCGGCTGCGTGAAGTTTGGACCATGCGCGGTTTCCCTGCCGAGAGGGCCTGAGCACAAACCACCCCCCTAGGGGGGTCAGCCGATCGGCCAGCCATCTGGGCCGACGGCGACCGTCCTGCGAAGCCCGAACTGCTCGGCCGTGCGCGCCCGGTGGCAGTCGGCGCAGAGGCAGCGGATGTTGCTGTCCTCGTCGCTGCCACCTTGGGTGAGCGGCACGATGTGGTCGGGCACCGTGGCTTCGGAAACCACGCCCTTGGCAGCGCAATCTCGGCAGAGTGGTTCAGCCTGTAAACGCATGAATCGCTGGGCGACCGCACGACGTCCTCGTTGCCGCTCAGCCATGGACGGATCCTGAAACGATCAACGCCCGGAAGCTGGTTGGCTCCGGGCGCAGTTCTCAATCCTCGATTTCGGAACAATGCCGAAGAACGTCCATAAAAACAAGGAAATCAGCCAGTTTCAGGCTTCATGTCAGCATTTTGCGGTGACTATCCCGCGCCATACCGAACAGTTGGGTCAGCGCATCGAGCGCAAAGCTGAGGTTGGTGCGATCGGCCTGCGGCCAGCCTCCCGCATCCTCATCGATGCAGACGATCCGATAGACGAGCACGCCGGGTGCCTTGCCCTGCGCATCCTGCCGATCCCGGTCGCAACGGCCGAGCACATCAAGCACGGCGCCGTATTGCCGCTGCATTTTCTCGACCAGAGCCCGGCTTGGAGGTGTGCCCACACCACCGAGCACGCCGTCGCTGGCCAGGATGCCCGTAACCGAAGCGGGGAACGGCATCGGCCAGCCCATCACCGCATGATGCCGGTGATAGATCTCGCCGTATTTCTGCCCCGCAGCAAATTGCTCAGCGTTGATCACACCACAAAACGCCAGCCGTCCCAGCGCTGTGCCCAGCCGTTCGTCTCGGGCCTGGCGCGCCGACACCCCGTAATGGCGCTGCCGCGCTTCCAGCACGGTGGCCATGACCTCACGCTGGGTTTCGCCAGCGCTGGGCTGCACCAGCTTGCCGCAAGGGTGGCGCTTGCCGGCTTTGCGCTTACGCCCTTTTGCCATGGCCGCCTCCATAGAGCCGTTCGCCGATCGAACGGACGAGTTCCCGCTCCGTTTGGCTCAAGCGCTGGTCGCTGACCGAGACGGCGAGGATCCCGATTCGCCAGCCGTCGCGTTTGAGTTCTTCGCCGTCGCGCTGCCGTGCGCTGTCGTAGATCCGGGAGGTGATGCTCATGAGCGGATCTCCCGCAGCAGGGCGGCGTAGCCGATGACATCGACGACGCTGTCGACGTGCCCGGGATCGTAAGCGAGACGGACCAGCTTGAGGTCGATCATGCACAGGGCAACCTGTGCCGGCGTCACTGGCATACCGAGCGTAATCGACCAGCGAGCAGCGATCGCTTTGAACTGGTCGGCTGGATCACCGTAATCGTCGCGGCGTTCTTCGAGAACCTTGGCGGTGTGGCCGAGTATGGACCAACTGGTCATCGCACACCTCCGCAGGTCTCAATGGCCCAGAGCAGGATGGCGATCGCATCGGCTTCATTGTCATCGGTGGGCGCAAAACCCTTAGCCTGGACGGCGGCGATGACAGCGGCCTTGTCGGCATTGCCCTTGCCGGTGATGAACTGCTTGATCGTGCCGACCGGCACGCCTTGGTAGGCAACAAGGTGTTCCTCGCACCAGGCGCTCAGAACAGCGAGCAGGCCGCCGTAAACATGGGCGGCATCGGTACCGACATGCTTACGCACCTCCTCGAAGTAGACCGCCTCGATTGGCCCTGCATCGAGATCGATCTGCTCCAGCCAGCGCCGGAAGCGCAGGAACCGCATGCCTCCGCCATCAAAGCGGGTGTGTTTGAGCGACACGGTGCCGCTGGTGATGAACTCGTCGCCGGCCTGGAGCGCCCAGCCGGTGCTGGTGCCGAGGTCGAGAGCCAGCATCGCGCCGCGCACAATTGTGACCGGCCTTGCCGCTGGCGGGGTTGCACTACGGAACGGCGCAGGCAGAGTCAGAATATCCATGATGATTCTCCGTCAAAGGGGATGGATCGTGGTGCGGACGGCGGCGGCTTGGTGCTTGGCGGTACTGGCTGCCGTCGTCCGGTCTGGGCTGGCGGGTTCAGGTCATCGGCTGCTCCATCAGAACGGGATGTCCGAGAGCTCGTCGTCGAGCTGATCGCGCGCTGCGCGGCTGGGACGGACGCTGACCACCTGCGCGCCGGGGAACGCGTTCTTGGTGGCAACCAGGATCGGATGGTGGCCGATAACGCTGGCGATCTCATCGAGCGACCAGACCTGAGCTTGGCGGCCATGACGCTGGGCCCGGCAGGTATCACGCAGGTCCCGCACGAGGATGATGAGGCCTTGCTCCGTCTCGAACTCCCACTGGTCGACCGGCAGCTGTTCGCCCTTGGCTTCGCGGGCGAGTTCATCCAGCCTGTCGTAGGCCCGCAGCATGGCATTGCCGTGCTGGCGGACGAGCGTTGAGTTGAACTCCCATACCGCCGCATTGAACAGCTTAAGCTGGGCGTGGAACCGTTCAGCCCAGTCGATCGGCACCAGCATGGGCAAGCGACCGAAGCCCCAGCGTTCGTCCATTTCACGACCACGCTGGTCAACGCAGTTTATGATGACCTGCATATCGCTGATCTGACCATGCCGGGTCGGTGGCGCGCCTTTCATGCGCCCCTCCTTTCTTTGCTGAAAATTTGAGGCTGACGCAGAGCGATAAGCGGCTGCGGAAGCCCTAGGGGGTATGGGGGAACATAAGTGCAACCTTCCGCATGCTTCCGCCCGTGCTTCCGCAACCTTCCGCAGGTGCTTCCGCAGACCAAAAACCTTGCTTCCGCAGCCTTCCGCAAAGCCCTCATCGGCCGCTCTCCAGGTACTTGAGGACCCGCAGACCCGAGGCCCGGTTCATGGTTCTGCCGCCTTCGGTGGCCATGTATCCGCGCTGCTGCCACTGGCTGATGCAGGACAGGGCTTCCCGGGCAGACACCCCACAGGTGTCGGTGATCATCTCGATGACATAGCGGCCGCGACGCTTGGCCTGGGGGAACGCGGACCAGGGCGTGCCGGCGTGCCACTGCTCATCGACAGATTTGAAGATCTCGTGGATCTGATGCCAGCTGAGGCCCTTCTGCTGGATGGGAATTGCGGCTGGTCCCACGACCGGCACCAGCGTGCTCTGTTCGGCACCAAGGCCGGTGGTCAGATCAACGACCTCCATGGTGAAATGGACATCATCGATTTCCTCGCCATCCTTCTGCTTCTCGACCGACAAGACCGTATGGGCCTCGTCCTTGGCCACGCGGATGGCGGTATCGCAGCCACCGAGGAGAACGGTGGATCCGCGCATGCCGCGCTCCACGTCCTTGCCCGAATGGTGGATGCCCAGGACCGTGCCACCGCAGTGGTTCTGGAGGTCAGTGCAGGCATCGATAAACAGCGACATCGCTTCCTGGCTGTTCTCATCCTGCCCGGGGATCGAGCGCGACACGGTGTCGATGACGACCATGCCGATCTCGAAATCGACTTCGGTGCGGACCTGGTCGATCGTCCGCTTCAGCTTTTGGATGCTGGCGGGATCGAGCATGTGCACGGCGATGGGCAGCAGCTTAAACGGCGCATCCGCACCCTCGAGGCCATGCCTCTTGCGCCAGCCCTTGATGCGCTGGCCGATGCCGAATTTGCCTTCACCAGCGATGTAGAGGACGCCTGTTTGGCGAACGACCCGGCTATGCCAGTCGATGCCGTAGGCAGTCCGCAGCACCATATCGAGGGCGAGGAAAGTCTTGTGCTCGCCCGGCTTGCCATAGAGCAGCACGAGCCCATGCTCGGGGATCAGGCCATCGATACGCCACTGCGGCAGCGGCATATTCACGATCTCGTCGAGGCTGAGGGTCTCATAGACGTCCGGGTGGGTATGGGCATCATCGGCCGTGCTGCCGGTATCCAGCAGGGCCCTAACAGCCTCCATGCCGGACAGCGCAGCCATATCGTTGAAATCGGTGCCAGGGCTGGCGGCTGGAAATGTGGGGAATACCGCCCGGCAACCAAGGATGTACGCAGCGGCAATTGCGGCTTCCCGTCCGGGGTTCTTGGCCTTGCCGCGATCATCGTCGCCAGCCACGATCCAGTCGGCGCCGGAATGTGTTGCTGCCAGCCGTTCGGCGACCTTGGCGAGATTGCCGGCGGTGAACGCGACAACGACGGTGCGGCCGGTGGCTTCATGGAGCGCGGCGCCAGTGGCGAACCCTTCGCAGACGAGAACCGGTGCTGTGGCTTCCGCAATCCTGCTGCCAAGAACGTACATGCCCGCTGCGGTCGGCAGATCAGAGCAGAACAGCTTGTGCCCGCGCGCATCGATCGTCTGCAGCGACTGGATCTTGCCGTCCACACCGTGCAGCGGCAACAGGATATGGGCGCCGTCGAGGCGCGTGCCATTCGGCCTGATGCCCTTGGCGGTCAGATAGGGATGGCTGGTGTAGGCCGGGTCCGCTGCTATCCAGCGTTCGCGGGCCTTGCGCATGGCCGCATCACGGCGCTCTGCCTGTTCGGCTTCGAACCGGGCCTGCCGTGATTTGAGCTCAGCGACACGGTCGGCCGACAGGACGGGGAATGTCCCGCCAGTGAGGTACTCGGCGGCCGCCCGGATATCGAGCCCTTCCTGATGTTGCAGGAAATCGAAAATGTCGCCGTGAGCCCCGCAGCCGAAGCAGTGGAACCGCTCTTCCTGCGGATAAACAGTGAAGGATGGCGTGCGCTCCATATGGAACGGGCACAGGCCCACCATGGTATGTCCCCGGCGCTTCAGCACCAGATGCCGGCGAACCGCATCGGCCAGCGGATACTGATCCTTGATCGCCTCGATATCGATGCTGCCGGTTTCAATGCGACGCGCCATGACGGCTAGGATCACTTTCTGCGGGGATGGATCTGAGACGCGCGCATGCCGGACCACCGAAGCGGCCCGGCATGCTGCTGATCAGAACAGTGGCGCGCCGGGCGCAGCGGCTGCGGGCGGCGGCATGTGCGCGGCTGGGGCTACTGGTGCCGGTTCGGCCGGTGCCGGTGCCGGTGCCACGGGAACAGGAGCCGCCGTGCCACCTTCGCCAAGAGCCGCTGGCCGATCGGTCCAGCCGATGATCTCGAACTTCGGCTGATAGTTGGTGCCGTGCTTGTTGCCGACCGGGGTGACACCGACACAGCGCACCACGGGAAGCTGACCGGCGGCAGTCTCCGGCGCCGCCGTCCAGGCATCGTAGAGCGCGTTCATGGCCTCAATGACGATGCCGGCCGTGGACGAAAACTCGCGCAGGCCCAGCAGGTTCTTCTCGGAGTAAAGGTCAATCTGAAAGCCGCGCTTGAAGTCTTGGCCCGGGTTGGGCGCAGATGTCGAGAATGACGGGTCCATGACCTTTTCGGGAGCCACGCCAGCGGAAAACTTGAACCAGCCAGTCTGCAGGCCCGGCATGTCGAAAACCGCTGTCATGTCCGTGACCTCGAACAGCGGCTCGTCCTTGCCATCACGCTTGGTATACCAGCGGCCGGCCTTGGCATTGAAACCGACGTAGACCTTGAAATCCCCGTCAGAGGGGGTGACATTCATGAAACCCATTGTTCTGTTTCCTTGTTGCTTGGGAGGTGCCGCATGTCAGGCCAGCGGCGCAGCCTCGGGGGCCAAGCCCCAGATCTCTTCAGCGGCCGCGCGGGCGCCGGTGTCGTTCCAGTAAAAACTGTCGAAGTCCGGTGAGAGCGACCGGGTCAGTGCCGCGCCATCATCGGACAGCGACAGGAACCGCTCGATCGACTGCGCTATGCTGACCACGCGGCCGAGGTGGCTGCGTGGGTCCTCCAGTTTGTAAACCCCGACCTTCTGGGGGGTGACGTAAGCGAAGCGGATCTCGGCATTGCCGTGGGCGGCGTGGTAGATCGCACCCTGCCGGCAGTGGGGATCGGAGATCTTGGACGAGAGTCGCAGCTGGGTTTTGAGATCGACGATGATGCCATGCGCGGGGAACCAGAAGTCGAGCCAGCCGATGAACGGCACCGGCACGCCCGGCAGGGACACCTCGATCCGGTGTTGGCGATTGCCGTCGGCGGCTTCGGGGATGCCGTACTGGCGAAGCTCGGCCAGGCCGATGGCGACCGCCGGGGCAATGGCCGCGCGTTCCTTGTCGACACCCGGATGGCCCGACAGCGCGGTCAGCTGGTTGAACCGGGCAATCGCCAGTTCCTGGCAGGCCTCAACCGGGGCGTCGGGTTCAAACAGCCCCATCTCGACACCGGCCTCAATGGAAGTACCGCGGTGCGCAGCAGGGCCAACGGTCGACTTGCGCCCCATCAGCTTCTGCATGGCCCACATCGAGGGCTGCGCCACGAACAGGTTGATCGAGGAAGCCGACAGATGGTCGAGCCCATGGCGTTCGAAGGCGCCGCTCACTTGGCAGCCTTCTTCCGACGCGGGATCGGCTGATAAGTAATCATGAAGGTGCGGACCCGCGCTTCGGTATCTGGCCAGAGCCGGCGGCCGGCCTTGATCT
>Ga0209390_10010768_pt1 | contig 10639 bp, 10 predicted proteins | sample BON01_FD_187212 | JGI IMG/M metagenome (GOLD analysis project Ga0209390, IMG submission 187212) | Freshwater microbial communities from Lake Bonney liftoff mats and glacier meltwater in Antarctica - BON-01 (SPAdes) (version 2) | ecosystem: Environmental > Aquatic > Freshwater > Ice > Glacier... | reverse complement strand
AGAGAGGGAGAGAGAGAGAGAGAGAGAGAGAGAGAGAGAGAGAGAGAGAGAGCGGGGGGGGCCCACGGCGTTGCACGATAACTCAATAACTAGTAACTACCCGCCGCGAGCCTCGACGCCACCCCCAAGATCGATGCAGATGAGTGAGATGGCGAGAAGCGAGAGACGAGACAAGCGAAAGACGAAAGAGAGGGACGTCTACTAGCTCCACAGTCCACAACTCTCTCTCGCGCTCGCTCTTGCTCCCGCCCTCGTCTCTCGCTCGCTTCCTCGCCTCTGGGTTAACCCGACAGCCTTGCGCCGTTATCTTATTCGCTTTCTATCGTTATCGTTCCTGCTATTCCTATCTTTCGTTGGCTGACTGCTGGCGCGTATTTGTCGTCGTGTGTAGTGATGCGGGTGGTGGTGGTGTTTTGCGTGACCGTCGTAGCCCTAAGCTATAAGCGTGCAGGCTGTGTATACAGCAGCCCCGCGCAGCAGAGGTACTACAGCGCGAGACACTACGCACTGTCACACGCCATCACCATCATTGCTCAGCGTATACACGGTGGGCGTGCGGGCGCGGGTGTTAGTCACGCGTCACGCGCGAGTTGGTCGTTGGTGGTTGTAACCTAAGTCGTTCGCTATATAATAATCAAAGAGACGCACGAACAAGAACAAGCTGTGGTCACAGTCTCTCCCTATATAAAAAACACATTATCAAAAGAGAAGCCTACGACTAACACCTAAGCTAGCGCGCTCTAGCGCGTGCCGCTGGCCGCTGGCGGCTGCGTGGGAGGTGGTGAAAGAGGGGCTGGAGTTCCCCTCCTCTTCCTCCCCCCCCACCTCCCGGGAACTGGTTCCCCCTACTAGTCCCTCCCTACTTTCCCTCTACTCCTCCCGTCTTCCCACTTGTCACCCCCCGCTCTAAGTACGGATCTTGGGGTGTAAGGTGTTCGGGTTCGGACTGGCTCGTGCGCACTGCTTCGAGCCAAAGGGGTGGGGTAAGGTAGACGGGGTTTTAATTTTCGATGTCGATGTCGGGAGAGCGATGCCCTTCCCTTGAGTATGAGAGCGGGTGAGGGCGCGGCGGGGGGGCTAGCAGCACCAGCCCATCCTTCCTCCGGGCTTTGGGGGGCCCAGGCTTAACGCATCCTCATCGGCCACATGGCACCTTCCTTTATTTTGTGAGATGATTTAGTCCTAGGGATCTGAACTCTCTGGCAAAGGTGGGGTGTATTACCAGTGCTCCGCAGAAGAAGTTGTGTGGGTCGAAATATGCGTATGGTTTGACTAGTTTGTCGAATGTCGACGGGTGAGGAGGTTTGTCGCTCCTGTCTATGTATTGTGTAATTCTTTTTTTTACATGTTGCTCCCTCCTACTCAAGAGTAGGGCGCCCATGCGGCGCATGCTTTGTTTCCAGATTGTTTGTCGGCTGAACGGGGTGCCGTCCGAGTCTATGGTGTAGAACGATTGAATCATTGCTTTCCAGAGTACTAGCGCAAAGGCTGTTATTGGTTTTCTCTTTTGTTTGTAGAAGCAGAAGAGTGTGTTACGGAGATGTCCCCTATCTTCAGGGGAATATTGGGGGAGAGTGCCTGCATCATTTAAAAGACGGGGGTCAGGGCGGCGCAGTCTCCTAGGTGGTCAATATCTTCTCGGTGCCTTCCACAGAGCCGGCACGTGGTCACCATTTGGCCGCGGCATCCTCTGGTCCAGAGGCCTCGGTGAAGGATGTGTCTATAAATAGTGTAAATGGTAGTCCTTAGGGGTTAGGAGACATGCGCCCAGTGGCATATATATGGGATATTTTTTCGAAGTCCGGAGGGGGGAGGGCTCTTCTGTCATTAAGTTTGTTCGTCCAGTTGTTAATGCAGCTCGGCTCTTCTATGCTGTATTCTAAGAATATTTTTGTTATTATTTTTTACCGTCAGTTCGTCTGGGGGTCTCGTCAGGGTCTTGTTCAAGGGACCATTCTTTTAGGGGCGCGAAAGCTGCAAACTGTCATTCCTTTGTATCCGTTTCCCCGTTTGGCGGGGTATTCGAGGTTGGCTGGGGGCTGGGCCATTGGTCCGTTTTCTGAAGGGCGGAGTACTCCCTTTAAGTTTTTTTTTGCTAGTGAGCAGGAGCCGTCGCTGCTTAGGTAGTAATATTTCATCGGGTCTGTGGATGGTTCGCATACTATAGTTATTTTTCCCAGCACTGGGGGCGGGATTACCGGGTTGCGGGGACCTAGAAGGACTCCTTGTAGTGTCTGGTGAGTTTAGGATGGCTGGCCAGGTGTCGCGTATCCTCGCTGGTGGGTCGTTAGCTAGGGTCGTGTCTTATGCCGTGTATGGTCGATCACTCGTCTTCCATCTCCGGCGTAGGGGAAGGTGTCCCTGAGATAGTGTTCTATTTGGGCCGGAGTGCATTTTGCTCCGTCGTTTGTTAAATTGCCAAGGGTCTGTGTGTACCTATTTCTCCCCAGATTGTTTGGTATTTTTTTGCCTCGTTTGAGAGGTCGGAGTTTGGGTTGTGGAATACCGGCTGGCCTTCTGCTCTCTCTAGTGTGGTAGAGCGCGGTTTTAGTTGCAGGAAGCGAGCGTCTTCCAGTGCTTGCTTCCAGAAAGCTTGGAGGGCGGGGTTTCCGGTTCCGATCATTTCAGTGAGATGGCTTGTGGGCAGGGCGGACAGGGCGTGGTCCCTTCCTATCGGCGTGTGTTTAGCAAACCACTGATCTAGTAGCTGTTTCCATGGCCCCTGTGTGCTGTCCTGGTATTTAAGAATCCATTTTGTTCTAATAGCTCGAAGGTGGGAGTCCCAGTGTATCAGGCTTAGGCCTAAGCCTCGCCCGTGCTCTGGTATTTTCTCGGGTTGTGTGTAGATATTGCTTTCATCCATCCCTTGGGGACGTCTGAGCCCGAGACGGCTGCGTTTAATATCGGGTCTCGTATCCAGAGGAGCTGAAAAACATCTGATGCAAGGTCGTTATTAAACCAATCAGGAGGGAGCATAGATTGCGTCCAGTATCTCGGGATCCCATATATAATGAGGTTTGCTAGGTGCACTCTGCCCGTGGCTGTAAGACGCCCCAGGTGTTTCCAGGAGGAGATTCTGGTTTTAATTTTGTTATAGAGGTCTCGCCAAAACTGGTCTATCTGTGCCCGTTGTCCAGAAGGGGACTCCTAGTAGTTTTGAGTAGTGGTCTGGGGGGAGACACTGCACAAGGGCTCCTGTCGGTCCCAGCGCCGCTGCCGGTGGTATTTGTATTCGTTTAAGTCGCCCGCACGGGATGCCTATAAAATTTCCTACGTTGGCTCTCATAGCCGTCGCTTTTTCGTAAACTGTTAGGATATAGGCCAGACGTGTTTTAAATCTTCAAAAGACCGTGGGAAGAAATTTGTGTCGTCTGCGAATTGTGAGATTTTGGCCGTCGTGATCTCTCCTCTCGCGTTTTGGGCTCCTATTTGTGTACCTTTGAAGGTGGTAGAGTTTTTTATTTAAGCGTGTCAGCGCCTCTGCTGCTATTAAGTAGGCGAGGGGGAAGCCTGGTGCCTGGGGGACCCCACACTGGAGTAGAAATTCGTCTCTTCTGGTTCCATTTACCTTGACTGCGCTTTGGGGGCGCGTTTGGTTTGGAGAGGAGGCGCATCATGCATGAATCATGCCTCGGTAGACGGAGCCAAAATTCAGTGCTTGTGTGGCGTTGTGGAGGACTCCCAGCTGCACCCCTTAAAGGCCTTTTCCCAGTCTAGCGCCAGGATCATGCCTGGTTCGTCCGTTTCGTCTAGGTATAGGCCTGCATCAGCTTTCCTAGGTGCGTGGCTTCTGTTATGAGTCGCCCAGGGACGAATCCTAGCTGCTCTAGTGAGACGAATGAGTCTAGTACTTTTTTCATTCTTGAGACTGGTATTTTTGCGTATATTTTGTAGTCTACTTGCTACTTGTAGAAGGGTGATTGGGCGGTAGTTGCGAACGTCCCTAAGATTGTGACATCTCCTGACGTCGTGAGATCTGCCGGAAGAAACTCATTTTCTTGTGCCTCTTTGAATACCGAGTCTCTCCCTATTATATATGATAATACGACTTTCTTACTTATATTTATACACCATTTATTACGAATCCAAAGCACACGTACACGTACAGGATCAGAGGCCGCAGGCAGAGGCCAACTTGACTGTGACGCACACTGTCTTCTCCATCTCTCCATCACTGCGCATACTATGGCATACGCATACAGTACGACTGAAATACGATACATACAACAGGACCTCACGAGCGTGTGTTTCGCGTGCGCGAGTTTCGTCGTTAATTAGAGATATTACACACACACACATATTATATAAGACGAGCACAGGCTGTTGCGCGCAGCACAGAGTAAAGCCCACAGTTCTCTGCGTCAGTATAGTAGTCTAGGTAGAAGAGCGCAGCAAAGCAGTGCCAGCAGCTCGCTGCGCCCTGTACCTGTACACAGCCTATAACTTCCCACTGTGGCACCCAATGGCCCCGCGCCACCTCGCCTCCGTTACCCCCCCCCCCCATCACCAGCCCAACCCATCTAGCTCCGCAATCACGTCCCTCACCAGCCTCTGCACCTCCTTGTCGCTCGGCGGGTGCGCCCACTGGTCGCGCTCGTGCTTGGCCGCGTTTCACCACTTGCGCAGCGTGTGCGCCAGCCCATTGAGCCGGCCGAGGTGGCGCGGCGCCAGGAGGTCGATCTTGCGCAGCTCCTGCTCGTCCGCCGGCACCGGCGCGTGGCCCTGCCGCGCGTAGACGCGCTCGAGCCGCACCATCATCGAGTCGTACGCCTTGGTCACGCGCTCGCGCTTCCGAGCGAGCGGCGCGTCGGCATCACCCAGCTCAAGCCGTCGCACCATCCGCGTCAGCTCGCCGCCGGACCACCCCTCCGGCTGTGCTGAAGCCGCGGCACGAGCGCCCGGCTCGTCCTCTCGCAGGGGTGGCATCGACGCGCCGCGAGGCGAGACGAGCGGGCGCGGCAAGGCGAAGGCTGCATCAACCACCGCAGGCGCCGGCTGCGCCCTCGCCCCCTCGCCACCATCCGCCTCGCCCACCGCCCCCAGCAGGGCCTCCATCCGCACAAGCGCCTCTGGCAGCGGCTGCCGCCTCCTCTTGGGAGCAATCGACAGCCCGTGCACCATCGCCGCCAGCGCGCGGGTCGCGTCCGACGGCCAGCCGGCGGCCGCGTGCCGTCCCAAACAGCGGACCAGTCCCATCCTCTATTGCCTCATAGACGTCGTCCTCGTGGTCGTTCATCAGTCCGGCCGCGGGCTCGCTCACCAGGCCCATCAGGATGCAGATGCCAATACCAAACGCGTCGGTCCTCTCCGAGTGCTGGTTCGAGTTGACGAGTGCGGGGTCGCAGAAGCCCGTCGAGAAGGCGAGGTTGCGCGTCGTCCCGTGCGCCGTCCCGCCGAGCGTCGGCTCGCGCACCTTGGCCAAGCCGACGTCGCTCAAGACGGCGCGGTACACCAGCAGGGGCGGGCCGTGCACCAGCAGCAGCGGCCGGAGCGCGCCCTCGAGAAGAATGTTGGCCGTCTTGACGTCGCGGTGCAAAATGCGCTCGCCGTGCAGGTGTGGGAGGCCGTGGGCCGCGTCGCACAGCGCCGACAGCCGCCGCTGCCAGTCGAGGCGGGCGTCGCCCTCGAAGCCGAGCCGGCGCAGGCGCTCGAGCGCGCCGCCCGAGAGCAGCAGGCGGTCGTCGAGCGAGCCGCCGTGCATCAGCGGCGTGATCATGCATGGGGCCCGCGCGTCGTCGCAGTAGCCGAGGAGGCGCATCACGTTGCGGTGGCTGCACAGCCCAAGCGTCGCCACCTCCAGCAGGATGTCGGCCGCCTGAAGGCCGCTCGCGCTCTTGACCGCCACGCGGCCCAAGCGCGCCGCCAGCGACGGAAGCTCCGCGGCGACGACTTTGCTAAAGCCGCCCTCGCCCACCTCGCCGTCCGAGCCAGCCGCCTCGAGCGCGCAAAGCACCTCCTCGGCAGGGATGGTCACGACCGGCAGAGGGTCGGGGTTAGCCGCACCTCGCTCCTCCTCCTCCTCACCGCCCCGCTCGTCCGCGCCGTCGGACGCTTGCAAAACACCGGTAGAGACGCCGCCCTCGCCTTTACACGAGGCCCTCTTCGGGCCTTCCTCTGCGTCGGTTATCTGCCCCTCCTCGAGGCCCGTCGCAACACCTAGCACAAGACGCCTGGCTTCCGGAGCACTGGGACGGCGCGGCGCCCGAGGTAGCCGGCCCGCTGCGTGCGCCTCCCTCCGCATGTGCCGGCGCAGGCGCTGCCTCTGCGCGCTTGGTCTTCTGACGCTGCTTCTTTCGCTTCGCCTTGGCCTGCCGCGACGCTGCCGACGACTTCTCAGCCTCTTCCTCTGCCAAAAGCGCATCCGCCGCATCCGCCGCCGCCGCCTCCGCCGCTGCCATAAGCACAGCCGCCGCCGCCGCCGCCGCCTCCCTATCTGCCCGCCCGGCTTCCGCCACCCGCGCTGCCCGATGAAGGGCCAGCAGCCGCCGCATCGGAACTTCGTCGGGGCCAAGGGACTGCCCAGGGAGCGGCAACTCGGCGCCCGCCTCCAGCAGCACGCGCGCCACATCCAGACTCCCGCAACTGATGGCGGCTGCCAGCACAGTTACGCCGGCTGCCCCGGCCCCCAGCAGGACTCGCACCGCTCCCTCGTGTCCATCATTGCAAGCTATCGTCAATGCCGTCTCCCCCGTGGTGTCATTCAAATCCACCTCCGCCCCGGCCTCAAGCAACGCTTGCAGCACACCCTCGTGCCCGAACTTGGCGGCGCACATTAACGCCGTACAGCCAATTTTTGTTTTGCAACCGATTCCAGCCCCGGCCTTCAGCAGCAAACGCACCGCACCATCTTTCCCTTTCATGCTGGCGTGCATCAATGCCGTCATCGCGAGTACGTCGATCGAATCGACCATCGCCCCAGCCTCCAGCAGCACTTGCACTGCACCATCGTTCCCCACCCCGCTGGCGTACGACAACGCCGTTCTCCCGTCTATGTCGCTCAAATCGACCAGCGCCCCGGCCTCCAGCAGCACACGCACCGCACCCTCGTGCCCTTCGACGCTGGCGTACATCAATGCCGTCATCGCGATTTCGTCGATCGAATCGACCATCGCCCCGGCCTCCAGCAGCACTCGCATCGCTCCGGCCTGCCCGTACTGGGCGGCAACAATTAATGCCGTCTGCCCGTGGTTGTCTTTTGAATCCACCGCTGCCCCGGCCTCCAGCAACGCTTGCATCACACCCTCGTGCCCGTTCTTGGCGGCGCAAATCAGCGCGTCACAGGCGTCTTTGGCATCCGGTTCGATGCCCGCCTGCAGGAGAACGCGCACATGCTCCACATCGCCTGCGGTGCTGGCAGCGATGAGCTCGCCCATCGCCGCGTCGAGGTCGGAGGCTCGGCGATCGTGGCCGCAGCAATGCGCTAGTCGTGGGCCCCACCGGCCAGTCCGATACGCGTTCACAGACGAATCTTTTTATTATGAAAGAAGCAATTCACAGCATGTGGGGAGGTGTCTCTCGGTGGTAAACATCATCATCTTTTGTCTCCCCCTTTCTCTATAAGTAGTATCATACCGAAAATACCACCTTTTATTATTTTATATTATACTATACAAGCAATAGCTTTATCGAGGGATCCCGGATCCACCAGGGGTATATCAGAGCCCTGGCTGGTGTTGAGACTAATTTTTGCGCTGGCTGGGGTTAACCCATTCAAGGATTTTAATAAGACAACTAACACCTTTTTTTTTACTCTTAAATGTAAATGGTTTTAATAGAAGAAGCGACACCTTTTTAAGGTTCGTGGAAGCACTAAAGCACAACAAATTTTTGACACACATTTTTATAGTGAAACCATGTAAAATAATATACGTATAGGGTGGATCGCGCGGGCGAAATCCGGGGCTCGCGCGCGGCGGATCGCGCGAGCGAAAACGTCGGATCGCGCGAGGGAGATCGGCGGATCGCGCGAGGGAAATCCGGGGCTCGCGGCGGATCGCGCGAGGGGTTTTGATGCCTACTTTCTGGGCAACACTAACACTACTTTAAACCACCCTCCCTCTCCCTACAGCTAGAAGCTAGAGCTATTCATATTCTGACACAGTCTGTGACACAGCGACAGTGTTGTCAGCACAGTTGTCTAGCTAGACACCGTGGGGGACCCGTGCCCCCCTTGCCCGCCGCCTTGTTTGTTGGTGTTTCGTCGTGTCGAGCGGCGTTCGCTTTCTGGTTCTTCTCCTTGCTTCTCCGTTGCATCTGGGTTAGGGGTTAACCCTGCGCGCTGTGCGCTGTGTGCGGAGGCGGAGAGTGTCACTCAGAGTGTGTGAGTGAGTATTCCAATATATTCCAACTCCCAACTCCAACCAAATATCAAATATAGCAGGGCACGCACCATGCAACATACTCTATATAATAGGCTTACTTGTTACTTATCGTTATCGTTCGTTATTGTCGAAACCTAGTAGGGCGGGTTCCCCACTAGGCCAAGCACCAGCGCTGGTACTTGGCCTAGTGGGGAACCCGCCCTATTAGGTTACGACAAAACAGGAGTCCTCACCGGAGGAGACTACTGAGTGTGATCACCACTACTGGGTGCGATCACGACTCACGCCGTTTACGTACGTACCCCGAGGTTATCGAACCCCTGTTTCCAGGGTCCCATGCTCGTATGCTCGTCGACTCCCGCGTACTCTACCCCGAGGTTATCGAACCCCTGTTTCCAGGGTCCCATGCTCGTATGCTCGTCGACTCCCGCGTACTCCCGGGCTCGTACCCGGGTCACCTGGATGTATCGATCCAAGGTGCCGCTACCATGTCAAAACCCGCCGGTGGGAATGTGACAGACCGGGAGTCGAACCCACGCACTGTGGGTGCATCGTCTGGGGACAGTACCACTCGTCTGAAAAGGTCAACTGTGATGAGTGGTACTGGAATCCATCGCCTCATATATCGGGATATATGTGTGGAGCGTGGCGCGTCGTACGCGGCCTGTGCTGCTCACAACAGTTATCGTTATCGGTATCAGGGAATAAGCTCGGCCTTCGCACCCCCGCGGCCCATGCCCATGCCCCTATCATGGAGTCATTGCCATTGCTTAAACGCCTGCCGGTTCAGGCAAGCAAAACTCACCACCGGCTGAGCTCCAACTCCAACGCATGCTTAAAAAGTCGCTCGGAAACCCAACGCGTCATTTCTTAATGGTGGGATTTCTAAATGCCCGACAATGACAATGACTGAGTCAGTGGTCAATGACTGTACGACTGTACATATGAATCAGTTTAGGGGTAGGGACAGGGACGAGTCCACGAGTTAGCCCCCCCCCCCCTGTCGCCGTCATCGTCTTATTCATATGTCTTATGGCATACACATGTATGTCACATATTCACAATATTGACTCGCAAATGCCAGATGCCAAACGCTCACCAGCAAACGGGAAAGACACACGACAACGACAGCTCCCACAGCGCAGCAGCTCACAGTGACGCCCTCGCCGCCTCACAGGTCCAGTCCACTGGACCTAGGTCTAGGTGACCGCTCTAATAGTGTCCAAGAGAGACGCCAACTACAGTATTGCGTTCCAGTAGTTGTCCCCCCCCCGCGGTATTATTCCACAGGGTCTCCCCTCGGTATCGCCGCCGCTCTTTTGCCCACACTCTCGTACACAGCGTGCCTGTGCATATACACATCATATCCTGTGCAGACTGCACGTCTGCTCAGTGTGTCCTGGGGATGCTGCATCTGGCACATCCCCGCGCACCGCGTGTTTCTCGTGTTGTGGCCGGGAGGGGGGTTCAGGTTATTCCCTCGGACGTTTAGAGGCAATTCCGCGTAGCATCTACTGTTGTGCCTCAAGGACGACTCTGTCCCCGACTGAGCCGCCCGCGAATAGCGATCTCGAGAAGTTCGGCGATCGTCCGTCAAGCCCCGGCTCAATCGGCTAGACGCTAGAAGTCGGCGCCTTTCGCGACCCGGCGGCCAGCCGGGACTCCGCACACCGCATCCGCACCCCCGCCATCTATCTGTTTCGAACAGCACATCTCACACGGCAAGAATGCCGCAAATAGGACCCCCCCCCCCCAGTCTACACGTCTACCCTATACCTATACCTGTCTTACAACCCCGAACCCTCTGAGGCCCAGGGAGACTCATGCGAGAGTATGCCGCTGTGGTTTCGGTGGGGGTCGTGCCCTTGCTCGTCAAGATCAACCCTGCATACCTATCTCACGAGCGGCGCTGCACGAACTGTCGCTACGAGTAGAAGCCAGCGCCTACCATCTGACGTCGGAGGCTGCCGGGAGGTGTGAGATGGGTGTTCGACGGTCTGAGTCCTGTGTGTGGGTCACCCCTGTGTGAGCCTCCCCACGTGCCCCCCCCCCGGTACCTTCACTTCCCTTAACCGGCGGAGCGGTCTCTGAGCAAGTCAGCTTTGCGTCATTATATATATACATATATACATATATACATATCTATATCTATATCTATTTCTATATCTATATCTATCTATCTATCTATCTATATCTATATATATATATATATATATGTATGTATGTATATATAAATATATATATATACACAGACATATATAGACATGTATATATATCTATACATACATATATATATATATATATATATACATATACAT
>Ga0209390_10010766_pt1 | contig 10640 bp, 7 predicted proteins | sample BON01_FD_187212 | JGI IMG/M metagenome (GOLD analysis project Ga0209390, IMG submission 187212) | Freshwater microbial communities from Lake Bonney liftoff mats and glacier meltwater in Antarctica - BON-01 (SPAdes) (version 2) | ecosystem: Environmental > Aquatic > Freshwater > Ice > Glacier... | reverse complement strand
CCGCGGTCGGGCTTGGCCACGTGCGTGGGCAGGAAGTCAGCGGCCGCGAGCGTGTTGACCGTGAGCGTGTGGAGCGTGCCCTGTTTGGTGCTGGTGCGGCTATATATGGCAGTCGTCGATCTGGGCAAAGCCGTTCAGCACCGCGCCGGCGCGCGCGTCGTCGCAGACCTGCAGCATGTCGAGAGCACACGTGTAGTGGGACGTTTCCTGCGTCTGCTTCCGCCCGCTGAGCGAGTGCAGGGTCTTAGCGCGGCCCAGCTCGACCGGCGCCGCCCGGCCGTGCGTCAACACGAGGCCCTTGTTTCCGATGGAGCACGTCCTCGGCGGGCTCCCAGGTGGCGCCCACCGCGGTGAAACCGGCCCAATGGATGGCCTCAACAACGGCATCACCGCGCCGGAGCATCTCAATGATATTCTGCCCGTTGCACGGCATCCAGCTTCACTGGTTTTCCAGCACCCGTTTGGAGCCTGCAGACAAGGAGAGAATGCGCGAGTCAGGAGGTTGCGACCCAGTTGCAAATGGAAAGGAGCCTTCCTTAGTATACATAGACGGCGTCCTTGCCGGTCACCACCCCCACTAAAATTGGTCGGTCCTTTGCGGCCATCGATAATGGGCCTGGTGGTCCAAACGGAGCGCACGCGAAGTTCAGGCTCCGCGCAGGCGAGCGCGGTCGGTTGTGCCCCTGTTTCTCAGCGAGGCTCTGTGATGGGGATCGATGCGCAGCTGTTCACCGGCCTTTGGCATGCCTGCGGCCGTCCTTGTCGCTCACGAGCGTGGCGCGCTGCGAGTTGCGAGTTGCTGGCCGGTTTGTTTTCGCGCGAAAACCGTTAAAAAATAGCCTAAGAAGGGGTGTCTGGCGAGGTCAATTTTCTGACACTGACACTGTGTAAAATATTGGCAATATCTTGTAAAGGCCAAGTCACGACACACCTCGGACACCTCGGCCACACGTCGGTCACGACACACCTCGGACACCTCGGCCACACGTCGGTCACGACACACCTCGGACACCTCGGCCACACGTCGGTAACGACACACCTCGGACACCTCGGACACACGTCGGTAACGACACACCTCGGACACCACGGCCACACCTCCTGAACTGGTCATGACACACCTCGGACACCTCCTGAAGCGGCCACGACACACCTCGGACACCTCGGCCACATGTCAGTCACGACACACCTCGGACACCTCGGCCACACGTCGGTAGCGACACACCTCGGACACCATGGCCACACCTCCTGAAGCGGTCAGGTGTCCGGGGTGTGTCATGACCGAGGTGTGGCCGAGGTGTCCGATCTGTCCGAGGTGTTTTGTGACCGCTTCAGGAGGTGTGGCCGAGGTGCACGAGGTGTCCGAGGTGTTTCAAGAATAAGCATTGACACCCAAGCCTTCTGCGCATCGCCACCGACCATCTGCCGCTCCGTCCGCGGAACAACAACTTATTGTTCCTGTGAACAATGCAATTGGGACACCACAGTTTATTTTTGTATCCCCATTGGAGTCCGCCATGTCGCAACAGCAGCTGGACCGCCTCGGCATCACGTCGGCCGGACTGGCGAGCTACTTTGAGCCCATGTTTCGAGACCTCGACCGCGCGACCAAGTATGCCGACACGATCACCAAGGAGGTGGGCCGCTTCCAGACGGAGCAGGACAGGGCGCCGGTCGTGCTTGACATTGGGTGTGGGAGTGGGCTGTTAACGGCACTGGCGCTCCGCGCAGGTGCCGCCGCTGTCCTGGCGTACGACGTCAACCCGACAATGGCGCTGTACCTGGCGCCGCAGACGCTCTCCGAAGAGGATGACCTCGCCCCTGACGGGCGTACGCGCGGAGGGTACGAGACGGTCGAGGGTGCTGGCGCGATGCGCGTGGCACGCACGGCTGGGCTGGTTGGCACTGGCTGCCGGGGCACCGCCCACCTGGGCATCGTGGTGCAACACCCGCGCACGGTGCAGGTGGTGCGCATTGTCCATGGCCGATACGAGCCGACCGCGAAAGACGTGCCCATGGTGGACATGTGGGTTAGCGAGCTCCTGGGCACACTGACCACCACCGAGTACATGCCCAGTATTCTGCTCGCGGCGGCCCCAGGGCTCCGCCGGTTCAACTTGAACGGCGTCAATACCCAGTACGCGGTACCTCGCAGCGCGACGCAGTTTGTGAGCGCCTACGCCGTTCCGGTCGACCGTGTCCGGTCTTTTGAGGGGGGCACTCGCTGGCACGCGACCAACGACGTGGATGCCGAGTTCCCCCCAGCGGAGGCAGCCGGCCCGGCGCGGGCGCGGCTGTACACCGGACACCGGGCCGAGGCGCGTTGCGCGCATGGCCATACGTCGCGACGGCTTGGTGGGGAGCTGGGAGACCGAGCTGCTCCAACGGAAGCTGGCCGTTCCGCCCGGCGCCAAGTCGGTTGTGGGCGGGATCCTCCGAGAGCGCGTTGACCATCCGTGCGAGCATGTGGCGTCCGTTGCGGCCGAGGCAGATGGCCGGCCACTGGTACTCGTACAGCAGGCTGTGCACATGCACGAGCTCGGCGTCGCACTGCACCCGGAAGACGATGTCGCCCAGACTCCAGCGCAGCAGGTCGTCCATCCCATCGCGCCGCTTGGGCGTGGCCGAGAGCGCGAGTGTGTAGCGCGCGCGGATCTTGCGCATGGCGCGGCTAAAGACCGGAGCCGCCATGTGGTGCGCCTTGTCGATGACAATGAGCCCAAACCCCGATAGCACATGCTCCGCGTAATCGCGCTTGGCGATGGACTGCACCATGCCCACAACCACGTCGGCGTCCGACTCCATGCGGTCCCTCTGGATCACACCCACCGAGGCGCCCGGGAGGAAGGAGGAACTGGCGCACGCGCGCCTGCCACTGCTCCACGAGGAAGCCCTTGTGCACGAGGACGAGCGTGCGCCGGCCCAACTGCGCCGCGAGGTAGAGGGCGAACACCGTCTTGCCGTACCCGCACGGGAGCACCACCATGCCCCCCTTGGGGTTGGCGGCGGCGGCGAGGCGCTCCTCGTAGGCGCGCACGCCGCGCTGCTTCTGATTCTGCGATACAAAAAAAGTTTACGGATAAAATAAAAGTTTATGGACAGACCCTATTATCGTCGGCCTTCCGACCCCAGTCGGCGCGGCGCCCGAGGCCATCACTGGGATAACGTTTGCTAACTGGGTCGATGCCTTCGACGCCAATGGGTTAACCCGAAGCAGGCGGCGGCGGCGAGCGCGGGCAACGCCCAAGCGCGCACCAAGATCGCCAACCGCGAGACGACGCGCTTTGCCTCGATCTCGCAACCTGGCGCGGGGAAGTGGCTCGAGATCTCTTACGACGGGACGTACTCCACGCGCATTGCGTCGCAGAAGTTGCTTGCCGCCCTCCAGCGCCGCTGTGGCCTCCACATTTCCGCTGCTGAGACGGTGCAGGACGCCCTCGAGGCGGCAGGGAACGAGGTAGATCGCCTCGGCGATGGGCCTGCCAACGCGGGCGAGTACAACCGGCGCCACAATGCCGTCCTTCGCGCCTTCGCCGCCGCCATCCGCGCCGTCGCGGTCGGCGACCTCGTTTTTGGCGACAAGGAGCAGCCGAGCCTCACGGCGCACCTCAACACGGGCCACGTCGTTGACATTGCAGAGTTGGGCGGCAACCTGGTCACGGGCGGAGACGTGCTCACTGAGATCAAGTCAATCAATCAATCAATCAAATCCTCACAAAGCCGCACACGGGCATAAAGCCACACACGGGGCCAGGAGAAGCCCATCCCAGCGCCACCTCAAGGGAAGCAAACCCCGCGTCGCGAAGCGACACAGGCTTGGGGGGCTGAAAGTCCCAACTCTAACAGAAGCGAGAGTCGAGGCTAACGGTGAATACAGGGTAAAGCTAGCAGAGAAAAATTACAAAACCCCGGTGGTCTTGCGGTTGCCAAAGTAAGGCCAGCGTTTGCAGAGGTAGTAGGTCGTACGGCGTCGGCGACCTCGGGCGCGTCAACAGTCATCTGGAACAAGAAGAAGGTGTCGAGCTCCTCGGCAGCAGGCGCGTCGCAGTCGAGGTCCACCATCCCAAACGAGGCGAGAGTGCTGAACACCATGGCAAGCGTGCTGAACACAATGGCAAGTGCCGCGACGCCAAGGCACACTACGAATCCGACCGCGCTTTGTGCGAGCTCGTCGGGCAGCGCGTCGAGGCCGCACCCCACCGCGTTGGACTGCACGGCGGCCTCGGCCTCGTCCTGCTCGCCCTCCACCTCCACCTCGCCGGACGGCGCGTCGGGCTCGGCCTCGTCCTGCACCTCGCCAGGCTGCGCGGTGGCGTCGAGCTCGTAGTAGGCCTCGAACGTGCCGTCGCTCGAGGAGTCGCTGCCGGCGTACAGGATTTCGGCCGCGATGGCGAGCCACTCTGGCTCGGTGCTCTCGCCATGGCTCTCGTGGGACCTCTCGACTGAGATCAAGTGCATCTCCTCGATCACCAAGAACAACGCCACCGGCCGGGGCTCGTTGATCAACGGCTCGCAGCCGGCCACCGTCGGCCACCTCGTTGCATTTGGCTCGACGCTCGATGAGAGGATGCGCGTCAAAGTCTTGGGCCATGGCGCGCGCGGGCAGCCGGAGATGCTCAACATGGACCACAACACCGGCATCGGCTGCGTCATGGAGACGCAGGGCGACTACTACGACGCCATCCACGTCAAGCAGTCCAAGGTCGTCCTCGTGCTCGTCGAGTCGCTCGGTGGCGCCGCTCCGGACACGGTCGCGGCCCTCGAGCTCCTCGCAACCCGGCTCAAGGCGCCGGGGGTCAAAGACGGCACGCATTACAGCTACGCGCGCAGCGGCCCAAAGTCTTTCGTCCCGTTCCACCTCCTGCAGCTCTCCAAGGCGGCTGTCGCCTTCAACGCCAGGGCCATCAACACCGCGATCATCACGCTCAAGCAGACGGCATGCCATTGCCCCACGGGTTAACCCTGAACCCTGAACCCGAGAACGCGGATTAACCCGACAGCAGACGCTCGCGCCATCGCAGCTCGCACCGCAGTCGCGGTCGCAGGGACTCGTCCAAGTTGGAGGACGCGGACGCGTACAAGGAACGTGTGATCCGCGAGTTGGAGCAGCGCAGGAGGAAAGACGAGGCCCGACTGGAGATCACGCGCCTGGAGGAGGAGCGCCGGGGCGAGCTGGAGGCCGGCAAGGTGCGACGGATCGCCGGCGCCATGCAGTACACCTTGAACCTTTTGAAGGACGCCATCAACGACTATACCGGCGACAATGATGAGGACGAGGACGAGGACGCCAGCGTCGTGTGCCTCGTGTGCATCAAGTCCGCCGACGCCTCTGCCGACATCATTGACTGCTCGACGTTTGAGCCGCTCGAGAAGTACCTGCGCGCCTACTTCAACATTCACTCGAGCAACAAGAAGCTGGTCCTCAAGTTGAAGTACTCCTCCGGCGACGTCGACGACTCTCAGCCTTTGCTGCATGGGAGAGTCACCGACGAGTCCTTGATGCTGAACTGGTGGGCGCAGCTTGAGGCGGCTGCGGGACGCGATCTGGCGGCCGCGGCATCGGGCAGCATGCATGCTGGGCTATTCGCCCTCAAGAAGCCGACGTCTGTGATTCGGCCTCGGAGGGCCCAAACGGAGAAGACGGTGGGCGAGCACAGGGTTTTCAAGGAGCTGGTGACGCCCATCTATGGCGAGGAGCCTGGCCACTTTGCCGACGGCACATGGGACGAGAAGGCGAGCGACATCTGCCGCAGCAAACCCAACATCTTGAAGAAGTTCTTGCAGCTGCAGCAGCTCACCGAGGTCGTGATGGGCAGCGCCGACTACTAAGGATGTACGAATATAACGAACATAACGAATCATTATTTAGTGGCGCCGTAGGCGCCGCTCAACATATCAACATAATATTAAAGACGTTATTTAGCGGTGTGCGCACCGTTATCCGTTATCTCATTTAGCGGCGCCTCGGCGGTTGACCTGATTTTTTTATTCACACGAATAAATGTTCCCACCAGGGCACCACACCGCGCGCTGGGAACTCCTCGCGCCGACCGGTTAACGTAAAAACGATTAAAAATGCCATGTTGGTCCCATTTGCACCCATGTGAGGTGCCTGACCTTGCCCGTTGGTGCATCTGACGCGCCCTGACACACAGCACGTGCCTCCTGCCTCGCTCCTGCACCGCTTGGTCGCGCTTGGCACCGCTGTCTGCAAGAAAAACAGCCAGCGGCGGCCAGGAGGGCCCAGGCACGCAAAATGCGAAGAGACGGGCCAGACTGGCGCACAGCGGGCAGATCTTCGTCGCCAAGCGCCAGAATACGATGAGTACGCAAGGATACCGTCGAGACGCCGGCACCGCATCGAACATATCGCATGGTCAACGTCAATGCGGTGCTGCCCGGCTCGGCGAGCAGTACCAAATGTGCACCTCAGGGCGAGCGCGGCAAGTGACTCACAGCGCGCCACGGCGCTTAGTACTCTAATGTGGGGGCACTGCCACGCGTGTGTTAGGAGCAGGGCTCATTCCACCGGAAGTGGAAACGGGATACCCTTTTAGTGTGTTATAGTGTAACCGCTCTGTACCGTCGGTACAGAACGGTAATGGACTTGAAAACCAGAGTTACAATCAGCATAGAGTCTGTTTGTCGTACCGGCCAGAGCGCCGGCGGTCGCATAGCGCAGCTCAAGTTCATCTGTGGTAGCGGGCACCTGGCACGCGCGATGGACGCGATGGACGCGACGGAATACTCCGACGATCGCGCCGAGCCAGCTACAACAACGGGCATGATGACCCTGCTGCGCTACCCATTGAGCAGCCAGCAACAAACACAACACCGCGTTGAATGGATCCCATCGGCGGACAGACCGCTAGCGGGGAGACTGCTAGCAACAGCGAAGACGGGCACAATGCCCGCGAGAGCCGAGACGCTCACCGGCGCTAGCAGCGGAAGTACTGCTAGCAACCGCGCGGACGGGCCAGATGCCTGCTCGCGGCCGCATGATCATCAACATGCGGGAGCCAAGACGCTCACCGGCGCTAGCAGCGTAAGCACTGCTAGCAACCGCACGGACGGGCCAGATGCCTGTTCGCGGCCGCATGATCATCGACATGCGGATGGGATAATCCCAAATCACCCCGGCGCTAGCAGCGGAAGCACTGCTAGCAATTGCGCAGATGGACCAGATGCCTGCTCGATTTCCGTCTTCGTGACGGCGCTCGCGTTCGCGACGCTCGCCGCGCTCGTCACCTACTCACAGGCCCACTCCCAGCGACTCGCAGTCGACACTGGTACCGTGGCCTACCTCGCGTGCATGCAGATGTACCGTGAGGGCGCCGACGGCGTCATCGACGGTCTGCACTGGACCTTCAACAAGTGCGCTGGCGGCCTGGTTGCGGCGGCGCCCTGGGCCTTCAACACGGCTGTCGAGCACACGCAGTTCGTCATCATTATGCTTCTCCTGGCCTACATCGCGATGTCGGGCGCCGTGGGGAGAACAAGCGCCACGGCACGCGCGGCGCCGATCGCGCATACTCTCGATCAGCTCACGAGTGGCTCCGCTCGCTACGAGCTTGCTCTTAGGCTCGCGCGAGGGCTCATCGCGCTTGCTCTTAGTTACGCGCTCACGCTCGCCACCGCCTACGCCGTCGCCGCCGCCCACGCCGCCATTGAGGAGCAGGAGCGGCGCACGCTCGAGGCGCTCGACGGGCTCGGCGACGGTGGCTCGCCCGGCGAGCCGGAGCAGCACGCCGCCGTCGAGGAATTGGAGCGGCGCGCGCACGAGGCGCTCAACGGGCTCGATGGCAGTGCCAAGAGGAGACACCTGCGGGGCGACGCGCCGTCCGAGACGGGCTTCGACGCGCTGCCCACGGCGAGGCGCGAGCGCGAGCTCGACGTGTCCCTCCCGGCGGGTGACACGCCCACCAAGCTCGCCAGCGCCCTCAAGCCGCTCGCACCGATCGGGCCTCGGGCTTGGGCGGCGACGCCTACGGGCCGCCCGGAGTCGTCGGAGACCTACACGTGCATGTTCGACCAGGACGTCGCCGGACTCCTCAAGGCACGAGCACGAGCAGCGCGCCACAGCGGCACCGGCGGGCGCCCCGCGGGCGGCGCCGGCTCGCGGCAGTGGTGCCCTACCTGCTCACACGCCGGGACGCACCACATTGGGGGCGCCGACCGGCCGTGCTTCCTCGACCCTCGCCAGCCGGTCAACGTTCCGGCCAGCGTCTGGACCAACCAAACTCGAGTTGACGCCATGACCAAGGGGCGCGAGGCGAATGCGCGTGACCTCGGCATCACGGCCGGCAAGCTCATCCCGCCGTCCGCCGACGCCATCAAGCGGTACGAGGAGTACGCCAAGGACGGCAAAGGCGGAGGCAAAGGCGGCGGCAGGCGCGGCGGCGGCCGGGGCGGCGGGGGCCGAGGCGGCGGCGCGGGCGCGCACGTCGACGAGACCACCCGCGAGTGGCTGGACGGCCTTGCTGACTTCACCGACCTCATCATGGCCAACATCGACGACACGCTGCTTATGAACATCAAGCACGCTGTCGACGACGCGGCCGCTCTCGAGGCGACCGCCGACCCCGCCGACACGACCGAGGACGAGACGGCCGTCGGCGACGAGGCCTGGCTGAGCGGCATCCACGAGATCAACGGGGACGTCGACGGCTACTCGCCCTACAAGCCTACCGTGCTCGACTCGCCCTACAAGCCCACCGTGCTCGACTCGCCCCACAAGCTCTTCAAGCAGAGCTCGCTGCGAGATTGGCTCCAAGCGACCAAGCCTCTCGAGGCGCACGCCGTCTCGAGCAGCGGCGATGGAGCGCCCGTGCCCGCGCAGACGGAGTGGGTCGAGTGTGGCGACGGTGGCTCGCCCGGCGAGCCGGAGGGCCACGCGGCCGTGATCGAGGTGGGGCAGCCCGTCGCCATCGCCGCCGCCGTCGCGACGGGCGGCGAGCCGATCAAGCCGGAGCAGCACGTCGCCGTCGAGGAGCAAGAGCGGCGCACGCACGAGGCGCTCGATGGGCTCGACGGCAGTGCCAAGAAAAGATACCGGCGGGACAACGCGCCACCCGAGACGGGCTTCGACGCGCTGCCCACGGCGAGGCGCGAGCCTGACGTATCCCTTCCGGCGGGCGACACGCCCACCAAGCTCACCAGCGCCCTCAAGCCGCTCGCGCCAATCGGGCCTCGGACGGCGACGGTTTCGAGCCACAGGCTCAACACGCAAGTCGAGCTCACACTTGTGCCCGCCTCGGGCGAGTGCTACCTCTCAATTGCGGCTTCCGCCGAGGAGGAGGCGGCGGCGGGCGAGGAGCCCGTACTGCCCGAGCGCGGCAGCCCGGCAGCGACGCTCGAGGACGGGGGGGAGCACGATGGGCTCTACGGCAATGCCTTTGCCGAGGCCGGCATTAAGGCCGGCGGCTTCAGCGACGAGCCGCCCGAGATGAGCATCGAGGCGCTGCCCACGACGAGGTGCGAGATCGGCGCGCTCCTTCCGGCATCCAGCATGTCGCCGGGGGGGGTGTACGATATCTCGTCTAACGAGATGGTCTTTGCTGGCGACACACTAGAGTGCGGCTTCGCGTCCAACTGTGACGACTCGCCAGGCCGGGGGGGCGCCGATGGGACCGGAGCAGAGGAGCCCAAGTACGTATCGGACAAGGCCAACCAGGACCAGAAGCCCGGCGGCTTCTCTCTCACCACGGGCCGCCTGCCCGACGACACGGCCGCTGGCGCGCTCTTGGCAGGCAAGCTGGAGAGCAGGCGCGGCCCGCCCGGCGGCGCGGCCGCTGGCGCGCTCTCGACGGGCCGCCTGCCCGGCGACGATGCCGCTGGCGCTCTCTCGACGGGCGCCAACGACATCGAGAGCAAACGCGGCCTGCTCGGCCACGCGGCCGCTAGCGCGCCCTCGGCAGGCGCCATTACCGCTAGTGCGCTCTCGGCAGGCGCCATTATCAAGCTCGAGAGCACGGGCCGCCCGCCCGATGACGCGGCTGCTGACACGCTCTCGGCAGGCGCCAACCAGCCTGAGAGCAAGCGCGGCCGGCTCGGCCATGCAGCCGCTGACGAACTCTCGACGGGCCGCCCGCCATGCGGCGAGGACGCTAACGCGCTCTCAACAGAGAGCACGGGCCGCTCACTCGACGACGCGGCCGCTGGCGCGCTCTCGGTAGGCGCCATCAAGATCGAGAGCAAGCGCGGCCTGCTCGGCCACGCGGCCGTTCGGGGCCGCCCGCCCGGCAACACGGCCGCTGGCGCGCTCTCGGCAGGCGCCATCAAGATCGAGAGCAAGCGCAGCCTGCTCGGCCACGCGGCTGCTGGCGCGCTCTCGACGGGCCGCCCGCCCGGCGACGATGCCGCTGGCGCTCTCTTGATGGGCGCCAACGACATCGAGAGCAAACGCGGCCTACTCGGCCACGCGGCCGCTAGCGCGCCCTCGGCAGGCGCCATTACCGCTAGCGCGCTCTCGGCAGGCGCCATTATCAAGCTCGAGAGCACGGGCCGCCCGCCCGATGACGCGGCCGCTGACACGCTCTCGGCAGGCGCCAACGAGCCTGAGAGCAAGCGCGGCCGGCTCGGCCACGCGGCCGCTGACGAGCTCTCGATGGGCCGCCCGCCAGGCGGCGAGGACGCTGGCGCGC
>Ga0209390_10010764_pt1 | contig 10642 bp, 14 predicted proteins | sample BON01_FD_187212 | JGI IMG/M metagenome (GOLD analysis project Ga0209390, IMG submission 187212) | Freshwater microbial communities from Lake Bonney liftoff mats and glacier meltwater in Antarctica - BON-01 (SPAdes) (version 2) | ecosystem: Environmental > Aquatic > Freshwater > Ice > Glacier... | reverse complement strand
CATTGTTCCAGGGGAGCATGCAGCACGTTTTCAAGGCGGGAGACTGGGAGTGCTTCAAGGTGCGAAAACCTGGCTCCTGGCCAACGACGATGGGCAGATTGACCTGACGCACTCAGTATCTGCAGGTTTGGATTATGCAGCAGTCGGTCCTGAGCATAGCTGGCTACGGGAAATTGGTCGTACCGAGTACGACTACGCTACGGATGACGACGCATTGACCGCATTCCGAATGCTGGCAGAAATCGAAGGCATCATCCCCGCCCTCGAATCTGCTCATGCGATCGCGTACGTAATCAAGGTTGCGCCCCAAATGGAAAAGGACCAGATCATCATTGTCAACCTGAGCGGCCGTGGTGACAAGGACGTGAACCAAGCGGCCAAAATCCTCCTTGGCATGGAAGCGGTCTAGTAATCACGACCGCAACTCGGATTTTTTCGTATACAATTGCTATGACACTCACTGATACCCAGAGCGAGCTTGATGACCGGCATATTCCCATTGATCGCGTGGGTGTAAAAAACCTGCGCTATCCGATCGAGATCCGCGACAAAGATCACGCCACCCAAAATACCGTAGCCATGGTCCAGCTCACCGTGGACCTGCCACACCAGCACAAAGGCACGCACATGAGCCGATTTATCGAGGTCTTGAACTCCCATGGCTCCCTGCTCCATGTGAACAATATCCGGGACATCCTCGAGCAGCTCACCCATCGGCTGAACTCAGATTGTGCCCACGTCGATTTTGAATTTCCTTTTTTTATGGAGAAAAAGGCACCCGCGACAGGTGCCGTCGGTCTTATGGACTACACCGGGCGGTTTTCTGCGACGCTGAATCATGGCGTGTTGGACTTTATCGTAACTGCCGTCGTCCAAGTAACCACGCTCTGCCCCTGTTCCAAAGCGATCAGCGTTTCAGGCGCACACAACCAACGCGGCCAAGTCACGCTCTCCGTGCGATCAACGCCTCCCATGTGGCTGGAGGATATGATTCGCCTCGTGGAACAAAGCGCGAGTTCCGAGCTCTATAGTTTGCTTAAACGACCTGACGAGAAAGTGGTCACCGAGCGCGCCTATGAGAACCCTGTTTTTGTTGAGGATCTGGTGCGCAATATCGCCATACGGTGTGACCAATTACCTGCGGTCTCGTATTACTCCGTCGAGGCGGAGAATTTCGAGTCGATTCACAGCCACAACGCATTTGCTCGAATCGAAAAAGTTCGGGAATAGGGACTGCGCGCACTTCGTTGCGATGTCATTGTCCGGCCACTAGCGAGCCAAGCGATAATTCCTCCAGCGAACGCAGTAACAAATCTGCTTCGTGCAGCGCAAGGTGCCGCGTCATTGGGTTCGGGACGGCCACGCAGAACAATCCGGCTGCTCGTGCGGCGCACAGGCCATGATAGGAATCCTCCAATGCGATTGCGTCCGCGGGTTGCACCCCGAGCGCCTCTACGGCGCGAAGGTAAAGCTCTGGGTCGGGTTTGACGTGATCCACGTCTTCACGCGTTTTAATTGTGTGAAAACGGTCTGCAATTCCTAGCGACTCCAGATGGCCGAGCACCCACGACTGCGATGAGCTTGACGCCAAGCCGACCTTGAGATCCAACGCACGCGCCTCATTCAGCACATCCAGGACGCCGGGCAGTAATTTCTCGCGGGCCAGAAGGTCCATTCTTCGCTCGCGCACTTGCTCGCTCAGCTCCACTCGATCAAAACTCCTGCCCGCGCGGTCTTCCAGTGTCTTGTGTGGATCCAGCACATCGGATGTGCCAATGCAAATAGCCCATTCCTCAATGCTGATCGATACCGTGTGCTCCTCGTAGATCTTCAACCAACTCAAATACTCAGGGGTCTCGGTATCGAGGATTAACCCGTCGAAATCAAAGATCACCGCACGCAGCAAACGACCATACACACTCATTGTTGTTGGTTTTGTTGAGCCGCGGCCTCGGCGGCAGCGATTAACGCCGGCAGCGCAGTCTGATAGGTGGGGAATCCTGGCTCCCATCCCAGGGAGCGGATACGCGCGTTGCTAACCCGCTTGTTTGTCCATCCGCGTTTCCTATTCAGATCGCGTTCGCCAAAGGGAGGAAGCGGGCGACCCAGCGCGTCGGCAATCCATTGGTAAACCGTGATCTGTGAAGCCGGTCCGTCATCGACAATATTATGGATTCCCCGGGAGCGGCTGACAGCAAGCGCGAGCAGGGCAGACGCGGCGTCGTCGCGGTGGATCTGGTTGATGATGCGCTGGCCATCACCTTCGATGCACGCCGTGCCATCGAGAAATTTCCTCAGAAGGACTGAGCGACCTGGACCGTAAATTCCCGCCAGTCGGGCGACCGCACCATTCTGTTGAAGTGTGATTTCTTCGGCTTCGAGGAGAATCTTGCCGGTATTGCGATCTGGTTGAGCCGGTGAATCCTCACTTACGGCTTCGCCGGAAACCTGAGCATAAACCGACGTGCTGCCAGTAAATATGAGGAACGTATTCGGGAATGCATCTGCCAAATGTGCCATTCCATCGCGATAAACCGTGCGGTAGGCGTCCTCGCCGCCCCGCCCCGAGCTGGCAGCATGAACGACGACATCGACCGGACCTAACGAATTGGCAAACTTCTGCACTGAATTCGAATCGGCGAGGTTCACTACATCCGAAGGAATTCCGCGAATTCGGAGCGCGGCGGCAGATTCTTGGCGATGTGTGAGCCCGGTTACATCCCAGCCCGATCTTAGACAAAGCAAAGCTGCGGCCTCACCAAGGAAACCGCAGCCAGCAAAAACAATCCGAGGCATTTTAAAAAAATATACCTCGTGGAAGTTAGTTGAGGTTGAAAACGAAACGAATCTTCAGCTTTTGACGCTTCGCGTTGGCTTTCGCCTTGCGGCGGGTCCGCTGCGTCGGAGTCTCGAACGCACGCAAACGACGGACTTCGTCAAGAATTCCTTCCTGATCGAGCTTCGACTTAAGACGCTTGAGAGCACGATCAATCGGCTCACCTTTACGAACAATTACTTCTGGCATGAAAATTTCACCTACTTTCTTCGCGCACGGTTTGTGCGGGAGGCAGAGATTGCGAAAGTTTGCCAGCTCACCGCAAGCTCAAAAGCACCCAGCGAGAAAAAACAAAAAGAAACCGCCGTCTGCTAGTGCTGACGGCGGTTCTTTTTCCGGAACTTCTCCCTGATCCCAAGGTAAAATCTTTGCTGAGAGAGAGAGGTGGTTTTCTTCCGTGTGCCCTAATCTAAACTAGGGAGTTGGAACGGTAGCGATTGTTTGAAGAATACGGCCTGCGATCTTGTATGGGTCGCCGGCCGAGTTTGGACGACGATCTTCAAGATATCCCTTGTATCCGTTATTAGCGAAGCTATGCGGGATGCGGATTGATGCACCGCGATTGGCAACGCCGTAATTGAATTTGTCGATGGATTGCGTCTCGTGCAGTCCAGTCAGGCGCAGGTGGTTGTCTGGTCCGTAAACAGCGATGTGCTCATTTCGGAATTTCTCAAAGGCACCCATGAGCGCTTCAAAGTATTCTTTGCCGCCGGTTTCGCGCATGTACTCCGTTGAGAAGTTGGCGTGCATTCCAGAGCCGTTCCAGTCGCCTTTGATTGGTTTGCAATGGATTTCCACGTCAACGCCGTAGTTTTCGCACAGTCTCATCAGGAGATAGCGGGCCATCCAGACCTCATCAGCAGCTTTTTTAGAGCCTTTTCCGAAGATTTGAAACTCCCATTGACCCTTCGCCACCTCGGCATTGATGCCTTCGTGGTTGATGCCTGCGTCGAGGCAGATGTCGAGGTGTTCTTCCACGATGTCACGGGCTATGTCACCGACGGAGGAGAACCCCACACCAGTGTAGTATTTGCCCTGTGGCTCGGGATAACCTTCTTTTGGAAATCCCATGGGCTTGCCGTCTTTAAAGAGAAAATACTCCTGTTCAAATCCAAACCATGTACCCGGGTCGTCAATGATGGTTGCACGGGAGTTCGTCGGGTGCGGAGTGCCGTCCGGATTCATAACTTCGCACATCACGAGGACGCCGTTATTCCGTGTGGTGTCGGGATAGCATGCGACGGGTTTGAGCACACAATCCGAGCTCTTACCTTCGGCCTGTTTCGTGGAGCTTCCGTCAAAACCCCAATCTGGCAGTTCCTCTAGGGTCGGAAAGTTCTCAAAGTCTTTGATGAGGGTTTTGCTGCGCAGATTGGCAATGGGCTCGTAGCCGTCCAGCCAGACGTATTCCAGTTTGTACTTCGCCATAATGTATTCGGATGAGGTTTTTCGATGATGTCCGTTGCGCCCGGCAGCTCATCGTTGGGTATGGGTTATCTCGCGGAGTTTTTCTCTAAAGGCGCACGAGGTTTCGCTAGAATGAAGCAGGAGCCATGCCAAAATGCTAATATTTTAACGCAAATATTTTCTGTAAATCCCGATTTCCGGGCGTGGTCGCAAGGCCTGCCGCTCGTTGCTTGCATACCCGTGGGGTTTCGATGAAACTTCATAAGATGCACGAGATTAAAGACACCCTGCGTGCCACGGTGCGAATTGGATATGACGGAAAGGTGCACAAAACCTTCCGGGGACCAAAGGCCCGTGAGCGGTTTGATACTGAGACACACATTTTGCGCTATCTGGAAAAGCGGGAGTGTCCGTTTGTGCCGCGTTTGTTGGAGGCATTCCCAGAAGAATTAAAAATCGTGACAAGCAGCTGCGGTATACGGGTTGAGCGTATGGACGACGAACGTCTCAGCGAATTATTTGCAGAACTCGAGGAGTTTGGCGTGCGCCACGATGATGCGGAACTCCGAAATGTGACTTATCGGCAGTCCGATGGGCGCTTCTGCTTGATTGATTTCGAATTTGCCACGATTTTAGACCCGCTTGAACGAGTCGATGATCGAAAGTGTGAGGAGGGAAATGCCACGACACCGCATCCGGTGGTCGGGGTTGACTGATGTCGGGCGCGTCCGCAAGAACAACGAGGATGCCTTTCTTGGCCTCTGTTTTGATGCGCAGGAGGTCCAGCACCTCGGGAAACTCGGCGAATCATCGACGGGAACGTCAGATTTCATCTTTGCGGTCAGTGACGGTATGGGCGGCGCTTCTGCGGGCGAATTTGCAAGCCGCGTGGCGATCGAAAAATTAACGAAGCTGATGCCTCGAGCCTTTCGGCAAACGGCGATGGGAATGGACAGCGGTTTTGGTGATGTGCTCGAGGAGGTTTTTGAAGAAATCCACAAGGCGCTGCTCTATTTGGGTGAATCGTACGAAGAATGCAGCGGCATGGGCACTACCTTGAGCCTTGGATGGTTCTCGCCCGGGTGGCTGTATTTTGCGCACATAGGAGATAGTAGGATCTATTATTGCTCTGGCCGGGACGGGTCGATTCGGCAGGTGACCCACGATGATACCTACGTCGGATGGCTTTATCGGAATGGCAAAATCAACGAACGCGAGGCGCGGTCTCATCCTCAACGTAATGTGCTCCAGCGTGCGTTGGGCGCAGGCCATCAGTTTGTTGACCCGCAAGTCGGGGCGGTTGCCTACGAGGCCGGTGACCTATTTGTATTTTGCACAGACGGTGTCACGGACGGACTGTTTGAATATCAAATCCTCGAATTTGCACGAATGCCAGGCGCCGTCGAACCAAACCCGGCTCGACGCCTCATCGATGCCGCGCTAGAACGTTCCGGCCGGGATAATACAACCGCTGTTGTCGTCGAGGTGCTGGCAGACTTTGCCGCTCAAGCGGATTGACCGGTCAGCTCTCGTTTGCCAAGCACGCCGCGACGAATCCCTTGAATAGCGCGTGCGGTGCCGTGGGTTTGGATTGAAACTCCGGGTGAAATTGGCACGCGATAAACCACGGGTGAGTTTTGATCTCGATGATCTCGGCCAGCCCGCCATCGGGGGATGAACCAGAGATGACAAACCCCTTCGCTTCCATGGCTTCACGGTAGGATTGATTAAATTCGTAGCGGTGCCGGTGGCGCTCGAGCACCTCACTACGCCCATAAATCTTATGTGCCAGCGAATCTTCGGCAAGGATCGTGGGCCATGTTCCGAGCCGCATGGATGCGCCCTTTTCGGTGACATTCTTCTGGTCATCAAGAATGCAAATGACGGGATCTTTACAGGCGGGGTCAAACTCGGTGCTGTTAGCGTCCGCTAAATTGCAGACATTGCGGGCGAACTCGATGGTCGCTACTTGCATGCCGAGGCAAAGGCCTAGAAATGGAGTGCGAGACTCGCGCGCAAATGTCGTCGCCCTGATTTTTCCTTCAATGCCCCGGTCTCCAAAGCCCCCGGGCACGAGCACACCTGCGACTCCCCGGAGGTATTTGTCAGCACCTTCATTTTCGATGTCTTCCGCATCCACCAAGACGAGGTCCACGGCGCAGTCATTTGCGGCCCCGGCGTGTGTGAGCGATTCATAAATGCTCTTGTAGGCATCCTGAAGCTCGATGTATTTGCCGACGACAGCGACGCGGACCCGTTTTTTCGGATTCACGACCCGCTCGACGTAACGGTTCCAGTTGGTCATATCCGGCTCCGGAGTTTCGAGGCCGAGATAGCGGCAAACGACCGTGTCCAGCCCTTCTTCTTGAAACATGAGGGGAGCCTCATAGATGGTATTTTCAACATCCCGCCCCTCAATCACTGCCTCGAATGGGATATTGCAATACAGCGAGAGTTTCTGACGGACTTCCGCATTGAGGGGAAGTTCCGTGCGACAAATGAGCACGTGGGGCTGGAGGCCAATTTCGCGGAGTTTTGCGACGCTCTGCTGCGTGGGTTTTGTCTTCAGCTCGCCCGCGGCCTTGATGAACGGGACGAGCGTGACGTGCATCAGCATCGCGTTACCGGCACCGACTTCGAGAATGAATTGCCGGATGGCTTCGAGAAAAGGGAGGCCCTCAATATCGCCCGTGGTGCCGCCAATTTCAGTAATGCAAATATCGGTATCTGTATCTTCGCCGAGGAGACGGATGCGCGACTTGATTTCATCCGTCACATGCGGGATGACCTGCACCGTCTTGCCGAGGTAATCCCCTCGGCGCTCCTTGCTGAGCACCGTCTCATAAATCTGACCGCTGGTGACGTTGTTCGCACGGGTGAGCACGCAGTTGGTGAAACGCTCGTAATGGCCAAGATCAAGATCCGTCTCCGCGCCGTCGGAGAGCACATAAACTTCGCCATGCTGATACGGGCTCATGGTGCCCGGGTCCACGTTGAGATAGGGATCCAGTTTTTGCAGGATCACTTTGAGCCCGCGATGCTCCAGCAATGTCCCCAAAGATGCGGCGGCAAGACCCTTACCCAGCGAACTCACCACGCCGCCCGTCACGAAAATGTATTTCATGGGGCGGGATGATAGAGATGCTGACCGGAAAATCCAGCGTTTGCCGGAAAAGATTTTTTCCGATGCTCCGGCAGCTGCTCCCGACCATGTGGAATCGGCTTCCACCCAGTGACGAAACGCACACCTACGGCGAAAGTATCCGTCGACCCACCGACGTCCCAAAAATGGTAGGGATGGCGGTCCCTCGCCGTCCGACTTTCTCCCTGCTCGACGTGGGGCGGGAGGGGGGAGGCACGGTCTATTGAAATTCTGATTTGGAGAGTAGGAGGGGGCAGGCTGGAATAGCACTGTTTTAAGCAAAATCTCGGAGTAGAACTCCAATATTGCGCTTGAATCGCATTGAGGGCCACGTCAGGGGCCCTACTCTGTCGGTGATCGGATCTACCACACTCGAATGGTGAAAAATTCCTCACTTTACAAAGTGGTAACTCGCCAATGCGCCGCCCGCAGCATCAAACAGTGCTATTCGGGGCAGGCATAAAATTTTAATGTCATGAGGGCATAAAAACCCTGAGAGACTCCCCGTTGAGAAGAGCGCAGAGGGGGCAGGCATGGTTTATTGACATGGCGAAACGCCTTTGCCAGTCGCATTAGTCCTAATGACATTTTATTTTTCCCGCAGAGGAGGGACAAAATTCTTTCGGCCTTTCTCGTCCTTGATAATCGATCTCCGACGACCTCCCCTTTTCAGCCCCTGGTCAAATGCCCCTACGTGTTCAATGCGAAACTGTCTCGGCATCCTTCGACTCCAGCATGTTTTCGCCGCGAAGTAAAAGTAAGGTCAATAAACCTTGGCCTGCCCCCCTTGAACGAACAAAAGGCGGAAAGGTTGATCGCAATTGGGCTTAAAGCCCTTGAGATGTCGGCAGCCGATTTACCAAAGCAGCCGAAGGGCAGCGCTGAAAAGATAGCGTTGGCATCGGTGGCCAGGCAAAGAACAAGCGTAACGAACGCGTGGCTTGCAGAGCGTTTGAGCATGGGGGCGGCTTCACGAGTGAGCCGGTATTGCGGAGAAGCCGCCGGAAGATCAGCCATCCAAAAACTCACCAAGCGGATCGAAATGGCAATAGGAGAGAACGGACTCCTTTAATGCATCCTTTGACTAGCCACAGTGCCAGAGTGAAAATAGTAGACAGAGTACGGTGAAGACCGCAATTTGTCCGAGCCTATTGGAAGCATGCTCGGGCGCTCGCCTGCGACAGCTATTTAGCGGTTACGACGGATTCTTTCTCGACGAAGCACAATCAGTGACCAATGTGAGTGCCGCACTCAAACTGCTCGTCGATCTGCTCCCACACCTACGAGTCATTGTGACCGGGTCTTCAGCCTTTCGCCTCGATCAGATAAAAAGCTGCGTGCTCTTTCGCATCAGTGGATTCTCTAGGAATTTGCGTAAAGAAGTCAGCTCAGACGGCAGTTTAGAGGTCTTTGAATGCAAATGGTAGGACAAGAAACACCGCACTCCGGGGGCATGGAAAAAAGCCTACCCCGAAACCCACGTCCAGTTTGCCCACCCAAAGAACTTCATGGGTTTCATAGTGACGGGACGATGGGCTTCTTGGCAGGCGCTTCGAGGGCCTCAATATGGCGACGAACACCCTCGGTGATTCCGCGCTCGCTATAGCCGCCTTCGAGTAGTGAAACGATGCGCTCGTGGCCTTGTTCGCGGCAGAGCGCACGAAGGATTTCCGTAAGCTCGGCATAGACATCACTTGACCAACCGAGCGCACCCAGAGGATCGGCTTCGTGGGCATCGAAGCCTGCCGAAATGATCAGAAGTTGGGGTTTAAATTCCCGGAAAGCGCCGGTCAACTGCGTTTGAAACGCTTCGATCACAGCTTCATCTCCACTGCCTGCCGCCAGCGGCACGTTTAAGTTGGTTCCTTTACCGGCACCCGTCCCAGTGATCTCCGGCGAGCCGCTAGGCCCCGGATAGAAAGGGTATTGATGCGTAGAGAAAACATAAACCGATGGGTCTTCCAAGAAAATCATCTGCGTTCCATCGCCGTGGTGCACATCCCAATCGACGATCATGACGCGTTCCAGTTTGTAATGTTCTCGGGCGTATCGCGCGGCGATGGCTGCGTTTGCGAAGAAACAAAAACCCTTCGCTTTGGCGGGCATGGCGTGGTGCCCCGGCGGACGCAATGCCGCAAACGCGTTGTTCACGCGCCCTTCCATCACAAGATCCACTGCCGTCAGCGATCCAGCCACCGCTTTCGCGGCAACTTCATAAGTGCGTTTAGAGATCGGTGTATCCGCATTGCCTTGCATCTGTTTTTCTCCAGCCTCACTTGCACGTTTCAAGTCGATCACATATTCGGGATCATGGATTCGCTTTATCCACGGCACGGGGTCGATTGCTTCATTCGGCGCGGTCCAGAGCAATCGGGTTGAAACCGGATGCTCTTTGAGGTGTTTGGTCAAACGACGCAGGCGATCGGCATGTTCCGGAAAACCAGGCCCGGTATCGTGCTCGAGAAAAACATCATCATAGATAATGGCCGTGCGGAATGCCTCTGGCTCAGGCTTTGTATTGTTAACTTCAGCTCGATCTACCATGGCTAGTTTAGAAACGATATTTGGTTTATTGACACCTGCGGGCGCCGCGATTCCACACTGAGCGATGGCCAGTAGTGGCAGAAGCTTCTGTAAAAATCTTTTCATGTGGGCGGTTGCTGATTTAAGGAGGCGAGGTCTTTAGCCAAAGTTATCCGTGTCTCATCCTCCATAAAGAATCAACTCTCATTAAAACCCCAATTGGTAAAATCAGGCTGATAAAAGATGTTAACGGCGGCGCAAGTTTTATTCTGTAAAAGTTGAGAATTAGTTTAGAGGCAGGTCAGCAGGGTTGATGTTGAGGAAAATTTTTCCGGTGAGCCATTCGTTGCTGATCTCGGAGAGCAGAGCAGAAACGAGTCGCAGGAGAGAGGATTCGTTGGGAAAGAGGGAAACTAGGGGTCAGTGTGCAAATCTTGACAAAATGGGAAGAAAGGGAGATGTTGGAAAGATTGCTCGGAGTGTGCGAATCGAACACGGCGGGGCGTTTTATCACGTCATGGCGCGGGGGAACCGGCGGGAGGTAATATTTTTAGACGATGAGGAAAGGCGGTTTTTCCTGCAGGCGCTTTCGGAGGCCTGCGAAAAGACGGGGTGGCGAGTGCATGCGTGGGTGCTGATGGGGAACCACTATCATCTGTTCATCGAGACGCCGGAAGCCAACCTTGTGGAAGGCATGAAGTGGCTGCAGAACACGGTGACACGACGATTTAATA
>Ga0209390_10010762_pt1 | contig 10643 bp, 7 predicted proteins | sample BON01_FD_187212 | JGI IMG/M metagenome (GOLD analysis project Ga0209390, IMG submission 187212) | Freshwater microbial communities from Lake Bonney liftoff mats and glacier meltwater in Antarctica - BON-01 (SPAdes) (version 2) | ecosystem: Environmental > Aquatic > Freshwater > Ice > Glacier... | reverse complement strand
TGTCTGACGCGTCCTGCTGCCGGATTTGTGTCTGAGGGCCTTGGGAAGGTGCACCTACCCCTTGATAGACAAGACTATTTCATGCAGATGCAACAGCTGACATCAGCCAAGATCCGAGAGGATCATGAATAATGATGATCTATGGCCATATGTTGTGATGTGTAACTTTGCTGCTGCTACATCTATTTGCAACTCAACTCCTGCTACATTATTTCTGCCGCCATAGTTCTTGTAATCTGTACACCTCCTCTTCTCTGATCGCTTGTGATCATACTTTGTACGAGGATGATGTACGCATCCTCGTCAACACTATGATTATACCGTTCGCTTCAAAACGGTTGCAATGCTATGAGTATGCGAATGGAAGTTAATAGTCGTGCGTACATATTACAATGGCAACACTGATACTCACACGACACTAATCAAAAATAGTGTTTCGGCCTCAACCGACCTACACGCACTGCATCATCGTGCATGCTGATTGCACCCCCTACCTCGCACGCCGAGGATCAATTTATATTTCATACATACGACGGGCGAGCAATCCCAGAGCGACCACCACCGGACGAGCAGGTGAATGGATGCATTTATTTGCAAACAAATATATTCATTTATTTGCAAACAAATATATTATACTCGTGCGTTCCTTTATACATCTGTACGTGCGTTCGTGCAGACTTGTGAATATTTTTAGCAACTGTTAGGTCCTGCATATTACTCCAGATATGTGAGGATGGCATTGAAAATTGGGCTATTTAGGAGTCTCATATTCGTTGCCACCCCAAAGGGCCTCGCTCTCTCGTTTAGCTCACCCTGATTAAATATACATCTCCTTGCATCCAGCCAGCTATCTCCGCAATACATGAATCCATTCATCAGTGCACGCCTGTCTGTACGCAAGCACTTGCACACACGCAAACTGTGTCTCTCGCACATACACATACGCGCATGTGCACATGTACGCACTAAATTTCACACGCACACGCACGCACACGCAAACATACACATTCGTACCATGCGCACACGTGCACATGTACGCTACGCACTAACTTTCGCAATAACATTCACACGCACACGCACACACACTCGCACACACACATACTCATACGCACAATGTGCACTAGCAGCTGCCGGATTCCCGCAATCGACCGGCAACTTTTACGTTTTATACATATGATGGCCGAGCTGTAACGGCAGTGGAACGTTCGCCCCTGCCCTCTTCGATCCCGCGCGCCGCTCCCACCAACCTCCGCACCATGGTCGGGAGCGGAAGCAACACAGGTGATGACAGAGGACATGCTATTGTAGGCGCACGGTACCCAAGTTTGCAACGTGCTGACTCTACACGCCACCATATCTCACCCCTAACCCGCCCCGCAAGAATGCCATCCCAACGTGAGGGGACGGGAGGGAGGATACGGGAGAGGGGGGGGCACCAGTGGGCTGTTCAGGCGTCAGAGGGGTGGGAGGCGGATGTGTACACAGTACAAACAGTAATGGACAAAGAATCATTGATAACACAGTCTGGGCTCAACACGGGCAATTTTGAGGACGAATTGTGGTGGCGGCAAAGCGCACACGCCCAGCAAGTCCGAGCATGCACTCGCGAGCATTTTGAAAAATGCCTGATGCTCGAGAGCTCGCCGGCTTCGTCCGAGGACGATGGTCCCGTGGTGTATGTAAATCGCAACTTTGAGTGCGAGTGGCGGCGGCGCCAGCGCTCAAAAGTGGAGACTATTGCCAAAATGCCGCCGGGGTCGGACAGCGATGGACGGGTGGTGTATGTGAATCGAATCAAACGCAGTCAGCTGCTGTATGTAATGCGGATTCAACATTTGGCGCGCCGAGCCTCGCACGCTCGACTGTACAGCATCCACATTCATCCGCTGTCAGGTGTGTGTGTGTGTGTTTGTGTGCGCGTTTGTGTTTTTTGGTGCGTTTGAGTGAGTCTGTGTGTGTGTGTGTGCGTGTGTGTGTGCATTTGTGTGTAAGCAAGTGGGCGAGTGAGTGAGTTTTTCTTTTTTGTGAGTGTTTCTGCGTGTGTGCATTTGTGTGTAAGCGAGTGGGTGCATGAGTGAGTAATCTTCTTTTGTGAGTAATTCTGTGTTTAGTGTTTCTGTGTGTGTGGTGCATGCGTATTCGAATGCTGAAGTTAATAGATAGACAGCACGCCCAGAATGCATGTACTAGTATATTTGATATCAGTATGTGTGTGTTTGATTGCGTGTGAGTGTATGTGCGTGTGTGTGTGCGTGTGCATGTGCGTGTGTGTGTGTGTGTGAGAGAGAGAGAGAGAGAGAGCGAGAGAAGGAGAGAGAGAGAGAGAGTGTGTGTGTGTGCTCGCGTGTATGTGTGTGGTGTGTGTGTGGTATGCGTGTGTGAAAACATCTATAACATGTGATATGTATATTTAAACACAAGCAACTTACACACAAGGATTCTGATTCACCGCATTTGATGTGTTTGCATGCATGTAGTACATCATGTGTATTCAAAATCACACAACACATACACATGAGCATTTGGTAAAGCCAGCCTTGCAAATGTACGTGTGTATGTGTGTGGTTGTCTATGTATGAATGTGTGTATTCATGATTATGCATGTATTCAAACACACACCTGTCACACACACACACGCATGCACAAACAACACACACACACACACACACACACACACATACACATACACACACACACACTCGCAGGGGATGCATCGATACATTCATGCATATGAATATATCTCTGAACTTTGCATGTACATCATACATGCAGACATGTATATATATATGCATGTACATGTTTACGTATGCATGCGTGTTGTTGCTTACATTTTTTCAAGATACATGCTCAAACACAAAGGCACACTAATACATGCGTGTCTTGTGCTGATGTATTAGACACTCTGCTATCTTTGCACTCGATACATTGTCATATCATGTATACTCATGTACATATATATACACGACAAAATACCAGGAAAATCGGACAATGTATCTACTCATTTCCAAGAAGATCAGATAATGTATTCAGCCTGTTGCTCATCAGCAACAGGCTCGACACATTGCCAGATTTGTCAGCAATAGGCCTATCGATTGTAATAGCCACACTGCTATCTTTGTACTCGATACGTTGTCAGATTTTCTGTGTGCGCGTTTGTGTTTTGTCACACAGGCCTGCTGACAGATTTTCTTGGAAAAGAGCCCTATTGTTGTAGGACTCTTTTGCGAAAGAGACCTAATCGTTTCGAGTGAGAAAAGATTCGATGCATTGTCAGATTTGTTCACACATCAGCAACAGGTCTGTTGCTGATGGAATAGACACACACAAAATCTGACAACGTATCCACTCTTTTCTCGCTCAAAACAATTCGGTCTCTTTTTCAAAAGGGCCCTACAACAATAGGGCTCTTTTCCAAGAAAATCTGACAATGCGTTGAGCCTGTTGCTAATCTAATAGACACTCTGCTATTTTTGTACTTGATACAATGTCAGATTTTCTTGGAAAAGAGCCCTCTTGTTGTAGGGTATTTTTGCAAAAGAAACCTAATCATTTCGAGTGAGAGACATATTCTGCTGTGTGCACAGACTTTACAATTTTGCCCTCGTGTGTGCCTTCTCCCCCCCCCCACCCTACCCACCCACCCAACTCCTCTCTCTCATTCAAGATCGCTTCAGCCTGTGTCTACACACACACACATTGCACACACGCAACACCCACACTCACTCAAAAAAACTCACTCAAACGCGCACACCCACACATACACACACGTACACGCACATGCACACACATACACACACACATACTCATACAAAACACACACACGCAAACACACTCTCTCTCACCCCCACAAACGCACACACACACATACACACACATGCACACACATACACACACATACACACACACACACACACGCACGCATGCACGCACACAACAAACACGCACACGCATACACACACAAACGCTCTCGAGCACCCTCACAGATCGCATCACGCTGCGCCTACGTGGAGGCAGCAAAAATACCCGTGACGGGACCCCCCCCTGCACCCAAAGCGACAATACAGTCTCAGCAGAAGCGAATATTCTTCGACTGCAGGCACTGGATGAGGGGGGGGGGGGGGGAGGGGGGTGGAGACGCAGGGCACGGGAGGGAGGGGGTAGAGGTGATTACAGGTGTCGGGACGAGTACTGGGAGTGGGGCTAGCGTGGCTGCTAGTGTGGTGAGCAGTAATGTGGGGAGTAGTAATATGGGGATTAATTGTAATGCGGTGAGTAGTAATATGGGGAGTAGTAGTGTGGTGAGTAGTAATGTGGAGGGTAGTATTGTGGGCAGTGGCGGGAGCAGCGTCGGTGCTCGTGCAAGTGCGGGGGGTCGTGTGGGTGCAGCGAGCGGTTCCATCACAGCGGCCGCGACTGCCTCGCTTGCTGCTGGCGCTGTGTTTGGCGCGGGGGCTAGCAGCGCTACAACGATGACGCCGGCGACGCTGAGGTACGCCACACATTTCGAACAAAAGAAACGTGAATACCTCAAAAGAGACCCACAAAAGAGTGATATATACATCAAAAGAGACCCACAAACAATCGAGACACATGTGTCAGTGCTGAGGTACCTGTCACACAGACCTCGTTGCTAACACGAAAACAGCCCCATTCCTGCCAGCGCGACAAGCTTGCATTTGCATGTCTCTTTTGCTTTATTTTATACAGGTCTCTGTTGAAATAATTGGCCACACCTCAGCCCCACTCCTGCCGGCGCGACACACCGCAACACAATGCAACACACGGCAACGCACTGTAAAACACTGCAACACACTGCAACACACCCCAGCCCCGCTCCTGCCAGCGCAATACGCTCGCTGTTGTATGGGGTGGCTACGACTGGTAGGCTCCTCAAATTTATAGGTCTCTTTTGCAAAAGAGCCCTATAAAAGAGACTATATTCTGCAAAAGAGACCTGTAATTTGATGGAGCCCACTAATCGTAGCCACCCCATATGTCTCTTCTGCATTCTGTGTATAGAGTTTCTCTTGACATATTTGACCACACCTCTCAGCCCCACCCCTACCAGCGTGCCAAGCTCACTTCCAACGCCGCAGCCACACCCGACTTCTTTTCCATTCCCCACAACCACCACCGCTTCCTCCTTCACATCCACTGCACCTCGGCACCACATGTCGTCAGGGCATCTGATGCATGGCATGGCACCAATGCTGCCCACGCACGGAATGACGCCTACTGTGCCTATCGTCGGCGCCCGCAACATCATGCGTACGTCTATATCTATGTGTGTGTGTGTGCGTGTATACATATCTGCAAATGTACAAACATGTGTGTGGTTGTATATACGTACATGATGCACAAGGAATGAAACCTGCCGTACCGACACGCACACACACACTCACGCACGCGCGCGCGCGCGCGCACACACACACACACACACACACGCACACACACACACACACACGCACGCAAGCACACACACACACACACGGGCAAGCACACACACACCGTCCCCATCGTCGGTGCCTGCAGCGTTGTGCATATGTCTATATATGTATGCGTGTGTGCACAAATACCTGTATTCATATATACATCTATATTGTACATATCTGTGTGTGTATGTGCATATGTATATACATATATGTATTTGTATGTAAATACACGACGCACGCAACATCGCATCAATATGTGCATGTACACATGTATGCAAATACTTGTATTCGTATGTACATACGTGACGCACGGAATGATGCATCTCTCTCTCTCTCTCTCTCTCTCTCCCTCTCTCTCTCTATATATATTGATATGTATATATATATATATATATATGTATATGTGTATAGATATATATATATATATATATATATATATATATATATATATATTTATATATATATATATATATACATATATGTATATGTGTATAGATACATATATATATATATATATGTATATACATATATGTATATATATATGTATATATACATATATGTATGAATGTCTGGCGAAAGGCTCAGGTCATATATGCATATATATTAAATGTCTGGTGCAAGGCTAAAGTAATGACTGACTCACACACACGAATGAGCATTGTCACACATATGGACGTGTCACACCACAAGGGCGTCGTGTCGTGCTCAAGATGAGGCATTGATCACACACATGATTGCGACATGTTTCACTTAAAAAATGAGTCATATCACACATACACTTAGGAATGAGTCATGTCACAGTGGTGTGGAGCAGTGCTGTTGACGAGTCATGTCTCACATATTGATGAGTCATGTCTCACATATGCATGAGTCATGTCTCACACATGTATGAGTCATATTTCACACATGTATGAGTCATTTCTCACATGTATGGGTCGTGTCATACATGCATGAGTCATGTCGCACACATGTATGAGTCATGTCTCACACATGCTGTACTCTAGACGAGCCATGCCACACACATGAATGAGTCACGTCACATGTATAATAGAGGTGGCGAGCCGCGCTGTACAGCGCAGTCATATACATATTGACACCTCATATTTTTTATATTTTTGGACACATACATATTTATTTTCATGTTTCATATTTGTTTGCACATTCATATCTGTATGTCGTAATTTTCTTCATTCACATATTTGTATTTCACATCTTTTTCCATATACATCAAAAATACACATAGAAATCTGAAATGTAAATGTGTATATGACAGGGGTGGCGAGCCGCGCAGTGGACGGCGGTGTGCCGCTGCGCATTGCATTTTTGACGTGGGAGTCGCTGCATACGATTGCCGTCGGAGGCGTGGCACCGCATGTCACAGAATTAGCCGCGGGTATGTATGAGCATATACATATTTGTATATTCATATACATATTTGTGTATTCATATACATTCTTATACATATTTGTATATTCATACATATTCATATACATTGCATACAATTGTCGTCGGAGGTGTGGAACCGCATGTCACAGAATTAGCCGCGGGTACTTACATGCATATACACATTTGTATATTCATATACATATTTGTATATTCATGTACATACTTAAACATATTTGTGTATTCATACATATCCATGTACGTTGCACACGATTATCGTCGGAGGTGTGGCATCGCTTGTCACAGAATTAGCCGCAGGTATATTCATATACATATTTGTGTATTCATATACATTCGGACAAATATTCGTATATTCATACATAATTATATACATTGAATACTATTGTCGTCAGAGGTGTGGCATCGCATGTCACGGAATTGGATTGAGGTATGTATTCATATGGATATGCATATGCATGTTTCATGCGTAAATTCATAAGAAAATTCATGTATATTCATACACACATGCATATTCTTTTGTTCATATTGGAGGTGTGGCATCGCATGTCAAGGAATTCGCCGCGGATATTTGTCAGAACTATCATCGCCCATTTGTCATACCTATTACCAATTTGTCATACCATACCTATTACCCATGTGTCATACCTGGTACCCATTGGCCATACCTATTACCCATGTGTCATACCTGGTACCCATTGGCCATACCTATTACCCATTTGTCATACCTGGTACCCATTGGCCATACCTATTACCCATTTGTCATACCTGGTACCCATTGGCCATACCTATTACCCATTTATCATACCTTTCACCCGTTTGTCGTAACTATCGTCACCCATTTGTCATACCTATTACCCATTTGTCATACCTATCACCCATTGATCATACCTACCACCCATTTGTCATACCACACCTATTACCCATTTGTCATACCTATCACCCACTGTTCATACCTATCACCCATTTATCATACCTGTCACCCGTTTGTCATACCTATTACCCATTTGTCATACCTATCACCCATTTGTTATACCTTGCATCACTTTTGTTGTTTCTCTGGTCACATCACAAAAGAGATGCCAGATAGGACAAAAGAGACCTATACGCATCAAAAGAGTCCCAAAAAAGAGACGCCAGATATGACAAAGCAGACCTATGGGGTGGCTACGGTCAGTAGGATCGATAAAATTATAGGTCTCTTTTGCAGAATATTGTCTCTTTTATAGGGCTCTTTTGTAAAAGAGACGTATAATTTTATCGATCCTACTAACTGTAGCCACCCCATACACGCTAGAAGAGTCGCACAAAAAACAAAACAAAATCCACTGTGATTGGTGATTGAGGCAACTATGGGGTGGCTACGATTAGTAGGCTCCTTAAAATTGTAAGTCTCTTTTGCAGAATATCATCTCTTTTATAGGGCTCTTTTGCAAAAGAGACCTATAATTATAAATGGCCTACTAGTGGTAGCCACCCCATATCTTGTGTATACAGGTCAAACAAACTTGTCTATACAGATCAAAAGAATCCCACAACAAGAGACGCCAGATATGACAAAACAGACCTACACCAAAATATCTTGTACTGCACGTCATTTGACAGATTCCACTGTGTGTGTTGTCTCCTAGGTCACATCTCAAAAGAGATGCCAGATGTGACCAAAGAGACCTGCACGCATCAAAAGAGTGCCAGAAAGAGATGCCAGATATGACAAAATATGACGAAAGAGACCCACACGAAAAAATCTTGCACTGCACTGCACCGCACTGCACCGCACAAATCTTGCACTGCACTGCACCGCACTGCACTGCACTGCACTGCACTGCACTGCACCGCACCGCACCGCACCGCACCGCACAGCACTGCACTGCACTGCACTGCACCGCACTGCACCGCACTGCACCGCACTGCACTGCACGTCGGATGATAGATTCCACTGGAAACGCTCCCCCAAAAACATCTGCCAAAACGGAAAACTCAGATTTCTCGGTACAAATTCAAACCAGAACAACGTTTGCATTTGAACGTGTAGTGCAAGACACCGGAAATCTGAGTTTTCCGTTTTGCTGGATGTCGGCGGAGTTCTCTAGGTCTCTTTTGCCGCATTCTGTTGAGCCGAGACCAATGCGATTGAGACTGGAGACCTTTGGCCCTACCGGTAACCAGCACAAGACACAGCCTGTTGCATTTGGAGTCTCGTTTCAATCTCGAATCTTTGCCACATTCTGTTGCAACGAGACCAAGGAGAGTGAAATTGGATTTTCCTCTACGTCTTTTAAGGGTCTATCTGTGATGGAGACTCTACAACGACTTCATACAATGACTCGAAAGACCCTTAAAAGATGTTGAGGTGAGATTGGAGATTGAGATTGAATGAGACTCCAAATGCTATAGGCTGTACCTTTTGCTGGATATCGGGGGGGCCAAAAGTACAGCCCAGCCCAGTAGCCTATACCACAATAAATAACAGATTTTAGTGGAAATAGATATCGGCAGGGCAAAAGGTATAGCCCAGCCCAGTAGCCTACACCACAATATTTCACAAATTCCAATCAAAATGGATACCGCGGGGGATAGCTTTTTCATTGGAAAATGGATATCGAGGGGGCAGCATGGAAAAAGGAGATGGAGAGGGTAGCATTTTCATTGGAACCTGTCATATATTGTGGTGTCGGCAAAGGCCTACAGGGTGGCGTAGATGCATAGGGTGCCTTATCTTGATAGGTCATTTTCCGCAAAAACCCCCCAATAATTAGTGGCTCTTTTGCAAGAAATGACCTGCAACTTAAGGCATCCTATGAGTTTTCCGGCAAAGGCGTAGTACTTGAATGTGTTTGGAGTTGCAACACAAATACGACGTTAAGTGCAACACATTTCAAATGTCACAAGAAACATATTAAAATGAGCTACACATATGAAAAGAGACCCACAAAAGAGACCTACAAAAGCCCTCAAGACATTCATATGTAAACAGAAACCTATAAAAGACATTCACATGTCAACAGAAAAAGATTAAAATGAGCTACACATATGAAAGGAGACCTACAAAAGAGACCGACAAAAGAGGCCTGGAGTTGCAACACAAATACGACGTTAAGTACAACACAGTATCGTGTTCTTGAATGTGTTGTAATAATGTCTTGTTCTTGAATGTGTTGTAATAATGTCTGGTCCTTGCATGTGTTGCAAAAATGTTTTGTATCAGCGTTGTATTTGCCACGCACAGGGCGAGAGCTTGTGTTGGTTTCTGGTGTGGGTTTCTTTTCATATATATGTAGGTCTTTTGTATAGGTTTCTTTTGACATATGTATGTCTTTATTGTAGGTTTCTTTTCACATTTGAATGTCTTGAGGGCTTTGGTAGGTCTCTTTTGTAGATCTCTTTTTATATATGTAGGTCCTTTTTATGTGTTTCTTTTGACATGTGTATGTCTTTTATAGGTTTCTGTTGACATATGAATGTCTTGAGGGCTTTTGTAGGTCTCTTTTGTGGGTCTCCTTTCATATGTGTAGGTCATTTTCATATGTTTCATTCGACATTTGAAATGTTTTGTATTAACGTGGTGTATATATATATGCCATGCACGGGGCGAGGGCTTTTCAAGGTCTCTTTTGTTTGTCTTTTTTTTTAATTGTAGGTCTTTTGTACAGGTCTCTTTTGACATATGTATGTGTTTATGCTCAGGGCTGGAAAGAAGAGGGCACGAAGTACACGTGTACTCGCGAACTGGCGACGGGCAGGTGTGTGTGTGTGTGTGTGTGTGTGTGTGTATGTGTGTGTGCGTGTGTGTGTGTGTGTGTGTGTGTG
>Ga0209390_10010758_pt1 | contig 10644 bp, 9 predicted proteins | sample BON01_FD_187212 | JGI IMG/M metagenome (GOLD analysis project Ga0209390, IMG submission 187212) | Freshwater microbial communities from Lake Bonney liftoff mats and glacier meltwater in Antarctica - BON-01 (SPAdes) (version 2) | ecosystem: Environmental > Aquatic > Freshwater > Ice > Glacier... | reverse complement strand
GTCTCGTCTCCCGCCGCCCACGCCAGCAGACATGGAAGAGTCCAGGGTCCTTGAAGCAATGCTGGAGCAGGAAGGAATGTAAGTAGCGAGTAAGGGAGGGAGGGAGGGAGGGAGGGAGGGAGGGAGAGAGGGAGGGAGGGAGGGTTTATTCCGACTGTAGAGACAATTGACGCTCACTCTCTTTTCGTCTTCCCTACCCCATTCTCACACACACAGCACCACCGTCCTCCCCCCTCCCCCCTCCTCTGCATTCCTCCCCCTCCCCCTCCCTGCTTCCTCCTCCTCCTCCTCCTCCTCCTCCTCCTCCTCTTCCTCCTCCAGCACCGGAGGCGTCCTCTCGTCCGTGTGGAACTTACGAAGCACGGTCAGATATATCCAGAACCTCCTCGATGGTTACCTCTCCTCCGCTGAGTCCTGGAAAAATCTCCTCAACTGGACGCACCCGCAAAAGGTACACCCTCCTTTCCTCCCTCCCTCCCTCCCTATTTTCGACAGTCACCTTAACCACCCTCTCACCCCTCCCTCCCCCCCTCCCTCCCTGCCTCCTTCCCTAGACCCTGGTCATCTACGCCGCCCTCTGGTGCCTCTGGCTTCTCTGCCTCGTCCTCCCCACGCGCTACCTCATCTTGATGGGTGGGTTGTATGACTTCACTTATCGGCTGTTCCCGGAGCAGGTAAGGAAGGAGGGAGGGAGGGAGGGAGGGAGGGAGGGAGGAAGGGAGGGAGGCCATGCTTGTGGATTCTGTGTCTCGTCCTCCCTACGCGCTACCTGATTTTGGTGGGCGGCCAGTATGCATTCACGTTTCGGCTCTTCCCGGAGCAGGTAAGGGGGGAGGGAGGGAGGGAGGGAGGGAGGGAGGGAAGGAGGGAGAGGGAGGGGGAGGGAGCTACCGCAGAAGGGTAAATATCGGCAAACCACAGCAGCTACAGCAATCAGAACTTCTTTGTCAAGCACGCTCTATTCACCTACTTACCACCCCTTCCTCCATCCCACCCACCTCCCCTCCCTCCCTCCCTCCCCTCCTCCCTCAGGACGAATACCCGAACGTCATCCGCGCCGAGAACCTCCTCGCTTCCATACCCAACGACGACGACCTCCGCCGGGCCTACCAGCAGGAGAACCAGCTCTATCTCCGGAAGAAGAAGGAGAGGGTGCAGGTAAGGAGGGAGGAAAAGGCGAAAGAGAAGATGAGCGCTTACGCACAATGGTCACACACGCCGCCCCTCCCTCCCTCCCTCCCTCCCTCCCTCCCTCCCTCACAGGATCAGAAAGCCCGTCGTGCCCACCTCTCCGGAGTGTGGGGGTTCCTGTGGGAAGGCAATGTCCAAACGCGTGCCGCTGCGTCCAACCAGCCCTGGCGACAGGCGTATGTGGCGGTGCAGGTAGGGAGGGAGGGAGGGGTGGAGGGGCGGGTCACTCTTGTGGTGAGAACATGCCACCCTTACTTTTTGGGGGGTTCTCTGATCACTCACCTTCCTTTTCCTTCTTCTTCTTCTTCTTCTCTCTCCATCCTTACCCGAAAACAGGGTAATCGCGTCTTGTGGTGGAAGGCAGAAAAGGACCTGGACAAGGGCGGCATGCGCGTGCCCGAAGGGCAAATCATCCTCCGAGGACATGCCGGTAAGAAGAAGAGGGTCAATGCTTCAATCCCGCCTCCTCTTCCGCTTTTCTTGCCGCTCAAGACCAAACACTCATGGGTCTCTCCATTCTTCCCTCCTTCCCTTTCCGTCCCTCAGGCCTCACTTCCCCTTCGCCCTTGGAAGCCCGGGAGCTGGGTCCTGACAAGGCGTCCTTGTTGGTGTGCGTGTTTGGGCGGAACCTGGCGGCCAAAACGCAGGAACGACGGTCCTTCATGTGCGTTTCCACTGAGGACCACGCTGCGTTGAGTGCGGCCTTGGCAAGGGCGCTGGAGTTCAAACAAAGCTAGGAGGGAAGGGTGAAAGGGACATGGAGGGGGGGAAGATACAGCAGTAGATGGAAACATTGACACACAAAGCACAGTTTATATGCGCCATATGCACAAAAATAGTAAAACAAAAGACTGCAAAACTGAATGATGAACCCTCAGTAGTCCTTTCTTTTGTATCGGTGCTGTTTGAAACTTCTTCCTTTTCCTTCCTTTCCCTCCTTCCCAACGGAGTGGTCACGATGCGGAGAAAGATGTCCACAAGCCAAACTTACAAAGATGGCTACCTGTAATCATTCAAACTCACCGTTCCTTCTCCTTTTCAAAACTCTCCAGTCGTTCGCGCTACGAAAAAGAAGCATGACCATTCGGCTTCTTGCGTCGAAACGCAGCCATCTCTCAGACCTCTCAGTAGTGCTCCGCTTCATCCTCCAGTTATCAAAGTTTCTGTTCTCGCAGCAAAATATAAACGTCAGTCTTAACCCACACTAATGACTCGTACTGTTACTTCCCTCCTCAACCAAACTGTTTTAGTGTCCGCCCGCAGCGAAGTCAGGACGACGGGCCGCATCTCCACCCTGCTTCTGCCCACTCCCACCGTTCCCGCTACCATTGGGCTGCCACTGCTGCTGCTGGCCCTGCTGCTGCTGCTGCTGGCCCTGCTGCTCCTGCTGCCCCTGTTGCTGCTGCCCCTGCTGCTGTCCCTTCGGCACTTGCCCCTCGACCCCTCCATCACAATACCGAGCTTCCACCACGCGTGCCATGCCCGTCTGCGAAAGGCCAGGAGGACCTACGAGCGTGAAACCGACGTCCACACTTTCTCGCACTCGTAGAGCATGTACGTACGGAGGGCTCAGCGCGGCGGTAAGCTCATTCGCAGCATTATCGAAGAAGAAAGTCAGAACAGCCGCCTTTTGGGGTTTGACGGCATAGGTCGTCCCGGTATTGTTTCCGCGGTTGTTGTTGTTGTTGTTATAGTTGTTGGTGTTGCCACCCATGTCCTCATTGACGCCGCCAAAAGCCAGAGCGAAAGACGAGTCGACACGCACGCTCTTCATGTCCGCGCCCTGCGCCAGGGGAATGGCCAGCTTCACGTCGCAAATCTCGTAGGCAGCTGTGTTGGCGACCCAATACTCGGAGATGTACCAGGTTTGGCCCTCAGGATCCTGCCAGCTGGAAGAGTTGATCTGCGTGAGCTTGACCATGCTCATGGCTTCCGGTCGGGGCTTGTTGAACCCTTGGGAAGGGGCAGGGCCCTTTGGGTAGTCACCCTCAGGGACGGCGCCCGAGGCACTACCACCGGCCGCAGGCATGTTGCTGGGCGTCTCGACAAGGGGGAAAGCGTTGCGAAGGGCTTGGGCTCGGACTGCTGTGGGGAAAGAGACCAAGGCCACGAGGGCGACGAGGGGGGCGAAGGACAGGAGGCGAGGCATGATTGCTTTTGGGCTGAAAGGCAAAGGCTGTGACGTTGGTAAGGGGTGAGTTGGGAGTGGGCGGGGTGGAAGTGAGGTTGACGGGATAGAAAGAGCTCGTGGGGTGCTCGGGCGGTGTAGGTGGTGGTGATTTGAATGGGGATAGGCGGTGTGGTATGGAGAAGAAAAAGGCAAGCGGTAGGGGATAGCAGCCAAATATTTACAAGACCGAAGACAAGAAGCTATCGCATGAAAAATCTAGAGACGGCTTTATGATGAGGCACGTGATTCGGCAAGCGCTTGACACGTGCGTCCATAGAGGGACGCCGTGTTTGGGCGTCGTGTACTCATAATTCAACCTCCCCAAGGTTGAAGCAAAAAGCAAAAACGGTTTTCGCTGTTCTTCTTCGCCAACACAGGCCAAAGAGGAACGTGCACCACCTCATAAGCACTCAGGAAATTTACCACCCCCTAATAAGAACATGCAATACTTCGTTATTACCTCAGGAAAGTTGCCCTGTTTCTGAGCCATCAAAATCACATGCATTTGTTGAGATCGGGTGCTGGCTTCATCTCTTGTGTTGTTTTGCTTGCTTGCCTTCCCGTGCCTCTTTTTGCCATCTCACGTCAGACAGTATTAACCTCTACCCATCCCACACCCTCACAGCCAAACAACAACCACACCACAAGCACCAAGCATGACTCGCCTGTCCTTTATCACCGCTGCCATTCTCTGCCTCGCTGCCCCGGGCTTGGCTCAACATAAGCAGGAGCAGCAGCAGAACGTGACGACGACCATGCCCCCCGAGCAGCAGCAGCAGCAGGGGCAACAAAATGCCACCACCTCTATGCCTTCGCAGCACCAGAACACCACGGCCACGACGCCTGTGCAGGGGCACCAGAACGCCACCACCGGCACCCAGCAGCAAGGGGGGCAGGGCGAGCAGCGTCCGTCGGCCTTGTCCCAGCTCGAGGTCCTCATGCTGGGCAACCACAGCGGGATGGATCCCAACCAGACCCACTCATTCTTCCAGAATGACTACCAGATTGTGAATCACTCCCCGCACGAGATCTGCAACGTCAGCCTTTCGGCCCCCTTGGAGAATCCGGAGCGGACCTGGGTCTCGTCTAGCTACAATGCGCAGATCACCAACTCCACCCGCAAGCGTGGCATCGACATCATGACCCCCGCCGGTGACACCACCTCTATCCCCGCAAACGGCGTGCTCAACATTGGCTACATCCTGCAGCAGGCGGTGCAAAGCGGGCAGGGCGCCATGGGGAACATGACGACGATGGCGGGCGGGCACGCCGGGGCTGTCCTCACGATCGAGTCGGCCCAGTACTGTGACCAAATGCCTGGACACCAGCAGCAGCAGCAGCAGCAGCAGACGCCCCAAGGAGGCCAGACCAACGTCACGACGGGCGGCATGACGGGCGGCGCTGGCAATATGACGACTGGTGGCACCACGGGCGGAGCGGGCAACATGACGACGGGCGGCACCACCGGACAGGAGCAGACGCCCAAGACCACGGGCGGCGGTGCGCGTGCCAAGACGGCCAATGGGAAGAAGCCTAGCTTCCGTCATGTGTAGAGAGGATTGTGGGTAGGGAAGGGGGGAGGTATGAGTGTGTTCCTTTAAAAGTCGTTTTTGACGGCCACACACATTGAAGTGAGAGGTTTATGGCACGAGAGAAGGGAAAGACTGGGAGAGGCGAGCAGCATGGCAGAGGGTATGGGGAACGTCGAGTTTCTTTCCTTGGATTATGTAGCTTGGTTTCTTCATGGTTGTCTCTTTCTTGATGTTTGCAGTGGAAATTAAGTGATTTGAGATAGCAGAAGAAAAGTAATTTCATGGAAGGAAAGACCAAGCACCAGACAACATGTGCCTTAAACAAGAGTTGGATGGACAAGCAAGTTGTCAGTGTCGGGCCTTGAACGTCTGAAAGAATTAAGAATGCGTGGCATATATGTGGCCCATGCTTTAATCGTTATTGTAATTTAGGGCTGTCTCTTTTGGGTGTGTTGCTTTGGCTTGGTACTTAGTAGGAGGCGGCGGCGGGTTTACGTATGGATTGACTTTTTTCTTTTCTTTCTCATTCATCGCTCGTCTTTTTTTGCATTCTTTATTATTTGTATTTGTCCTGTTTCTTCCTATCTCCTGTTTCTTCCTCTTTCCTCCCGATTGCAGGGTATGTTTATGAAGCGTCTCGGGGCTTCCTTTGCGGCCTGAGGCCATGTGATACTGTTGAAAATTTTTGGTTTTTTTTTAAGTATTGTTGCTAGTTGCTATTGATGACCACGCAGTTCTAATTATGGTATTTACGGCTACTTTTGCTCGAGTTTTAGAGGAAGCCATGCCGTTTTGTTGTGTAAATACTACGTGAAGGCAGGCAGTTTTATCACCGAACACCCGTCGGCGCAGAACAATGATGACGCCATCATATGTCCTTACTCTCCTTCGCTGGGACTGTCCCAGCCGTCAGTCACTTGTGACGTGTCATGACACCCTGAATACTGAGGATTCGCACAAGGCGCCTCACAAGCAACAGCGGCTCTTGTTTCTTGATGCTTGCGTGCATTGCAACACACACCACAAAGCAGCCCAAATCAATGACCCCGCCGGGCTTGAATGTGTCTCAAGAGAACTGATGCGGGCAATTGGATGCGGGCGAAATCAATGACCCCGCCGGGCTTGAATGTGTCTCAAGAGAACTGATCCAAGCAGCCTTTCTGCCTTCTTGTCCTTGCTTGTGCTTGTGCCCTGCAATCAACTAAGGACGATGGACAAGCCATTCAATGTCCATGATGCGAAAGGGAAAAAGGCCTCGTCTGCAGCAGCTACAGTAAGCCCTCGATAGTTAGGTGGATGGCTTGCTGCGGTCCACCCATACATACACAGCTCTATCCTCTCACACACATGCATACTCACAGACAACCTGGCACCATCACGCCCACCATCAACCAATCTCACCTTCAACGCATGCGTCTCCTTCCCATCCACACGATGCTTGTCATTCTCGCCGCGGCGGCGGGCACGGCTGTGGGCACTAACCTGCGTGGCGTTAACATGCCCGGCAACGACAAGATGATAGAGGCCTACACCGGCGGGCTTGATGGAGAGATGAAGAAGCAGCAGAAGCAGCCGGAGGAAGGAGTCGCACCCGCCGACAAGGAGGAAGTGGTCCTGCCTGTCAAGGCCGAGGCGGAGGACGGCAAATTTACGTATTATAGAGCGGGCGGCAGCGGCACCGCGATGCAGAATCAGCAGCGGGGCGGGGGATTGGGCTGGTCCCGGCAACAGCAGCAGCAACAGCAGCAGCAACAGGGGGGATTCAGTGGCGTACAGCAACAGCAGCAGCAGCAGCAACAGGCCAATGCTAATACCATCCAGCAGCAACAGCAGCAACAAGATGGAACGAATGGCCAGCCGGTGAACGTTGCTGGCGGCTGGCATTAAGATGGGAGTAAAAAGGTGATTTCTATTTTGGGGGAAGACAAGGGCTGTGCGTTTTACCGGGCGACGTGAGCAACGCCACTAAAGGAGTAGCAGCAGCAGCTGCAGCAGCAGGAGGAGAGGAGGAGAAGGGGAGAAGGGTAGGAGAAGGAGGATGAAAGGTGGGTGAGCCACCAGCAAGAGCAGCAGCAATAAGGGCAAAACAATGAAACAGCGTCGTCAACGGCTGCCTTGGAAGGAGGCAGCCAGTCCTGGAGGGGCGAGCAGCGGCTGCTGGGATACGTACATTTACTTGTGGGACATGATGAAAGCATCATTTCCTCTTTTGCTTCTTCAAGGAGAAGACAGACAAACGATATACTACGAATTATAATGTAAAAAGAAAACCAATGCCTGTACCAACCCGCCAAAGTATGTTGGTGAAACAAGAAAAAGAAAAAACACACAGCCAAAACAACAGACTTCGTTTTTAAAAGACGACATAATAAGGTGTTACCCTTTCTTGATATCTTCGTCATCTCGACTCTTTAAAAGAGGAGGCAATACAACCACACAGCACACACACACACACACACACACACACACACACACACACACACACACCACACTCTCTCAATTGGTCAATTAATCACCCATGACCGTGACAAACATTTCAACCGTTCCCAAAAAAGGGACGGGGCCAAATGAAGGCATTTACTTGACGAGCACCTTCAGGGTCTCATCGAAGCCAAAGTTGGGGCCGTTGAAGGCAACCGGGAGATTGATGACCTCCGGAGTCGACGCCCTTCCCGATGCAGACCTTGTAGGTGATCTTGTATTCCTTGTCCAGGATCAAGCCCTCCTCAGGGAGCTTGAAAATAGCAGTCTCACCGGCGTCGTCCTCGGTGATGTTCGCCTTTTGCCTGTATGGGACAGGGGGTAGAAGGGGAGGGGAGGGTGCAAATGAGAAGGCATGCGAGGAGCATCAAATCAGAGGTCTACACAGAGCGTGGCGGTGCTGCTTCGTAAGAGCCAGTAAGGCGTCCTTGTCTTGTCTTGTCTTGTTTCTTGAGAGTGCACCCTCTGGGAGGGCTTTTTCTGGCGCATGCCGAAGCAGGCCTACACTGTACCGTGCAGAGCATTACACCCCCGTGGGCAGGGTGCTCAGGTCTTATGCACTTGAATCATCTCGGGGCATTGTGCGGCTCTTACACATGAATTGCCCGTCCTCGACCATAAAATTGTAGAAAATACGATACATTCCGATCTCTCTCATCAGTCCCATCTCTCTAAAAAATGCCCAGATCCCAATTTCACTACTCCCAATTATACTTCTAAACTCTCCCTTTGAATAAGGTCTCCAAACTGATCATGACAAGCCACTCCCCCTGCCCGTATTTCTCCTACTTCGTCTTCTAAACTTATTTTAATCTCTCTAATTTACACTCATTTTGTCAATTTCGAATATTTTCCTACCGTGATTATGCCTCCCTTTCGCCGTCCGCATCTCTCTCATCGCTTGGTACTGGTGGCTTCGGGTATCGTCGTTTTTCGTGGGCCTCCAGACCTTTGTCATCGTCGTTGGTACGAGCGCCAGCAAGAGATTGTGATGGGAAGGCGGAGACTTGACCCGAACCCATCCCCCGACCCATTCGGTTATGCCGTCTTTGGGCTTGGGCTTGGCCACGAGGAGGAGGGGACCGCAGGGAAGAAGGGGACCACCACCATCCTTCGTTCCCCACTTCTACCCAAGACTTTGCGTCCTGTGTGTGATCGTCACGTTAAAGAAGTCGTTAACACTTTGGCCGCAAAAATAAACGAAGAGATGCGCTTCAGCGGCTTGCTGCCACATGTAAGCCATGCATGGAAAAAAAACTTCTATATATCCGCTTCCTATTCTCGTCCTCGTCCTCGTCCGCCTCAACTTTGCCTACTCGACGCCGGAAGAAAGGGAGGGAGAGAGACAGAAGAGGAAGAGGCAGAGAAGGAGAAAGCAGGTTGAACAACAACGAGGAAGACGTGCAGTAGGAGGAAGATGGAGGAAAGAAAAGGGAGAGGAACAGAGGAAGGGCAAGAAATGCATGATGAGAAATGAAGCCACGTAAGATAGAGGGAAAAGTTTCACACATCCTCCACCATCACGCAGAGGGAAAAGGTTCACACATCCTCCATCATCACGCATACTTTCCCTCCCTTCCTCCCTCCCTGCTCCAACCCAACCTCCCTCCCTGCCTACCTAGCCAGCAACCTACATACCTGGCCGTCCTTTGATAAAGAGCGTCCCTATAAATTCCGCCGCCTAAACAAAAAATGGCCGTTTCTCTTCTCTTTTTGCTCAAATGTAGCCTGGTCTTATTGAAGGGAGGACACGCATCTGGTTATGTATGTGTGCGTCTGTGACTATTGACTATTCTACAAATTCCTGACGGCCACGAGTCCTTGACTTTTGAACTAGGGAGCAAAATAGTGAGAATTTGGATTTTCGTTGTAGGAGGTGTCTTTTGCCCTTACCTACTTTGAGTTTGTCACGTCCTTGACAAGCTTTTAAAGGGTGTACATTACGAATTTTCCTGGCGCGAAAGACCAAGGCAAGGACTTGCCTTTGTACACCAGCAATGTCAGAGTGGGGGGGGAACGACCAAAACTCCGTAGTACATGTTATGTTAAGTATGCCGAGTTGTTACAACTGCTTTCCGTGAATATTTCATGGGTGGGGAAGCTCCTCCCAAGTGTTTTTGCTTCAGGCAGGAGGTTGACTTTTTGGGCGATTTCAACGGCCCAAATTTTCGTGTTCCACGGATACCCCACTCCGAGCAGTCCGGCCGATGGTTTTGCCGTATAATTTGGTGGCCTTGGGGTCTAACAAGTGTGTTTGTTTGTGTTGTGTGTCTTTGTTTTGTGTGATTTATCAGAATCTCTTTTGTTCCTGGCATTCGTGCATCCCTAGACCCTTTTTTCTGCTGTGCGTGCGCGTCGGCATTGACCTGGTCTTGATACGCGATGGTTTCTGCGCTCTGCTTGCGCGGCAGCCACCACTTTCCCTCTGTACTTCTTGTTCGACAAGGGATGGCGAGGACGGCAAATATGCAATCTCTTTGACGAGACAGTGTCATGCCCCTTCTTTTCGTATCGCACGTCCTGTGCGCAGGTATGCGGTCACGACTTGCAACGTCTCTCGCCCAAGAAAACAGCATTCCCACGACAAATGCCCTTGGCAGATTATTACAAAGCAAACAGGGACGCGAAATTTTACACCAAATTTTTTCCATCAAACCCAGACACAGGCTTTGTACTACTAGCCCCATCAACCAGCCCTTCCAACAGCCAACCATGCGCCTCCTCAACAAATCCCTGATGCTCGTCCTCGCTGCCGCTGCGGCCACGCCAGCATATGGGGCCAATTTGCGAGGCGAGAAACCCGGCCTGGACAAGGTCATTCAACTCGCTGCTGGGGATGTCGGACTCCAGGACAAGCGGCAGCAGCAGCAGCAGCGGCAGTCCCGTGGAGGCTGGCGCCACCTCGAGGAAGCGGAGCCCACGGACAAGGGAGTGATCGTCCCCTCCACCGCCGAGGAAAGCGACAAGACCTCCTACTACGGCGGGGGCGGCGGGGGTGGGCAGCAGCAGCAACAGCAGCAGTTGGGCGGTGGTGGAGGCCAGCAGCAGCAGCAGCAGCAGCAGCAGCAGTCCCGTGGAGGCTGGCGTCACCTTGAGGAGGACATGGAGCCCACCGACAAGGGAGTGATCGTCCCTTTTACCCAGGAGCAAGTCGACAAGACGTACTACTACGGTGGGGGCGGTGGGGGCGGGCAGCAGCAACAGCAGCAACAGCAGGGTGGTTGGGGGGGGCAGCAGCAGCAGCAGCAGCAGTCCCGTGGGGGGTGGCGT
>Ga0209390_10010757_pt1 | contig 10644 bp, 8 predicted proteins | sample BON01_FD_187212 | JGI IMG/M metagenome (GOLD analysis project Ga0209390, IMG submission 187212) | Freshwater microbial communities from Lake Bonney liftoff mats and glacier meltwater in Antarctica - BON-01 (SPAdes) (version 2) | ecosystem: Environmental > Aquatic > Freshwater > Ice > Glacier... | reverse complement strand
TATATATATATATATACACACAGAGAGAGAGAGAGAGAGAGAAAGAGAGAGTATGGGTACATTCTGTGAAATTCGACGGTACGCCGGATCTATATTAATACTATATATGCGATGACAGTGTGTGTGTGGGGGGGGAGAGAGAGAGAGAGAACTGGACCGATGCTGAGCTTCGGTGTGCCGGACCGTTGTTAATATGAGAGAGAAAGAGAGAGAGAGAGAGAGAGAGAGAGAGTGTGCGTGTGTGTGTGTGTGTGTGAGTGCGTGTGTATGTGGGGGGAGATAGAGAGAAAGAATGGCTGAACGGGCCGAAGGGCGGCTCGACCAAGATCGAAATTCGGACTGGGTTACAACCCTGGACAGACGCCGAGCTTCGGTGCGCCGGATCTATATTAACACTATATATGCAGTGAGAGAGTGCGGTGGGGGGGGGGAGGGGGAGAGAGAGAGAGCGAACTGGACCGATGCTGAGCTTCGGTGCGCCGGACCGTTGTTAATATGAGAGAGAGAGAGAGAGAGAGAAAGAGAGAGAGAGAGTGTGTGTGTGTGTGTGAGTGAGTGCGTGAGTGAGTGTGAGTGAGTGTGTGTGTATGTGGGGGGAGAGAGAGAGAGAAATAATGGCTGGAGGGGCCGAAGGGCGGCTCGACCAAGATCGAAAACTCGGACTGGGTCAACCCTGGACAGACGCCGAGCTTCGGTGCGCCGGATCTATATTAATACTATATATGCAATGAGAGAGAGTGTGTGTGTGTGGTGGTGGTGGGGGGGGGGGAGAACTGGACCGATGCCGAGCTCCGATGCGCCGGACTGTTGTTAATATGAGAGAGAGAGAGAGAGTGTGTGTGTGTGTGTGTGTGAGTGAGTGAGTGAGTGAGTGTGTATGTGGGGGGAGAGAGAGAGAGAATGGCTGAACGGGCCGAAGGGCGGCTCGACCACGATTGAAATTCGGACTGGGTTAACCCTGGACAGACGCCGAGCTTCAGTGCGCCGGGCCGATGTTATATTATAGAAAGAAAGAAAGAGAGAGTGGGAGACATGTGTGTGTGGGGGGGGTGGGTGTACGGGCCCAAGGGCGGCTTGACCAAGATCGAGAACACCGACTGGACAGACGCAGAGTTTTGTTGCGCCGGGCCGATGTTAGATTATAACTCGGGTTTAACCCAGATGGTTTGTATACAACGACCTCACATTCACACCCGCTGTGATATTCACAGGAAGGACCAGCGGGTTAAAGGTGCCATGTGCGTCTAAGTAAATCGAAGCAGCTTTTTGTAATCAAACTGTACGAATTACTTTGATGCTGCGACTCATAATGAATCACGGTTTTAGTTTCGAGGCGGTCAATCGCATGTTCCGAGTTGTTCCGGTTTCATGGGTAAATCGTGGGTAAATCGCTGATTGTCGCCATCAAGACGTGAAAACAAAACTCGCTCATGTACCTGAGCAAAGCGAATTTACTTAGAGCGCTTACTTCGTAGCTGCAGGGCACCTTTAACCCTGGAAGTATTAACACCTCCCATTCACACCCCGCTGTCTCAGGAAGGACCAGCGGGTTAACCCCGGAAGTATTCACAGACGGTGTATTAACAGAGGGGGCACGCGCACACACGCAGAAGGAACTGATCCGAGGGGGGGCTTGAGCGAGCGAGCGAGGGTCAGGAGGCACTATGGCCCCCTGTGCGCAACGCTCGTCGCCGCCAAACGCGGCAGCATCCGCATCGCTGTCGTACTTGTAAGTGTCAGTATTCACACCTCCCATTCACACCCCGCTGTGATATTCGCAGGAAGAACCAGCGGGTTAACCCCGGAAGTATTCACACCTCCCATTCGTCTACCCAAGACTGGGTGAAGGTCGGAGTTAGCGACTCCGCGTCGTCCGAGGGGTCGACGCTCGGCTTAACAGACAACGACGATCTTGGGGGCGACGACGGCGACTTCGACTGTTAAGCGGTCGTTGCGCCGTTGCTCGTTCTGAGTTCGTGTGTCTGTGTGTGTCGTCGTCGTGTTGTGTGTTGTATGGTGTTGTTCTTGTTTGTTTCTCTTCTTACACCCGCTGTTACATTTGCAGGAAGGACCAGCGCACGTATCTGTGCGGCTTAACCCACATAACAGGTTACATATGACTAGAACTTCCTGTTTTGTTTTCGTTCCGCGTACTGATCAGCGTATTGACACCTCCCAGCACACCTCCCATTCACACCCTGCTGTTGTATTCTCAGGAAGGACCAGCGCACGTACCTGTGCACCGTGGCCAAGGGCACCAACCCCAAGACCGGCGTGGAGACGCGCGAGAGCTTGATGTGCCCCGACCCATAGGGGGAACATCGTGGATATGGTGGAGGAATTGTCGTGTGTATGTATCTATACAGGTACTAGGGTGTGCTACTGGCTACCGGGAGAAGGAGGGGGCATGGCGGCTAAGGCTAAGGGCGCCCACCAGAATACCGAATACCGGCGTGGAGACTCGCGAGAGCCTGATGTGCCCCGACCCAGAGGGGAGGGGAGCTGTTCCGGGGGGCGGATGCGCGTGCGAGAAGTGTGTGCATGCGGGACGGGAAGCGGGCGGGCGGGCGTGAGGTGTGTGTGTGTGTGTGTGTGTGTATGTGTGTGTGTGTGTGTGTGTGTGTGTGTGTGTGTTGGAGACGGGCATACGTGCGAGGTAGGAAGAGGAAGAGGACAACCGGGGGCATCTCGGGTTAACCCTCTGGCGTGCGTGGCGGCGCGGGCCTGTAGTTTGGCCTTTACAAGATATATTGTTTTACTTCGAGGCTTTATTGCACAATAATATTGTTTGCAAACACCCCCTTTATTGTGCAATATATTGCACAATATTACCAGTTATTGCACCCCCTCGCCAAGTGCTGTGGTGTTTTTGAGGAGTTTGGAGTTTGGAGGTGTTTTTGTTTTTAGGGGTCGGATTTTGGATGGATCGAGGTGTTAGAAAAAAAATCCGTTCTAGGCGCGGAAAGGCGGGGGCATTATTGCACATTATTGTGCAATACCCCCTTCCAGTCCCCCTTTATTGCCTACAATATTGCGCAATATATATTTTCCCCGCGATCCCCTTTATTGCAATAAAATATTGATAATAAATGTCTTCTAGAGCTACAGTAAGGGCCAACTAAGGGGGTCATCCCCTTAGGCCTTAGGGCCAACCTGTAGTGTGCGCGTCGCGTGTACGCATGTATGCGCGTGTTGGCCTTTACAAGATATTGTTTCATTTCGAGGCTTTATGCTTTATTGCACAATAATATTCTTTGCAAACACCCCCTTTATAGTGCAATATATTGCACAATATTACCACTTATTTCACCCCCCCGCCCAGTTTTGAGGTATTTTTAGGGGTGTTTTGAGGTGTTTTTTTGTTTTTAGGAGTCGGACTTCGGATGAGTCGAGCTAGGTATATCTAAAAGAAATCCGGTCTCGACGCGGAAAAGGGGTATTATTGCAAATTAGTGTGCAAGTTCCTCCCTTTCAACCCCCCTTTATTGCCTACAATATTGCGCAATATATTTTCCCCATGACCCCCTTTATTGCAATAAAATATTGGCAATATCTTGTAGGGGCCAACGCGCAAAAAAAATATTTGGCCGGCACGTGCCGGCCAAATCATTTTTTTACAAACACGGTGTTGGCGGGTGGGTTTCCCTGTGTGCTGTTCTCCCCTTGTGGTGTGTGTGGTGTTTCCCCCCTTGTGGTGTTTCCCCCCGCGGTGTGCGGGGGCTGTGCCCCCCTGCGGTCTTCCGACCCGCGCGTAGCTTTGCTTTCATGGGTCCACCTGTTGAGCCTTCGGGCGTCGGCACGCCAGACTTGGGCTGGCGGCAGTCTGGCCGACGCGGGCGCGCCGCAGCTGGCAGCTGCACGCACTAGCACCACTCCAGCAGAGGCGCTGGCCGGCACACAGGCCAGCCCACGTCATGGTAGCCCCACGGTCGTCTCGACCAGCTCAGCGCAGAGCGGACTTCCCACGCCAGCGCAATACGACCCGTACACGACCGCGCCCGACTCGTACACCGAGCCCGGCCCGCCCAACCCGCTTCAGGAGCAGATGGCCGCGCAGCGGGAGCAGCTGACCGCGCAGGGGGAGCAGATGAACGCCCTGAAGGTGCAGCTCGCCGCGCTGACCGCTGCGATGATGGCCGGCCAGCGCGCCTCGGCGGCAGAAGTACGCACTCCAAGCCCGCGGCCTTCGCCGCCGTGGACCGCCGCGACGCTGCCAGCCGCACCCGCTGCGCCACCTGCACCTCCGGCGCCAGCGCCACCGCCACCGCCCACGCCAGCGGCTCCGCCACCACCTACGCAGCCGACGCCGACGCCGCCCGCCGCCGAGCCCCTCTACGAGCTCAGCGTGCCGAACTTCTACGACGCCAGGGCGCTCGAGTGATGCTTTCCGGCGATCAAGTCCCTTACTGCCACCATCACCAAGGCGCTAAAGGTCAACCTCGGCCCCATCACCATGGACACGGACCTGGAGGCGCTGCTCAACCTCCTACGCACGCACGACACCAACATGCCGTTCTACCTGGACATGTCGCCAGACGTGCGCACCACGCTGCTGGCCGAGGGGGGTGCGCTTGCGGAGTGGCTCCAGGCCACCGACCTCGCGGTCGCCAACCGGGTCCACGCCTCCCTGGACAAGGACTCCGACAACGTCAAGAACTTCTACAGCAGATGAACTTGAGCTGCGCTATGCAAACGCCGGCGCTCTGAACGGTACAACAAACAGACTCTATGCTGATTGTAACTCTGGTTTCGAAGTCCGTTACCGCTCTGTACCAACGGTACAGAGCGGTTACACTATAACACACTGAAAGGGTATCCCGTTTCCACTTCCGGTGGAATGAGCCCTGCTCCTAACCCTCGCGTGGCAGTGCTCCCGCGTTAGAGTACTAAGCGCCGTGGCACGCTGCCCCCCCGGCTCGGAGAGAGCCCTTATGCCGGCGCAAGGTTGGGAGCGAGAGCATCTTGGAGCCAATAGCTAGAGGCGCGCGTTGGCTATGCATCAGCGCCTTCCCCGAGGGGCTCGGGTCAGTGAGTACGCTCCGCGCCGCGTCAGCTCCATCTTGCGACTACTATTACTACTACTAATATTACTAACAGGCCCCCGTCGCCGCCGCGCGCCGCTCGATCGACTTGGCACGGCGAGCGTAGTTGGTGCTGGTGTCGCCCGATAACTTGTGCTCCGTCGGCCGAGCGCGCGTTGGCGGCCGCATCGCCGAGCAAGCAGCGCGTGCCCTTGAGCGCGTTGGCGCTGGCCGAGAACGCGTCAGCGCCACGTCGCTGATTGAGTGGTGCGTACCCTTGAGCTTGGTGACGCACGTCGAGAGAGCGCCAGCGGCCGCGCCGCCGGGCAGTCGGCCTGTGATCTTGAGCTTGGTGGCGCTAACCGAGAGCGCACCGGCGGCCGCGTTGCCGGGTGGGCGGCCCGCCGAGAGCGCGCCAGAGGCCGCGCTGTCGGGCGGGCGGCCCGTGCTCTCGATCTTGATGGCACCTGCCAAGAGCGCGCCAGCGGCCGCGTCGTCGGGCGGGCGGCCCGTGCTCTTGAGCTTGATGGCGCCTGCCCAGAGCGCGCTAGCGGCCGCGCCGCTGGGGGGGTGGCCCGTGGGCGGCGCCTCGGTGCTCGTCTCGGGCGGCGCGTCGCTGAAGCCGGAAGCGATATCAGCCTCCGTGCCAGCCGTGACAGAGGCGTTGCTCTTGATGGCGCCTGCCGAGAGCGCGCCAGCGGCCGCGTCGTCGGGCGGGCGGCCCGTGCTCTCGAGCTTGATGGCGTCTGCCGAGAGAGCGCCAGCGGCCGCGTCGCCGCGCGGGCGGCCCGCGCCGTAGCCTGTGATGCCTGCCGAGAGCGCACCAGCGGCCGCGTCGTCGGGCGGGCGGCCCGTGCTCTCGAGCTTGATGGCGCCTGCCGAGAGCGCGCCAGCGGCCGCGCCGCCGGGCGGGCGGCCCGTGGGCGGCGCCTCGGTGCTCGTCTCGGTTGGCGCGTCGCTGCTGTGCTCCTCGAGCCCGGCTGCGTCGACGCCCCCCCGGCTTGGCGAGTCGTCCTCGTCGGCGCCGCCATAGCCCGGCGCGTCAGACGCAAGGCCAGGCTGAACCTCGACGTTCTCGATCGCCTCGCCCTCGGCGCCGGCGACGTCGTCCGCGGCGCCTCCTCCGCCGCCGTGGCCGACTGCCTCCGCGCCTTTCCCGACGGTCCGCGCACGCGCAACGACGCCGGCTTCCTCTCGCACCACCTCGCGCTCGAGCTTGGCAATGGTGCCTGCCAAGAGCGCGCTAGCGGCCGCGGGGCCGAGCAGGCCGCGCTCGCTCTCGATCTTGATGGCGCCTGCCGAGAGCGCGCCAGCGGCCGCGTCGTCGGGCGGGCGGCCCGTGCTCTCGAGCTTGACGGCGCCTGCCGAGAGCGCGCCAGCGGCCGCACCGCCGGGCGGGCCGCGTCCGCTCTCCAGCTTGCCTGTCGGGAGCGCGCCAGCGGCCGTGTCGCCGGGCGGGCGGCCGGTGGCGAGAGATAAGCCGCCGGGCTTCTGGTCCTGGTTGGCCTTGTCCGGGACGTAGTTGGGCTCCTTTGCTCCGGTCCCATCGGCGCCCCCCTGGCCTGGCGAGTCGTAGCAGTTGGACGCGGAGCCGCACTCCAGTGTGTCGCCAGCAAAGGCGATCGCTCGTCAGACGAGATTTCGTACACCCCCCCCGGCGACATACTGGGTGCCGGGAAAGTACAAGACGAGGAATGTAACTGCAGCAACGCGCAGCGACTCGAAACCGTCGCCGCCAAAGGCCCGATTGGTGTAGACACGCCGAGCTCGCGTGCGGCGCCTGCGCCTGCGCCCGCCGATGCGAGCGCGGCGATGCCGCCCGCCGTCTCCTTGACGATGGGCGCAAGCGCCTGCGGCGCGTCCTCGAGCCGTCCCGCGCAGCCGGTCGCGTTGGGCAGGTCGACATCGATTGGTCGCGTCGGGCAGGTCGACATGGATTGGTGTAGACACGTCGAGATCCCCGTGCGCGCGCTGTTCCAGCTCGTTGGCGGAGCCCTGCAGCGACTCGTCCGCCCTGCCGCTCGGCTCGGCAGCGGCCGTGGCGTAGGCGTTGCCGTCGAGCCTGTTGAACTCCCCGAGTGCGCACTGCTCCGGCTTGTCAGCGGCGGCGTGCTGCTCCGGTTCGACCGGCTCGCCGCCCGTCGCGACGGCGGCGGCGACGGCGACAGCGCTGGTGGGCGTCTCGCCCTCCGGATGGAGCACATGGGTGGCTGTGGCTGCGACGGCGGCGGCGAAAGAGAGACGGTCGGGCTCCAGCGTGGGGGGACGGTCGGGCTCCAGCGTGTTGCCAAAAGGAATGTTGTCGGAGGAGATTTCGTAACCCCCTCCCGGCAACATGCTGGATGCCGGGCCCGTCTCGGGCGGCGCGTCGTCTCGCCGGTCACTGCCATCGAGCCCGTCGAGCGCCTCGTGCGCGCGCCGCTCCAATTCCTCGACGGCGGCGTGCTGCTCCGGCTCGCCGGGCGAGCCACCGTCGCCGAGCCCGTTGAGCGCCTCGAGCGTGCGCCGCTCCTGCTCCTCAATGGCGGCGTGGGCGGCGGCGACGGCGGCGGCGATGGCGAGCGCGTAACTAAGATCAAGCGCGTAGCGAGCGAAGCCACTTGTGAGCACGGCGGCGATGGAGAGCGCGTAACTAAGAGCAAGCGCGTAGCGAGCGGAGCCGCTCGTGAGCTGATCAAGAGTATGCGCGATCGGCGCCTCGCGCGCCGTGGCGCTTGTTCCCCCCATGGCGCCCGACATCGCGATGTGGGCGAGGAGAAGCATTATGATGACGAACTGCGAACTGCGTGTGCACGACGGCCGTGTTGAAGGCCCAGCGCGCCGCCGCAACCAGGCCGCCAGCGCACTTGTTGAAGGTCCAGCGCAGACCGTCGATGACGCCGTCGGCGCCCTCACGGTACATCTGCATGCAGACGAGGTAGGCCACGGTACCAGTGACGACTGCGAGTCCCTGGGAGTGGGCCTGTAAGTAGGTGGCGAGCGCGGCGAGCGTCGCGAAAGCGAGCGTTGTCACGAAGACGGAAATCGAGCAGGCATCTGGCCCATCTGCGCAATTGCTAGCAGTGCTTCCGCTGCTATCGCCGGGGTGGTTTAGGATTATCCCATCCGCATGTCGATGATCATGCGGCCGCGAGCAGGCATCTGGCCCGTCCGCGCGGTTGCTAGCAGTGCTTCCGCTGCTAGCGCCGGTGAGCGTCTCGGCTCCCGCATGTCGATGATCATGCGGCCGCGAGCAGGCATCTGGCCCGTCCGCGCGGTTGCTTAGCAGTTTTCCTCTGCTAGCGCCGGTGAGCGTCTCAGCTCTCGCGGGCATCGTGCCCGCGTTGTCCACCAGTCGCAAATAGTCGACGCGGTGGTGGTGTGACTTTTGCCCGCTGCCCGATGGGTAGCGCGGCAGGGTCATCATGCCCGTTGTTGCAGCTGGTCCGGCGCGATCGTCGAAGTCATTCTTCGCGATCATCGCGTACGTTGCGCGTGCCAGGTGCCGCTACCACAGATAAACTTGAGATGCGCTTTGCGACCGCCGGCGCTCTGGCCGGTACGACAAACAGACTCTATGCTGATTGTAACTCTGTTTTTGAAGTCCGTTACCGCTCTGTACCGACGGTACAGAGCGGTTTACACCATAACACACTGAAAGGGTATCCCGTTTCCGCTTCCGGTGGAATGAGCCCTGCTCCTAACTTTCGCGTGGCAGTGCCCCCGCGTTAGAGTACGAAGCGCCGTGGCACGCTGTACAGCAAGTACAGCGGGGACCGGGCGCTCTGCAGCAGCGGCCGCGCTCTCCTCGCTCACTTCAAGGACATGTTCAACGTCAACGTCATTGGTACTGGTCTCGCGCTACTCCAGGCGGAGCGGACGATGCGCGACCTCGTCCCCTTCACCACGGGCATGGCGGCTGCGAAGACCCTCAAGAACGGATACCAGATGCTCTCCCTCCAGAAACACCTTCCTGCCGCGCGTCATCTCGATGGCGTCAGGCTGCTTCAGGCCCAGCTCCGGCTTCTGCTCGACAAGCTCCCCGACTCGCAGCCGGACAAGATGGAGCTCATCCGGAAGGCCCTGCAGGACGAGTCCCAGGGCGTGATGCCGTGGTCAAGCAAGCACGAGATGCTGGACGCCATCGCCATCTGGCTCGCGCCTTCGCACGAGCTCTTGCTCGCGCGCGCCGCGCCAATGGCGCCCGTGGCCAACGCGGCAGCCGCGCCGGGGGCGTTCGGATCTCGCCCGCCGGGGCGGGGCAGCGGCGGCTGCTGGATCTGCGCGAGCGTCACCTGCTCCTCACCACGCACCTGCCCGCACAGGTGCCACACCTGCGGCGACAAGTTCTGCCCCGGCGCCAGCCCGGCCAAGCCGCCCACGCCCTGTCTCGTCCACGACGCCACGCCGCCCGATGCCGGGACCACGACGAACGCGCTCGGCGATAGGCTCCCGCATGCCATCTTCGTGGGGCTTACGCGGCGCTGGGAGAGCCAGCAGGCCAACGCTCCCGCCGCGGCGCACGCCGGCGAGGCGTTTGCGCTGCTCTCAGAGGCGGAGATCGCCGAGATCGAGTTCGGGATCGAGCAGCGCGAGTTCCTCTTCAACCACGCCCACCAAGCCAACGCGGCCGAGTACAACCGCGGTCGCGAGAAGTTCAACTTCTACGACGTCGGCTCCTCCTCCAAGTCGGACTCCTCCAATGACGTCGGCTCCTCCTACAACGGCGCCGTCTCCCATGGGGCCGAAGCGAGCGCAGACGCAAGCCTTGCCGCCCTCCGCGGCGCCGTCTCGCACGATTTCTGGGGAGCCCTCTAGAGGGCTCCAGCGGGGGGTGAGTAGCGTATTGCCCCCTGTGGAGTCTTTTCAGGGGCTTGCAGTGGGGGGTGGACCCTGTGCACGACGCTCCTCCGGTGTTTTTTTACGCGGGAGTCCCAGGCTCTTTCCACTTTCCACCGCCACGTTTCGCCGCGGCCCTCTTTTGGAGGACTCGCGGCGGGGTGTGTGTTGGCGGGTGGGTTTCCCTGTGTGCTGTTCTCCCCTTGTGTGTGGTGTGCTGTTTCCCCCCTTGTGTACTTGTGTGGTGTTTCCCCCCGCGGTGTGCAGGGGCTGTGCCCCCCTGCGGTCTTCCGACCCGCGCGTAGCTTTGCTTTCATGGGTCCACCTGTTGAGCCTTCGGGTATCGGCACGCCAGACTTGGGCTGGCAGCAGTCTGGCCGACGCGGGCGCGCCGCAGCTGCACGCACTAGCACCACTCCAGCAGAGACGCTGGCCGGCACACAGGCCAGCCCACGTCACATAGCTAGACACATATATCTCCCTCATATCATGCAACCAACACAAACACCACCCACACGACACGCTCCAAGCCCAGGCTGAGCGCAGAGCAGAGAGCAGACAGAGTAAGAGTAAGAGTAAGGCAAAAAGACATCCCCTTAGACAGAGATACGAGATACCGCGCCTGCGGATTCGGGTTTCGGCGACACCAACACCACGCGGGTTAACCTCACACAGACACAGAATCCACTCTCACCCCTCCGCACTCCCACTCCCCACCCCACCGCCACCACCCATGAAAAACTGCAAGCACTGCCGGCCGGTTGCCGGTCCGGTATAGCTCTAGAGCTATACCGGACCGGCAACC
>Ga0209390_10010755_pt1 | contig 10647 bp, 7 predicted proteins | sample BON01_FD_187212 | JGI IMG/M metagenome (GOLD analysis project Ga0209390, IMG submission 187212) | Freshwater microbial communities from Lake Bonney liftoff mats and glacier meltwater in Antarctica - BON-01 (SPAdes) (version 2) | ecosystem: Environmental > Aquatic > Freshwater > Ice > Glacier... | reverse complement strand
CACAGTCACAGCCGTGATGCCGTCAGCCAGCATCCGTCCACCCGCGCTGGTGCGGAGTCAATCCAGCTGATCTATAGCGGGCGCGCATTACAAGCACTGAGCGACCTCGCTCGGCAATTTCGGTGTAACCCCATTTTTTGGCGGGAATTTTTCATGACAGCCCACCAACTATACATGCCAGCCCACCAACATTGTGATCTATTTTACCCACTGGGAGGGGATCTGATTGGGTCTGCCATAAACTAGGTAATGCTCTGGTTCTCCAGTCCGGGACAGGTTTTTGGGTCTTAAGTGTCTAATCGGGTGTTCGCCATCTGCTTAGTCCATTGATTAGGTTGGGTCTTCGAAAATAAAGAAAGAAAGATGATCCGTCGATCAACTGAGTTTGCAAAATGCCAAAGTCTGCCTTGGAAAAATGGAGCGTATCCTTCCTTCAATTAACTTTCGAGAAAGTGTCCTGCGGATTCATCGAAAAAAGACGTATAAATTGATTGATCCCACGTCGATCCCACCAAAGCTCATTATTGGAAACTCGTTCAACAAGATGCAAAAACTCGATCATCAACTTTTCGAGATCTGAGTTTCCTGCAGATTTTTCAACAAAAGAGACCTATGAACAGCGATGCACCGGCAAAGTAAGTGTTGGAAACTAAGTTGATCGACGGACGGTAACGACCCTAAGTTGGGTTGACTAATTCATAAGAGCGCACGTGTACCAGGATTGCGCTCTTACCAGTGAGGTCCCAAAACGATTTAAATGTCCCACGAAAGCTTATCGATGTCACGAACAGCTCAATTAGTATGGAAAATCGGATCTTAAAATCAGTCTAAAAACTCCACCCTCCCACTTTCGCCTTGAGCAGAACAACAAACAAACAAACAAACAAACAAACAAAATGTGCAAGTGGTCGAAATAAGGATTTTCGGGTTTTATAACAACAAAAAAACAAACAAAGAGAACCCAGAGGATGTACACTCCTCCACCCCTCACCAAAGAGCGTTCGTCTGTTGAGCGTGCGCAGGCACCGCACAGGTTGGCGTCTCGTTGGTATCCTTTTTCGATCCACTCTTCAAACAGGCTAGGTTGCATTGCTTAGATGTACGTTTACCGTGATAATTGTGACACATAAAAGTATGATGCCGATACCTACACAGACAGTGTGGACACCACACTGGTATGCTACCATACACAACTTGCTCAGAGTAAATGTTGTGCCTGTTTTGCTAAAAATATGATGATGATGTATCAACAATTCCCCCGAATCCAGTATGTGAGTCAATATGGTCTATGTTTAATTTTACTTTGTTGGCGGGAGGCCGCTTTTTCCAACTGCCAAATCGTCCATGGGTTGCCTCCTCCCCCTTTCTTCCACCCTGACTCCCTTGAGTGTTGGTGCTTAAGACACCATACTGTCTTGAGTGTTAGTGCTTAGGGGGATCAGACGTGGAGGATCTCGGGACACTATTCGGTGCCTGAGGATGCGACTTGTATGGGGCTTGCGTAAGTCCAGGGATGCGAGCCAACCCGTCAACAAAATGGAAACTTAGGTTTGCACCACGAAAGATAAGATACCCCCCAGAAAAGATAGCTTTCCAGTTCTCGCCAATCTTAGGTTTTACAGATTTCTTTGGGAGAAAAAGATATACATATATATACCTAGGGCTGATCCCTTAAAATCCCTCAATAACTTTTTGAAACGGACGTTTGTTTCCAGTAGAGTTCCTTTGAGGCAGTTTTAGCTTACGCCTCTGACTTATCCCCAGTGAAGAAAACAACTTCTCAGAACCTTTGGCCCCGAATTCATTCGAATTAATTCACTAAGGGTGGCCCTCGACTTTGGATGACATGTGCCTCGCTGATGTTATATCAAAATATTTCAGCAAACTGAGGTTTGGTACCAGTAAAATTCAACCTGAACTGAAGTGTTTGGAAAACATACTTTTAAGTTTTTATGTATCCTTTTTGCGGGCAAGGCTTTGAGAATACGAGTTGTATAGTGTTCGTTCAATTGCATTTATTTCCACTGTAGTAAAATCGCCCAATAGTGCCTGCTATAGGTACAAAGCATTCTGTTTACATTGCACGATATGTTCTCGTTACTCCGGTTGCTTAGTGAGCAAGGCGCCACTCATGGAGTGTCGGAATGCTGTGTTCGATCCCTGCCATGACACAGAAAGATTGTGATGACCTATCATATCATTCTGTTCTTTTTTGTAACTTTTACAAAGCTAATCTGCATTGAAATTGAAATTTTCAAAATGCACGTGTGTTCTTCCCTAGCCAGGCACGAACCAGGAACCTATCGCATCAAAATGGATCACTCTGCCACTGGGACAATCGGTGTTCAATATTCACAATTTGATACCGTGTATTGTTTGTGTGTAAGTGTTCAACTTATTTCAATCCTTGATGGATTTTCCACCCCAGTGAGAGGTTGACGTGTGCCAACAAAACGTGTTTTGCTGGGGTCGTACCTAGGCGCAAACTCATATTCCTAACCAAAAATTCGTTTTCTTTCGTATCCATGTGAATAAATTTTTTTCAAAAATTTCTGTCAGCACATCAGACTTCGATTCCCGGTGTCAACCAGGTGTTTTCGCCAAGCCAGTTCTTGAAAGGATTTTGATTTTTGTTTTGCGATCGAAAATTCTTCGATCGTTTAAAACGGTTATTTGTAGTACCAATTCCTTGTGTCACTGTTTATCAAGAGAATTCGGATCATACACGTTCAACACCTTTCTGTTGGCGCTATGACGAAGTCGAAATGAGGGGGACTTGTTTGAATGCCTAAAGATCGATACAGTCCAAAAATGTATCCAACTCTTGAAAAATTGCATTCTGACCAGTGGACACCATCACAAGGTATCGTACAAAGGAATTTTCCGACATTCGAAGGAATGAAGAAGTTTTACTGCGTAAATAATGCCACAAAGTGCATAAAATACCCATCTAACCGCAGATCCCATCTTAAAACAGTGCGCCGTTTATGGTTCCCGACCTCTGATCGCCTCGAAACCTGGCCATTCCCTCTGGAACGATACGGTCTGGACAATATCACGGGTCAACCATGGTCTCACGCAATTTGCCCTCGTACCACCTCTGATAGTGCTTACTTCTGCGTTGTAACGCTGTTTTCTTCTAAAAGGACAAGACAAAGTACAAAAACCGATGGTATGAGGGCAGATTGCGTCAGACCATGGTCGACTCGTGATATTGTCAGATCCGAGACGATGTAAAACTAGCTCAGTTGGTCAGAGCGCGGGACTGCCAATCCCGAGGTCGTCGGTTCGATTCCAGCAAAAACTCAAAAAACTGAGAACTCAAATCTACATGGATTTGAGCTACATAGACCCTCAAACAAGGGTACTAAATCACTGTTTCAAGTAACAAAAGCAATCATCAATCAACTAGACTGGGATGTTCCGGAGGGGATAAGCCAAGTTTGAAGGCCATCGGAGGTCGGGAACCATAAACGGCGCGCTCTTAACACCCGGCTATTTTCTGGCACTTCTGAACACATTTCATCAGGCTCACGAAATGAAGTAAGATGATACAGTCAGATTTGTTTTGGTACTGAAATAAACTAAAAATAGAACCGATGTATCTGGAGAAGACGGATTATTTTCTAGAGGGATCAGGTCCACTCTTGATTAAAACCGCGCAAAGTGCGGTTTCAAAAAACCGCGCAGAAAAAATCCGCGCTTGAGAGCGCAGTTTACATTATTTCTTTACAAGCAATAATAAAAGCAATTTTCATTCACAAGAATTCACTCGCTTCTTGTCAACAGTGTCGTCACAGCGTCGAGCCACGCGCTTGAACGCGTCCATTCAAACAATGTAATCTGAGTGCTTGGTCACTGTTGAGTTGACGCCTCACACATACATACCTTTGAGGAAAACTCTGTTTTGTCCAAGTTTGTGTCACGCAAACGTAAAATGACGTTGTTGGAGGCGCCCACAGGGACATTACGTTTTCATTGCAAAGACGTTAGACAATAGATTGTGCACACATTACTGTTGGATGAATATGGTGTGTCGAAGTAGTGTGTGATCATCATGGACAGGAGGCAATATATATATATATATGGATAAATATGCAAATGTGACTTGGACTCTATATTTGTGGTAGTGATGTGACAGTTGTTGATGTACGTTGTTTCTGATAATCTATTCTGGGATTGAAATGATGTTGTGCGATTTGTATCTCAAGAGGTTTGAGTTGACAAAGGATTTTTTATGCGAAAATTTCTTCACTACTGTTTGGCACAAATTGTGTCGTCGTGATCACTCAGTATTGGAGTTCGAATCATTTTCACCACTAATAAATTGGTTAAGAGAATAAGAAACCTAAAATCAATTGCGTCCCAGAATGATGAAGAAGAATGATTTTATTTGAAGATGCGCCGAAGGCCAGACTTTTTATAAAAGAACGCGCCGCAGGCAAAACTTGCCAAACAAAATGCGCCGCAGGCCTTGACTCGATCCTGATTGGTACTCTGTCTTTTTGATATAGTATGTGATTTCTGTTCTCACGAATCACAGCTCAGAATCTTCTTCTTTTAATTGATTTATAAATTAATTAATTCATCTTCTTTTAATTGATTTATAAATTAATTAATTCATTCATTAATTAATGAATTAATAATTAATTCATTAACCTTGGGCTGGCTTATAGTACGTTTGATTTTCCCATTGTTTATCACCGCCAAAATTCTGAGTCTACAAAAAAGGCCGTTGTGTAAAATATCAGTACAATGTTGGTAATAACCATAAGTTCTGTTTAATATCCATGGATCACCCCACCCCCAAACCTAAGTTGGCGAGATCTGGAAAGAAATTTTTTCTGGGGGGTGTCTTAGCTATCGTGGTACAAACCTAACCTTCCATTTTTAGTGAAATATCCTTCGCTGCCCTGAGACAACATTGTGCACGGCCCTTCCAAGACCATGCTGAGTCAACTGAGCGCATAATACAAGGACTACGCCTTGGAACAAGTTCTTTCCAAAAGTATCACAATGGCCACATCTGTGTGAAAAGAGACGACGAGAGACGAGATCCAGTTAGCGGCGTACTTGAACGCACGGGGACCACATAGCACGCGCTCGGGTGACATGAGGGAGGGATTCAGATACAACCTGTATGTGTCAATGAGGGACGGATGATGATCTGGGAAAGTAGTTGTTTTTGAATTCTGCTGTCTGATCTTCTCTCTTCGATTCGTGTCCGCACCAGTCAAACCGTTGCATAGGCAGGCACTTAGGGGTTTGAAACCCCAACTTCGGCGCCCTTGATAGTCCCGGTTGTCACAAACACTCCCTTACCACTTCAAAACCGCGTTCGTACATTCTACATAGCACGCTACACCTCCTCCACAACACATTCATCTCAACCCACATAAACAAATAATGAATTCCAAAAAAAAGAAGTTGAAAACATGAGAGAACGATTAAGGTGGGGTTGGGTATTTCTCGAACGAACGCAGATTCTCATTGGAATCCAGTGTACAAAGTATTTCATCGAATTTTTTGTTGTGGAAACGAAACGATTTGTCGGTAGTACTGTTAACATGATCTTGACACGGCAAACCTGCGGCCAGCGCTCGAGCAGGGCTGCGGAAAGCAAACGCCGAGCGCTTTATATTTCCGAGCAAATTTGCTATATGTTCTAAAGATCAAAATATAGAGGAGACTGAGATCTAGGTCTGTGCACACCTTCGGGACTTGCATTTGGAGAACCGATGCGCAGTGACGACTTCCGGAAAAAAAACGTGTTTCGACGCAGGAAAAATCCGATTTTGCCAGCTGCGGTTCTCCAAACGCAAGTCCCGAAGTTGTGCACAGACCTAAATCTTAGTCTCCTCTACATTTTGATATTTGGAACGTATAGCAAATCGCTCGGAAAAATAATTTCCTAGCGCTCGGCGTTTGCTTTCCGCAGCCCTGCTTGAGTGATGGCCGCAGGTTTGCCGCGTCAAGATCACATTTACAAAACTCGGGCTCCCAACGAATCGCTTCGTTTTCACAACAAAAAAATTGATGAATTGCGTTGTAAACTAGATTCCACTGTGAATTCGCGTTCGTTCGAGAAACACTTAACCCCACCTTGAAGAGGGAAAAACATCAAAGAATTACCAGTTACATTCCAATTTTTATCATCATACATATACACCACTTCAAAATAACCTTCATGTGTCCAAGGTCCATTGCGGGAGTGCCCATCAGGCTACCCTATTACTGCGCACCATTCATTCTCACTTGAACGGCTTGGGAGGGTCAGCGGTGTGGCGGCTTACACACAAACAAACAAACAAACAAATTGCACACAACATTCATGTGTACAAGGTCCCTTGAGGGAGTGCCCTCGGGCCGGGCGCTTCCAGGCTACCCTATTACTGTGCACAAATCGTATGCGTTCTCAACGGGTTCGGGGGGTTAGCAGTGTGGCAGCTTACAAACAAACAAACAAACAAACAAATTCCCAAAACGAATTCGTGGAGTCCTGTTGGATACTTCGTATATTGCCTCTGCGTACCAAAGTTTAGATGACATTAGATTGCCCACTCGGTCGGGTACCGCCCGCCCAGGTCAGGTACCGCCCGAGTGGGCATTAGATTGACACGGTGCGTCCACTGGACATAACTTGTACATCTTACTTACGATATCAGGGACGTTATTGATGCTCGGTGTCAAAACCCAGCAGTAGCCTTGACTGTCGCTTTGCTTTGGGTATTGCAGCCCCCTAGTGCAGTGGGATTGTAACAGATGCAATGTGACTAAAGTCTTGAAAACCCAAAACCAACCACCAAAAACTTCCCAATTTCGTACCGAAGGATGTACCTATTGAACACCCTAACAAAACTCTGCGTAGGCCTCATACAGCCACGCCTCTCCAAATACACTGAACTCAATGATACCCTCACACCCTCACAACAAGGCTCACGACATATCTGCCAAACACATGACGCCATTTATGCACTCATCGCCACAACACAACAAATATTTCAATATGGATACGCCAGTTATTGCTGTTTTATTGATTTTGCAACAACATACCCCTGAGTCCACAGAGGACGCCTCGGTCTCAGATTAAAACATTACAATATTACAGTATCAAAAATCTGGCAACTGCGAAAAGAAAACTGCACAAAAGTACAAGTGCGAATATTACGCACCCTCATGGAGTAAGATGACGAGGTAGAAATTCTACGAGGCCTCCCAGAAGGCAGTCGTCTTAGCCCTACCCTTTTCGGAGTCTGTATTGCTGAACTTATTCTGGAACTCTGAGAAAAATTCCAGGAAATTAGAATTTCCTGAAAATAACATCAATTGATGATCTTAACTGGATCGGAGCCTTTCCATATGTGGATGACATGGTCTTCATTGCACGTTCGCCATCCCAATTTCATGAGTAATGCCTGCCAGGACTGGGCAGAAAGAAGTCGCATCATAATGAGAATAAACAATGAAAAAAATACAAGTCATGATGTTTTACAGATCCCTTCTGCAAAAGGCCTCTCGACAACCAGTTTCAATCCACATCATTACTTGCCTTCCACTCTCTAGCCCCCCCTTAACGGTCCCCCTTAGAGAACCAGCTATTTTCAAGTATCTAGTCCTCTTCCTCGACCCTGACTTCACTAAGGAGGCAGCCAAAATATACATGTGCCCAAAAATTAATGCAGCTCATGAAACAGTTGCAGCAGTAGAGCAGAACCTCTGGGTCGAAAAATGGATACAAGACAAGGCGCAAAGAGGGAGCGAAGGGCAAAGAAAGCACAGGCTAAGAAAAAAAAAGAGGGTGGAGAACAGCAGAGGAAGCATGAATGGACATCATTATCATGACCGAGCACCACCTGTCTTCAACCTTTCGTTCAATAGAAAATGAAGAGAGCAGATGGAGCATTCAGCAAATAGCTGGGGTACAAAAGCGACGGAGCTGCTAGTTTGAATACAGGGGAAGGGTGGCATCAGGAAATTACATGTGTTTATTTATGTCGTTTAATTCATGTCGTTTAATTTATGTCGTGTAATTTTAAACAACATAATATTACATGTAAAATTCTTAAACGACATAAATATGTTTTCAAAATTTGCATGACATTTATATGTTACAAATTTTGGCAATTATTTCGTTCGACATAGCACTACCATGTTTATATTATTTATGTGTTTTCATATTTATGAACAGCATAATTATGTTTTAGTGTGTCATCATATTATAACACTTTATGAATTCAACAACATAACATATTGTATGATATCTCGTGGTAGATTCTTCATCTCTCAGGCGAACGTTATTTGAAATGTCGCATCTCACCACTTGATTCCAAACACCATTTCTGTTTACAAGTCTTTCACATTTTCATGTCATAAACTACTCACAGATACTGTCTACGCCAACCAGTGTCACGATGTGGTTACTTTTTCAGATTCTTTCAACACGCCAAATGTCACGGTCACAGGTGGTACTTGGGAGGCGCGTTGTTTGTGATAAAAACATTTATTACACCATAACGTTTTCATTTGTCTACCCTGCAACCGTACTCAAAAAGTTTCGGCGAGGCTGCATACTCAAATCAAACACGAGCCACGTCGAGACCAACTGCATAATTCAAGATCATCAAATCAGTGACAGTAGTCAGATATTTGCAGGCTGCTGATTTCGGTGTACATGTTTGTTTCAGGCGGCACACGTCATGTTGATGAGAGAGACCAGCGCAACGTACGCACTGTCACAGGATTTGTGTGTGTGAGGCATTCCCTGCAGCCTCGCGCCCTTTTGCTCCAATAACATTATTATATCATTCAAGCACCTTTGTAACATTATTATGTGTGTGTGTTGCTTTGTTTTATCAAAACGATATTTGGGAATCGTTATGTACGGTCCCGTGGCTTCATCGTGAGCGAGCCAAGGGTCACGCGAGCTGACATGTTGCACAACAACACATGCGGATGTGAAATGCTATCTCCGACGCATTAGGAAGGGGGTAATGCAGACTAAACCCTTTCTCAACACACAGCGAACCACATTAATTGAGGTACTTACAACTGTACTAGAGAGAAGTGACAAATTGTAGGTCCTAGCGCATGACCAGGTGAACGTGCCCATGATGTGACCTCACGTGTGATATTCGAAACTTGGGTGGTCCTTGCGCTTCAAAGCCGAGATTTTGGTCACTGCAGGCGCAAAGAGAACGCTTCTTTGCCACACGTGTCGAAAATCGTACACTAAAATTAATTTAGGTGTTTCCTGTGAAATTGTTCTAATACCGATCACTTTTTATGTATTCAACTGAAAATTGCGATTCCCATTTGAAATGAAGTGGCACATGGTTCAGATTGGAGAATAAATGGAAATTCGAGTAGTCTTAGTACAAGCATGAAAAAAACGAGCAGTAAGGAAGTGATCAGATCAGGGGTTTTAGTAATGTCTCACCCTTCCCATTAATGTCACGTGTTCAAAAATTTGACAAAAATGCGTTTTTTGAAAACGCGCTTCGCCGAATTAATTCGGAGACAAACATTCCGAGAAGTTGTTTGCTTCAATGCGTGAGCTCGAATCCGGTCCATGATATTTTTTTAATTTTTCAGTGTACACGTACGAATATTTTGGACATCTACAAAAAGTAAAATTTGTATAATGACATAAGGATTATCTATGTGTACTTCACCGAATATTCTTCACCCGGACTCGAATCCTGTTTCACTGACATGTCAGTCTGTCAACATAGTGGTTTATTTACCACCTAAACCACTGTGACAAACGACTTGGACCATTACAACGTACATCATGATCAATTCAATCAACTTTGCAATTTACCAACAAATTTGTATGTCATTCATTAAATAATCACAAATGATTTTGGGAACTCCAATTTCACCGCTTTCGAAAATGGCTTGGGTGTATCCGTGGAATCTCCACAAAAATACCGAACATATTCCGGTGCCTTGCTTCGATTCCCACAGTAGGGATGTGTGTGTTGCTTTGTTTTATTAAACTGATATTGGGGAATCGTTATGTACGGTCCCGGGGCTTCATCGTGAGCGAGCCAAGGGACACTCACCCACGATCCAAGATCGCCGAAGTCCCAACCTCACCCTGTCCCCCCTAAGATAACCTGGGGTGTCCGGATCCTCACCCTGCACCTTAACTACGTCGCTGGCTATACCGGTCCCCTCCTCTTCCTCTTCGAACGGACCTACAACTATTACGTTGACAACCAGGGGCTTGTGCCCTGGCGGCTCCGTCATGTGGGCGGGTCCAAAGTTCGTCCGGCCTCATTGGTGAAAGTCCTGAGTAATGGTAAGATTACTTGAGATTCAAGGTACCAATTGTCGTGAAACCCTCCACCGCCCACTACCCAAAGCACCACTCGTTTGTAAAAACAAAAAAGAAGGAAAAATCCGAAGGAGAAGGCACACCTGCACCAGAGAAACCAAGTCTTTCCCATTTGTATTATGGAAACACTACTGAAATGCGTTGTGGGAGAGGGTTCGGCAAATTCTTTGTGGTAGAGGGATGACTCCTGCATGTTGGTGGGGACCAGCATCGTCGTCGCATACGCGGGGTAGATGGAGTGAGGGGTTCAACCGAGATTGGAAGTCGATGTTGGTGGGGACCAGCATCGTCGTGGCATACGCAGGGTA
>Ga0209390_10010754_pt1 | contig 10648 bp, 10 predicted proteins | sample BON01_FD_187212 | JGI IMG/M metagenome (GOLD analysis project Ga0209390, IMG submission 187212) | Freshwater microbial communities from Lake Bonney liftoff mats and glacier meltwater in Antarctica - BON-01 (SPAdes) (version 2) | ecosystem: Environmental > Aquatic > Freshwater > Ice > Glacier... | reverse complement strand
TGGACCGTGGAGGAGGAGAACAACTTCGAGGTCGACGCGCTCGTGGGCAGGCTCGTCGCCGACGGCACGACCAGCTACGCCAACCAGCGCGTGGCTTCCGCCGGCACGGTCCTCTACCGCGTCGTGCGGAGCGACTTCCCGGTCGATCTCCTCTGGTACGAGCCCGCCGAGAACCTAGGCACGGACCTCGTCGCGACCTTCAGGGAGGCAGAGGCGGCAGAGGCGGCGCAGGCTGAGGCTGAGGCCAGGGAGGAAGCTGCTCTGGTGGAGCTCGAGGCAGCCGACGCCGCTGCGCGGCAATAGGGTGTGGGGGGTGTAGTAGTTTTGTTTTAGCGGCCGGCGGGGCCGCGGCGTTTTTTTTTTTTCCCCCCCATTTTCGGTTATAACTTTTAACCCTGTTAAAATATTTAATACTTGAGAGCGGTAAAGTGATCCCCTCGCCGGGTTACCATCTACCTGAAGAGGCGAACTCCTGAGTATTTTTTAGATTTTTTGATTTTTTTTGACCGACCGGCCTACTTCAAAAAAAACGGGTGCTTGGGTGCGAGGTGCGGCTGGGGTACAGGGTCGGAAACCACCCCCACTGGACAAGGGGGGGGGGAGCACGCGCGGATGCCGATTGCAGGGCCGCCGGCGCCGCCCACGCATGGGCCGACTGCCCCACCGCGCCCGGGCCCCGGTGTAACCCGGGGCGGCGCCCGCGCCGGCGACAGCCCGGACGGCGCCTGGGCCGGCGCCCCGGTCGGGGAGGTCCCGGTCCCCGTCCCGGCCCCGGCACGGGTCCCGACACGAGCCAACTCTGCCAATGCGGCCGGCGCGGCCGGCGCGGCCGGCGCGGCCGGCGCGGCCGGCGCGGCCGGCGCGGCCGGCGCGGCCGGCGCGGCCGGCGCGGCCAGCCCGGCCAGCCCGACCAGCCCAGCCAGCCCGGCCAGTGTGGACGGGCCGCTCAACCTGCGCGTCGCGCTCATCGGGTGCCGCCCGGGGCTGGCCGCGCGCCTGCCACTGGAGCTGAGGGCCGCGGTCACCGATTACGACGCCGGTGTCCCCGTACTCACGGCCGCCACCGAGGCGCTGCGCGGGGGGTACTCCCACCTCATGGTGCTGCAGGGGGACGTCGAACTGGCCCAAGGGTTTGCCGCCCGCTGGCACGCAGTGAAGCGGGCGCTGCGGCGGGCACCGGCCGTCGACTACATGCTGTTTGGCGGTAAGCACTATGGCCCGTTGCTGCAGTTGGGCGCTGGCGCCGCGCGCAACCCCGGCTACGCCGGGTTAACCCGAACCCTGAACCCTGACCGCGCAACCCCGGCTACGCCGGCCGTGCCGGCCGCGCCGGGCATCGCGCGCTGCAGCTGGAGCACAGGCGGCTACGCCTTCGTGGCGCGCTACGGCCGACTGCGGCGGCTCGCCGGTGGCGAGTCGGTGGACTGGCTGCTCCCCTGCGCCGCGGTGGTGCCGTCGATGGCCTACCGCCGCAAGCCCGCTGCCGCGCCGCTGGCCTTGCTCGCGGGCCTCGCCTCGGGGGGTGCGGGTCGCGGAGGCGGCCCGCGCGGCGCCCAGCGCTGGCTCGAGACGCACTGGCAGCGGCTGTTTCAGGGTCTGCTCGCCTACGCGGTCTTTACACAGCTGGCCGAGTTGGCCAAGCGCTGGCTGCACGCGGTGGCGACCTGAGCGCCGCCGCGCACCGCGCGCCTTCCGGCCGGTCAATTTGGCGGCCGGCGCGGCCCGTTCTGCAGCAGCAGCCGTGGCACGGGCACCGGGCGCCGCAATGGCGCGGTACCAGGTCAAGACGGTCCAACGACAGGCCGGGGCCCTGGTACAACGCGCGCACGCGACCGGCGAGCAGGGCGATGTCACGTTCGACTTCCACCCCCAGCTGCTGCCGCTGGTCCCCGGGGACGTCGTGCGCCTTGCGCTCGACCATTCGCTCCCGTACGCGTGCAACGGCACCATCGTCGCGCAGGCGCCCGGCCAGCTGCTCGCGTCATTCGGGTCGCTGCTCGTGCAGTTCAGCCCGTGGCCGGGCGACCCCGATGTGCAGCCCAATGACGCCATCGCCCTCAGCATGCAGACGGGGTCAAAGCGCCGCCTGGAGTGAGCGAGGCCGCGCGGCTGGGCGACGGGGGGTCATAGTTTCTGCTCGAGGTGTGGTGTGTTCGAGGTGTGTTGTGTTCGAGGTGTGCCGTGCTCGATGTGTGGCGTGCTCGAGGTTGCAGCTCGAGGTGTGTTGTGCTCAACGTTTGTCGTGCTCGAGCTTTGCGCTCGCACTTGGCTCGCTGCACTCGCACTCACCCATTCCCCCAGACGCCCCCCCCCCCCCCCACGAGGGGGGGGGGGGCGCCGCCCGGCAGGCAGGGGATCACGCCCATTTTGCCCGACCGGGTGCGGCGAGTCCGCCGACGAGCGGGAGGGGCTGCCGATCGGGCGCGCGTGTTCCCCGCGGCGCCCGAGGCGCACGCGCTGCCGCCCGGCCGGTGTTGGCCTGCTGCACGCGGGAATGGACGCCCTCGCCCGAGGCGGCGCGAGCGCGCGCGGGCGCGGCGCGGCGAACCCACCGCTTGCAGGCCGGGTATGCTCGGTGTAGGCCCGCATCCCCCTCGCGCCGCCGAGCGCCGCCTCGAGCTGGGCCGCGACCCGGGTGCCCGGCTCGGCGCCGTCGCGCCGCGCCGGGGCGGCCCAGGCCACCACGGGCGGCGGCACCGCAAAGTCATAGCCGTGCGCCCAGAGGCGCACCGAGTTGATGGCCTCCTCCGACGACGCCGTGGCGCCGGGCCATAGCGGCACATCGCGCAGCGCCACGCCGGGGCTGAAGCTCAGCCCGGGCTGAAGCGCAGCCCGGGCGACCGAACGAGCGACGGCACACCGGGGCGCGGGGCCTCGGCGACGACCCGCGACGCCAGCCGCAGCTTGACCCGGGCGCCGACTGGCATGAGCAACAGCAGTGCAAACCACGGCGGCACACTGCGGTCCGCGCCAGCGGGGTTGATGGAATCACCACCCATCATGCGCCATCCACTCGGGGGTTGTGTGGCAAACCCCCGCCTTGTACTCCACGCCGCCTTGCTTGAAGCACGTGACCACCCCGCCCGAGTTTGAATAGCGACCCTTGTGACTCCAACCGTTGCCGCGCGCAGTGCAATCATGCTGGATGAAATCCACCAGCTTGCCGTTGACGTTGGGGTAGCATGCCGACCAGGCCATCGCGGCCCCAGCTATCCGGTAGGTGCTCCTCCCGTTATCGATACCCACTGCACCGACCGCCTGCCCCGGGGCCTCCGAGGGCCTCGCTTGGAGGGCAGCCACCTTCCCCACCAACCTGCTCCCCGCATTGCCCACCGTCGAGGAGAGTGTCGCAAACTGCGCTTGGTCTGCCTTGCCTTGCATGGTCTTGATCAGGCCCGTCGCGTCGGTGTTGTTGCCGACCAATGTGGCGAGTGTGCCGAGTGCGGCACTCGTGTCCTCCGCCTTCTTGAAGAGCCCCGTGGCGCCCACGCCCCCTGCAGCACCGGTGCCAATTGAGGTGGCGAGGCCGTGCGAATTGGCACTGGCGCTGTCCATCCGCAGGTACAACCCGCTGGCAATCGCGCTCCCTGTTGCCCCCGTGCCAATGGCTAGTGCGAGTCCGTTCACCTCGGCCCGAGTCGTCCGGTCCGCCAGTTGCAAGAAGAGCCCTGTGGCGGGGCCGCTACCGGTACCGGCAGCTAGGCCCACGAGCTTCGAGAGGTCGTTCACATCGGCCTGGTCCGCCTTGCTGTTCACCAGATTCACGTCGACCGCATTGGCTGTAGGGCCCTCCAGTTTCAACAACTTGTCATCGAGGTTGACCGCTGCACGCTTGGTCGCTTTTTGACCGACACTCGCCTGGAGGTCGAGCATGTCAGACGATGTCGCGTAATAGCTGCCGTCTATCTGGCATGAGATTGTAGCACACCCCCCCTCCACCATCGCATTGTACCCCCGTTGGAGTAGCCTGAGGTCTTTCGTGAGATTCGCGGTGTCTAGTTTCAATCCAGCGAACTCTTGCTTGATGGGGAGGACAATGTTCGTGAGATACGCGGCATCGGTCTTGAGATTGTCGACATCGGTGCGCAGCGTCAACCTAGAGGCACTCGGGAACTGCCTATACTTGTTACGGAATCCCTGAACCGCCGCGTGTATGCCCTGGTCGGCACTGTTACGGAGCAGATGGGCGTCCACCTCTCGGCGCAGCGTCACTCCGGCGCTGCTCGGGAATTGCTTGTAATTGTCCCGAGTGACGGTGAAGGCCCGTTCGATGTCTTTGACTTCGCCTTCGAGCGTTTCCAGGTCGCTTTGCAGACCCGAGGTCCCGGCGCCCATGTGAGGTGGTACGCTGACGGGACGGGTTGGTACTGACAATGGGCCAGAATAAACGAGCCGTGGTAGGGGCCGGTGGCGCCGCCCCACTCCCATCGACGGCGCCCGGTGCGGTCGAGTGGGACGAGGGGGGCGCCCACTGACACGGGCCACAGGCCGTTGCCCGTGCCCCGGTGGCATTTCGTTCAACGCCAGTGGGTTCGAACAACTCTCATGGGTCTTTGTGGCAGACCCCCATTTTGAAATTCACATCATCCCAGTCATCGTATTGGTCGAGTCTCCAGCAATCCATGAGCCCGCCTTCACCGTGGCTCCACCCGTCGCCGCGGCATTTGCAATCCTTCTCGATATGTTCACGCAGCCTGCCTTCATAGTCGGGGTAGCACGCCGACCAGGCCATTGTGGCCTCCTTCTTCCCACTTTGGATCGATGTGATGTCCACTGGCATCCTATCGACCGGGTTGCCCCGAGGCGCAGCCTCGAGCCCATCAACCCTCTGCACGAGCCCGCTATTCGCATTGCCGACCGTTGCGAGGAGTGTCGCAAACTCGACCTGGTCCACCTTGCTGTTCACAGTCTGGACGAGGCCTGTCGCGGCTATGCTCCCGGTGGCTACACTGCCGACCGAAGTAGCGAGTGTGGCGAGCGGGGCACTTGTAGTATCCGCCTTCAGGAAGAGCCCGGTGGCGGCATCGGCCCCTGTCGCCCCCAGGCCAACGGTGGCGAGGCCGTCAACCGAGGCATTGGCATTGTCCACCCGCAAGAAAAGGCCGGTCGCGACCTTGTTTGGTGTAGACGCCGTGCCAATGACGTCGGCGAGTTTGTCCACCTGGGCCCGAGTCGCCGTGTCCGCCAATAACTGGAAGAGCCCTGTGGCGGGGCTGCTCCCGGCGGCTGCGCCCACACGCTCATACAGTTGGGTCAAGTCTGTTTGGTCTGCTTTCAGGTCCACAGCAGCCATGTCGACCTCATTAGATGGAGCGCGATCCAGTACACTGACTTGTTGCATGAGCCCGCTCAGTGTAGAAGTTGTCGTCAATGTACCGACAAGCTCGCCGAGTGTGCCAAGGGCGGACGATGTCGCATAGTTACTTTCATGTGGGCATTCAGGTGACACCTGACACCCCTGAGTCGCCGTCGACTTGAACTGCTCCTGTTGTATGGCAAGTTCCGAAATTAAACTGCCGTAGGTGTCCTTCAGTGCAAGGCCCTTTGTATGGATGGCGTCAACATCAAGTGCGAGCGGTCCACCTGCCTGCAGACCCTTATTCTGCAGATCGGCGACACGTTTGCTCAGCGCCTCCCCCTCGCTGCTTGGGAACCCGTTGTAGCTAGCCTGGAGCTCCCCAAGGGCGTTGTAGCCGAGCAAGTGTGCATTCACCTGGTCGCGCAACGCCACTCCATCGCTGCTGGGGAAAAGGTTGTACTCAGTCTGATGGACATTGAGCTTCCAGCCCAAGTCGTTGATGACGCCATCGAGGTCGTCCAGGTCGCGTTGCAACCCAGAGGTCCCGGCGCCCATGGGAGGTGGTACGCTGGCGGGGGTGGGACTGTACAGACACCGGCACAAAAAAACCACGCGGCCCCGAGCAAGCCGCCGCTGAGGCGCGGGGGACAGCGCCCACAGGAGCCCTGTGCGTGGTTACGGGGTGTTCAACGATGCGGCCAGCCCTCCCTGCATATGTGCGCCGACCAGAGCGCCCCCCCGGGGAAAGCGCGTGTTGGATCCGAATCCGAGGCCGCTCAAGGGGCTTCGTGGCAAATGCCCATTTTATATCCTCTCCAACAGTCTTGCACATGGGCCCTGTCGCCATGGCTCCAGGCGGGGCCGCGGGTGGCGCAATCTTTCTCGATATACCTGAGCAGCAAATTCCGGTCACCGTCGGGGTCACCGTCGGGGTCACCGTCGGGGTAGCACGGCGACCAGGCCATCGCGACCCCTTTTTCCATGGGGTAGATCGACTTGACGTCCACTGGCACGATCACCCCGGGGGTGGGCGCCTGCTCGAGCGCATCCACCATCCCCAGGAGTCCACTCTTCGCACTGCCCACCGTCTCGGAGAGTGACACAAACGTGGCCTGGTCCGCCTTGCCATGCACACCCGCGGTCAAGGTGTCGACCGATGTGGCGAGTGTGTCCAGCTTGGCGCTTGCGTCCTCGATCTTCCCAAAGAGCCCAGTGGCGACCACATCTCCTGTAGCCTGTGTGCCAATTGCGGCGAAGGACAGGCGGTCGAACGCGGCACTGGCGCTGTTAAACTGCACCACACTCGTGGTAGCCCCATGGTCAACGGTGTCGGCGAGGCCCTTCAGCTCGGCCTGCGTTGCCTTGTCCGCCAGTAGCTGGAAGAGCCCCGTGGCGGGACCACTCTCAGCCGGGTGTCCCACGCGTTCTTTTATATCAGTGAGGTCGCCTTTTGCTGCCTTGCTCTCCACTGAACTCATGTCTACCCCGCTGTCAGAAGCAAGCGACAGCTCCTGCAACCGGAGCTCGAGCTTATGCACGTCTTCCTGTGTGACCTTTGTACCGACACTCCGCTGGAGTGCTTCAAGGGCGGACGATGTCGCGTAGCGCGTGTCAAGCGGACATTGCACTGCAAGATTACACGCCGCCCCCGGCTTTGGCATGTTGGTTAAAGCCGCCTTGAGTGTTATGTTGCCAATGTCCAATGCGGTGTGCCCGGCCTCGATTGATTCGACGCGGCCCTCGAGTCTTGCCACCTCGCTCTCGAACTCGCCAACACGTATGCCGAGCTCCGCCCCATCGGTGCTCGGGAAACGATCGTAATCGGCCTTCAGGCTCCGAATTGCCGCCTGGGCGTTGTCGCTTGAGGGCCACGCCGCCACCTGGTCGCGCAGCTCTATTCCACGGGTACTCGGGAAGATGTTACAATGGGTCCGGTGGGCCTCGAATGCCCTGTCGATGTCAGTGGCGTAGCCTTCGAGGTCCCTCAGGTCGTGTTGCAGACCCGAGGTCCCGGCGCCCATGCGATGTAGTACCCTGACGGGGACGGGCTGGTACAGACATTGACACAAAAAAAAAGCGCCGTGGCGCGGTACAGGCAACAGGCGCGCGCCGCGTGCACTGCACCGTGTGGTCGTAATGGGTTGTTCGTAACCACACTGGCCAGCCCGGCACTCGGGGTTGAATCCCCGCACCGTTATTCGAACTTTGAATCGGTCAAGTGTCCATGAGCGCGTCGGCCCTTTGCCACCCCCAGCAGGCGGGCAGAGATGAGAAGGTCGAGAGCAGCGTGGGGCGAGTCCACTGGCCATGCATCGGAGGATATTCATGCAGGCGAGTTCATCGCCATGGCGGCCGGTCTCTCTGCCCAGATCTGAAAAGGGTTGAATCGCGCAGCACAGGTTGATCGACCCGCCCCTGGAAGGGGCGGTGCCCGGTGTGTCATCGGGGGCGGCGGCTTGTGGCTGCGGGTTAATGGTTAACCCGCATCGGGCACATCCTCGAGTTTGCACATGCCACAGGGGCACATCTTTGAAGTACAGAACTCGCTGATGACGGGTGTCGGGCCGCGCATCGCGAGCTCCCATGCAAACGCCTTCTTGGGGAACTCGCCGCTGAACATGCCGTCATCCCTTCAGGAGGGCGACGATGCCTTTCAACTTGACGGAGGGCGCGACGCCCTCCTGAAGGAGCAATGGAGGCCTTGGTGGCGGAGCGGTGGCGCCGGTTGTCCACCGCCCGCGTCGACCAGATCTGGTCGGCCAGACGCGCAAGCGCGCGCATCCACGTGCGCGCATGTCGCCGCCCTGCAGTCCAAAAGGGGTCACGCACAGTTTGCCCGACCGGGTGCGGCGAGTCCGCTGGCGAGCGGGAGGGGCTGCCGATCGGGGGCGTGTGCTCCCCGGGGCGCCCGAGCCGCGCGCGCTGCCACGCGGCCGGTGTTGCCCCGCTGCACGCGGAAGTGGGCGCCTTCACCCGAGGCGGCGCGGGCCGCCTCCACAGACCCAAACTTGCAGAGGCACTCGTCGACCGAAGGCACGCCGCTCAGCCCTGCAAATGCGCGCGCGCGGGCGCGGCGCGGCGAACCCGCCACGTGCAGCCCCGTTTGCTCGGTGTAGGCCCGCATCCCCCTCGCACTGCCGAGCGCCACCTCGAGCTGGGCCGCGACCCGAGTGCCCGACTCGGCGCCGTCGCGCCGCGCCGGGGCAGGCCAGGCCACCACGGACGACGGCACTGCAAAGTCATAGCCGTGCGTCCAGAGGCGCACCGAGTTGATGGCCTCCTCCGACGACGCCGTGGCGCCGGGCCAGAGCAGCACGTCGCGCAGCGCCACACCGGGGCCGAAGCTCAGCCCAGGCGACCAAAAGAGCGACGGCACGCCGGGGCGCGGGGCCTCGGTGACGACCCGCGACGCCAGCCGCAGCGCGCCCGGCGCGCCCGGTGCGCCAGCGCCGGCCGCGTGCAGGCAAAGGAAGCGCGCGCGCTGGGCCTGGGGCGGAAGCGCGCGGTCGCGTGGCGGGCTGCAGTGCGAGGTGAGCAGCGTCGTGTCCGGTCTCGGCAGCGCGCGGTGCATCGCGACCAGCGACGCGTCCCACCCCGCAGCGAACCGGGCATCGGCAGGCACCAACAGCGTGTAGACCTCGTGCCGGTATAGGTGCGAGGCGGCCCAGGCTCGCGCGCGCGCCTCGTCAAAGCCACGCGCGCGCGGGTCGGTGCCGACCCGCACGTGGCTCTGGGTGGACAGTGTGCACTCGACCCCGCGAGAGGTCGGCATAGACGGCCAGAAAGACACGCGACGGCACCGCCGCCGCGTCGAACAGGTGGCGCGTGGCCAGCCGGCCGGCGCCCGGTGGCGGCACCAGCACTACCAGGATGGTCTCGCGCAGCAGCTCGGCTGACACGGGCGCTTGGCGCGGCGCCGAAGCACGGCGCAGCACGCGCGCTGCAGCGCTCAGCACCGCCAGCGCCAGCGCGGCGAGGAACACCAGCACGGCCGGGTGGTGCACCACTGCGCGCGCGCCCACAAGGCGGCCCGGCATCGGCGGCGGGCAGAGGGCGGGCAGAATGGGCGGCGTACCGGCCGCTGCTGCCTCCTGGTGATGAAAAAAGCCCCACGGGTGGCGCGGCGCGTTCGCGCGGGTCGGCCCAAAATCTGGCCGCCTGGGAGGGGAGGAGGGTGCGAGTCGGAGGCGCGGGTCCCCGCCTCCCCCCTCTCTCCCCCATCACCCCCCCCCCTCCTCCCTCGCCCTGCAGGTACACTCCGCGAAAAACAATGGCACGCCATTGTCAGTGGACCCGACCTCCCCCGAGTAGCGGCGCATCAATGGGGCGACTCGCCCGGGCACTCCTCGCAGCCGCCCTCTGCACCGGCGGTACCGACGCCGCGCAGCCGTTTGTGTGCAACGGCGCGTTCTCGCTCCGCTTCTCCATCGCGGTCGAGCTCGCCAAGGTGGAGCGCGTCGTGCAGCTCGCGGTCGCAGGTGAGTAGGGCGCGAGCCTCGTCGCCACGCGCCTTGTCGACCCGCAGCGCGTCTGGCTGGAGTTCGACTACTACAATGACACCTTTAGCACGGTCCAGTTGGCGGCGCTCCTGGAGGCCACGTTTGCGGGCGAGGCGCCAGTGGCCGTGGCGCGCGCGCCCGAGTGCCACCCCTGCGACGCGTGCGCTGGCGGCGGCCCGCCGCACGTGCCGCCGACGCCGTGCGTGTGCGCCGCGTCCTGGGAGCCCGCCGGGTGCCCGGGGCAGGTGGAGCAAGGCTGCCCCCAGCCGGGCAGCACCTGCACCTCTATGCAGCCCCATTCCTTCTGCCCGACGCAGGACGGGCTGCGGTGTGACCCAGGGGTGGGCCTGGGCAACTGGGCCGCGGCCGAGGAGTGGATCGCCGGGTCGGAGGTGGGCTTCTTCTGCCGGCCCAACTGCGACGACAACGAAACCAGCTTCCTGGCGCGCGCCATCTACACGGCCGGCTTCACCACAGGTGTGTTGAGCGGGCCGGAGGCGTGCGCCTTGATGCTACAATCCGAGGCGGTGTTGTGCGACACCGACCTCACCGACGGCGGCAATGGCGACGGCATGGGCCTATTGGTCGGGCACCTCTGCCCCTGGAGCTGCGACCAGCGCTCGGTGCTCTGCCCTGCGCATGTGCCGCGAGTGAACCCGCTGCCCGCGCCGCCACCCGCGTCGCCGCCCAGCCCCCCTCCGGCCCCGCCGCCTCCGCCACCGCCCGCACCGCCGCCCACGCCACCTCCGGCCCCGCCGTCCAGCCCCCCTCCGCCCCCTCCGCCCCCGCCACCGCCCGCGCCGCCGCCCAGCCCCCCTCCGACCCCGCCATCCACAGCCCCACCGACTTG
>Ga0209390_10010752_pt1 | contig 10649 bp, 9 predicted proteins | sample BON01_FD_187212 | JGI IMG/M metagenome (GOLD analysis project Ga0209390, IMG submission 187212) | Freshwater microbial communities from Lake Bonney liftoff mats and glacier meltwater in Antarctica - BON-01 (SPAdes) (version 2) | ecosystem: Environmental > Aquatic > Freshwater > Ice > Glacier... | reverse complement strand
CCTCCCACGGCACGACGGTGTCAATCTCGACCAGCGGGTCCTTCTTGGCATCCAGACTCGCGTAACGGTCCGAAAGATCGAAAAAACCCATCTGCGCCATCGCCGCATCCCCACCGCCAGTTCACTGTCCCACCATACCGCAGTGTGGGCGGTGGGGCAATTTATAGAGGTGCCCTGAAGATAAGTCGCGAGATCCAGTAGCATGATCGCGAAGATCACAGCTATCCATAGGGGCAGATCGATCATGTTGAACAAACCCCAGCCGTTTGTCTTTGCGATGCCCGCTAGACCCACCGCAAGGACAGGAAAGGCAAGTCGCAGGATCGCCGTGTCTATCACAACCAGGCTCAGGTTGTTCGTCCAGCGCAGCACCTTGGGGATTTCTTGACGGCGACGGGGGGTAGCCACCTCCCAAACCATCATGCCAATAAGCACCGTCAGAAAGGTGATCAGACGGATCATTGGCTCGTGGTTCAGCAGAAAATCACCCATCTTGGAGTCCCATCTTTTAACTGAAGGTCGGTCGTCACAAACAACCTGCGGCTGCGTTTGCAGGTCAAGGCAGCGCGCGTTTCTTATGGACCAAAGCGGGTCAGTGCGCGATTGTTCGTTGTGCCCGGCCCATTGCCAAGATCTGCAAGGATCGGACAGTCTGGCCGATGGTCGCCGCAGCAGGCGTCGGCAAGGTGCTGCAGGGTGTCCTTCATCGCCTGCATCTCGGCGATCTTGCGCTCCAGCCCGTTTATCTGTTCTTGCGCCAGACGCTTAACGTCGGCACTTTGGCGGGAGCGATCGCGCCAAAGGGCGAGGAGTTCCTCAATTTTCTCGACCGGAAAGCCAAGGTCGCGCGAACGGCGAATGAAGCGCAGCATCTGCACCTCGATGTCCGAATAAACGCGGTAGCCTGCGTCTGTCCGCCCCGCCGCCGGGATCAGGCCTGTGGATTCGTAGTAGCGGATCATTTTCGCCGACACGCCCGAGGCTTTGGCAGCTTCACCGATGTTCATGATCTGGCTCCTTCAGGCTTGAATGGGGACAAAGCGGCGCAGACGCAGCGCGTTGCCAAGGACGAAGACCGACGACAGCGCCATGGCCCCGGCGGCAAAGACCGGCGACAGAAGAATGCCGAACGCGGGCCACAGCACGCCTGCCGCCACGGGTATCAGCGCGGCGTTATAGGCAAAGGCCCAGAACAGGTTCTGCCGGATATTGCGCATCGTGGCTTTGGACAGCGCGATGGCATCCGATACCGCCGTCAGCCGCCCAGTCATCAGGACCACATCTGCCGCCTCGATGGCGATATCGGTGCCGGTGCCGACGGCCAGACCCACGTCCGCCTCGGCCAATGCCGGGGCGTCGTTGATGCCGTCGCCGACATAGGCCAGCGGGCCAAGCGCCTTCAGCCGCTTGACTGCCGCTACCTTGCCGTCGGGCAGCACCTCGGCCACCACCTCGTCGATGCCAAGCTGGCGCGCGATTGCTTGTGCGGTTTGGGCGTTGTCGCCGGTGATCATCGCGACCTTCAGGCCAAGCGCATGCAAGGCGCGGATGGCTTGCGGTGTGGTTTCCTTGATCGGGTCGGCCACGGCAATGATCACGGCCAGTTGGCCGTCGATGGCGGCATAAAGCGGCGACTTGCCCTCATTCGCCAGTCTGGTTGCGATCTCGGCAAACGGTGCAACGTCCAGACCCAGTTTCGCCATGTAACGATCTGCGCCGATTTCGACGCGGCTTTCGCCTGCCAGCGCTTCAACGCCGAAGCCGGTCAGCGAGGCAAACTCGGTCACCTCCGGCAGGGTCAGGCCCTCTTCAACTGCCGCAGCCACGATGGCGCGGGCAATCGGGTGTTCGGATTTAGCCTCGACCGCTGCAACCGCCGCCAGCACGGGGGCGCGGTCAAAGCCTGCGGCAAGGTGCAGGTCGGTCAGGCGGGGCTTGCCCTCGGTCAACGTGCCGGTCTTGTCAAAGGCCACGATGCGCACGTCCTGCAGGGCTTGCAACGCCTCGCCCTTGCGGAACAACACACCAAGTTCTGCCCCGCGTCCAGTGCCAACCATGATCGAGGTTGGCGTGGCCAGACCCATGGCACAGGGGCAGGCGATGATCAGGACTGCCACCGCGTTCACAAGCCCGAAAGTCAGCGCAGGGTAAGGGCCAAAGATCAGCCAGACGGCGAAGGTGAGTGCGGCAAGCGCCATCACGGCAGGGACGAACCACATGGTGATCCGGTCAACCAACCCTTGGATCGGCAGCTTGCCACCCTGCGCCGCCTCGACCATGCGGATGATCTGGGCCAGCATCGTCGCCTCGCCCACCGCAGTTGCGCGGAAGGTGAAAGCGCCGGTCTGGTTGATCGTGCCGCCGGTGACGGTGCTTCCGATGGTCTTCTCAACCGGCAGCGGCTCACCAGAGATCATGCTTTCGTCGATCCAGCTGGCGCCAGTCGTCACCGCGCCATCCACCGGCACCCTCTCACCGGGACGCACCTCGACAAGATCACCAGTCCGTACCTCGGCAATCTGCACCTCGAGGGCAGTGCCGTCTCTGACGACGTGGGCGGTCTTGGCCTGGAGGCCCACCAGCCGCTTGATCGCCTCAGACGTGCGTCCCTTGGCGCGGGCTTCCAGAACCCGGCCAAGCAGGATCAGGGTCACGATCACCGCTGCCGCCTCATAATACACGTTCACTGTGCCGGCAGGCAGCAGACCGGGCGCGAAGGTCGCAACCAGCGAATAGCCGTAAGCCGCCGAAGTGCCCACAGCGACAAGGCTGTTCATGTCGGGGGCAAGACGGGCCAGCGCAGGGTAGCCCTTGGTGTAGAACCGCCGACCGGGGCCAAGCAGGGCCGCCGTGGTCAGGGCAAACTGCAGATACCAGCTGTTCTGCATGCCGATGGTGTTCATCACCGCCATGTGGACCCACATGAACAGGTGCGATCCCATTTCCAGCACAAAGACCGGCAGCGACAGCGCTGCCGCAATCCACAGATCGCGCTTCAGAGTGCTCTCTTCTGCCGCCTTGCGGGCCGCCATCTCGTCTGAAACGGCAGAGGCTGACACCGCCAGTCGCGCTTCATAGCCAGCCCCCTCGATGGCGCGGATCAGGGCCGTTGGATCGGCTTGTCCCATCACATGCGCCCGTTCGGTCGCAAGGTTGACGGTGGCGTCGGTTACGCCCGGCACGGATTTCAGCGCACGTTCCACGCGCGCCACGCAAGACGCACAGGTCATCCCTTCGATGGCAAGATCGACCGGGGGCGAGGCGACATCGTAGCCCACATCCCCGACCGCCTTCACCAAGGCTGCCCGGTCTAACCCAAGGCCAGTGACCTCTGCGCGTTCAGTGGCAAGATTGACCGAAGCGGCCGTGACACCCGGAACGGCCTTCAACGCGCGTTCGACCCGGCCGACGCAGGACGCGCAGGTCATCCCCTCGACGTCGAGGACAACTGTCGCAGCCAGGTCAGGCTGCATGTTCGTGGGGCTGATGTTCATCGCGGACCACCTTTTCGACTTTGTTCCGCTTACCAAGATAGTCCTTCCCATCATGGTAAGGTCAAGGGGTTTGATGAAAGAAGTTAATCACGGGCTTGTGCTCTTGACCTTACAACCGTTGGAAGCCCTATTTCTAATTGCATGAGGCGAAACCCAGAAGGAGTTACCCATGCAGTTCCACATTGAAACTATGACCTGCGGTGGTTGCGCGCGCGGCGTCACCAAGGCCATCCAGTCGGTCGATCCGACGGCAGTGGTGAGGGCCGATCCGGCAACCCACACGGTTGACGTGACCACCACCGCCCCGCGTGAGCGTCTGGCCGCCGTGCTGGCCGATGCCGGTTTTGCGCCTGCATAACTGAAAACCAAGACAAGGAAGAAGAAGAAGATGAAAAAGCGGAACCTCGCGCTGGTCGCTGGCGCAATTGCAATCGTAGGCGGGTTGGCCTTTGCCCAAACGACAATGGAGGGCATGGATCATTCGGGCATGGCCGGTATGGACGGCATGGGCATGATGACCTCCATGATCCCGCCCGAACTGGCTGACGACGCTGCCGTCGTGGCCTATGCAGCTGCGATGGATGTCATGATGAAAGACATGATGATCCCCTACACCGGCGACGCCGATGTTGACTTCGTCAAGGGCATGATCCCGCACCACGAGGCGGCTGTGGCCATGGCCAAGGTGCAGTTGGAGTTTGGCAAAGACCCCGAAATGCGCGCACTTGCTGAAGCCGTGATCGCCGCGCAAGATACTGAGATCGCGCAGATGAAGGCCTGGCTTGCCACTAAAGGCATGTAAGGCAGACGACGCGGGCAGGTGTCTGTCTCACCTGCCCGTGCCAAATTAGCAGAAAATCATGAAGAGTATCAGGCCGCCTCATAGCGCGAGAATGTCGAGGCAGCACCATCCCGCCCGATCAGGATGACTTCATACGCCTCTCGCTCGGTTTCCGGCCCCATTCCCGGTGAGCCGTAGGGCATGCCGGGAACAGTCAGGCCGATGGCATCCGGCGCTTCGGCCAGAAGTCTGCGGATATCGGCGGCGGGCACATGCCCTTCGATGGTGTAGCCGCCGACTGTCGCGGTATGGCAACTTACAAGAGCGTCTGGGATACCTTGCTGACGCTTGAACGCCGCCAGCTCATCAACGCTACGCTCTTCAAAACTGACCGCAAACCCGGCGTCGCGCAGATGGCCGATCCAGGCGTTGCAACACGGACAGCCCGGATCCTTGACTACGTGAATGGACCGATCACCCTCTGCAAGGACAGGGGGTGCCAAAACAATGGCCGATGCGGCAAGCAAGAACATTCGTCGAGTTGGTTGGGTCACACGCTTTTCTCCGTTTCGGGGTAGCATACAGCAGCGAGGCAAATCTGTGCAGTCAACAGCTCGGGAAGCAAAGTCTTTCGCTTAGGGCAGCATCCAGATTGGGCTTCTCACGCGAACGCGACTTGCCACTATCAATAATTTCGCGAATTGGTAATGTATGGGAAAATTGGGGCGAGCAATCTTTGCGCTGTTTATCGTCGTCGCCGTTCTGGCGTCGGCGTCGACGCAGCCTGCTGCCGCCTTGACCCAGTCAATTGCTGTCGCAACAATGCCGTGTTGTGACGACGACTGCCCTGACAACCCGTCTTGTGACTTGGCCTGCATGACTATGCTTCGGTGCGCTTCCGGGCCAGTCGCCCTCGCCCCTGCCGCGACGCCTGCGATGGTGCACACAACGGTTCAGGTTGCACTTGCCGTGCCCGACCCACCCTTGATCGTTACAGGTGAACACCCTGAAGGATTGAAACGACCACCCCGCATCTGACCTCGTTGCGTGCTTGTCCACGCGTGAGAGGTCAATGGTTTCTGTGCCGAGCAGGTACAGCAGCGCTGGTCAATTTAATCCTTTAAAGGTCTTCCCATGTCTGACGTAACCCGCTGCCTCCACAGTGCCGCACTGCTGTTTGCCTTGTCCGTCTCCACCGCGTTTGCCGGTGCAGACGACTATCGTTTCGATCTCGTGTCGACCGACCACCGCGTCGGATCGGGCACGATTGTCGAAGTTCGCCTGACCGACCTGCGCACTGGCGCGCCTGTCGAGGGCGCTGTGATCTTTGCCACCCGAATGGACATGGCACCGGACGGGATGGAGACGATGACGACGCCCATCACGGCGATGCCCGCCGAGGCACCGGGCCAGTACCGCTTTGCGGCCGATCTGGTGATGGCGGGAGGTTGGCGGTTTTCCGTCGCGGCCAAGGTTCAGGGCGAACCGGAAACCGTATCTGCGGAAATCGAGTTGCGGGCCGAGCCATGAGTTTTACCGCGAAGCTGTTCGCGACCGCCACAGTGGCGGGTGCTGCCGCATGGGGCGGCCTGGTTGCAGGAGAGCGGGGGGTTACCCTCGCCGACCTGAAAATGGCGGCATCCATGCAGGTCGCGATGCTTCTGGGCAGTGACGATCCCATGGCTGCCCCAGAGGGCACCGGGCCGGTGATCTATTGGCGGCATCCGGACGGGCTGCCAGAATGGTCGGTGACGGCGAAGCAGACCGACGATGGCCGCGCGTTCTTGCCCGTGATGGCAAGCGAAGATGTGGTCTTGGGTCCTTTGCCGATGTCCAAGGCCGAGGAGACATCCGAAGCCACGGGCGAACGGCGTGTCCTCTATTACCGCAACCCGATGGGCCTTGCCGATACATCGCCTGTCCCCAAGGAAGATTCCATGGGGATGGCCTATATTCCGGTCTATGAGGGCGAGAGCAGCGACGATGGCGCGGTCACCGTCTCGCCCGGCAAGCTGCAGCGCACCGGTGTACGGACAGCGTTGGCGGAATTGGCCCCTTTGGCAGCGTCCTTGCGCGCGCCAGGGATAGTCACCCTCGATGAGCGGCGGGTCAGCGTGATCTCTCTGCGCGCGGACGCCTTCATCGAAACGGTCGCCGATGTGACCACTGGCAGCGTGATAGCCGAAGGCGCGCCGTTGGTCACGCTCTACTCGCCGGAGATTGCCCAAGCCATCGCCCAGTTTATGACCGATCTACGCGGCGAAGGGCGTGGGCGGGATGGCGCGCGGCAGCGACTGAAGAACCTTGGTGTGCCAGCTGAGGTCATCGACCGGATCGCAGCAGACGGCCGAGCGACCGTCAGCATCCCGATCATGGCCCCCCCGCAGCGGTGTGGTGCTGGAACGGATGGCGGTCGAAGGGATGATGTCAGAGGCGGGCGAGACGTTGTTTCGGATTGCCGACACCTCGGTTGTCTGGGTGATTGCCGAAGTGCCCGAAAACGCGCTGATGGAGATCATTGAGGGGGCCGAGGTGCGTGTGAGCTTTCGGGGCCTGGAGGGTGCCCCGATGACGGGGCGCATCGATACGATCTATCCTGAACTCGACATGATGACCCGCACCGGAAAGCTGCGGATAGAGTTGCCGAACCCGGACGGCCGCCTGCGCGCCAACATGTTCGCCGAGGTAGAGATCATGCTGGATCAAGAACCTGTCGTCCAGGTGCCCGAGGGTGCTGTGATCGACACCGGCGACCGGCAGGTGGTGATCCTTGATCTTGGTGAAGGGCGTTTCCGTCCAGAGCCGGTGACCATCGGACGCCGGGGTGAAGGCATGGTAGAAATCCTGTCGGGCGTGGCAGCAGGCGACCGCGTAGTCAGCACCGCCACCTTCCTGATCGACGCCGAAAGCAACCTCAACGCGGCCTTGGCAGCCCTTGCCGCACCGGAGGCAACGCCATGATCGCCAACATCATCGCCTGGTCGGCGCGCAACGTCCTGTTGGTGCTGTTTGCCACCGCCTTCACGGTGGCCGCTGGGGTGTGGTCGCTGCGCACGCTGCCGATCGACGCCATTCCCGATCTGTCAGATGTGCAGGTGATCGTGCTGACCGAATACCCCGGTCAGGCCCCACAGGTGGTCGAGGATCAGGTGACCTATCCCCTGACCTCGGCCATGCTGACCGTGCCGCAATCGCGTGTGGTGCGTGGGTTTTCCTTCTTCGGCATCTCATTCGTCTATGTGATTTTCGACGACGGGGTGGACCCTTACTGGGCGCGGTCTCGCGTGCTGGAATACCTAAACGCCGCTGCCGCGCGGCTGCCCGATGGCGTCACGCCGACACTCGGGCCGGATGCCACGGGTGTGGGCTGGGTCTACCAATACGCGCTCAAGGGTGAAAACCTGAGCCTTGCCGAGTTGCGGTCGCTGCAGGACTGGGTGATGCGCTTTGCTATCAGCCGCGCCGAGGGCGTGTCCGAAGTGGCCAGCGTCGGCGGCTTCGTCAAGCAGTACTCGATCACCGTCGACCCGGTGCGGATGCGGGCGCTGGACGTAACGCTGTCGGACATTGGCGACGCGGTTGCGGCCAGCAACATGGATACCGGTGGGCGCACGGTCGAGCTTGCCGAATTTGAATTCATGGTGCGCGGGCGCGGCTATCTGGGCGGCATTGCAGATTTGGAAATGGTACCGATCCGCGCGATCGGCGGCGTGCCGGTCCTCCTCAGCGACGTCGCACGGGTGGAGATTGTTCCCAACGAGCGCCGGGGCATCGCCGAACTGGATGGCGAGGGCGAGGTGGCCTCTGGCATCGTGCTGCAACGGGTGGGGGCCAACGCGCTCGACGTGATCGACAACGCCAAGGCCGAAATCGACGCCATCGCGCAAAGCCTGCCCGAGGGGGTGGAGATCGTGACGGTCTATGACCGGTCCGATCTCATCCTGTCGGCCATCAAGACGCTGCGCACCACGTTGATCGAGGAAATGCTCGTGGTGGCGGCAGTTACCTTTCTGTTCCTTCTGCATGTCCGCTCGTCCCTCGTCGCGATCATCATGCTGCCGGTGGGCCTGTTGATGGCATTCATTGCGATGCGTGCGCTTGGTATGGGGGCAAACATCATGAGCCTCGGTGGCATCGCCATTGCCATCGGCGCGATGATCGACGCCGCCATTGTGATGGTCGAGAACGCGCATAAACACCTGGAGCGGGCCGAGCCAGGCAAACCACGGCTGGACGTGCTGATCGAGGCCGCATCCGAGGTCGGGCCTGCACTGTTTTTCAGCCTGCTGGTTATCACCGTATCTTTCCTCCCGATCTTTGCTCTGGAGGGACAGGAGGGTCGGCTTTTCGGCCCGCTCGCTGCAACCAAGACCTTCGCCATGGCGGCGGCGGCGCTGTTGTCGGTGACTCTGGTGCCCGCGCTGATGGTGATCTTTGTGCGTGGCCGGATCGTGGCAGAACACCGCAACCCGGTGAACCGCGCACTTATGGCCGCCTACCGTCCCGTCATCACATGGGTGCTGAAGGCGCGGGTGTTCACCATCCTGATCGCCCTTGTGGCGCTTGTCGCCACAGTCTGGCCCGCCCGGCAGTTGGGGTCGGAGTTCATGCCCGCGCTGGATGAGGGCACGTTGATGTACATGCCCACCACGCTGCCCGGCCTGTCGGTGACCAAGGCCGCAGAGTTGATGCAAATGCAGAATCGCATCATCCGCACCTTCCCTGAGGTGGAAACGGTCTTCGGCAAAGCCGGTCGCGCGCTGACCGCAACTGACCCTGCACCTACCGAGATGTTCGAGACGATCATCCAGCTTAGACCCAAAGACGAATGGCGTCCCGGTGTCACGATGGACAGCCTGCGGCTGGAAATGGACGCGGCCCTGCAATTCCCCGGTGTGTCGAACGCCTGGACCCAGCCGATCCGCGCCCGTATCGACATGCTGGCCACCGGCATCCGCACACCGGTGGGTGTGAAGGTCTTCGGCACCGACCTGACCGAAATGGAGCGCATCGCGCGTGAGGTTGAGGCCGTGCTGCGCAACGTGCCCGGCACCACCAGCGCCTATGCCGAGCGAGTGATCGGCGGCTACTATCTGGATATCGTGCCGGACCGATCACAACTGGCACGCCACGGGTTGTCCATTCAGGACGTGCAGGAGGTGATTGCCATGGCACTTGGGGCCGAGGCCATTACCCAGACAGTCGAGGGGCGTGAACGGTACAACGTGGCCCTGCGCTATCCAGCTGCGCTGCGGCAAGACCCCGACGCAATCGCGCGCGAGGTGCAAGTGGCGCTGCCCGGCGGCGGCACCGTGCCCTTGGGCGAGGTCGCGCGGATCGAGCGCACTCGTGGTGCCACCTCAATCCGAACAGAGAACGGACAGCTGGCAGTTTATATCTTCGTCGATATCGCAGGCCGCGATCTGGGCGGCTACGTTGCTGACGCACAAGCAGCAGTGGCGGGGGAGGTGATGCTGCCGCCCGGTTACTCGCTGGGGTGGAGCGGGCAGTTCGAATACTATGAGCGCGCCAAGGCGCGGCTTGCCATCGTTGTGCCGATTATGCTGGCAGTCATCTTTCTTCTGCTGTTCCTCAACTTCCGCAGGATGACCGAAACCCTCATCGTGATGCTGTCACTTCCGTTTGCGCTGGTGGGCGGCGTCTGGCTGATGTGGGCCATGGGGTTCAACCTGTCGGTCGCGGTTGCCGTGGGCTTTATCGCACTGGCGGGGTTGGCAGCGGAAACCGGGGTGATCATGCTAATCTACCTTGATCACGCTTTGACCGAAGCCCGCGCAAAAGCCGTAAGTGAGTGTCGCCCGTTTACCCGCGATGATCTGAACACCGCGATCATGGTCGGTGCAGTTGAACGGCTGCGACCCAAGATGATGACGGTGACCACGGTCATCGTCGGGCTTATGCCGATCCTTTGGGCAACTGGCACCGGATCCGAGGTGATGAGCCGCATCGCCGTGCCGATGATCGGGGGCATGGTATCGTCCACCATCCTGACGCTTGCCGTGATCCCCGCTGTCTTTGCGCTGGTCAAGGGTTATCGGCTGCAGGATCGCAGGTTGACCAAAAGCCGAGCGCAGACGGTCGGAGTATGATCACTGGTACAGAACAAAGACGCCGGGCGATGGAGCCCGGCGAACCGGTTTTTGATCGGCAATGTCAGCGGGGGCACATCAACCTATCACCGTGCCTCCGAACGCAAAAAGCACCCTGGGTTACAGGGGGACTTCTCAAACGTTGAGGTGGCGTTGAGGCTCTGTTGCACAAATGGTCTGACGGTGAGGGTTCCCCTATCCCCGGACAGACTTATCCCACGACTTCTGTAATGGGCGTGCCGAGAGCGGTGAAGCCGTTCAGGA
>Ga0209390_10010751_pt1 | contig 10649 bp, 8 predicted proteins | sample BON01_FD_187212 | JGI IMG/M metagenome (GOLD analysis project Ga0209390, IMG submission 187212) | Freshwater microbial communities from Lake Bonney liftoff mats and glacier meltwater in Antarctica - BON-01 (SPAdes) (version 2) | ecosystem: Environmental > Aquatic > Freshwater > Ice > Glacier... | reverse complement strand
TACATTTAGTATTTCCCCTAAATTTTCAGGATTCTCGGCCCTAAAATACCTTCCTTCACCAGCTTTAGCAGCACACCTCAATTGTTGGGTATCGGCTGATTTCAAACCAAAACCGATAATGTGAAGCTTAAAATCTATACCTTCCATTTTGGTTTTGCTTGGCATCTGTCCCCACATGGAACCACTTGCATCGTATATGAAAATAATTGGGGGCTGGTTTTCCGGACTTTGTCCTTGGGAGTTGAAAGCGAAACATAGCGTCAGGAAAAGGAAAACTATCTTTTTCATGCGATGATTATCAAAATTTTCAAACCGTATTTGTGAAGGAAACCCTATATCATGCACTATAGAAGTCTACTTCGAGGCGTTGGTCTATCTAAAATAGCAATTATATTTCGTTATACCGGTATTTATCATGTATTTAGATAGACAAAATCATTATTATTCAACCTATCAGAATTTGAATTGAAAGGTGTATAAACTATTAAAAACTTAATCCTTCAACTTACTTTTTAAGGCCTTCGGCTTACAATTGTATTCCTTCCGCTTAGATTTCCATTCCATTGCATTGCAGTTTAATTCCTTCGGCTATGTCATGCCTGAGTAAAAAAGGGTATCCATCTATGCTTTCTTTTTACCACAAAACGCAACCTATAATCCTGTAAACTGGGGCTGAACGTAAAAAATGATTTCTTAAGATCCTTTTAGTGAAGGGCAGGTACGAGGACTTTACAGCCTTCCCTGTTTTTCACAGGGTACGGTGGCTCGGATACTCGGGATAAATCGTGAGGGATGCTCCGCAGGCTTATGGTCTGTGGCCATTCACTCAATTACTTCTTGTATTTTTTAAAATTTTCTCTTACTCGGATTTTTCCTTGTGTCTCAAAATTTTAAAATTTCAATGTGTTCATCGCAAATTTTGTAAATTAGATAGTAATTATTTTCAACAAGTCTCATTTTTACATTTGCTGAATTTGAATTTACTCCTAATTTGGGGTGTTTCTCTATTATTTTTATAGCTACTCGAGTTAATTTGAACAATTTACGGCTATATAAATTTGATTTATTTCTTTTGTCTCAATATTCACAAATATCTTCAAGTTCGTAAATTGCGTCTAGCGACCAAATTGTTTTCAATTTCATTTGTTAAATCTTTTTATCATATCTTCGTTTGTAATGAAATTGCCTTTTTTAATTTCTGTGCTTCTATTTTCTAGCTCTTGCTGCATTTCTTCTGACAATTCGATCGTTCCATCTGCACTTAATTGACTCAACATACTTGATATTGATTCCAATAGATCCTCGTCGTTTAGAGATGTAATTTGATCTATAAGTTTGTCTTTTACTTTTGACATAAGATTATATTTTGTGTTTCCAAGTTAATCATAATAGCGTACTTTTTCATTTTTTAGCTTATGAGAAGTAACTCTAAGGTAGCTATTGTTTGAAAAAGACAATATAATGACTACTAAAGCTTGTTCAAATAACTAGATACCTAATGTGTGTGCCCAGCATGGGCATCTGGTATCGAAGATACCAAATTATTCCAGAGGGTGAAAAGCCTGTGCCGATTCCTTCGGTATCCCTTATGTGCGGGAGTTCCTGATAAAAATCAGGACAGGCTGTGTCCCGAAGCATTAGCAAGTCGCCCTGTTTTTCACAGGGGTGGTTTGTCGTGAGAGGACCGAGCGTTAAGAAAATATCTGGGGGATATTTTTAGTGAGGAGCCAGGACGCAGGGTGGGTGAAGTCCTGAAGTTTCAGGATATACTAAAAGCGAGACTGCAAACCCCGGTTCCAACGAACAGAGCCTGTCCCGCCCTAGCGGGAAACTGGATACTCAGACTGCCTATTAACAGGGACGCCCGAGCACGGGAGTGCGAAGGGGGCGCACGGAGTGCTGTGGCATCCGAAGACCTTCAAATTTTGAATCATTGGGACATGCATTTGCCCCGACATACAAGAAGGGAGACAAAGGAGGACGGAGCGTTAAAAAATCTTCCAGTGGAAGATTTTAGTGAAGGGCCAGCCTTTGGGGGGCATTTGTGGTGAAAAAGAACAGTTGGGAATCACTCAAACGTAAGCTCAAGAAGTTCACCAAGAAGACCAAACCATACAGCTTCGAGGAACGGTTGAAAAAGCTTGTCCCGATTCTCGGGAGCGGGGATGGGTAAATAATTACCGCCCCTGACTATTTCAGGACAGGCTTGCCAGTATCCATGCAAAGCTAAAATCACTCGATGAGTGGTTGAGAAACCGTCTTAGATACTGTGTCTGGTCCCGGTCGACCGGGAGAAGAAGCCTGAGCGGAAACGTAAGAACCTAATCAGATTGGGGGTAGACCAAGGCCATGCCTATGCATGGAAGGACTGAGCGTAAAGAAATGACCTCTTTAGGTCATTTTAGTGAGGGGCCAGGTTGTGGGTGGGTAGAAAAGGGGGCTGGGCAGTGGTCCAGAGTCCGATTTTGATTACTACTATCACTTTATCACGCCTGAGAAGAAAAGGGTATGAATCCATGCTTTCCTATTACCTAAAAACGCAACCTACAATCCAGTGAACCGCCGTATACGAGACTCCCGGTCGACCGGGATGGTACTTCGGCAAGCTCAGTAGAACTGTGTGAGGCGCTCCCCGCTAGAGGAATCTAGCGGGGCCGTCTACACGATTAGCGGGTCGTTGTTTTTTCATTCTATTATTAATTTTCCGTCTTCTGTTAAAAGCATTTTCCCTTTTTTTTCAACTTCTAAAGTAATGTCTGGCGAGTCGTCCTCTCCAATTATATTTCTGTAAATTTTGTAGGTGTAGTCTCCGATTGAAAAAGTAATAACGGAGTTTCCTCCGCTACCTAGATATTCTATTTCACCTTCGTTAACAATTATGTCAGGTTTTGATGATTCGACTTCGTCAATCTTCCAAGAGGAGTATCTGTATTTGTAATTAGTTAGCTCATCAATTCTAATCAGATAATTTTTTGTCTTTATTTTGTAAGTCGGGCTTTCAAACGTTTTTAGTGAATTGTGTATGTTTTCTTTTTGCTTAGCTATCAAATCTTTCCTTAGTGTTTTTTCAAAGTCGCTTTGATAGTTTACCGTTGTTATTATTCCATCAGAATTTGCCATCCATAAAACACCGTTATCCAACATTATTCCTCTCCAACCCACTTCTGACCATTGTTCTATTTTGGAATTAGTAATTTTCTCAATTAGAACTTGGTCAAAAACTTCACTAAACCTCTGTTTAAATTCTTTTTTTGTCTTTATTGGTGGTATTGGGTATTGTCTGTAAAGCGGAAAACTAATTATGCTTGAAATTTTGTCAATGTTTTTCTCCTTAAAAAAAGCAATAACATTATTGATACCGTCTATTTCGTTGTCTTCAAGTTTTTCATTATTAACTATCTTCTCTTGTCCCTCTGTTTGGTCGTCTACTGTGTTTGTTGAAATTTCTTCTGTAACAATTGTATTTTTACTGTCCGTTTGGTTGCACCCAAAAAGCAAAAGCCCAAATGCTATAAATGTCAATTTTAAATGTCTCATTTCTATTTCTGTTAATTGTCAGCTGTGTCGTCCTACAATGCCCGCTAACGCCTGGCTAAGAAACGTAGGGAAGTTTGAAACAATGCCCTTTCGATTTACCACTTAGCCAAGCCAAATATTTTTATAATTTACATTACTTTTTTCATTATCAAAATTTTGGATTGGCGGACTTGATTGAAGCGCTGAACTTCCGAGTCACTACCAAACCCTATGTTTTTTTAGCTATTGTTGTATGCCCGTGTTTCTTTTTCATTAGCGTTGGCAAAGACATACTCATTGACAAGTTTTGGCTTGTGCTGTTGGATTCTGAGCGACTTGGCAATGTGTATGGCTTTATGCGCTGTGGCGTAATTTTTATAGAACAGATTCATTATTTATCCTTTTTATTACATTTTTGACATCATAATCTGGAGGTAATGGCTTAAACTCTTTTTTATTATGAGTGATATCAAAAGTTGTTCTTTGAAATTCTCTGATTCGTTCTAAGTCAATTTCGGCTGTTAATATTGCATCATTCGTACCTCCTTTTAATCTCAAAATGTCTAGTCGAGCTGATTCTACAGGTTGTGTTAATCGTGAGTCTCCAAATTGGCTAGTGTTCACCTGTGCTATATAGCAATGTAGATCACGAGAACATGATTCAACTATATTTGAGAAATAATTTGTGTCCTTATTCCATTCTACGCCAACCAATAAATCCAATTTGCTTTTAAACAAACTTCTATGCCAAACATTAGCTAATTCAAAGCAATAGTACGGGCTTAAATACAAGTTTTGCCAGTTGAAAATATCATATCTATATTCTTTCGGTTTAGCTATTTTAAAATGATTGCCTTTGATTAATGACTCTTCAATATGAGCATAATGATTTTTCAGTCTAAATACTACTACAGCATCACTTACTCCATCTACTTCAACAGGTAGAATTGTGACAATAAAATTGAATACGGTATTTTTTATTTTGACATGTTCCAGTCCTGTAATTGTCAAGACTTGATTTCGTTCAGCATATTTTACAACGCTAGAAAGAAGATTAATTGGAATAAAAAACTCTGGGAATAGTAAAACATCACTTTTATCTAAACGTACTTTTTTTACAATTTTAGCAAGTTTATCATACCGCTCCGAGCCAAGGTTTGGAGTTCCTCTCATGCTATCCAAAATATTATTTTCTTCAACTTTTGTGTTTGCGAATGCTATTTTGAATTTTTTAGAAGAGCGTTTCTTGTAATTAACAGTAATCTCCTGAATGTTGACAATAGGGCTGTTCTTTTTTACTTCACTGTTACGCACGTAGAATTTATTTCGGAATCCATCATCATCTAATTCATATTTAGCTATGTGATTACCGTTAATAAGCTTGAAGCGTTCGAAAGCTTCATCTAAATAAAATGGTTCCTTCTTTTTATTATTAACACCGAATATTTCAGATTCAATTTTGTTATTGGTTTCAGATTCTTTTTTTCTGTGATAGGAACTGATAGTTTCATTAGCAACGGACATACAACATTCCCAAAACTTAACCCTACGTGGTGAATTCTCAATGAGGCTTTGATCTAATTTGTAGTTTTTAAAATCTAAGTTTATAGAAGTAAGATCTTTTAAAGTTCCTTTTTTGGAGGCCTCAGTGTAAGTTAAAAGAGGGTGAATTACATAATGATGTCGCATCATATTCGACTGACGAAATCTACGAACCCAATAAGAATCAGGTTTTGTTGGTTCAAACCTTCCAAATAAAAATGACCAATTACTATTTTTTAATTCATTTAGTTTGAATTCGAGATTTCTAGCTACTTTCTTCGTTTTAGTTAGAAAATCTAAGTCTAATGAAAGAGACACCTCATGAGAGACATCTAAATAATTGATTAGCGTGTCTTTAAGTTGCGCTTTTGAAACTGAGGTATTTTCAATACTATGTTCAATTTTATCTATTTGATCGAAACAATGAAGGAAAAAATCAACATAATGTTTAGCTTTTTTATTGACTAGTAATAAAGTAAAAATTCGCTCCCAGAGCCTATAAAAGCTTAGACATGTTTCACCTTTAAAAAAATTGATAATTTGTTCACTTTCTTCATCAGAAAGATGATTTTCATGTCTTAAAGCACTGAATATTTTATTGGAAAGAAAAACAGTAAGTCCGTATCTGTTTTCTTTATAATCTTTTAAGGTTCTTATCTTTCCTTCTGACCCATCGTAATGAAGATGGTATGCACTAGAGGTAAAAGATAAGTTACTTTCAGACTCTTCAGGAAAATCTCTAAACTCGCTAGTTCTTTCATCCAATTCCTGTTTCAATTTATCAATTACTAGATGTGATTCATTATGGTTGAAAAAATGCATCAGTGATTTTTCACTTTGACAGAAAAGCGAGTCATATCCTTCTAGGAAAAATGCTTTTTGTTGAGAATCAGTGCTTGATGGAGGGAAAAAAGAGGGAGCTGAAACTAAATCGATTATCGGATGGAAAGTTTCTAAAACGAATTTTTCAAGCGAGGAAGGAGATATATTAGCATAAGGTGTTAGATCAAATTTTATTTTTCTATTGATTTCTTTCTCTTTGAAACCAGGTTTTGGGTCTGCAATAACAAATATTAGGTCATCTACATAGCGTCCGTAGTAAGCTGGTTTTATATTATTTAAAACTCTTTCATCAAATTCTTGTAAATAATGATTGGCAAGCACATAAGAAGAAACTAAACCAATTGGAAGCGCTACTTTTTCAAGATTGCCCTCTTCATCTATTAGTTCATTGTAAAAAGGATAAGGGCTTTCATATTTTTTTGATAGTAATTTGGAATATTTATCATGAATATATAAAAAGATCTCTTTGAGATTATAGTATTCATGCAATACTTTGTGCTTTCTACCTTCAAATAGATCTGTACGTTTAATTCGAACTGAACTGAAATAATCCTTTATATCTAGATTTAGAAAAGCAACGTTTTTACCTTTCTTCAAAACACTTTCCGCAACTTCTACTGCTTCATCTCGCCATTTTCGATACTGATTGAAATACGGTTTAAAAAGTCCAGAACCTTGAATAATAGCAGATTTATCTTTATTGAGTAATAGTCTATTACCCAGACATTCATTCTTTAGTTCCTTATCTTTTGATACACCGTGTCGGATTATCCATAACACTGAAATAATGTGAAGTTCAATAGGGGCATTAATAAAGGGAGTAACTCTTTCTACCTCATATGTATCTTTAATTCTTTCGTTGCTTACAAAATTACTTTCTCCTATTAAGTTCTTTATCTTTTTTGGGTAGAAGTCAATATCTATACTTTTTAGAACCGAATTGAAGAATTCAGGATTGTCATGATAAGTATTGAGCTCATGTGCTATTCTATCAAATTTTTCTTCTAGTGAAAAACGTATTTTGTAGGAAAATATGTCACCACCAATGTTGTAGTGTGAGCTAGGGTTTTTAAATAGGAAATCTTTGCCAATACTCGTTTCAAATTCGACTAATTGGCTTCTAAGTAATAGGTCTGTGTTATCATAGTATATGTATGATTTCAGTTTTATATAAGCCGCTTCAATGTCTTCTTTGGTAAATTTCATATTATTTTATAATAAACTTTTCATAACCAATACATCCTATCATTAGAACGTTGGCAAAAAATAGCTCTTTTGGTTTTTTAGGGTTTGCTTGTGTGTCGGCAAAAACCAAATGTGCTATTTGTGTGGTGGCATTCTTTTCGCATGGCATACAACGTTTTGCAGCTACAAGAAGTTGGCGATTTCGAAGCACTAAACTGTCTGCCACCACAAAACTTGATACGAAGCACGACCTGTCCCGCCTTTGCGGGAAAGCTTCATTTAACCACTGAACCGCCAATTTTTTGTAGGTGCTGTTATGCCTTCGTGCTTTTTTAAACGCTAATTGCATCCTTCAATTTCTTTATTGATTCGTCAAAAGTTAACTTGTCTGAGAATATTAATATTTCGTCTCCAATTCTATTTGACGCTGATTGTGATAGTCGATATAATACCTTTCTGTGTTTTTTGTATAGACTTAGAATGAATTCATGATTGTCGTAAGATACAAGCCACTTCTTAGCGATTAAGTCAACGTTGTTAGCCAATTTCTTGTGGTCTTTTTGAGAATAGTAGTTCATATATAAATCAGCACCTTTTTGCACATATGGAGGGTCGATATAAATAAAAACATTATTTTCAAGACGATTTATTTTCTTGATAAAGTTTATTCCATCAAGGTTTGACACATTAATGCGTTTTTTAAATGACTCAATTCTATTAATTCTTTTAATCAAGTCTGTCTTGTTAAATCTTGCGTCAATTTTGTATTTTCCTTTTTGTTCTTGTCCGCCTATTATACCCCCTTTTAAGACTCCTGAAATATTAGTCCTGTTTAGAAAGAATGTGGATTTAGCAATTTCAAATTCTGTGTGTGATTCAGGAGATTGCAAAATTGATTTATAAAAAAACCAATTGTCTACAGAAATTTCAACATCTTCTAGCCAATCGCAGAAAATCAGGTTGTCTTTTGTGAAAGTCTTCCACAAACTATAAATTGACTTATCAAGGTCATTAATGAAAATTTCACTTACGTATTCGTTGTATAAAAGCTTCAAAGCTAAACCTGCCCCACCTGCATAAGGCTCTGCATATGAAGAACCTACAAGATTATTTTCATAGAATAGTTTTGACATGAATGGAAAGATACAGGCTTTACCGCCCGGATATCTCAAAGGAGATTCAAATTGGCTATGTCGGAAACTATCTTCCATGTGATATCTCTAAAATTTTCCCTAGAATAATTGAAACGGCAATAGTTTGCTCTAAATTATTAGCAGCAGAATAATTATGTGCCCCTATATGTAACAATTGCTCGATGCTAGCTTCTGATACATTTTGAGTTGAAAGAGTTGTTTTCGTGTCTGTATCTAACTTTGCTTTCGCATTTTTAAAGTGTGTCTTTAGATACGAACCTAAAGCAGTCTTTTGGTCACTTGCTGCTGCTTCGGCTAAAAGTCTCATTGACATTCTTATTAAACTAGGAAAGTATTGACTGAAATCATCCTTATATTTTACATAATGCAGATACAAATCTGATATATCCCTATACAAATCACTTACTTGTCCTGCCTTTAAATATAAAACGCCATCAAATAATTCTTGTGATTTTTTCCTGGTTCTTGGAGCTTGTCTCTTGTTTTGTTGACTCGTTTCTGGAGCTGGGTTGGGACTGATTGATAACTTGGTAAACGGATTTTTAGAATTTTTACTTATTAATTGCCGATTTTCCTTGTCAAGGATTTCTAATACTTTGCCACGATTCTTTCTCGTATCAATAGTCTTGGCAGCAACTTTTCTTGAAATATCGTTAAAAATTGAGATTGAATCCTTTTCGTTGAATTTACTCTTAAAATCATTTTCATCAAATTCAAACCCTATCTCCTTTAATTTTTCGTTTGTGAATATTTCGTTTTTTACAAAAACTTTATTTAAATGAGGGTTAGAAGATATTAAACCAGTTGCTTCGTCAAGTTTTAAGAATATACTTTTTGCTTCGCCCATAAATTTATGAATAAACAAATCTCTGTCAAGAGGAGACCATGAACCAGAATCACCGTGCTTTCTGAATACATTTTGAACAGCAATATCTTTTGAACAAACATTGCATGGAATTTTTCTCGGTATTGTAGGTAATTTTGATTTGTCAAACCCATCTAGTTTGATGCAGTCATGTTTTAATTTGGCCAAAATCATTCTTCTATTACCGTCATAAATTACTGGCTTGTCACCATGGTAAACTACAGTTGGCAATTCGCTCAAATCATAATGTGTCAGCATTTCTTTTGTTAACTTTAAAAGATTCCATTTCTCTTGCTCATCTTTCCAAGCTTTATCAGCAACGTCTTGGTCAGTGGCATTAACATCAATTGGGTCTCTTGGATTCTCTGTCCAAAGGACTAAGTTGTTTATGTCTATTTCTTGAATTTGTTGACTCATATTTGTCTTGATTATTTTGTTCTACTGTTGTCTTTTAGCATGAGGCATAACGGTTTGCGGCTACCCGAAGGGCGGGACTTTTACCACAAAACTTGATTTGAAAAACTAAACTTCCATTAACCACAAAGCTGTCTTTGGAACACGAAACCCCGCCTTTTGGGTAGGTGCTGTTATGCACAGCTTTATTCTTTAATCCCATTTTCAACGTATTGTCTAGCTCTAAAAGGTTTCATAGGAACTTCTTCAACTTCCATTGCCTTAATGTTAGAAAGAGGAATTCCAGCAATTTGTTTTTGTGGAACGAATTCATTTTCTATAATACCATAATACATTTCTTCATTGGGGTCTTTCGCAATCAAATAGATATTTACCTCGTTATCTTTGTCTTTAAGATGCGCAATTACAAGGGGGTTTTTAGTGTCCTTTTTTAAATCATCAAATGCTGCTTCTAATTTAGTTCTAAGAACTGCTGAAATCCCTTTCGGTGCTTTTTTGCCTGTTATTGCGTCAATAAATTTGCTGACTTCTTCAACTGTAAAACCGTCTAAGTCAAAAGCTGATATTCTACTATAAGGTTCATCATTAATAAAGTCCACCATAATGAAAGCACTTCCTTTGGGTTTTGATGGATGATAATTGGATAATTCCATTTCAATTTTGTCACGGATTAACATAATTGAAATTTCTACTTGAGCAGGTGAATATTCCCCATCATCAGGCTTTCCCCAAATTTTTCCATTTTCCTTAAATATGTTTATTTTGAATTGGTCACGAACATCATCTTTGTCGTTGATGTATATTTTAAAACAAGTCCAATTTCCACTAGTTCCGCAATTTTCACAAGATATTTCAGAGAAGTTGTCCATAATTTCAAGGAGTTCCTCTCTCGTAAATTCGTTATCCTCTTTTTCAGATTTTAACATTGTAATGCCTGGTAGTCTCAGCGATTTACATTGTCTGCAACCTAATTCGTAATGGATTTGATGAAAGTTCATTTGTGTCTGTTTTTAAAGTTGTGCATAACGTAAAGAGTTTTAAACGCAATCTAGCCAAAAAAAACAACTATTTGAGGTGGAGTTCCCTAGATTGCGGTTAAAACTTAGTTGGATAGCCTGTCCCGATTTTTT
>Ga0209390_10010750_pt1 | contig 10649 bp, 4 predicted proteins | sample BON01_FD_187212 | JGI IMG/M metagenome (GOLD analysis project Ga0209390, IMG submission 187212) | Freshwater microbial communities from Lake Bonney liftoff mats and glacier meltwater in Antarctica - BON-01 (SPAdes) (version 2) | ecosystem: Environmental > Aquatic > Freshwater > Ice > Glacier... | reverse complement strand
CAGTGTGTGTTGTAGTGTGTGTTGCAGTGTGTGTTGCAGTATGTGTTGCAGTATGTGTTGCAGTGTGTGTTGCAGTGTGTGTTGCAGTGCGTGTGCGTGTGTGTTTGCGTGTGCATATGCGTGTGCTATGTGCGTGTCTGTGTGCACGTGCGTTTGCACTTGCGTGTGCGTGTGCGTGTGTGTGTGCGTGTGTGCATGAGAATGTGCGCGTGCACACATGTGTATACACGTGTAACAGTGTTGCAAGTAATCTCACGCCAAATACACGCGCTTTCTCGCGCTCTAGGTGAATGGCGCATGTCATCGTCATGGGCTGGCATATGCGCACCACAGGACCGTGACTCCATCGCTTCCCAGCCTACCTTGAGTAACAAACAAGAGGAAGAAGCAGAGCAAGACGCGCAACACCAGACCCAGACTGGCAGTCACGCGTCTCTCGACGACCTGCTTCATACAGTGCTCATACGCCATGGTTTCCGCGGGCTGACTCTGCAGGCGCAAGAGTCGAGTCCTGTGGCCACTGCCCAGTAGCGCCTTCCTTCATGATGTGTCAGTGCAGTAGTGCGCCTTTCTTCTTGGTGTATCGGCGTTTCCTTTTTTCTTCGTGTGCCAGTGCATTTGTGTGTGTCACTTAGAGACAGGAAAGTCACAGTATCAGACTATTATGTCACACCACACCTGGTTGCGTCAAGCCAATGATTGAAAGAAATTGTGCTTGCAAATTGCACTGTTTCTTGACAGACGACCTGATGTGAAATCTGCGTGATTGAACGTTTAGAGCCTGCAATAGCGGGAATTTGCGATGTTATAAACTGGTTGCAAATGCTTGCTGTGGATTGAAGATTTTTTCTATTGACACAACCAGCAATTGCAAGTTGTGAACATTCAATCACTCCTGAAATTCATGTAAATACGGATAATCGAAAATCAATTAACAAATTTTCTGACAAGATATTCAATAATTCTGTCAGATTTAGAAGATACGCAAATGCACAAGAGGCAACCAAACAAGCCCACAGTGAAAATCAGAAACTAAATTTGTTCCTGTATCATTATTTATTGACAAAAATGTATTTATTGGCTGACGACAAATTGTGCCGTAGCCACCCCTGCAACGTTGAGACAAACGATGCTTTGTGGAGGAGCAATACGCACGGGAGCACATTCTGTGCTGCAACGATGCACATTGTGTAATTATTAGTACTGCATCAGCGCTCAGATCCACTCTCCGCAACCCCCCCTAACCCCGCGCAGTCGAGAGACAGCAAGACCGATCTTTAGACGTCAGTCGTGGCGCTCGCGAAAGCGATTCAAAGAAGAATTTTGAAATTTACAACTCGTCGTGGTCGGGCATCTCCTCATCGTCGGCGCCACCACCGCCACCGCCCTCACCGCCCGCAGCGTAAAGCTTGGACATGATGGGGTTGACTGTTTTCTCGACCTCCTTTTGCTTCTCATCGAACTCATCCTTGTCAGCCTGCGAGTTCTCATCAATCCATTCAGTGGTGGTCTTGACAACCTCCTCGAGAGTCTCCTTGTCTTCATCAGAGAGCTTGTCCTTGATCTTGTCCTCATCGTTGATGGTGTTCTTGATGTTATAAATGTAGGACTCGAGCGAGTTCTTGGCGTCGATCTTTTCTTTGACCTTTTTGTCTTCCTCCTCGTACTCCTTGGCCTCCTGCACCATGCGATCGATCTCCTCTTGTGAAAGACGACCCTTGTCATTGGTGATGGTGATCTTCTCGGCCTTGCCAGTGCCCTTGTCCTCGGCTGACACCTGAAGGATACCGTTGGCATCAATCTCGAATGTTACTTCGATCTGGGGAACGCCACGAGGGGCGGGGGGAAGGTTGGAAAGCTCGAACTTGCCCAACGTGTGGCAATCCTTGGTCATGGAACGCTCACCCTCGAAAACCTGGATCAGCACAGTGGGCTGGTTGTCCTGGGCGGTAGAGAAAGTTTGCGACTTCTTCGTGGGGATCACAGTGTTGCGACCAATCAGCTTGGTGAGAACGCCACCAACAGTCTCGATACCGAGAGTCAAAGGAGTCACATCAAGAAGGAGAAGGTCAGCAGTCTCCTTGCCACCCTCACCGGAGAGGATACCACCCTGCACAGCCGCACCATAAGCCACAGCCTCATCAGGGTTGATGCCCTTGCTGGGCTCCTTGCCGTTGAAGTAGTCCTGGAGGAGCTGCTGAACCTTGGGGATACGGGTGGAGCCACCGACAAGCACAAGCTCGTCAACCTGGTTCTTCTTGAGCGACGCGTCGTCAAGCACCTTCTCCACGGGACCAAGAGTCTTCTTGAAAAGGTCCATGCAGAGCTCCTCGAACTTGGCACGGGTGATGGTCTCAGAGAGGTCTGCACCGTCGAAGAATCCCTCGATCTCAAGGCGCTGCTGATGAGTGTTTGAAAGAGCACGCTTGGCACGCTCAACCTCACGGCGGAGCTTCTGGATGGACTTCTTGTCCTTTGAGGCATCCTTGCCAGCCTTCTTCTTGAAGAGCTTGAGCATGTAGTCCATGATGCGACGATCGAAATCCTCACCACCCAAATGGGTATCACCGTTGGTTGCGATAACCTCAAAAACACCGTTGTCAATGGTCAGGAGTGACACATCGAAAGTGCCACCACCGAGATCGAAAACAAGGATGTTCTTTTCTCCGCCCTTGTTGTCAAGACCGTAGGCGATGGCGGCAGCAGTGGGCTCGTTGATGATACGTAGCACGTTCAGACCAGAAATAGTTCCTGCATCCTTGGTAGCCTGACGCTGGGCGTCGTTGAAATAGGCGGGCACTGTCACCACGGCGTTCTTGATCTCCTTGCCGAGGAAGGCCTCAGCGACCTCCTTCATCTTGGTGAGCACCATGGCAGAGACCTCCTCGGGTGAATAGGTCTTCTTCTCCTTCTTGAACTGCACCTGCACATAGGGCTTGCCGCCCTTGTCCACGATGTCGTACGGCAGAAGCTTCTTGTCGTGCTGCACAGTGGTATCCGTGTACTTGCGGCCAATCAGACGCTTTACATCGAACACAGTGTTCTCGGGGTTCATGGCAGCCTGGTTCTTGGCAGAGTCGCCAACAAGGCGCTCCTCGTCAGTGAAGGCAACCCATGAGGGGGTGATACGGTTACCCTGGTCGTTGGCAATGATCTCAACCTTGCCGTTCTTGTACACTCCAACGCACGAGTACGTGGTGCCAAGATCGATACCAACAGTGGTGTCGATGGTCTGCTCATCACCCATGACGGCAACCACGCCCAGAAGGACGAGGCTCACTGCCACAAGCAGCAGCGAATTGGAACGCATCATTGCTCCAATGATCTGTGAAAAGAGCATCCACACACACGAGAGCACGTCAGGTCATTGGCGTACTGCGCAAACAGATCAAGCCGTCCATCAACCCACACCACCAACGCGTGCAGGGCACCAGGCAGTCTTCAGAGCCACGATGCATGCCGTCCTCGCACGTCGCCCAAGACACCCTTCTCCTGCATTGTGTCATCCTCTGCAAAGCCAAAAGACGCAACGTGCAAAGTAGAGCGCGCTGCAAGGCCCCGCTGCAAGGCCCCTCTACAGTACACTTATGTCCACAATGTGTGTGCAGGCACAGACAGGCGATTTTGCGTCACCAGGCGTCTCATCTCGCTCACCTGGTTGGGCCAGCGTTGGGATGCGATGGAAACGAGTGCGTGGATGTTTTGCTTTATTTCGTGCTTGGCGCCACGTCAGACTCACTAAACCCGCGGTTTAGGTTGCCACGAAGCAACCAAGAAGGATGTGACCTTCAATAAGGGCCCATCTATGACACGAACCGTATGGCGTTTCACCCGTGGTCTTTAAAAAACAAGGGCCATCATTTTTATGTTGACCAAATGGCTAAAGATTAGTACGAAGAATGATGCAAGTTTTTTTTAACTCAGTACGGAAAAGAACGGCGACTCTTCCTTCGCCGAACAGGTTCCTGTCGGCTAATTGCGCATCGTCAGGGAGAAGTCGGCAGTGACAAGCAAGCTCGTCCGCTCTCTTGCATACTTCCTGTGGTATCAGCACCGACAGCGCGATGGCTGCTGAGGGTGATGGAGGTGCCCGTGCACGCCCCAACCAGGGTGGCTCACCAGCCAAGAAGAAGCGTGTTGGTGGAAAGCACAACGGACATCAGACGCCAAGGGCCAAGGCACCTGTGTTGAAGGAGCCCTGGCGCAAGGCGGCGAAAGCGCGCCAGCTGCTGGCAGAGCCTGCCATGGTTGCGCTCAACGCCTTTCTTGACGAGGCGATCAGCATTGTGCCGCAGGCCGGCTTGCCAGGCTCGCCGTGCCTTCCCACGCTCATTGTGACGCCGTCGGAGCTCATCCGCCACATCCTGGCGCGTATGACGTTCTTTGTCACAGAGTCGAAGCCAGGAGCATGTGTGTTTGCAGAGATCTATGGAGGTGTGGCGCAGTCTGTCGTGTCCGTCAACAACGGTCTGATTGGGGTGACGCCGACAGACTTCGATGCGCGCTTCTACATTCCTCGCACCTTCAACGATGCGCGCGACTTTGACCGCTGCCGGTGCATAGTCGAGGAATTTCTCGTGATGAAGCTGCGGCGTGCGCTCGACAGTTCCGACAGTGAACTGCAGCAGAAGGCGCCGAACCTCGTCCGTGCGCGCTATTACCAGAAACAGGTGGTCATCGGCGGCGCTCTCAGCTTGCTATCCGTTGGCGATCCAGCCACGGGCAAGGGCGTCGACCTCGAGTTTAGTTTGAATGTCGAGGGGGACCGCAAGTACTTCGATGATGCCAACTCGTTTGTCATCCCAATCTCGCTGCAGCATCTGGCAGGCCTCGAGCCTGTGCATGCGTTGTGCATGGCACCCACCAACTTCGAGACTGCGCTGTGCTTGGCAAGCAACAGAGAGCTACTGGTGGCGCAGCCCGCCCAAGTGGTCAACGGCCTGGCACTCTACGCACATGCACTGAGTGACAAAGGCCTCACGCCTGCCGACTCCACAAACGAACAGCAGTACGGATCTGAAATGGTGGGCTCGTTTTTGATGACGTGTCAGGGCCTGCGCCAACGCGCCAGCGACCCGCTGCGCTTCTTCAAGAGCTTTATTCGCAGCCACTATCCCAGCCGCCCGCTCGCGTGTCTGGCCATGGTGGCGCAGCTGATGTCGGAGCTCTCGGCTCACGGGGGTTTCGAGGCTGACGAGTCAGAAGTGGGAAGCACATTTGTTGGCGAGTGCGCAGAGCTCCTATCTACACACCTGCTTGCTGCTGTCGAAAGCGTGCAACCTGAGCCCGAGGGTATCGAGGCTATTATTTCTATTGTTTGCTTTTTGCGCAGCCCAGGCAACGTTCCCGCAGCGCCTGCTGCAGAAAGGAGTATGCGCGTGCGCTGTGAGGGGGGGAGACAGACGAGACTGTTGCGCAAGTCTGAAAATTGTACGGCCAAGGCTGCAATGCTCTGCCGACGAGCAGCTGTGTTTCTTCGCGAACACGCGGCTGACATGGACTTGTCGTGGAAGAGGGGTCTCGTCGAGTGTGTGTGCGACACATTCGCGAGCAAGGGGATGGATTGTGAAAGGACTCTTTTATCTGGCGCCACTTGCATGTTGTCTACGGAGCCTGCAACAAAGTCTACAACAACACCTGCGTCAAAGTCTGCAGCAAAGCCTGCTGCACGTGCTGCACCTGTCGCCGCATTAATATCGAAGCCAAAGTCGTACGCAGCGGCTGCACTTTCTGTACATGATTCAAGAGCCAAAGACGACGAAACGATCACAGCCCAAGTTGTGCCAGCGCGATCTCGGTCGTCAAAGTTCGCAGCGCGTCCAATGTCGCTCCACGACAGCGTGCGTCTCGTCGTTGTTGCCACGGCCAGCTGTGTTGCGGATACCGTGGCCTCACTGGCACTGCCGGAGGAGCTCATGGATTTGACTGTCAAGCCGCTACCAAGGGTGAGTACGACGTGCGAAGCTGTGTGCACTGTGTTGCGCAAGGCCAAGCTGTATCACCTGGCTGCTTCAATTGCAGCAGACAAATCTGCTTTGCCGGGCACTGCGCATTCGAAGAAGAAGCCAGAGTCAGAGGCTGTGCATGTCACAGAAAGCAAGCGCTTAAACGAGGCTCAGGATGTTTCCACGGTGGAGGTATTTGAGGCAGCGAATGCAGACGTCATGTCACATCCATGCGGCTGGACTAGCCCGACAACAAGCACAGAACATCCATGGAGTGCGCCTCACTCGTCCGAGTTGGCTGTATTGAAGTTTGCACCGCCACCACCGCTGCCTGCGCACGGGGTGCTAGCAGGCAGCTCCACGGCTGCTGCAACACGCAGACGCATGTCGGTGACAGTCGAGGTACCATTGACGCCACCTGAGAGTTTTTGGAGCCAAGAGCACAGCCAAGACGACAGCTCTTCGCTCTCGTCGCCTATATCTGTTGTAAGCGCCTGCAAGCCGGCGCTGCGACAGTCGTTCCAGGCAGACGGGTCGGTGCCGTCAGCAACGTCATTCAAATGGTCGAAACCTCTCTTCAAATTCCGTGGTCTTTTCAACGCGCCGGAAGCTGAGCAGCCCTTTGTGCAGTTGGACCAGCCTCTCTTTCGACCGGTGTCCACGGAACGTGACGAGCGGTACGATTCGGACCTTGACAGCAACGTGGACTCGCCAGGCACTCAGACTCCCACGTCCTCGGTGTCCTCATCCACCTCGGCTGCCCAATCAGCAGTCTCAGACCTGGACCTCGAGACGCTCGTTCGCTCCATGCTCGGTGGCAAGGGCTCAGGCCTCCACGACTTGCCGCTAGCATCCAAGAGTGATAAGGCCGCTAAGGGCAAGGATTACTCCATGACCAAAGACTACCGCTGGGACTTGGCCGACCGCTGGGCCACATCGGGCCTCCAATCCTTTCCAGCTCCGTGGAGTATCTATTAGACTCGGACGTACCGCGACAGCGTTGCTGCATTGGCAGCATTCATCACAACAGAATGCAGGCCGAGTGCATTGGCAATGGGCTGTGCGGAAGCATTTTGCTGAGTTGTGTTGGGGCTGGCAGCCTTTATCTTGGATATTTTGGACACTCATTCTTTACACATCAACCATCACTCTGCATGCTTCACACATCAGCGCTCATTCTTTCTATTCAGGCACTCATCTTAACCTTTTATATTTAGACACTCATTCCTTACATATCAACACTCGTCCATACATATTTTGGCATTCATGCCCACACATAGCCACTCGTTATTTCTGTTTTGGCACTCACAACTCTTTATCGACACCCATTCTTCATACGTTTCACTCATTCTGTATACCTCGACACTCATTTTTTACAGCATTACTGGTATTTTTTCAAAAAATTCATTGATAGAATTCGCAAAAAAGGGAGGGGCGGATTTTTGTTTGCATCAACAAAATAAATTGGTTTCAAATTCTCAGATGTCACGGTACGACTTGAGTGATATTAAATGATGGTTGGTATTCACTGGTGTCAGTACTGTGGCAGTAGCGCTAGATTGTCAGCAGGTGTAGTAGCGCTAGTTAAGCAGTATTGAGTATCCTTGGTATTAGTGTTAGTATGATACACCAGCATGTTTACAGCAGCCCCTCGCATTATGGAAACCAGCTGACAAAAACAAGAGCACAAGGATTTGGATGTCGTCTATATGAGTGAAAGAATCTCTCCGCACCTGGGCGTGCGGCAAGTGCAGGGGCTTTAGCCCTAGCAAGAACGTTAACCTAGGATGAGGTCAACGCAGAAGTACGAGCCGTATATGACGCATGTTAATTCATAGCGTTCGAAACTCGTAAACGATTCTGCGCCCCCGCTTGCCAGCGTGTTTCCACGCGAGAGGGTACTAAAAAGAACCGTTTAAACCTAAAAACAAGGAGCCCAAACTATCATGTTTAGGCCAAGTTATCTCGCTCGTGATCCGATCTCGTTCGTGGGCTTCCCGTGGCGTACGACCACAAACCTTGTTCGTGGTCTTCTTCACCATACTTCATCACTCTCCCCCATGCACAATGTGGAGGTATCGACATTAAGCAACCCCAAAACATCACCCCCAGTTTTTTTCATGTGCTACATTATTATGTAGACATGTAAGTGAGACAGTCCCCTAAAAATTCCAAAGAAAAGGCCCCCGGGGACTTGTGAGTAGAGTTTTGATTGAAAACTGATAGTGGGTATCCCAAGGACACGGGGGTTACTTTATTCACCCTGTCCTTGCATGACTTTGCGATGTGCAATAAAAGCTGGCGAGGGCAGACTTTTTGTCAAGGCATCATCGACCATTTTGTGCGTGCGAAGCGAGTCAAGTTTAACAATACCGGCTTTGAATAACTCACAAACAAAATATCGACGGATATCAATGTGTCAACAGAAATTTCGGCGTACAATTTTTTTGCTCATAGCGATGCAGGCCAAGTTGTCTTTAAAGATGTTAGTGGCGGTAGATTGCGGGTATCCAAAATCGCGGCGTATTTCGCGCAGATACACTACTTCCTGGGCTGCCTGGCTGGCTGCGACAAATTCAGCCTCTGAAGTCGAGAGAGAAACATTATGTTGTTGGCGACTTTCCCAAGAAATGGGGAGCCGCTGCGCGCCACTCGAAGTCCAAGTCCGCCAGAGTTCATACGGACCAAAAATAAACAACCCGTCGCAAAATAAATAACCCGTACACTGTGTAGCATCAAAAAAATAAGTTATTTTTTTGACGCTACGGGTTATTTATTTTGCGACGGGTTGTTTATTTTTGGTCCGTATGAACTCTGGCGGAACTTGAAGAGGTCCCAGTCACCCGTTGACATGCTCGAACATAGAGACACATATGGACAGGCCCAAGTTTAAAGTAAGGGTCATCAGGGGAGTAGCGTAGACCGTCCATGTTAGCCGTCTTTATGTATGATAAGGTCTGGCATATACGGAATCCGCTACCTCAGAGTATTCGAATAAGTCTCAGTGTCTTAGTGCGCTACTGGGCTGGCGAGAGCGAGTGAAGTCTGTCCTAGACAGCCTCAAATGAAGAAAAAAAAACCAGCGCACCTATCATTCCCATACGACCACTGCCCTCACTCGGCACCCTCAGATGAAATTAAAAATAAAAATAGAGGCGGAGACAAAATGGACTCTAGGTTGTCCCTGGACCGGTACAGCGAAACCAGTTTCTTAAAAAAAAATGATCAAAAACCCGAGGGAGAGAGACCCGTGCCGGAGAGGTCAAGGGCCTAAGTCTCTCTATGGCGAACCACGTACTAGACTTGATGTTTAAGCCTCTTCACCGCTGATTCTGGCCGGGATATACACCTGACGAAGGGGGCGAGGGGCGTTGTTGTGGATACAGTTTTGTATTCAGGTGGAAGAGCGTGGTGCAAAAAAGGAAAAACCAGTCGAGAGAATCTTTCTTTTGTCTCACGTTCAACTGAGTTTTTCCTTATTTTTTTTCCGTTGAGAGAAAAGTTTTTGGTGGGAGCAAGGGCTCGGATACCGTTTCTTTCAAAAAAAAACAGATTATTTTGCAAGGTTCGCGGGCCTGGGCTGGGTGGCCCAAACGCCTCGCGCTGGTACAGGCGACTCCAGAAGTCAACATTATAGGTGCTCATTTGTGCTCACTTGCCAGGGCAATCTTTCTACGCGCGGCACTTTCTTGATCAGATTGCTCCCTCCCCCTAACAATCGTAGATGAGCGTGACATCCCCAATGGACTTGTCACAAAAGTTGCCTGCTTGTCTTTGCTCCTTTTTTCTAATCCCAACCGATGGGTTCGTTTGCTGACAAGAGTCACGGTACGATTCGGGTCCCTGAATTGTTGCGGAATGCAGAAGCGAAGAGATTAATTGAGACACCACAATTCTAGAAACCTTTATGTTTCCGAGCCCTCGTGGGAGCAGAGTTGTTATCGAAAAAGAAGAAGTAGTGCTCTTCTTTTTTGGTAACCCCAGTGTTCAATCAGAGTCAGGGTCAACGTGAAATGCAGTATCGATTCGTGACATAGATGGGCCCTCAGGCTTCTTGAAAGTTCCAGCCCTTTCCAGTTGCTTCGTGGCAACCTCAAACGCAGGTTTAGCGAGTCTAACGTGGCGCCAAGCACGAAACATCTTGAAGCGAACAGGCACGCACTATTTTTCATCCGGTGCGGCATTCAACGCTAGACGGGGTAACCAAAAAAAAACACATCCCATCCCACCTCACAGACAAAAGAAAATACATGAACTCTCACAGACAAAAGAAAGTATTCAACGCTAGACGACTGGTCAAGCGCACCACGGAGTGATGCAAACTTGAAAAAGAAAAAACAAGTCGAATGGATCTATTTTCTTTTGTCTGTGAGGGTTCATGTATTTCCTTATTTTTTTTCCGTTCAGGGTAGAGTTTTTGGTGGGAACAAAAATGTTATTGATAAAGAACAAGTATTGGATATTTTTTTTGGGGGTTTTTAGGGAGGTGTTCAATCAGAGTCAGGGTTAACACTGAATGGGGTAGGGTAGGCGGAGGTGTCGTAGGCCCGGGGCAGCGTGGGATGCCAAAACCCATCTGGGATGGTGGTGAGGGGTGGGAGGAGGCAGTCCATATGCCATCTAGCGTTACATATGTGACAGAGAAGCATTTTTTCTTCGTCAAAAAGGCTTTAGCATGCTTGGCACTGGGTATCCTGGGGGGGG
>Ga0209390_10010749_pt1 | contig 10651 bp, 18 predicted proteins | sample BON01_FD_187212 | JGI IMG/M metagenome (GOLD analysis project Ga0209390, IMG submission 187212) | Freshwater microbial communities from Lake Bonney liftoff mats and glacier meltwater in Antarctica - BON-01 (SPAdes) (version 2) | ecosystem: Environmental > Aquatic > Freshwater > Ice > Glacier... | reverse complement strand
ACACGAACTCTACAGGTATGTGCAGGAGAAATACACAAACACACACGATCACACACATACATTCATATATACGTATGCATATATATATATTCGTGTATATTACACAGCATCGCGTACAGGGTGGCGAAGACTCATAGGATCCCTTAGTTTTATAGGTCATTTTCCGCAAAAGTGACCTATATTTAGTGGCTCTTTTGCGGAAAATGATCTGCAACTTGGGGGATCCTATGAGTCTTCGTCACCCTGTATCAGTACATCGCAATGCACAATTCAATAATGATTCTCTGTGTGCATGTTGAATCATGATTTTCATATCCACACTTGCACATTCTACGTGTATCTTGTATCCGCATATATATTCACGTACATACATTTCTACGCGTGCATATATATATATATAGGTGGACGAAAAAATCTATTCTATCGCAGAGAGGAAAGGGCAACTTGCGAATGCTATGTTAGGGGAAGGTGGCGACGATGATACCTCGGATGCCGCTCAGGTAGTTACGTGTTGCAGGAATGTTGCAGTGTGTCTCAGTGTGTTGCAGTGTGTTGTACTGTGTTACACTGCGTTGCAGGGATACTTCGGATGCCACTCAGATCGTCGCGGGTTGCAGGGGCATTGCAATGTGTGGCAGTTCATTGCAGTGTGTTGCAGTGCGTTGCAGTGATAACTCGGAGGCTGCCCGGGTGGTGGCGTGTTGCAGGGGTGTTGCAGTGTGTCGCAGTGTGTTGCAGTGCGTGGCATTGTATTGGAGTGTGTTGGAGTGTGCTGTAGCGTGGTGCCGTGTGCTGTTTGCGTTGCATGCGTTGCAGTGCAGGTAGTGGCGTGTTGCAGGAGCGTCGCAGTGTATCGTAGTGTGTTGCAGCGTGTTGAATCGTGTTGCAAGGGCGTTGCAGGGCGTTGCAAAGTGTTGGGGTGTGTTGCATGCGTTGCATTGTGTCGTGGTGTGATGCAAGCTTTGCAGTGTGTTACAGTGTGTTGCAGTGTGTTGCATTGTGGTGCATGCGTTGCTGTGTGTTGCAGTGTGTTGCAACTTGCAAGCACCATATCAGCACAAGGTGGAGACAATGATAACTCTGACACTGTCAAAGGTGATGCTTCAAAATAGCAGAACATCAAGACAAAAGCATGTTTAACAATAAATAGAGTAGGGTGCACATGCGGCAGGAGAAGGTTACTTTATCAACTTTATAGAAAGGCATTAATCATATCTACATTAGTGTATAATACTTCGATATGTAAGAAGACGGGTGGGGGAAAATATATTACTATACAGGTATGTAGGGGAGTGTGAATTACTACACACTTGTGATCCCGTAGTGTTATGTATGCAAATGCATGCACCCACCACACATTTCACAACAGATATGTCACAGCACACACATACACACACACATACGCACAAATGCACACACAAAAATGCACACACACACGCACAAAATTTCTCTCTCACACACACTGGCGCACGTACGCATATATATGCACATACCACCACGCACGCAGGTGTGCATTAGCATAAACACCCCCATAAAATCCGCTCACAACTGCAAAACAACACACACACATACATATGCACACGCCCGCACACACCCACACACACACACATATAACACATTCGGACAATTCAAGCACAATTGCACAACAACACAGACACATAAAACACACGCACGCACACACGCACGCACACACGCACGCACACACGAGAACACACAGAAACCTATCCATATATATGAGTATGTGCATGTGCATGTATGTTTATACTTAACAGTATGTGTATGTGGGTTCATTTGCATTGTTGTATATGTATATTTGTGTGTCCCCTCCCCTGCTCACGTCTATATGCACACCAGGGAGACATCAAGGATCTGATAGAAGGCATTCTCGCGAAGCACTGGCGAGACCTCGAACTTGGCAAGAACGACAAGAAAAAGTGAAGACAAAAGACACTCTAGGCGTGTTTGGCAGTGCGTTGCAGTTTGTGGCAGTGCGCTACAATGGTTGGCAGTGCGTTGCGGTATGTTGTAGTGCCTAGAATCCATTCTTGTGAAGCACTGGAAAGACCTTGAACTTGGCAAGAACGACCAAAAAAAAGTCAGATGCAGTTCATGGTACAGCGTTGCAGTGCGTTGCTGTGCGTCGCGGTGCGTTGCGGTGCGTCACAGTGCGTTGCAGTGCGTCGTAGTGTGTCGCAAGATGTCGAACTTGGCAAGAATGTCGCGAAAAGGTGAAGACGAAAGACACTCTAGGCGTGTGTTGCAGTGCGTTGCAGTGCGCTACAATGTGTTGCAATGCGTAGCAGTGCGTAGCAGTGCACAACAGTGCACAACGGTGCGCTGCAGTGCGCAGTGCGTTGTAGTGAGTTGAAGTGCATTGCAATGTGTTGCAGTGTGTTGCACTGCGTTGTAGTGTGCAACGTGACTCTAGGCGTGCTCAGTGTAGCACCACGTGCTCAGAAAAAGACCATGTGGCGTGCTCAGAAAAGGACACTGTTGTAGCTACTGAAGGTTGCCCTCAGATTTCTTTTCCCTTTACTTTATGTCTGCCGATAATAACATCCGGATTCTGAATATGCGCGCGTGAAAATAGCATGGGTGGAGAACATATCTGTATACATACGTGCGTACATAAATACACATGGGTACACATGAATTTGCACGTCTCCCATGTGAATGTACGTATATGTATAGAAATCTATGTGATATTTATTCTGATGTCTACATGAGGTACAACTTGGGCAATTGGAGTTTGGGACAACGAAGTGATGACCAATTGAATCTGCGATTTTTGGAAAATTTGCAAACACATTTCAGTGTTTGTTTTTCGATTAAAACAACCCCCACTGCACGCGAGACTTTGTGCAATTTGCTTTTGGGACAATGAGGGTGCTGAGATGTTGCAAAATTGAATCGGCGATTTCCAGGCAATATCCACATAAATTTTGCTGTTTTGTTTGCAACAAGAATCAATCCCCTCTGCGGGCGAGAAATTTTTGGATGTACGTCTAAATATATATATATATATATATCTATATACATGTGTGTATATATATATATATATACATTTTAATATATTTATATACATAAACATACACATATATGTATATATATATTAAACATGCTTATGTAAATATATATATATACATACAAATGATTACATATGTTTATGTTTATACATATTGCGAGACAAATGCACTCGCGGAACCGTGAAGTTGGCAAGCATGCAAACGAGATGTCAGTGTGATGTGTGTATGATCACCAACACTTCTTTACAATAAAACTCCAAAACTATATATATAGCACACAAGTCTGTGAGTGGGTGTCATTGGTTGTGCACCTCCGTGGAATGCAGTGCGTTGCTGTGTGCTGCAGCGTGTCGTAGTGTGAATGTTCTCCTCTGTGTGATTGACTGTCTGTGCCGCTGATATACGCTTAGACCAAACAGGACATAAGGAGGCAACAACTCTTAGTCTCATTATGTCCCCAAAAAAACAGCCTTGCACAAACATGGCTTTGTTGTGAGGAAAATCTGAAAACTCAAGTAGTGTACCTTCTCATTGACAAGCCGTCATCATGTGTTCTGCACCAGAGAGCCCTGAACAAACAAAATATTTGGCGAGGAGAATCTTGAAACTCAGGGTTTGTACTCATCATTACCACTTCATTACGATATGTTTTTTGAACATTCATTCTGTATATCATCGTAGCAACTGCCAATTGAAATTTTTGTTGGATTTTGGAACCTGCAATATCAAATGAGACATCCAAAGACGACTAATTACTTCCACACACCGTGACACACACACGTGTTGCAGTGTGCACGTACATTAGCAATATTCATGGAAACAATCATAGTGATGCACCTCATATGTATGCATGCCGTGGCTGCCTCTGGAGAGGTTGGCACTGCAGCAAGTGAGTAACCATTTGGCACATATTTGCCCTGGTGCATAGAACACGTACACACGCACGCATACATGCACACACCAACTCTTGCTGGCTTCCACATTGCCACACCGGGCCCTTCTCCTTTAATTTTCACCTTGAACTATGCTATCCACAATTAGCGCAACTCAGCACCCATTCCTACCTCACCCTCAGTGTGGCTACAAACACATTTGTGTATGCGTGGGCTGCTCTGCAAATATGCGGGCTGTCTATGTGCAGGATGTCTGACATAGTAAATGTGAATGTGTTGCCACAAAGCGAAGCCAGGAATTGCTCTGCTGTGCGCATGACTCTCTGTGTCGTGGATATGCACCATGATCAAGCAGGGTACCTACTGCCGTTTGCGGCTGTGTGTGTGCTTGCAACTGCACATGCATGGTGCTCTTCACGAGAGGCCAGTAAAATCGTTTCTGCCAGGTAACAAAGCTTTGCTGTTTCCTTACCTACAATTGTATAATAAAGAAAGCAGGACACGTGCTATGGTTTGTAAAGATCTCTTGTTCTTGATGACGTTTGTGTTCAGTGACATGGGCAGTAAAAGATGCTGATATGATGGTTTGTTTAAAGGCTGGCTTGGCAACCGTGACAGTAGCACATTCACAATGTCTCATGAAGAAAGGTTTCGGCCACACATCCTCACCCACTGCACCCACACAACAATACAAATGCACACGTAAACATACACGCGTGCACACACGCACACACACACATACATACACGTAGAGTCAAGATTCCCCAGGATAAAACAAACAAATTCAAAAACATACACGCACACTTGCTCTCAAACAGTTGCATTTACAGACATAATTCACAAACATACACGCACAAACACACAGGAACCACACACCACACCACAGACGCACACACACACACACACACACACGCACACGCACACACACACACACAACACACACACACACACACACACAGGTGTAACATGTCTGTGTGCAACAGAATAAGACTTCAATGATACAAAATGACAGCATGCACTCGTCCCAATTTGCCATCCACCCAGATGCTCATTATTCCTAATCCATACAAACACACACACAAACACACACAGACTGACACACAGACACCCAGACAGACTGATTGTCTCCATGATGATTAGACTTGCTTACCGGAAGATGGTGACACCGTCATCGACCAGTTTGACAACAATGCTGATGCGTATCTGCTGCGAGGCACAAATTATACTGAAGCACTTGCGCACCAGATTGTAATCATGTTATGCACGGTCATGTTCAGAGTCTGAGCATTGTTCGTAGATTCTCCTCCTCAGTCACGAATCGCTTGGTACAAGCTTGCAGTAGCGTGATGACGTGGTTGGCGCCTGCAGCAGGCGGTCGGCACGCGACGACAGCAGGAATGTGCATTCTATTCGCATGCTGCGTGCTCTTCACGCAGCAGGCCTCCACGCAGGCACCCCGTCCACATACAATCATTGCCATTGGAGCACGGCACGCTATCAAAAATTGGGGCATCGAGTTATCTCCTGGCCATGCTACTCGACATGGGCTGAAGCGCATAGCACAGAATCACCAACAGTACTGACTGCAGGCAGCCAACGGATTTGCAAAAGGACAGCTGTTTCTTGATTCTGGCGCTAGTACCACATTGATTCATGATGTATCAATGCTCGTCAATGTGAGACGTTTGTCCGAACCTAAAATGGTGATGGGCCTTACGGGACCACAGGCCATAAAGTTCACAGGAGACTTGTGCCTCGAAATGGTCAACACGACAGGAAAGTTGAGTAAGATAGTTGTGAAAGACGTCTACTATGACCCGTCTCTGCAGTACAAATTGGTCAGCATGACTGACATTTCACGTACGGTTCATGTGACCACATTTTCGTCGAGCACATAGAACTTCCAGCAAAGCTACTAGACTATGTTACGAAGTAATAACAGCAACATCAATCAAACCACTGATAGCAACAAAGTGACAGGTCTGGCAGGGGCAATTGAGCTTATTGAAACATGTGGGGTGTTTGCACTACCTGTTCAGCGGAAGGGCACTGGCTGCGTTTGGGGCATCTAACATGACTGAAGGAGCTTACGCATTTACGCATGAATCACTGTGTAAGTTATAACAAAATGCAGAAGCTGAGCAAGTCAGGAGCTCGTGGTGTAAATCCGCAGCTAAAGTGCACCCAAGCGTTCATGCAATATTTGTATGCATGCGAATATTACTTGCAATTTGGCCCTTCCCGCATCAGCCAGTCAGACTGTCACGGTCCGAGACATGAGCTTCAATCCATTCGATATGAGCAAGATCACCACCATAGGCGGCAACAGATAGTGCTTGGTGTTCATTGACAATGGTCGATATGCCACAGCCGTTGTGCATGCCACGAAAGATGAGATTCCCGAGATCTTCAATCGTGTCCATGTACAAGGAATTCATTGCTGCTATGAGCAAAAAAATTGATCTCAGTGACAGCGGGGAGCTCAAGTGGTTCTGGGCAGCATGGTCGACAGGATTGTAAAAAGGGCATAGTGCGGCTAAGTCAGGAGCAGTATTGCAATGACGTGCTCAAAAGGTTTCAGATGAGTGATTGCACGCCTGTCAACACTCCATGTGAGACAAATCTGCACTTGGCTGCTGTGGATACTAGCGGCATGGGCCAGCCGCTGGATAAAAGAGATATTGAAGTGGTGCTTAATTATCAGCAGCTCATTGGGGCGTGCATGTATCTGACCTGTTCACTTGTGGGGACTGCAGCTTTGCAGTTAATCAATGCGCCAGGTTCTTGTCGAATCCAGAGCCCACACACGGTCACGAGTCATGTCGAATCCAGGGCCCACATCCAGCTGCGGCTAAGAGGATCCTGCGATATCTGTCTGGCACCCGAGCGGCCAAGAGGATCCTGCGATATCTGTCTGGCACCCGATCATACAAGATACACATGATGGATCCCAGCCTGTTGTCAGTTAGGGTGCTGACAGCCCCTAATCATCTCTCGGCCAGCGCGGATACAGATGACGCTGGAGCCGATGATCACAAGAGTGTCAGCGGATGGGCAATCATGCTCGCTGGGGCAATAATAGCAGGGTCGTCGAAGCGTCAGCCTGTGACAGTCATTAGCAGCACTGAGAGCGAGTTTTATAGCGTGTCACTGTGACACGCTCTCGATTGTGTGTATCTAAGGCGAATCATGGAGCTTCTAGGACATGATCAGACAGCGCCTACGTTCATTGCGCAAGATAGCAATGCATGTATCTTCCTTGTCAAAGGGAGTGGCATGAATGCGCGTGCCAAACATATCAACACTTGTGTTTATCGGGTAAGGGAGTTCGCTTCGGTTGATGAGCCTGAGGTGAAACTCTATAAGCTATAATTTGAGCTGTCTAATTGCGTAATATTTCCTTTAATTTCAGGTATATAATTGCGTAATCTATGATTTATATTTCAATATCTCCTCCGTGCGACGCAGCGGGGATGATGAGTCTGGTGGGAGTCACAGTTTTAGCTATGCCTGTTGTGGAGGAGGATTCATACAACTGCAACATCAGTTTGTAATATATATTTTGTTGCAGTTCCCGAAATAAACTTGTTAAAACTCGAGCACGCCGCGCAGCGGCTGACTAAGTGTGTAAGTGAGAGTCGTCCCTCCCAACTCATGAAGATGATGGTATCAGCTTCTATCAAACCCCACACGACTGTGATGGTGCACTTTGATAAAGATACTCACAACAAAAATAGTTGCGTGTATTAGTGACATGAATCCATATTTACATCAATATCTAGACACATCTATATCTATTACAAATGAGAAAACCTGATAACATATATATGAACCCCCCCTAAGAAAAGAGTGTGCGTTTCGTGGGCGGGGTTCAACAAACAAGAGGTGTAACGTAAATCTTTCAACAACATCCTTTTCGGCGCTGACATCATGGGGTTTTTTGCACGTAAATTCAATATTAAACTTTTTCATATTCTGTTAATTCAACGGTCTGGGGTGGTTGTGTTTTTGCCCTTTCTTCTATTGGTGTCTTCTAGGACATTGTCACACGGGACCGTTCATTGATTCCCCAATATCGGTTTAATAAAACAAAACAACACACACACACACACATAAGACTACATATAAATTATTTTGCCGTCCGACTGAGATTAATCCCGAGACCTGAGAAAATTGTTACCACGTCTGTCCATGTTGTTTTTCATCCACTGATCCTCCTCATGTCCCTTTGATTTTCCTGTCAATTTGTTTTCCCCTCCAAAGTTGACTAAAATTTGTACCAGGAAAGCCTGGGTCTGCGGTAAAAAAAGATTTCCTTTTTTGCAAAAAGTGGTACCTTTCTGCAAATCCCAATCAACTAAGCATGATGAAGTAAAAACTTGATTTAAGGTCTTTCTGTCTTTCTTAATGTCTTGGTTTTTGGTAATGTCTTTTCTTTTCTTTCTTTCTTGGATTTCGAAGACCCAACCTAATCACTGTGACTGGTTTTTGGTTTTTGGTGTGTTATGCCGCCACACAAGGCTTCACTGCCTGCAAGCAACACCTGTTGAAAGATGTGAGGAGAGCAGCTGCACCTTGCCTGCTGCTCCGCCCTGCGCGGTAGGCGTCCAAGAGCCGCTGTCACGACTTTTCGTGGCGGGCACAACAACAATTTCGCTGACTGGTGCAAGAGCTCGCCTCCAAACACGTGGACGCCTGCATTTTTCATACACAAACACAAACACCAACACTTTTGGCCCTTGCGCCTTCGGCCCTTGCGCCTTCGGCCCTCGTGCCTTCAAACACCAACACCTTCTGCCCTTGCGCCTTCGGCCCTTGCGCCTTGAGCCCTCGTGCTCTCCTGGAGCTCGACTGCGGTGGCGCACCAGCATGACCTCACAATGCACGAAAACCCACACTACCAGTGTTTCTTCCCGAGTGATCGTCGACACCTCTGCCCGCGTGTGGGCCCTGCTCAACAACGTGAGTCGCAAAGGCAATATTGGATGAGTGTTGCCAGGCGTCAATGGCCAGGGCGGAGTTGTGACCTGCATCCGACATCCACGACAAAGCTTACCTCTATGCTCGGCTACAACCATCAGGGGGAGACTCCCCCTCTGCACCACCCGTGCACGTCGGGGGGCATTCCAATTGGCGCGCGGCAGCACCGACTGTTTTCGTCTTTTACTTCACCGCTATCCACACCAATCTTCGACAGGACCTCACACCCGCCTCCACAGACGCCTAACTCATTCACCTTCATAAGAGTTCATCAGACTCCACTCATTCAATCACCTTCCAGAGTTCTGACTCAAATTACTCATTCCCTTTCAAGAGCTCAGGCCCGGGCTCGATTCGTGCCTCAGGGCTTTTGGCCCTCGTGCCCTCAGGCCCTCGCGCCTCACCCCATCCTGGGTTCTGTGGTTTGATACTACATATTGTGTCGTACCCCATACCGGGTTCGTACCTCACCCCATTCCGGGTCTTTGGTTTTGTATTACATATCTTTTAAGATACAACACGACCCAGCATATGTTTTTGCCATGTGCGGGGTTCAATCCTCCAGATTTTTGTTCTTTTTTTCCCGTCGCCTTGCGACCTACCTGTGTCGTGTTGTCTCATTACATCAGTAGTCAGGTCGCGTTCGACCAGATGACCCCCAGCGCTCATTCACTTTCACGAGTTCAGACCCAAATCACTCACTCACTCTCAAGAGATCAGACTCGACTCATCATTCCCTCCCAAGGACACAGACTCGACTCACTTTTCCCTGTCATGACGGTCACTCGACTCCTGCATCCACTTTCAACAGTGCAGGATCGACTCCCTCAATCACTTTCAAGAGTCACGGTTCAGTCTCGACTCTCTCAATCACTTTCAACATAGTACACAAAATATAGAATATAGAAATTACAATATGACATATAGGAGATAGTATATACCGTATAGAATATAGAAGAAAAAACCCGCGCCCAAGTCTTCCTTCACCCCCCTCACAGACACACACATGCACCAACTCAATCCTGCTGGACTCCTGGTCCATCTCCAGAGACAATACAACCCCTCTGGTCTCCCTGTGCGTTCATATGGATGTACTTACAATCCTACTGGGCTTCCTGTGCGTTCACAGGGATGCACCCTCAGACAAACCCCCAATCAAAATTCCTCCCTCAACTTTTCCCCCCCATCCTGGGTTCCATGTTTTATGTTATATATCTTACAAGAGACAGCACTGCTCAGTGTGTGTGCTCGCCAGGTGCGGGGTTAAATCCTCCGGAATTTTTGTCGCCTTGTGGTCTACCTGTGTCGTGTTGTCTCGCTACGTCAGTAGTCCGGTCGCGTAATTCTAAACAATTGGTTGCCCCTCCGCGTGTCTATGTGTGCATCTGCATGTATGTGTGCATCTGCATGGACTCAGCGGGGCCCGCGTGGTCTTTCCTCGCCCAGGATCTTTAAGGTTCTGTGAGGCATGAAAGCGGCATTTGTACGTCCCCCTCTCCGGGACCTTGGCATGCGTGGAGACTCGATAGTACGGTGTGGATTGTCGTGTTTGGTTGACCTCAACTCGGACTTATATCGCCTTTGCGGTTCCCTTCATGGTCTAGATACATTTGATAGTGGGAGCCTTAGCCACCTGGGCTATTTATACCCAGGGACAACTCCTGTTATGATCAAGCTTGATCATAACAGCAGTTGTCCCTGGGTATAAATAGCCCAGGTGACTAAGGCTTCAACTATCATAACAAAGGTTCC
>Ga0209390_10010748_pt1 | contig 10652 bp, 10 predicted proteins | sample BON01_FD_187212 | JGI IMG/M metagenome (GOLD analysis project Ga0209390, IMG submission 187212) | Freshwater microbial communities from Lake Bonney liftoff mats and glacier meltwater in Antarctica - BON-01 (SPAdes) (version 2) | ecosystem: Environmental > Aquatic > Freshwater > Ice > Glacier... | reverse complement strand
GTTCATGCCAGGGCTGCCGATTGGCATGGCCGGTACGGCAAGCCCCAAAGCCATGGGTTTTTCAGCTAACACTCTTTTAATTTCTTTAGCAGGTACGTGCCCTTCAATGGCGTAACCCCCAATTAAAGCCGTGTGGCATGACGTAAACGCCGCGGGCATACCGAGTTTTTTACGCATGGAATCGTGGCCTAGCGTTAAGCTTATGCTTTTCCTTTCCATGGAACGAATACGCGTTCCAAATAACGCATAAATAGATCAAAACCAAAAGCAAAGACACCTATCACGATTATGCCCATAATAACGACATCACTAGCCAAAAACTCAGCAGCATTTAATACCATGAAGCCAAGACCGCTGGTCGAAGCGATCATTTCGCTTGCAACGAGTGTAGTCCACCCCACACCGATGCCGATTCGCATGCCAGTAAAAATTTCGGGTAACGCAGATTTTAATATTACACGCAACACCACTTGAGTAGCAGATGCCCCCATTGAGTAAGCGGCGTGAATTTGTTCGATTGAAGCTGATCGGACACCTGATCGGGCGCTAATTGCTAATGGCGCAAAGATAGCTAGGTAAATTAGCAAAATCTTAGATGTCTCGCCAATTCCAAACCAAATAATTACCAAAGGAAGGTAAGCAAGTGGTGGAAGTGGCCGGTAAAACTCGATTGGTGGGTCAAAGATGCCACGTACTACTCGATTAGCTCCCATCAAAATTCCTATTGGAATTGCTGTGAGGCAGGCAAGGAAAAAAGCACCGAATATGCGGTAAAGACTGGTAAGAGTATGTTCGAGTAAAGTCGAGTTTGCAAAACCCACGGTCGAAATAACAACGAACTTATTGAACACTGCGCTAGGTGACGGTAAAAATAGAGGCTTTATCAGCCCCGTTTCAGTTACTGCAACCCATAATAAAAATAAAATAATAACTGTGACGGTGCTGATGAGCTTATTAACACCTTGCCCAGGCGCTCCGAATTGCTGTCCTGGCATTACTGACTGTTTGGCAAAAAAACGTTTAGAAATTTTATTTGCACTGCTTGTCTTAGATGGCTCTTTGTTAAGCATGCAGACCCCCTTGAGCCTTATTAAGGGCTTTTTCATCACCATAAATGATGCTCAATACGGTTTCACGCATCTTTATAAAGTCAGGTTCTGATTTCACTGCTCTAGCATCTCGGGTGCGCAGAAACCTAGATTGAAAGTCTAGGTCATAACTGTGAGTAATACGACCAGGACGAGGTGACATGACAATGAGTTTAGTAGCTAAGAATAAAGCTTCTTCAACGCTATGAGTGATGAAAAAGATCATCTTGTTAGTTTTGTCCCATACATCTAATAGCAATTCTTGAATTGTTTCACGCGTTAGAGCGTCAAGTGCGGCCATGGGCTCATCCATTAGCAACATTGCTGGATCGCTGGTTAGTGCCCGCGCAATACCAACTCTTTGTTGCATACCACCTGAAAGTTGATAAATTGCGTGATTGTGAAACTCTTGCAAACCTACTAAAGCTAAATTCTTTGCGGCAATCTTTCGTCTCTTATCTTTTGGAAAACCTTGGAGGTCTAAACCAAACTCGACATTTTCAATCACATTTAGCCAAGGCAATAAAGCATGTTTTTGAAACACCACCCCCCGATCAGGCCCAGGTGCAGTAATTTTTCTGTTACCAAGCAGTACCTCACCCTTTGAGGGCGAAATAAAACCTGCCATAAGATTTAACAAGGTTGTTTTACCACAACCAGAGGCACCAACTACTACTACAAAAGAGCCCCCATGTATTGTGAGGTTGATATCCTCTATTGCAGTTACTTGCTCACCTGGACGCTGACCAGGAAATGTAACACCGACGTTTATGAGATTTAGCTCATCCATTTTTTTTGTGAACTCTTAATTGTTACGGGTAGTCGCCTAGCGGTTTAACCGCTAGGCTTGAAAAGACTAATTACAACCTATTGATTACTTTAGCTTCATTGCTGCTTCAACATACTTTGAAGTAACGAATTTGCTGTAATCGGACGCAACAATATCAAGCTTTCCCTGCGATTTTAAGAATTCTGCTGTGGCCTCCATTGCTTTGGCCGCCCCACCATTTGCGCCACCGCCCAGCCAGGCTGATGAGGCTTGTTGATCAAGAGTTGGGTAGTTGTAAAGGGCGACTGATGCGGGTATTTCGTTCGCATCGGCACCAAGAAGCTTAGCAAGAGCTGTGACAGGTGCTGAATCGGGCGTCCATGCCTTCGGGTTATTGCGGTAAGCAGCGTTTGCATCGGCGGCAACTTTAACAAATTTAGCCATGAAGTCTGCGTTTTCCTCACCCCATTTGCGGTCAACAGCTACGCCGTCAAAAATGAGTTTACCCATTTTATTTAATTCGCCCGAAGCTATTATTACTGTTCCATTATTTTTAATTCGAGCAAGTACTGGGTCCCAAACATAGGCTGCATCAATATCTCCACGTTCCCAAGCCGCTGCAATTTGGTTTGGCTGCATGTTTAACATTTCAACGCTTTTAGGGTCGATACCTAGTACTTCAAGTGCGACCATGGCGTGGTAATGAGCAGTCGAAACAAACGGCGTACCAAGCTTCTTGCCTTTAAGATCGGCACCCTTATTTATGCCTGAACCGTTACGAACTACAAGCGCTACGGCGTCATTTATGTCGCCTTGAATCCAAAAAAGCTGAATGTCTACGCCACGGCTCGCTGCTGCCGTTACGGGACTAGAACCGATAACACCAATTTGAATGTCACCCGATGCCATTGCAGTCGCTACTTTAGCACCCGAGTCAAATTGTCGCCAATTTATCTTGTAGCCGGTACCCTTTTGAAAATCGCCATTTGCAATAGCTGCCGAAAATGGCCCAACAATTGGTATGTAAGCGATTGTTACTTCTTTTTGCTGAGCCAAAATAGGTCCAGAATTTAAAGTCATAAAAATGGCAGCAGCCGAATACAAAAAAATTTTGTGAAATCGCTGAGTTAGGTTTTTCATATTGAATCTCCGTAATTGGGGTTTTGGGTGTTTAGGCAAATAATCAATGGGTTGGCACAAGAAAAGTCAAGACCTTGTTTTTAGAGCCTTGGCTAAGTAAACGCGTTTGGAAATAAGTGCTACTCATGATTGATACCATAATAGATTTGTTAATTTAGGGTGTCAATATTTATATTGACACCAATTCAATTTTTATTTTCAGCAAACTACGATGTTGACTGCAAGTCCGCCACGAGACGTTTCTTTGTATTTACTCATCATGTCAGCACCCGTTTCGCGCATTGTTTTAATGACGTTGTCTAGGCTTACATGATGTGTGCCGTCACCTCTTAGAGCCATGCGCGCTGAGTTAATTGCTTTTACAGAGCCTATGGCGTTTCGTTCTATACAAGGAATTTGTACCAAGCCACCGACGGGGTCACAAGTAAGACCCAAATGGTGCTCCATACCTATTTCCGCAGCATTTTCAATTTGAGCGGGTGTTCCACCTAAAACCGCACAAAGCCCTGCAGCTGCCATAGAGCAAGCTACCCCAACCTCGCCTTGGCAACCAACCTCAGCCCCACTGATTGAGGCATTATTTTTATAGAGAAAGCCAATTGCAGCTGAGGTGAGAAAAAAGTCGATAATGCCGTTATTATTTGCACTCGCTACGAACTCGACGTAGTAATGCATGACCGCGGGAATGATGCCAGCTGCGCCGTTAGTGGGTGCAGTAACAACTCGGCCGCCTGCAGCATTTTCTTCATTTACAGCAAGAGCGTAAAGATTTACCCAGTCCATTATGAGTAATGGATCGTCTCGAATTGCTTTCTTCTCGGGTAAAGACATAAGCAAAGACGCAGCGCGTCGGTTGACTTTATAACCACCAGGAAGTGTACCTTGCGTTTTGCAGCCACGAATCACACACATTTGCATAGCACGCCAAATGTGCATTAATTTTTCAATTGTTTCTTCATCAGACCGCCAAAACCGTTCATTGCATCGCATGATTTCTGCAATACTGCAATTGTGGGTTTTGGTTAGCGCCAGCAGTTCGGCACCAGAATTAAATGGTAAAGGTAGCAAAACGGTATCAGTAGAAATTTTTGTTTGATCTGACTCGAGATTATTGCTTTCTGCTTCAACAATAAAGCCGCCACCCACTGAATAATAAGTGCCCGTACTAACAATCAATCCGTTGTCTGTGAATGCATCAAAGCGCATACCATTTGCGTGTAACGCTAGTGATTCATGTTGGTTGAATGAAAGATCTAACTGGCTGTCAAAAACAATAGAATGTTTGCCGTTCAGCATCAGACAGCGTTGCTGGAAAAAGTTGTTAAGCAGGATTGGAATTTCGTCTGGGTCAATTGTGTCGGGTTCAAAACCCATTAAGCCTAAAACCACAGCTTTATCACTGTCATGCCCTTTACCTGTAGCACCGAGCGATCCATAGAACATGACCTTGATACGGCTAATGCTAAATAGTTTCCCCTTATGGTCGAGTAAATTGATAAACATATGAGCTGCTTTCATAGGCCCAACGGTATGCGAGCTAGATGGGCCAATGCCAATTTTGAAGAGGTCTAGAACACTGATTGACATGATGGGTTACCTTTATAACGATGAGAGGCTGCTTGATACTGCCATGCAACTTAAGGTGTTAATGCAATAACGTTATTCGTTAACGTACCAGATGACTTTGGTTTGAGTGTATTGCTCTAACGCTTCAAAGCCCTTGTCGCGGCCACCGAAACCTGACTCCTTATATCCACCGAATGGCACAGTGATGTCGCCTTCAGAAAATCCGTTTATTGAAACGGTACCAGCCCGAATTTGGCGCGCAACGCGTTGTGCACGGCGAATGTTTTGTGTATAAAGTGAAGCTGCAAGCCCATAGGCGCTATTGTTTACAAGCTCTATGGCCTCTTCCTCATTATCGAATGTCGTCACTGCAAGGATTGGCCCAAAAACTTCCTCATTAAATAGTGACATTTCAGGTGTAACTTTGTCAAAAATAGTGGGTTCTATGTACCAACCGCTTCCAAGCTTGTCAAAGATGCGTCCGCCATGTACGAGTTGTGCCCCAGATGTCGACCCGCTGTTCAAGTAAGATTTGACTTTTTCAAAGTGTGCCTCCTCAATCATCGGTCCGATACGGATCGAGGGATCGGTGGGTAGACCTACCTGCCAGCTAGAAAGTGACTCAATTAGTTTTTGTATCAGTGCATCTTTGATGTTGGACTGAACAATTAGACGCGACCCGCAGCTGCAGTTTTCTCCCATATTCATGAAAGGCTGCTGCTAAAACATCGTTGACAATTCGTCTAAGTTAACGTCATCAAATACAAGCTGAGCGCTTTTGCCGCCGCACTCAAGCACTATCTCCTTTAGGTTGCTTTCAGCTGAGTATTTTAGAAAGAGTCGCCCGACTTCGGTTGAACCAGTGAAGGACACCATATCGACGTCTTGATGACGCCCTAATGCTTCTCCTACTTCGACGCCAGTGCCTGTGACAAGCGTCAATACCGATGTTGGAACACCCGCCTCATGGGCCAGCTGAACAAGTCTGTAGGCACTAAGCGAGGTGAGTTCAGCAGGCTTGACGATCACGGAATTGCCCACAGCAAGCGCTGGCGCAACTTTCCATGCGAGCATCTGGGCTGGATAATTCCAAGGCAGCACTGCACCCACAACCCCAATCGGTTCTTTTAGAATCAAACCAAGTGCAGAGCCGTTAGTCGGTGCAATACGACCAAAGCACTTGTCAGTCGCTTCTGCATACCAATTGATTGTTTCGATTGTCGCTGGAATGTCAAATTCCATGCAATCACGAATAGGTTTACCCGCATCGATACAATCTAGTGCGGCAATCTCTTCAGCATGTTGGTGCACTAAATCAGCCCACATGAGCATGATTTGCTTGCGATAAGCAGGCGTTTTGTTTGACCATTCACCAGAATTGAATGATGCGCGTGCTTGAGCAACAGCCGCGTCAACATCCGATGAGTTGCCAGCCCGTAGTTGACCGACTAATGTGTTGTCGATGGGCGTTCTGATCTCCATGACGGGTGCTTTTGTGATGTGGCTAGGAATTAAGTGGTCTGCTGATAATTCTGCATTTTGAGCCAGACGAAAAACGGCTTCTTTATTCAAAAACATGTTGTTTTCCAATATATTAATCATGTGAATAATCGTTACTATTATTTAATAATGATTCTTTTCACAGAACAAAATTTCAAGTATTGTGCCTAGTCTTGTGACATAACGTTCATGCTGTGAATGAGGCTCTCGTAAGTCAGGTGTTATCTGAGTGAGCTTGCAAATTCCCTAATGTCATCAATTAGCAATTGTGGTTGTTCCATGGCTGGAAAGTGTCCGCCCCTTGGCATATGAGTCCAACGTGTAATATTGTAGAGGCGCTCCGAATATGATCGTGGTGGCCAAGCCAACATTTCTGCAGGAAACAATGCAGCAGCCGTTGGAATTTCAACTCGCCTTCCCTCAGTGCCTAGAAGCCGCCCGCCCTCTTCACGTCGACCGTAATAGATCCATGAGGCCGAGTTGAAACTACCCGTTACGATGTAGATCATGATGTTCGTTAGCAGGGCATCTTTGCTGTGTGCACTTTCGATATCGTTGTCTTCAATATCAGACCACCCATGAAACTTTTCAATAATCCAAGCCGCCGTTCCTACGGGACTGTCTGACATTGCGTAGCTCAAGGTTTGAGGTTTTGTAGCCTGCAAAGTACGGTAGCCTTCCTGCATGACTTGGTCATGGACCATTTGATCATCCCAAGTCTTTTCTTCTGGTGTTTGAGGGCCATCTACGTGACGCATAGTTGGACAGTTAATATGCAACGCCTTGCAAGACGTTGCATGGTCGTAGCCAAGCCAGCTGCCTACTGTGCTTCCCCAGTCTCCACCTTGAGCCATGTAGTTGTTATACCCAAGCTTCTCGGTCATCAGTTCATTTAGTACGTGGGCGATGCCACGCGGGCCCATCGGGCGGCTAGGTCTGCCAGAAAAACCAAAGCCTGGAAGAGATGGTGCAATGACGTCGAAAGCATCTTCAACTTTGCCACCGAAGCGCTCTGGATGGGCCAGTGGCTCTAAAATCTCTACTAACTCGGAAACTGAACCTGGCCATCCGTGCATCATGATCAAAGGCATTGGTTTAAGGCCACTGCCCTTAACACGAATGTAATGAATCTCCATGCCTTCTACAGCAGTAGTGAACTGTTCGAACTTGTTAAGTCTCGCTTCATGTTTGCGCCAATCATAACTACTAACCCAGTATTCACAAAGCTCTTTTAAATACTTAAGATTGGTCCCGTATTCCCAGCCACCGTCGTCTGGCATGTAGCCCCATTTATAATTTTTGACTTTGGTTAAAATCTCATCAAGCATATTTTGATCTATGTTCACCTCAAACGGCTTTGTCATTTTTAAACTCCTGAATTCTTAAAAAATTACCTTGCAATTGATTCTCTTTGATGGCGTGAAGATCTTTTACAAAGATCTATCAGTAAAAAAAGAAAAATGGTAAGCTTTACATTTGACTTGCATTTGAACCCCTACCAATCACGGTGTCAATTGATTTATTGATACCATATCAATATAATTATGCTCATGTGGACATCCAAGATTGATTTGACAGGCGGGTTGCGCTACCGCGCGATTGCTGATGCGATTAGAGTCGCTACGATTAATGGTGAGTTGCGTCCCGGAGATTATCTGCCAACGCATCGCGCACTAGCTGATCAGTTGGGTGTAACAGCAGGAACCGTTTCACGTGCATATGCGATTGCATCTAATTGGGGCCTGATTACAGCTCGCGTTGGCGCAGGCACAGTTGTCAACGGACCGGAAGAGAAGAAATCAACTGATCCATGGGTAATCGGTCAACCGATCAGCCGCATAGATTTCGGCCTTCTTTACCCCGCAAGGCTCACCGATGTGTCGCTTCAGGAGCGGTGCTTTGGTCGCCCTTTTGCCGGTTTGGGGCAAGAGTTATTTCGAAGGACTTTTACGGGTTATTCCCCAGAATTGGGGCATGAGGATCAACGAGAAACAGGTGCTGAATGGCTTCGCAGCGCTGGTATAGAGGCATCATCTGGTGAAGTATTCGTAACTGACGGTGGTCAGAGTGCGTTCATGACAATTTTTAGTGCTTTGCTGAGGCCTGGTGCCTCTTTATTGGTGGAAGAGCTTCCATACCTTGGGGTTAAGCAGTTGTGTGCAGCCATGCGTATCAACTTGGTGGCTGTTTCCTCAGATAAAGAAGGCATGATCGTAGATCAATTGCGTAATCGTGCGCTGACGTCAGGTGCTCAGGTTATGTTGGTAACACCAACGCTTCAGAATCCTACTGGTGCTCGTATGGGCAGCCAACGCCGAGAACAGATTGTTGAGGTTGCCCGTGAGCTACACCTGAACATAATAGAAGACGCAACGTTTGATCGGCTATACGTTGATAACCCGCCAGCGTTGGTCACTCTTGCACCTGAGTTAACGTTTCATGTTGCGAGCTTCTCAAAAATGACGTTACCTACTATGCGGGCTGCTTTCGTGAAGATCCCTGCTGAAAGAATGCCGCACTTTGAGTCACTTAGGCACAGTCTAAATATCGGGGGGCCTTCACTACAAGCTGAAATTGTGTGTCGCTGGATTCAGGCGGGATACGCGACAGAGTTATGTCTATGGCAGCGTCACGAAATTGATCGTCGCTGGAAAGTTGCTGCTGAAAAATTACCTGAATTGTTAAAGTTTGACGCAATTCCTGCGCCTTTTGCTTGGTCGGTGCTACCTGATGCTTGGCGAGCATCAGACTTCGCAGTTCACTTGAGGCAACAAAACGTAACAGTAATTGAAGCTTTTCACTTCTCGATCGGTCGAGCCAGCGTACCAGAAGCGATTAGAATTTCATTAACGACACCGTCCTCTAATGAGGTATTTGAGCAGGGGCTCGCTATCATTCGACAAGTTCTTGACGCAGGGCCACAACCCGCACCCTTCAATTATAGATAAAGTGACGATTCAAGCCGAAGTGCAGCGATAAATTCACCGCCAATTGTCATGTATTCGAAGCCAGCAATATTCCATCCGTGTGACTTGTAGAACCTAATGGCAGGTTCGTTTGTAGCCAGTACAAGCAAGTGCATCTGTATGGCACTGCACGAAATGGCCCATTTGCTCGCCACATTAAGCAGCAAACCCCCGACCCCACAGCCCCTGTGCTCTGGAAGGGTGTGAAGGTTGTCTACGAAGCAACTTCTATCAGAGTCAGGACATTCGAGGCAAATGAAACCCACTGGCTTGTTACTTAGCTCGGCAATGAAAGAAATGCCATCACCCGCTTCAAGACCTGCAATGCGATCAGGCCAAAAAGTGAGGCTTTCGGCTGGCATTTGACTGTCAAGGTAGTTATCAGGCAATTGCCCACGGTAGGCTGAAGAGCGACTGCGCACATGAATGTTTGAAATTATCTGTGCATCAGTTTGACCAGCTAGGCGGACAGTGAGTTTAATATCTCCTGCCATGAAATGAAATTCCTAATATAGCGTTTCGTATGCCTAAACTGAAGGTCGGCTTTACAAGTAAAGAAGCTAAATGGGATTTTACTATGTTTACCGATAAGATTGATAAACACTGGGTTGACCACTCATGCTGATCAGCAAAACATCGTAGGGGTCTTGACGGCCACCGTATTCGGGGCCGTTCATGCCAGGGCTACCGATTGGCATGGCCGGTACGGCAAGCCCCAAAGCCATGGGTTTTTCAGCTAACACTCTTTTACCCGCAATTAAGGCCGTGTGGCATGACGTAAACGCCGCGGGCATACCGAGTTTTTTACGCATGGCATCGTGGCCTTCGGTATACGCTTTGACAACAAAACCGTTTTGTTCAAGGTGAATGGCCCAATCTGTACAGCAACCACAGGTGGGGCTTTTCCACATTTCAATCACGGGCTTTTCTGTTGCTGCAAAGCTTATGGCAGGTAAGCACACCAAACCTAAGGTCAGTGCTCGGCGGTGAAGGTTAATGTTGTTTAAGGTTTTCATGGAAAAGGTTTCTGCTGAGAATGGTTGCGGTGATAAGGTACGGTGAAAAATACAGGTGCCTGAACTGTATGTCGACGAAATGGGATGTGAGTCATTAAAAGAACTTTAAAAACACTATTAAAGGTCAATAGGCGCAAGCCAAATTAGGGGCTAGTTTTCACAACTTTTGTAATAAATAGGGCATCATTTTCTTGCGTTGCTACAAAATCAATCTTGTCACCCACTTTTAAGCCATCGAGAGTCGATTTGGGTTTGGCAGTAAAAACCATGGTCATCGGTGGCATATCAATTGATTTGATTTCGCCGTGGCGAATCGTGACTTTACCTGTTGACATGTCAATGCGGGTGACCTGACCTTGCGCCATCTCTGTTTGTGCAAAACTGGTGACTGAAAATACCGATGCACTGATGATGACCGTGCCTAAAACACGTTTAATAATTGAATTTTGCATCACTTTTCCCTTAAATTTAGTAACTTACAACTTATTGAATAATGCTTAATATTTTTACTTACTTACTTACTACTCACAAATACTCGCAACTCAATGCTCGCTGCATATTATTTAGTTAACGACAATTGTGCCTTTCATTCCCGCTAAAAAATGGC
>Ga0209390_10010744_pt1 | contig 10656 bp, 13 predicted proteins | sample BON01_FD_187212 | JGI IMG/M metagenome (GOLD analysis project Ga0209390, IMG submission 187212) | Freshwater microbial communities from Lake Bonney liftoff mats and glacier meltwater in Antarctica - BON-01 (SPAdes) (version 2) | ecosystem: Environmental > Aquatic > Freshwater > Ice > Glacier... | reverse complement strand
AGGAGGAGGAGAAAGAGGTGGAGGAGGAGGAGGAGGAGGAGGAGGAGGAGGAGGAAGGGGACGAGGAGGAGGAGGAAGGGGACGAAGAGGAGGAGGAGGAGGAAAAGGAGAAAGAGGAGGAGGAACCCTGTTGTGCCTCCTCGCCGCAGATGGGTTAACCCTAACCCATAAATAGGAGTACTACTACTACAACTACTACAACTACTTATACTACTACTACTACCACTTCTACTTCTACTACTACTACCACTACTACTGCTACTCGGTTTAACCCTAACCCATAAATAGAAGTACTACTACTACAACTACTACAACTACTTCTACTACTTCTACTACCACTTCGACTACCACGACTACTACTACTACTACTACTACTACTACTACTACTACTACTACCACTACTACTGCTACTCGGGTTAACCCTAACCCAAACATAAAAGTACTACTACTACAACTACTACAACGACTTCAACTATTACTACTACCACTACTACTACTATTACTACTACTACTACTACTACTACTATTACTGCTGCTGCTGCTGCTGCTGCTGCTGCTGCTGCTACTGCTACTGCTACTACTATTACTACTACCACTACTACTACTACTACTACTACTGCTGCTGCTGCTGCTGCTGCTACTACTACTACTATTACGACTGCTTCGACTATTACTAGTACTACTACGACTATGACTACGACTACTATTATTACGACGACGACTGCTACTACTACTATGACTACGACTGCTACCACTACGACTACGACTACAACTACTGCTGCTGCTGCTGCTGCTGCTGCTGCTATTACTACTACTACTACTACTACTACTACTACTACTACTACTTCTGCTGCTGCTGCTGCTATTACTACTACTGCTGCTGCTGCTGCTGCTACTGCTACTACTATTACTACTACTACTACTACTACTACTACTACTACTACTATACTATTACTACTACTACTAGTACTAGTACTACTACTACTACTACTGCTACTACGACCACTATTACTACTACGACGACGACGACTCTTATTACTACTACGACTGCTACGACTGCGAGGACTACGACTATGACTACTACTACAACTACTGCTGCTGCTGCTGCTACTATTACTACTACTACTGCTAATACTTTACTACTACTACTTCTTCTTCTTCTTCCACTACTACTACTACTACTACTACTACTAATACTACTAATACTACTACAACAACTACCACTACCACCCCCACCACTACCTCTACTGCTGCTGCTGCTGCTGCTGCTACTACGACTACGACCACGACTACTACGACTACTTCTACTATGACGACGACGACGCCTGCTACTACTACTATGACTACGACTACCACGACTGCTACGATCCCTACTACGACTACCACTACTGCTACTGCTGCTGCTACTATTACTACTACTACTACTACTACTACTACTACTACTACTATACTACTACTACTACTACTACTACTACTACTACTACTACTACTACTACTACTACTACTCCTACTACGACCACTACGACTACTACGACTACTACGACGACTACGACGACTACTGCTGCTGCTGCTGCTACTGCTGCTACTGCTGCTGCTGTCGCTGCTGCTGCTGTTGTCGCTACTGCTGCTGCTGCTACTGCTGCTGCTGCTTCTGCTGTCGCTGCTGCTGCTGCTCCTACTGCTGCTGCTACTACTACTATGAATAAAACTACTGATAACATAATAAATCTTGCCTGGTTGAGCGCGTCGCGCACGTTTCCGGTGCCGGCGCCCGTCGAGGCCAGCACAGAGACAAAGGCGTACGCGACGCGATGCGCAGCCTCGGGGATCTGCGAGGTGCAAGGCGAACAACACATTGGATGTACATATAGATAGATGGAAAGAGTAGATCGATAAAGCTGATAGATGGATAGACCGATCGATCGAAATATAGATATATCGTTGGTATAGATAGATAGGTAGATAGATAGTGGAAGTGCCAGCGCCCGATACTCGCAGAATAAACCCACAAACACGATTCGGCTTTAGCTCGGTGTTGGAATCTCGCAGATTCAGCTCGGTCCGGTTGGAGGGCGACGGTGCTACTCTGTGGTGGAATACGTGAATATGGCCGCCCCGGGTGGGGCGGGTTGGAACGTGGATACCGCGTACTGGCCAAGTAGGCTCGTGAACCTGCGAAGCGCGGTCGTCGCCGCGGAAGTCGAGCGCGCCGTGCAGCACGGCGGGCGTCTCCCACGTCTCAAGCAGGTGCGCGCTGAGCGAGCGCAGGCACGCCTCCGCGTTGAGGGACGAAGGGACGCCGCCCTCGGGCCCCGCCCACTCGGCGAGCGGCCGCACCCAGCGCTCGCGCGGGACCCACGCGGCGATGCGAGCGAGCGGGAGACAGGCCTCCTCGTCGGCCACGAGCGCGGGCGCCCGCTTGACGCACGCGGCGAGCAGCGCGTCGAGCGCCGGCTCGACCGCACTCATCACCCCGCCGATCACCTCGGGCGCAGGGTAGCCGCCTGCAGACGAAAAATCGGTGGTGGCGCCGCCAACAGAGACGGCGGACGACATGGCGAGCCAGTCCCGCGCTGCGCTCGCCACTTGGGGCTGCACGCCGCCCGTGCGACGCAGCAGCTCGGCGATCTTGGCGCCATAGTCTTCAGCCATGGACGGTGCCACGCGCCGCAGCTCGCTGCCCGCTGCGGCTAGGACCGCACGGCGAGGTAGCGGTAGCGTCGCTGGCTCGCCAGCGGGATGTAGGCGCGGCGTGGCCACGAACGCGCCGAAGATCGCTGTCAAGTGAACTAACGACATTTGCTCCGAATATTCTTTAATAGCTATAAAAACTCATTTGTTCACGTGAATGCAAAATGAAGCCGAAATAGCCCGACTGTTGTAAAACGACATTCATCTCTGAACAACCGGTTCCAACTAGACGGGGCCGAGGTGGCCCTGTCGCGCCTCGGCCTCGACGCAGGGCGCTGGGAAGTCCGCAGCGTGGCCACGCACGAGTGCGTCCGAGTGCGGCCAGGCAACCTCATGGAGACCGCTGGTGGCGCCTCCACGGGCTCCGCAACCGCAGACTCGCATGCCGGTCCGGCACACGCTGATGCCGCATATTCAGCCGCCGACGAGGCGCGTGTCGCCGACAGTCCTCCCAATCCGACGACGGTCCGCCCACCGCCCTTCTTGACCATCTCGGCCTTGACGAACTTGGTCTGCTCTTCAAGGAACTGGACCTCATGGCTCGCTGCACGGCGATGCAGGTCTGCACCTCCTTCCGCGCCGCCGGGTCGGCGCGGGCGGACGCGTGGCGCGAGTGCGACTTTGGCTCGCAGCCGCGTGAGCAACTACGCGGTGAGAATGTAGCGCGAGTCCTGCGGCGCGCCGGCCGACAGCTGGCCGTGCTGAATGTGAGCGGCCGGAGGCTCACGTGCGCCGCGCTCCAGCCTCTGCGCGACTGCAGCGGGCTCGAGCGCCTCAGTCTCACGGACTGCTCGCGCGTCGACGCGCACGCTTGGGCGGGATGTCCTTCCTCTCGGCGAGGAATACCTCGCGTCCCTCTCGGTGGACGGCATCGACTCTCTCGACGAGGAGTCGGTCGGCCGCCTGCAGTCGCTCGTCCGCGGCCGCCAGCTCGACGTCACGGAGTGCGACGTTTGCGAGCAGTTCATGGTTTGCAAGGCTTGCGCAGAGGACTGCGGCGTGCAGATATGCTCGGGGGATGCGCTGGACATGCCGACCTGCGACGCGTGCAAGCGGTTCTGGTGCCAGGGCTGCGAAGCCACCCGTAACTTAACGCACTGCGACGGGTCGTGTCGCAGATTCCTTTGCGACGACTGCATGTACACGGATGGCTCGTTTGTCTGCGACGGCTGCTACACGGTCGTGTGTGTCGAGTGCACCTTGGAGAATGACAGGTGCATGCCCAACTGCGACGTCTGCGGAATCCGCAAGTGCGAAGCCTGCGCCGGCGGCGCGTACATGCCCACCTGCGACGCCTGCGGAAGTTTCACGTGCGAAGACTGCGCCGACGGCGCGTGCATGCCCATCTGCGACGGCTGCAACACCTTCAAGTGCGGAGGCTGCACTGGCGGCGCGTACGTGGGCACCTGTGACAGCTGCGCCAGCTACATGTGCGAAGACTGCGCCAACGCGGGCGAGGGGCTCATGTATATTTGCGACGACTGTTGCATGTCGACTTGCGACAACTGCATGCATGCCGCCGAAACGTGCATCCATACCTGCGACATTTGCGCCGCCTCCAGATGCAAAAAATGCGCCGTCAAGGGCGGGGGGGTCATGGTTACCTGCGACGACTGTAACACGACGACGTGCGACAAATGCAGCAAGGGCTCGGACCACTTCCCGTGCTGTGGTGCAAAAACGGCGACCTCACTCGGTGCATGAAGTGTGCCTTTGACAGTGCAGTTCACATTTGCAAGTCGTGCTTTGATTGCACATGCATGGACTGTATGCCGAAAGACCCTTGCTGCTCTCTTTGAGCCCGCTCAGCGCAGTCCGCTCCATCGGCACGTCGGCGCCATTGAACTCCTGCACGGCGAATCCGTAGGTCTTGGCCAGGCTTGCCGCCTCGGGTTAACCCGAAGTCTTGCTGACGCCATGTTCGACGGCCATAGCTCAAACATATTTGGTTAGGCGATTGCGAGATGGCGGTGATCATGGTTCGACCGAGAGAGTGGTCTTCCGGCGGCAATTCACGGCTGGCGGTAGTGTGATACCAGAGGTGGGGGAGGGGCGGGCGCATCTTTTGTCTTTTGTTTAAAGAGAGATGCCGGTGAGAGAGGTATTGCGTCGGGTTAGGGTCGGGTGTGGCGGTCGTGTGTCGTGCTTCGTGTGGCGTAGGGGGACCGGCGGATATCCCTCGCCTTAGCCTCAGACACCCGCAGCCGTGTTTGTGCTGTGTGACCTGTTTCTTTATCACAGACAGGTTTCTTTGTCGTGTGTTTTTGTGTGTGTGACCTGTTCTTTGATCGACAATTAATGGGTGTGCGCACATGCTACATGGTGCCTCTGGTGCCTCTGCTGCGGGGTCGTGAGGCAGGGTGCTCTGCCGATGACTTAAGCATGCGGTAGTAGGGGTGTGGTAAGGGTAAGGAGACAGCGTAAGTGAGCTCTCGGACACAGATGCAACTCATACTCATACAGTACTTGTATAACTTCTAGAAGCCTGTGGCGCGGGCTCGCCGCAAATCACAAAAATAAAGGAAACGCTTTTTGTTTTGGGGGGCGCGGTCGCGGAGAGAGGGCAGATGGCTGTTGCTGTTGGGAGTGGGAGCTGTTGGCTGTTGGGAATGCGGAATGCGCTGGCATTTGACATGTGATATGTACGTAGTGATTGACAGCATGTGCATGTGACTATGATTATGATTATTGATTATCATAGACTATGACTATGTGTGCTGCTGTCTATGTGCTCCATTTGCCATTTCCATTTGGGTGTCGCCCGTTACCCGTTAGTTAGTAGTTAGTATAGTGTATAGTGTATATGTATAGTAAATAGTAGTAGTAGTAGTAGAGATACTATGGACAATGGTTATAGATGGGGACGACTCTCCATCTCCGTGCAGTGGGCTGATGGTAGCCGTTGTGGCTGCGACCTCGGCTGTGTTAAAAAAAGGGGCGTTGCATGCGGTATCTGTATCTGTATGTACACTGTAACTGTATGCTGTATGATACTGTATGCGTATGCAAGAGCAAGAGCAGAGTATAGGACCTCTTTTCGACAATACTGTATCAATACCAATACATAATTAAAGTATTGGTATTGAATAAATACACAACAAGAGCCGGAAGCTGGAGTACGGATTCCACTATGGGTCTAACATAAAGGAACACCACTGCATACTGCAAAATCCTAATAACTCAACTGAGCTGCGGACCAAGCGCTCTATATTTCATTATTTCTATTTCCGACGGTTCTGCTTGTGGCGACTCACTCCTCCCACAACCCTCCTCCCGGCCGTGCGATGGACGGTCGGATCGTTGACCAAAAAAACGCGCCTAGGCTCACGGGGCCGGGTGCTCCACCAGCCACTGGAGCTGCTTCTCGCTGAAGGTGGGCATGGGCTTGAGATCGAGCAGCTCCAATTCAAAGTAGAGCTTGGCGCCGCCCGGGATCGGGCCTGTGCCTCGGTCGCCGTAGCCGAGGGACGACGGGATGACCACGCGCCGCTTCTCGCCGACGCGCATTTGGCCCACCGTCCTGTCCCACCCAGGGATCACCTCGCCCACACCCACGTTGAACTGGAACGCGCTCGGCGGCCGCGGCGGGAACAAAGACCCCTTGGACGAGTCGATCTGCTTCCCGCCCTCAACGGCCGCAGGCCACGCGGCCTCGTCGACGCCCACCCACAGCGTGTAGTCCACCACCGCACGCTGACCACGCTGCGGCCCGGCCGCCGAGGGCGACGCCTCGGTCAGCGTGAAGGAGACGATGCCGTCACCATCCTCTGCCCGCACGGGGAGAGCCCGGAAAGCGAAGGCCGCCGCGGTGGTGGCCACCGCCGCGCGGCGCGTCAGCGTCTGGTGCGGTCCGAGCGCGACCGCGAGCGAGAGGAGACACGCAGTGGCCATTATTTTGAAATGAGCCAATTTTCGCCAATTGATTTCGCGGGAAAATTGTTCGGGCTATTTTTATTTGATACAAAAATAGCCTGTTTACGTTCTGTTTATTAAGAATTTTCGTTCCTCGTTCCGAACGCCTCTGAGGCCTTCGACGCCGACGCCTTCGCCGCCTAGCAATGCTCTCCCTCTCCCAGTTCACTCTCGGCGTGGCCGCGCCGCCGACGCGGGCCCTCAAGAACTGGATTCCGTTTTTGAAGCGACCTGCGTACCTCGACGCCACCTACGCGGCGGACGTTGGGTTCGACCCGCTGGGCTTGGTAACAATGGACGGCCCGTGGTGGGACGTGGCTGGCGCGAGCACGCTGCCGCGGCGCGTCGCGTGGATGCGCGAGGCGGAGGTGAAGCACGCGCGCCTCGCGATGCTCGCCGCGGCGGGGTGGCCGTTGTCCGAGCTCTGGCACGGACCGATCGCGGGCGCCACGGGGCTGCCATTTGAGCTCGCGGAGACACAGGGTCGCGCCCCGGCGGTCCTCAACGGCAACATCGGCGAGGCGGCCCCCATCCTCGCCTTCATCGTGCTTTTCTCCTCGTACCTCGAGTGCAAGACCCTCGACCAGGTCCACGGCCTCACCAGCACGGGCAAGACCATCTCGGCCACGAGCAAACAGACCGTCATGAAGACGTATGTGCCCGGCGACTTGGGATTCGGTACGCGCCACCACACCATCTTCGTGCACCCATCTAACCCCAAAGACGCCTCGCCTCCCAAACACCGCGTCTCCCCTGTACAGACACCCTCACCATGTATGACTGGTTCGGCCGCCCAGGCGTGACAATACTTGTTTACCCGAACACCGCGCGAACACCCCAAAACACCGCCGACCCTCCCTTGCCCCTCCCCCCATGTGCAGACCCGCTCAGCCTGTACGACTTTTACGGCTGGCAGACGCCGCCCATGGTGGAGGCGGTGGGCAAGGCAGACCCCGAGTACCGCATGCGCTGGCTCGCCTTCAACCGCAACGAGATGGAGGCGGCCGAGATCAAGAATGGCCGTCTCGCCATGCTCGGAATCACGGGCTTCGCCTTCCAGGAGGCTTTTTGGGGCACGCCCGTCGTCGACCAGACGCCCATCCTATTCACACCCCTGTGGCAGCTCCTCTTCTCCGGCCGCTACTAGGAGCGCTGCTGCTACTAGGCTCCACGGGCTCTATGCTCGGGCCGCGCGCCGGCGGGTAGTGCGAGTGCGGCGCGTTCGTAGCTGTGTGTTGTGTTATACACGGAAATCGTCGTGTGTTGACTGTGTTGAGTGTTGTGACTTTTTGTGATATGTGCATGATTTGTAAGAGTGAGGAGTGAGAGGTGTGAAATCGTATTCAAGCTCAAGCACTACGCACTACTGCTACTGCTGCGCTGCTCCTGCTACTGCTGGCTGCATCATCATCATCCATTATATTATAAATGCTTTACGGTTATACGTGCACGAACGAGACCGACGTACGGCTATACACTATCACTATCACTATACACTAACACTAAGACTAAGATAATCTTAAGATACTATTTTAATACGACAGAGACTGAAACTGAAACCTGTAAACTATACAGCAAACTACAGTTAAACTACACTATTAACACATACCAACAACACCAGCACCAGCACACGAGGCTCGCTCCAAAAAATGCTTCTACTTCTACTTCTACCTCTACGCTACTATTGCTACACTTTACTTCTACTTGTACTTCTACTCGGGTGTTGTTAACCCGAGGCGATACGCGAGCCCTTTGATTGGTCCAGCCAGTCAGAGTCAGTCGTGTGTGTGTCATGTGTGTGTGTGTACATGTGTGTGTGTGTGTGTGCGTGCGCGCGTGCGTGCGTGTGCATGTGCGTGTGTGTGTGTATGTATGTATTTTATGTGTGCGGTGTGTGTGTGTGTTATGTGTGTATGCATGTGTGTGTGTGTGTGTGTGTGTGTGTGTGATGATGATGATGTGTGTGTGTGTTTGTGTGTGTGTGCGTGTGCGTGTGCGTGTGTGTGTGTGCGTGTGTGCGCGCATGTGTGTGTGTATGTGTCAGAAGGTCCCCACGTCCCCACAGACACGCGCGGACGACACAAAACGTTCATAGGCCCACGTTCATATGTTCATATGAATATGAACATAACCCGAAAACCGGTAGCCCCAAGCCCGCTCGCTCGTCCAACACGATGTCGCTCGCCCGCGACCTAATTGTCGCCGCGCTTTCTGTGCTGGGTACGCTGGGGGCGGTCCGCTACACGCCGCTCGGTGGGACCCGGACCACCACCGGTCGGGCCAAGTCCCGCGGCGACAACGCATTTGTTCTCATGGTCGGACTGACGTTTCGCGATCGGGCGAGCGCGGACACGCTGCTCAAGGCGTGGCACGAGGCCGCCGACTACTGCATGACAAACGAGCCCTTTCTGTGCGCACCTAGGGCCGCTGCCAAAGGCGACCTCCTTTCGTACATGTGCCGACTGCCTGCCGCCGTTACGCCCCTCGACTGTTGTTTTCAGGTATCAGTACGAGATTGCCCAATCCGACAAGGAGCCGCTCAACTACGCCATCTTCGAACGGTACCGCTCGAAGCAGGACTATGTTGGACCGCACCGGCACTCGCCGGCATTCGAGAAGTTCCGGCCTGAAATGAAGGCGTTGCAAGAGGTGCGAGCTTATTAATCGCGCGCGCCAAACGAGCAAATCGGCGGGCGGGCAGGACTCACGCACTGGGCCAGCTGGCCCCGGCTGCACTTACACACCCTTCTCAATGAGGCATGCAGGAGCAGCGCTGGGCTTCTCGAATCTAGCCTCTCTAACACCCATGGAGACTGCATTCTACATTGCATGCTATCGATAGTACTACACCAAGTTTAGTTTTTTTTTTAGTGTAGCACTCCCAGTGTAGCGGCAGGTGCGCGCGCGCAACCCACTCACGCCCCACGGCCCCGCGGTGCGCGCTACAGCAAGCAGTGGGCGCGCGCGCACAACTGCTAGCCTAGTTACTTGGCCGGTTAACCCATTTGGGCTAGTAAGCATTAATAGGCTAGTAACTAGGCAAGTAACATATGTTACTAGCCGCGTCACTAGGCTGGCAACGAGGTCACTAGCCTAGTCACCAGCCAAGTAACGAGTTTACTGGCCTAGCAAGATGCATTCTAGCCGAAAGGGTTAACCAGCCAAGTAACTAGGCTAGTAGTTTTGCAGTGCGCGTACCACACGCTCGCGCCCCGCGGCCCCGCGGCGCGCGCTACAGCACATATCAAACTCCCTCCCCTGGCGTGTATGTTTGGGATATCCCGCCTGTATTGCACTTGTATCCCGCCTGTATCTCACCGTATCCTTGGTATCCCGCTGTATCCCTGTATCTAGCAATTTTGCAGCAGATCCACTGAATTCCGCTGTATCCCACTGTATCCAGCTGTGCCCGTACGTATCTAGCTGTATCCAGCTGTATCTGCTGTATCCCGCTGTGTCTCACCTCGGGTTAAACCGCTGTATCCCACTGTATCCAGCTGTGCCCGTACGTATCTAGCTGTATCCAGCTGTATCTGCTGTATCCCGCTGTATCTCACTGTGTCTCACCGCCTCGAAAACGGGATACGACCAAAAATATACTCCAGGGGAGGGCGCGCTACAGCAGGCAGTGGACGCGCGCGCACAACCCACCCCACGCATCGTGGCTTGGCCTTTATACGAGATTATTTACTTCGAGCTACAAGATATTATTTAGTTCGAGTCGTTTGTGCACGGATCAATCGTCCTTTCATTCCCCCCGCCCGCCTGCATTGCCCACACTGTTGTAATACTACTGCACAACGATTGGAAAATATACGACCCGCCCTCGACCTCCCTTGTGTATGCCATACACAATACAATATTGGTAATGGCAATATCCTGTAAAAGCCGAATCGCGGCCCTACGGCATGCGCTACAGCACACATCAGACAGGAGACGCGCGCGCGCTCTACTCACGCACGATATATGTATGTATATATATATATATATATATATATATATATATATATATATATATATATATATATATATATATATATATATATATATATA
>Ga0209390_10010743_pt1 | contig 10657 bp, 5 predicted proteins | sample BON01_FD_187212 | JGI IMG/M metagenome (GOLD analysis project Ga0209390, IMG submission 187212) | Freshwater microbial communities from Lake Bonney liftoff mats and glacier meltwater in Antarctica - BON-01 (SPAdes) (version 2) | ecosystem: Environmental > Aquatic > Freshwater > Ice > Glacier... | reverse complement strand
TGGCTAGGATGCTGAATGATTCTAATTATTTTGAAAGGATCAAAAGAATTTTTGAACCAGATCCTAACTTAGAAACTAACCGAAAAGTAGCTTGAAAAGTCCATTTTGGAACAAAAGAAAGAACCTTTTGATTATCAACTGTTTAGCCCTATTTATAGGCACTCAAAAAAAATCTAAATCTCAATGTTTTTGAATTCTTTGGAGGTGCGAAACTTGAGTTACTTTAAAAGATTTAGATGAATTAATTGAATTTATGCGAACTATAAATAATCCTGATTTTTGCAGAAATCTTATTCTAGAACCTTCTGATGTTTTATTTTTTAATGTTTTCCCCGTTATATCGTAAATAAAAATTTCAGATCCTTTTTGTGCTCCGTCTATATGAATGTAGCCGCTAACGGTATATACTTTTATGTTTGTTTTAGGCTTAACAAAAGTACTATTAGAAAGAACTGCATCCTTTTGCCATCTTAATTTTGGACCAGTGGCTGTCATTCCCCAAACAGTAGTAAAATCCCATGAAGATAAATTTGTTGTGTAGAATGTGGTATCTTCAAATTGTGCTGATGAAATATCACCTCCGTCTTTGCCTTCTACTCCATCATTAAAACCAACTTTGAAAGGGTCGGTAAATGACATAAAATCAAATGCATAATTATTAGTCATCACTGCTGTATCTCCATTCTCATTAGCTACTATACGATATGTTTTTTCTATATCAGGGTTAGTTGATTCAATATCATCTTGCATGGCAATACAATTAGAAATTATAATAGCTTCAGTACCACCATCAGCAACACCCACTATTCCTCCTGTAAAGCCTTGATCACTTTTCACAGTACCCTTTGCAAAAGAATTATTAATTGTACAAGTTGGATTTTCAGCCCAACCAACAAGTCCTCCTACTTGCCATGCATTAGAGACTATATCAGCATCAACATAACAGTTCTCAATAGAGCCCGTATTCATGTGACCAATTAATCCACCTACGTGATCCCTACCAGTTACATTGGCTGTAGAATAAGACCTTGTTAAATTCGTATTTTCAGAATGCCCTAATATTCCGCCTGCAAAACCATTTGAAGATATCGTTCCCGTAACATAACAATTAGTTATGTTTGAATTACTTGAATTTCCAGCAATACCACCAGCCCATGCGTCCGGTGTATTTACGGTAACATTTTGCAATCCTAAATTCTTGATAGTTGCACCATCAATATTATTAAACATTCCACCTCTGTCTCCTGTATGATTAATATTTAAATTTAATATTGAAAAACCATTCCCATCAAGAGTCCCTGAAAAATTAAATTGGTTCCATGATTCACTTGCCATATCAATATCATTATCTAATATATAGGAGCCGTCTACATTGGATTCTAGTCCTCTTAAATCGTTAGGCGTTGAAATACGATTTTGGGCAACAAGAGCGTTTATTCCAACTAGCAAAAATAAAACTGTAACGTAAAATGATTTTTTGTAATAATGTTTCATAATAATATAATTTATTTGTTAAACTTGATTAATTTCTTTTTTTTTAATTGTACTTATTTGTAATTTTTAAAAATAATTTTCGCACGTATCTATTTTTTTTTACTTAGAGAGTAGGGAGTGTTACTTGTGTATTTGCCCCAGTCTTTATTAGGAAATTCACTCATTTTAAAGTTTAGCGTTCCTCCGTTTTGAAGCGCATCATATTTTAGATAAGTGTTTTGATAATCTTTTCCATTTAATTGCGCATTTTGAATATAAACATTGCTTTCTGAATTATTTTCAGAGGTTATTTCAAAAGTATTTCCATTTTCTAAATACAAGGTTGCTTTTTTAAATAACGGACTTCCAATTACATATTCGTCAACTCCTGGAGTTACTGGGTAAAAACCTAAAGCACTAAAAACATACCAAGCGGAGGTTTGTCCATTATCTTCATCTCCACAATAGCCATCGGGTGTTGCAGAATATAATTTCTTTAAAACATCTCTCACTTTTTCTTGTGCTTTATAAGATTCATTTGCATAGTTATACAAGTAAATCATGTGCTGAATTGGTTGATTTCCGTGTGCATAATTTCCCATATTTACAATTTGCATTTCACGAATTTCGTGAATGACAAATCCATAATAAGAAGCATCAAATTTTGGAGGCATTTCAAAAACTTCGTCTAATTTTGCAACGAATTGTTTTTTTCCGCCCATTAAATCAATCAAACCATGAATATCATGAAAAACAGACCAAGTATAATGCAAACTGTTGCCTTCTGTAAAAGCATCGCCCCACTTTAAAGGATTAAACGGACTTTGAAAACTACCATCCTTATTTTTTCCGCGCATCCAATTGGTGGATGGATCGAATAAGTTTTTGTAATTCATCGATTTCGCAAAATATTTTTCAGCAATTTTAAGTTTGCCCATTTTTTCTGCCATTTTTGCAATGGTAAAATCTGCATACGCATATTCTAAAGTTCTCGCAGCATTTTCGTTAACACCAACATCATAAGGCACATATCCTAGTTTATTATAATGTTCTAAACCTGCCCTACCAACCGAATTTTCCGGCCGTCCATCTGCAACTGTTGCATTTTTAAGCATCGCTTCTAGCAATATTTCGCTATCCATATTTTTTACACCTTTTAAAAAAGCATCGGCAATAATAACCGCAGAATTAGAACCAATCATTACATCTCTGTGACCTGGACTTGCCCATTCTGGCAACCAACCAGATTCTTTATACGTATTTGCCAAACCTTGCATGATTTTACCATTCTGTTCAGGATACATCATATTAAAAAACGGAAAAACCGCTCTAAATGTGTCCCAAAAACCATTGTCTGTAAACATATAACCAGGTAAAACTTTGCCATTATATGGACTATAATGAACTATTTTATTATCTGCATTAAACTCATAAAAACTTCTTGGAAATAATAAAACACGGTATAAAGAAGAGTAGAAAGTTCTTAAATTATCTATATTATCATCTTCAATTTGAATTTTACTCAATTCTTTTTCCCATGCTTGTTTTGCTTTATTTTTTGTGATATCAAAACTATCAGCACCTATCTCTCTAGAAAGGTTTAAAGCCGCTTGCTCATGACTTATAAAAGATGAGGCAACTTTTACATGTACCGTTTTTCCTTTTTCTGATTTAAAACCAATAATTGCACCAACATGTTCGCCTTCACTATTTACTGAATTTTCTATTAATTGCCAGTCATCTGTCCAGGTGTGATTTAATTCAAAATCGGTGTCGAATTCTGCCACAAAATAGTTATGAAAATTATCTGGAACTCCGCCACTATTGTTTCTGCAATAGCCAATTATTTTACGTTCTTCAGGAATAATTTTCACCATAGAACCCTCATTAAAAGCATCCAAAATAATATAAGACTCGTCAGATTTAGGAAACGTAAATTTAAAATGTGCCGCTCTTTCAGTAGGCGCAACTTCAGCTACCACATCATAATCTGCTAAATAAACAGAGTAATGGTAGGGTGTTGCGGTTTCTGCTTTATGAGAAAACCAAGATTGTCTTTCATCTTCCTGAAATTTTAAGTCCCCTGTAACTGCCATCAACGAAAACGCAGCATAATCATTTACCCACGGACTTGGTTGATGTGTTTGTTTAATGCCTCTGATTTTATTTTCATCGTATTTATACGTCCAACCATCACCCATTTCAGAAGTCATTGGCGTCCAAAAATTCATGCCCCAAGGAACTGCAATTGCAGGATAGGTATTTCCGTTTGATAAATCAAAGGAAGAGTCTGTGCCCATTAATGGATTTACTAAGTCTACATAGGAATAATTTTTAGACTCACTAATTTTGTGTTGTCCATTTATTGTCAGATTTACTAACATCAAAGACATTAATAGTACACGAGTTTTTAATACTTTAAAATGTCTCATTTAAATATTTTTTAGTTTGTTCAGGTTTATAATGCATTCTCATTCTCCAAATTAATTCTTCGACATTTACTATCTTGTTATTTACATCTAGTAAATCAGTACATAATTTAGCAGCACCAGCACCTTTTATATCTCCACCAGATTTACCATCTGGTGCAAATCCACTCCAAGCATGTACAGAGACCAAACTAAAAGGGTCATCAACAGGCTCTGAATTCAATTTTTCAGCGATATATGCTGGCGAACCTTCTCTAGCTGAATTGTTCCCATTAAAGTTCCAAAGGCTATATTTTACAGTTATCACAGGAATGTCATATCCCTTGCTATTGGTAATCCAAACAACTTTACCTTCTCCACCAGCGTAAGGTGTATACTGCACAGAAATGATACCCTCTAACTGGTCGTTAGCGTCAACATAAGCTTGATAAGCCTCCATTGATTCTATTGAAAGCACATCCTTAGCTATTAAACCAAGTACTTTAATTCTATGCTGACGCATGTGCGCAGCAGTACCCTTTGAAATAAATTGAAGGCTTTCAGAACGATCACTATTTATCCCAAAATTATCAGCATAATTATAACCTCCCCCAAAGGTTTGAACGATAGAAGTGTTTCTTTGTTGTTTATTTAAAAGTAATTCCAACACTGAAGGAGCAATCATTGATAAGTTGTCCACCGGAAGACCATATGACATTTTCATATTGCTTGATTCTGGGTGTGTATAATAACCAGTTCCAATAAAATCATTCATCATCCATTGAACATTATCACCGTCGGACAAATAATAAGAAACATATTTCTTACCAACTTCCTTATAATCGATGAATTGAGGGTTTAAAACTTTAGCAAGACCTGCCTGACGATCTTTATATAAAAGGCCAGTTAAACTAGTATTATAAGCCCAATCATATGGAATCATAATTTTCCCATAGCTAGAAACCTTTCCTACAAATTCATCCTCACCAACACCTTGTTCCCATCCATAAACTGGAGCATTCGGAGCCAACCATTGTAAAACCTCTTCTAAAAGCGCCGTGTTTTGTCCAGCTGAAGAATTATTATATTCCTTATTTAAATTAATGACAAATAAGTTGTTTTTAATAGCAAACTCTCTTAACTGCCCTGTTTGTACTGGCATTATAACTAATGCTTTATTGTTACACTTATCTTTAAATTCGTTCCAAGCATCTTGAGTAGTTTTAGAAGTTGCATCATAAGTCATTTCATAACCTTTAAAATCATAATAGGCTTTATCTCTAATATCAACGATAATGGAATTATACACATGGGAAGCTACAGAGGCTACAATATTACTTTCTGGATTATTCTCAACATCTGTTAAAACATAACCATCAAACAAATGCATTAAACTTAAATCAACTCCGTTACTATCAGACCCATAATCATTTGTCGCCAGTTGCACACCACTTTGCATTCCTTCTTCTGTAATTCCCATGTTTTTTAAGGCGCTCTTAGAAACTTTATAGGATTCTTTTCCGCTGTGATCATTCAGCCAAACACCTACTTCGCTTCTCCCTTCTTCCACAGCTCTGTTTGTTAAGCCTGCTAATGATTGGGATAATAAATGGTACTGAAGACCTCTAAACCTTTGTTTTTGCCCCAAATCATTGATAGTGCCGATTGGAGCAACCTCAACCAAATTCCAATATTTTACTGGTTTTACTTTCATTTCTGGATGCCAATATTGACCTACATCTTTAAAAGGATCAAATTGTTGAACATATAAATTTCCAGTATCTTCTATCCCCTCAAGGTCACCAGAACTAGGAGATTGATAAGGGTCACATCCTGTTATGCTTAATGATATTAAACATAGATAAATCTTTATATTTTTTAAATTTATTTTCATCGTATAATTATTTAAATCGATTAGTAATTTGGGTTTTGATCTAGTCCGTCAACTTTATTGATTTCATCCTGAGGAATAGGACGAACGAGATGCATAGATTTAAGGTTATCGTATTTTTGAACTAAAATATTATAAGTTTTTGTTCTTTCAATTAATTGACCCGTCCGTTTCAAATTAAACCATCGATCATGATCTCCTAACAACTCTCTTGCTCGCTCATCTAATATAAATTTAAGGTCAACAGAAGTTACTTCCATTTGATCCTTTAGTGAGGCAGTTACAGCAGCTCTTCGCCTTAAAACATTTACTCTATCTAAAACTTGAGACGTATTTCCTGCCCCTAGATGGGCTTCTGCACTTAAAAGATAGCTGTCTGACAATCTAAAAATAACATCCTCTCTCGAGCCAGGTCCTTGCCAATCAATTTGAGTATCCTTAAATTTTTTAATAATAGGCATTCTATCTGATCCCGCTTCGAGGACTGCAAGTGCTGTTGATTGTGGGTACCATAAATATTCACCATCTTGCTTAAAAGGGTAGAACCTAAGTGCTTGATTTGTATTTCCGGAGATATCATTCCATCTCGGGAAAAAGACACCAAGTTTTCCAAAATCTTCACTGTTAGGATTATTCACATAAAACTTTCTTTGAAAAGTAGCATCGTATCTGGAATCCAAAATGGGATTTTCAAACAATTCATGAACTTTTGGATTTACCCAGTAAAGCCGACTCATCGCAGAGTAATCCTTTTGGTTTCTATCAAATAGATCTGGTTCAAGAGCCACTATATTAAAACCAAACAAACTCTGTTGCGGATTTCCCCCCCCTACAAAATTCTTATCAAGACCATATTGTATAGACCAAATAACTTCGGAATTATTTTGATTATTCTCATCGTATACATCCGCATAGTTTTCAAGAAGTTTAAAGTTTCCCTCGGAGTTTTCTATAATATAATCAAGGTTTTTAGCTGCATTCGTAAAATCTGTAGATTCTGAAAAAGACTTATAGGCTCGTGTAAGGTAAATTTTACCTAAAAGATGTAATGCAGCAGCCTTGTTTAATCTCCCAGGTTCCTTAGATTTCCAGGAAATGAGATCTGCAGCTTCGGACAGTTCGGCTAACATAAATTCATAGATCTCTGCTTCAGGAGTGCGAACAACCTCTAATATTACAGCACTCTGCTCTTCGGTATAAAATGGAACCGGACCAAAAGTTTCCACCAAATAATAGTAAGCCAATGCTCTTAAAATACGCCCTTGAGAGGTGATATTGTTGAACTCATCTTGAGTCATACCTTCAGTATCCAAGGAACAACGTGAAAGTAGTATGTTAGATTCCTGTATGATCTTATAGAGGTTTTTCCAATACGGACCAACAATACCAGCAGTTGAGTTGAATGAAGCATCATAACCATTAAACATTCTTTCGTTAGGGCTTTCTGTGATAGCCATATATAAGTCTGTTCCATAATATTGAAGCTCACCTGTATTGAATACCGAACGGTATTTTGAATAAATATCTACCAAAAGCAGTTCTTGCCCTGACTTTGAATTGTATAATTCATCTGTAACAGCAGACGGGTTGTCAATCTCAAGAATATCGGAACATGAGATTACAAAAAAAGCCGACAATGTTATAAAAACGATTTTTTTTATTTTTTTTATCATAACTAAAATATATTAAAAGTTTAAGTTAACACCCAAGGTAAAGGTCATTGGAGCGAGTGATAGTTGTGTGTTTATATTTTCACCTATAACTTCTGGATCGGAACCAATATAATCTGAAAAGACGAAAGGGTTTTGAACAGTTCCATAAATTCTTGCTTTTGAAATTCCTAATAAATTAATTAGTTTATCGTCAAAAGAATACCCAAAAACAATATTTTGAATTTTTATAAAAGTTCCAGATACCTGTCCTAGGACTTGTGTGTTGAAAGACTGAGCTCCAACTTCTTGATAATCGTTGCTTTGATTTTCAGGAGTCCAATAATTAACATCGGCTTTATTCCAATGTTCGTTATCCCAAGCTGAAAATATATAGGCGAAATCGTCGTTATATACACCTCCAAAACGTGCGTATATATCAAAAGAAAAATCAAAATTCTTGTAAGAAAAAGTATTAATTATCCCTCCAGACCAATCTGGGTTAGATGCTCCTATAATCTGAAAATCATTTTCATCTAGGTTACCATCATTATTCAAATCCTCTACTTTAATATGCCCAACACTTTGACCATAGGAAGCGGCTAAATCGGCTTCGCTTTCTTGCCATATTCCCAATTGTTTAAAATCGTAAACTACATTTATAGGTTGTCCAATAAACCAGCGATTTCCAAGGTCGTCTTCTTTATTTCCATACAAATCTTCGATTTTATTTCTGTTCATGGAAAATGTAAAATTAGTTTTCCAAGTAAAATCTACTGTTGAAAAGTTAATAGTATTTAAGCCAACTTCAATTCCTTTATTAGAAGTAGTACCAATATTTTCAGAAATAGATTCAAATCCATTTACACTGCTAACAGCTCTGCTAAAAATTAAATCTTCTGTAGTTCTGCTATAGGCATCAATACTACCAGAAATACGGTTGTTAAAAAATCCAAAATCAAGACCTAGATTATATTCTGAAGTCATCTCCCATTTTAAATCGTTATTGCCCTTAGTATTTCCGATACCAAATCCATTATATCCTGCACCACCAAAAGTATAACGAGAAAGATTTAACTTTGATAAAGTAATATCATGTCCAATATTGTTGTTTCCTGAAATTCCATAGCTTAAACGTAATTTTAAAGAATTTATCGCATCTATATTTTGTAAAAATTTTTCTTTTTTCATTTGCCAACCTAAAGCCAATGAAGGAAAAAATCCCCATTGATTTTCTTTTTTTAGCCTAGAAGTACCGTCATATCTACCTGTAAGAGTAATCATATACTTGTCTTTAATAGCATAATTAGCCCTAAGCATGTACGAAGTAAGTGCAGATTCCCAGTAATAGCTGCTCACATCACGTATTTCATCGGCAGTTTGTAATGCATGCCAACTTGAATTGTAAGGAAGTCCATCACCTCGCATAGCAGATCCTTGATGATTGTCTTTTTGAACGCTGAACAGCCCAATTATATCGAAACGGTGGTCGAAGTCGAACTCTTTTTTGTAAGTTATAAGGTTGTCCCAAATTAGATTAGTGTTTTTCCCTTCACTGCGATAGGCTTCGTTTGCATTAACACCGCTATTTTGTTGTGTGAACGTTCCTATCCATTCCCCAAAAATATCTGTATCAAATTGGTAAGCTAGCTGAGATTTTATAGATAAACCCTTTATTGGCTTTACTTCTATAAAACCTGTATAGCTTGCATAAAAAGCTTCTGTTTCTCTAATATTATTTTCGTTTTGAATAAATGGATTTATTTTACTGGATGTTGGCTGAACAAAGAATGCATATTCTCCATTTTCATCATATGGGCTTGCAATAGGAGGTAAGAAATATGCATTTAATAGAGTTTCAGCCGCACCAATATTGTTAGAACTAGTAGAAATATATGATGATAGACCTGTTGTTATTTTATCTGACAAACGTTGTTCCAATCCAATGTTAGCCGTAATTCTCTCATATCCCTCTTTTCCTACCATACCCTCATCGTTTAAATAACTCATTCCAAAAGAATAGGATGCTTTTTCGTTGCCTCCTGAAGAATTAATAGTATGATTTTGAATCATGCTGTTATTGGAGATTTCGCGCAACCAATCGTAATATTCGCCATTACGTACACGCCTTTTTTCATCTTCTGTTAAAAAATCAGTACGTGAAAGAGATGCGCCTCCGTATTTTTTCCTCCAAAGGTTAATTCTGTAATCTACATATTCTAATCCATTGCCTTTATTTCCAATCATGTCTGGAATACGTGTTGGTGTTTTTACTCCAACAAAGCCATTATATTCAATGGTTAACCCTTTCTTTTTAGTTGCTCCTTTAGTAGTTACAATTACAACCCCATTAGCTCCTCTGGACCCGTAAATTGCTGTTGATGATGCATCTTTTAATATGTCAATAGATTCAATATCTGAAGAACTAATAAACTTAAGACCAGAGTAAGAAGGGACTCCATCAATTACATAAAGAGGTTCATTGGAAGAGTTAATCGAGTTCATTCCTCTGATTTGCATAGACATACTCGCTCCTGGTCTATTTGATGACTTGCTAACTACTACACCTGCAATCTTACCGTTTAGGGTTTCTGTTACATTAGAGTTATTAACTCTGACTAAATCATCTCCTGATATAGTTTGAATAGATCCTGTTACATCTTTTTTCTTTACAGAGCCATATCCAATTATTACAATTTCATCCAGCGTTTCGGCGTCAACTTGTAATACAACGGATAAAGAAATTTCTTTTGTAATTGTAAACTTTTGGCTTAACATTCCGATATAAGAAATACTTATAAAGCGTCCTAATGGCACCATGATTTCAAAATTACCATCGAAGTCTGAAACAACACCAATATTGCTGTCTTCTACAGCAATAGTTGCGCCAGGAATGGGAAGACCATATTCACCTTTAGTAGTTCCTGTAACTTTAACCTCATTTGTTTGGGTCTGTGCTATTGTTTTTTGATAGGGATAACAGATAATTATTATCATCAATATCAATATTTTTGATATATTTTTTTTTTGTTTTTTCATAATCTAACACTAGCATCCGAAAGTCGGGATTTTAAAAAGCCCTCAGAATCACGTATTTTTGAGTTCTACTAAAAACTTTTCAAATATGGGACTCTTCAGGCGAAACAAAAATAACAATAAACCAGTCATTCGACAAATTTTAGATTTAGTACCCCATTGGTTATTTAGAAGTTGCACCAATACCTACAAAACAGATA
>Ga0209390_10010741_pt1 | contig 10657 bp, 8 predicted proteins | sample BON01_FD_187212 | JGI IMG/M metagenome (GOLD analysis project Ga0209390, IMG submission 187212) | Freshwater microbial communities from Lake Bonney liftoff mats and glacier meltwater in Antarctica - BON-01 (SPAdes) (version 2) | ecosystem: Environmental > Aquatic > Freshwater > Ice > Glacier... | reverse complement strand
ATATATATATATATATATATATATACATATATACATATATATATATATATATACATATATATCGGGTTCACCTCTCCACACCAGGACAGTACCAAGCTGAGTCCGGGCTGTTTGGGTTAACCCTTTGTTTGGTGTTCTCTTCAGTTTTAAAGGTGCTCTGCAGCTACTAAGTAACCGTCATATGTAAATTCGCTTTGCTCATGTACATGAGCGAGTTTTGATGTTACGTTTTGTTGATTCTTGACGGCGATCACCAGCGATTTACCCATGACACCCGATTTACCCATGACACCCGGAAGAACTCGGAACAAGCGATTGAGTAGTCGAAACTGAAACCGTCGTTCATTATGAGTCGCAGCACCAAAGTCATCAGTACACGTTGAATAAGAGAAACGTCCTGATAATTACTTAGGCGCACTGATCACCCTTAAAGCGCCATCAGCGATGACTACGCCTCCACCAGCGCAGACAAAAGAGCAACAATAAACGAAGCGCGTTTAAGCCACTTGCCGTTTTGGGGTCCCAGTGAGGCGGGTTTGTTCTTAATTAAACGTCCGTCGGGTTAACCCGAATGAAACGTTCGCCGAGGTTAACCCAGGGGTTTATCCGAACCCTTAACCCAAAACTCGAACGTTTCATTCGGGTTAACCCGACGGACGTTTAATTAATAAGGAAAAAGCCAGTCACTGGGACCCCAAAACGGCAAGTGGCTTAAACGCGCTTCGTTCATTGGAATGCACTCCATTCGTGCAGTTCACCTACATAAAATATACACCGCACACCACTAAACCAAACTCAACCCGTGTTATCTCATTTGTTTGATTCCCCAAGAGCGCCATCAGCGAGGACTACGCCTCTGCGTTCATCGCCGCCTCCAAAACAAAAAAATGAAATGAACTTCAATCGTCCATCTTGCCGACAGATATGCAACCCCCAACCCATTCACCCAAGCTAAACCCTGTGTGTGTGTCGTTTATTTCTGATTTGTTAGCCTCAAGAGCGCCATCAGCGAGGACTACGCCTCTTCGTGGAGCGCCGTTTCGCACAAAAAAAAAAATTAACCCAAGGTGAAGAACCTTCGAACACCGGCGGCGGCCGGTTTTTCATCCCTCGATGCAACCTCTGGTATTCTGGCCACTGCTAGCGCCTCGGCGCCGGCAAACTTTCTCGCTCTGCGCTCTGCGCTTTTGTGTGCGTGTGTATGACATGACAGTTAAAAAAAATAGAAATGAACTTCATTCGTGCATTTCACCAACAGGGGTTAGGGGTTAACCCAGATATATATACTACCCCAACCCACTCACCCGAGCTCAATCTGTTGTATTTCATTTTGTTTAGCCTCAAGAGTTCCATCAGCGAGCACTACGTTTCCGCGTGGAGCGCAGACTTTAAACAAAAATGGTGCCTTGTATTCGTGTATCTTACTGACATATATATACAAACCAAACCCCACTTATACAAGCCTCTTCGAGTTAAAGGTGCCCTGTGCGCCTAAGTGAAACGACTTCGAATTTCCTATAATCAAAACGACGAAACTCTTAGTCGAAACTCGCTCATGTACATGAGCAAGGCAAATTTAACCATAGCGTTTAATTGTAGCTGCAGAGCACCTTTAATTCGTGCATTTCGCCGACAGGGGTTAGGGGGTTAACCCAGATATATATACTACCCCAACCCACTCACCCGAGCTCAATCTGTTTTATTTCTGTTTATTTTTGTCTGAAAAGTTGAATCAGCGAGTACGCCTCCGCGCGGAGCGCAGACTTTAAAACAGAAAAATGGTGCCTTGTATTTGTGTTTCTTACTGACATATATATACAAACCAAACCGCACTTATACAAGCTACTTCGAGTTGACCCTAACGACAACCTGTGTCGTCTATTTTTTCAGTCTGAAAAGTGCCATCAGCAAAGACTACGCTACGTGGAGCGCCGACCCCAAAAATCAATAAAATATTAATACGTTGTATTTGTGTATTTGACTGCCGTAGAGTACAACGCCCAATCCACTCACCCCAAGCTCAGTCCGTTTGGTGTCTAATTCTAACCCTAACAAAACAAGAAATGCACTCCATTCGTCCATCTCATCGACATATAGACAACCCGAACCCACTAATACAAGCTCATACCGTTTTGTTTCTGTTGTTTCTAGTCTACAAAGTTCCATCAGCGAAGACTACGCTATGTGGAGCGCCGACTTTAAAAAAAACAATGTCGCCTTGTATTCGTGTATCTTAATGACATATATATACAAACCAAACCGCACTTATACAAGCTAATTCGAGTTAACCCTAACGACAACCTGTGTCGTCTCTTTTTTTTTTTTTTTTTTTACACTATCGTTCTCAGAACACAAACTAACACACTGGGAAGAGGCGCCCCGGCGGCGCTTAGGCCGCCGTGGTGTCCCCGTCTCTATTTCAGTCTGAAAAGTGCCCTCAGCGAGGACTACGCGTCCGCCTGCAGTGCCGACATTAAAAAAAAAATATATTCGTGTATCTCACCGTCAAGTATACTACCTCCAACCTAGTAATCCATGCTCCATCCGTTTTGTTTTCTTCCTTTCAGTCTGAAAAGTTCTATCAGCGAGGACTCCGACCCAAAAATTGTAATGCACTGTATTCGTCTATCCGTCTATCTTACTAAACAATATACAAATCACAACCCACTCACCCAAACTTTAACCCGGTTTTCCTATTTTTTTCAGTCTGAAAAGTTCCATCAGCGAGGACTACGCCTCAGCGTGGAGCGCAGACTCCAAAACCAAAAAATTGAAGCGCACTGTATTCGTGTATCTTACTAAAATACATACTAACCACAAACTGCCAACATTAACTCACAAGCCCTGTCGTCTCTGTTTATCAGTCTGAAAAGTTGAATCAGCGAGGACTACGCTACGTGGAGCGCCGGCTCCGAACTGAAGATAGAAATGAACTGTAATTATGCATTTCACCAACAGATAGATATACTACCCCAACCTACTAACCCAAATTCAACCCGTGTCCTTTTTTTTTTTCAGGCTGAAAAACGCCATCAGTGAGGACTTCGCCTCCGCGTGGAGCGCAGACTTCAAAACAAAATAATAGACATGCACTATATTTTTGTTTATCTGACCGACAGATATGCTACCCCCAACCCATAAACCCAAGCTAAACCCTGGTTGTTTGTTGTGTATTTCTGTTTTTTTCAGTCTAAAAAGTTCCATCAGCGAAGACTACGCCTCAGCGTGGAGTGCCGACTCCAAAACAGAACATTGTTGTCGTTCTAAAATATTCTGCTCACATTTGGGGTAATTTTGAACGCCCAACCCAAGGTGAACGCATGGGTTAAGGGTTAACCCAAGGTGACCTCATAGTTATATATATATGGAATAACCCAGGGGTGCGGGCGAGCATATATACAACTATGAGCTCACTTTGGGTTAGGCGTTAAGCGTTAACCCGAGCTTTATATTTACTCCTCCCACCCCCTTTTTCGTTTCAGTCTGAAAAGATTCATCAGCGAGGACTACGCCCCAGCATGGAGCGCTGACGTTTGAAAAAATGAACTATATTCGTTCATCTGACCGACAGATATACTACCCCCAACCTATCAACCCACGCTATAAACCCTGTTTGTTTGTTTATTTTCTTCTTCAGCCTCAAAAGTTCCATCAGCGAGGACTAAACATCTGCGTGGAGTGCCGACTCGAAAAAAAAAAATGAAGTATATTAGTATGTTTTACTGATATATATACAAACCACAAACTACCAACCGAAACTCACAAGCCCTGTCGTCATTGTTTTTTAGTCTGAAATGTTCAATCAGCGAGGACTACGCATCTGCGTGGAGTGCCGACGTTTTAAAAAATGAACTATATTCGTTCATCTGACCGACAGATATACTACCCCCAACCTATCAACCCACGCTATAAACCCTGTTTGTTTGTTTATTTTTGTCTTCAGCCTCAAAAGTTCAATCAGCGAAGACTACGCATCTGCGTGGAGTGCCGACTCCAAAACCAAAAAAATGAAACGCACTGTATTAGTGTATCTTACTAACATACATACAAACCACAAACTGCCAACCGAAACTCACAAGCCCTGTCGTCTCTGTTTATCAGTCTGAAAAGTTACATCAGCGAAGACTACGCCTCAGCGTGGAGTGCCGACTCCTCCGAGTCCGAGTGCCCGCTTTTCTACTCGGACAAGGCCAGCCAGGACCTCTACAGGTTCATGGCACACAAGGTAATTAATGATACTGTATGGGGATGACACATCGAAACACACTGGTTAACGCACCTCAGTGAGTACGAAACAAAAGTAACGCCATTTAATTTCTTGGCCGAGTGCCCGCTTTTCTACTCGGACAAGGCCAGCCAGGACCTCTACAGGTTCATGGCACACAAGGTAATTTAAGTGATAGTGATTACAACACATCAAATCACACTCTTCAAAGGTGCCCTGTGCGCCTAAGTGATTTGAATTCGATTTTCCTATAATCCAAGCGACGAAACCCTGAGTCACAACTCGCTCAGGTACCTGAGCAAAGCGGCATTACCCGTAGCTGTTAACTAGTAGCTGCGGGGCACCTTTAAAGTACCTCACTGCGTATGAAATTAAATGAACAACATTTTCATAATAGTCCGAGTACGCACTCTTCTACTAGGACAAGGCCAGCCAGGACCTCTATAGGTTCATGGCCCACAAGGTGAAATTTAAGTGATGGTGATAATAACATATCAAAACACACTCTTTCAATAACCTCAGTGCATACAACATCTAGTTATAAACATTCAGCACACGGAATCAAACGATACACATTTAGATCCGAGTCCGAGTACCCGCTCTTCTTCTCAGACAAGGCCAGCCAGGAACTCAATCGGTTCATGGCGCACAAGGTAATGACCCATACACACATAATTATATACACGTACCTCGGTGCGTCAAAAGAATACATATATATATATGTATATATATACATATATATATATATATATATGTGTGTAGATATGAATTCCTAGTCCGAGTGCCCGTTCCTTTACTCTTTCACTCGGACAAGGGGTAGCCCGCAACCCCTTGTGGGTTAACCCGGCAGGGGTTAAAACCCCCGGGTTAACCCTAACCCTAACCCTAACCCTAACCCTAACCCTAACCCTGTGTTAACCCGGCAGGGGTTAAAACCCGGGGGTTGCTTGCTGCCCGCTGCGCCTAAGGCGGCCACTAGGATCGCGGCGTCGACTCTCCCTCCAACGCAGAAACTGACTCGCGTGGCCGCACCGTCGCCGAGGGCTAGCCTCGGACGGCGTACGGTATGCGGACGCACGGAGCAGTTGTCGGCCGCCTGTTTCGAAGCGTTACGAAACTAACTACTAAGGTTAGAATAGGTAGGGGCTATTTATGGGGGAGTTTTCTTATTGCTGCCGCAGCGCTCGAAACACCCACGAGAAATGGTTATAACGCCCGAAGTGTCAACCTCAAATTTCAGGGAGCTCCCCTTACGCTCCCAAATTCCACTTTCGGATCAGTTCCCTGTGCGTGTGTGCTCGTGTCCCCTTTGTATTATAAACCGTCTGTGATGTTGCTGAAATGTGGCTTCTCCTTGCCCATGTGGCTAACCCGTCCGTTTTTCTTTCTTCTGCTGCTAGGTGCGCACGTGCATCTACCCCTACACGCGGGTTAACCCGAACTACACGCACTTGTCCTACCGCGAACACGCGACCGTAATGATGTGGGGCAGCTTTCCATTCTTTTCCCGAACACGCATATATACACATGCGTTGCTCATTTGCTTGTGTTTTCTTTTCTTTTGCTGCTAGGTGCTCACGCGCGTCAATCACTACACGCACCTGTCGTACAACGAGGACGCGACAGTGATGATGTGGGAGTTGGGCAACGGGCTTCGCTGCCCGGGGAAGCGCTTCGGTGGCCGGCCGCTTCAGCAGGTATGCTGCCCCTACATGTTGAATACGAGGGGGAACCCCTACATGTTGAATACGAGGGGGGGGGGGGGGAGAATCACACACGGCATTCTATTCACATGTAGCCTGTTTCATGAATCCAGTAACACCTTGCGTGTCATGCTATATAGAGGGTCAACCAGGCGGAATACGTTGCTAGTATTCGTGTAGCCTGGCGCTGGCGAAAAGCCGCTGGCTTTTTGCCGCACTCTAGTTTTGTTTTCTCAAAAAGAAAACTCCAGAAACTGTGTGTGGGTCGCTGGGGGCCTAATCTCCCTGTAAATCTGTGTGCTGACTTCAGCTCTAATCTGTTACGCTCTGGCGTGAAGGTGTTCCTGCCGTCGCGACAAATACGTGAAATCCGAATCAACATGTAAGATGCTGCCCCTTTAGTAATTTGTTGTAACCATGGTATATTTAGATTCTAAATTAGTTCAGTTTGCTGATGTGGGAGTTGAGCAACGGGCTTCGCTGCCCGGGGAAGCGATTCGGCGGCCGGCCGCTTTAAAATGTATGCTGCCGCTTCAATAATAAATTTTATGAATGAGTTACCCCTAACCCTGAACCCTAACCCGAGGCTAGTTTTGCTTCAGCAGCTGACCTTATAAACAGGTGCGCAGCCGCCGTATCTACTGGTGTATGAATAGTATATATTCGACGTTAGATGAGTTCATCGGTTTGGGGAGTTGGGCAATAGGCTCCGCTAGGGAGCCTCGGCGGCCGGACCCTCAAACAACTGCCGTATCTATATATATACATCCATTGGGTTTGTTACGCTTCGGCGGCCTGCTCTTCAAACAGGTATGCAGTCGCCAGATCTACTTTTGTATGAATGGTATAGATTCGACGTTAGATTAGTTAATCGGTTTGGGGAGTTGGGCAATGGGCTCCGCTAGGGAGCCTCGGCGGCCGGACCCTCAAACAACTGCCGTATCTATATATACATCCATTGGGCTTTTCTCGCTTCGGCGGCCTGCTCTTCAAACAGGTGTGCAGTCGCCAGATCTACTTTTGTATGAATGGTATATATTCGACGTTAGATTAGTTAATCGGTTTGGGGAGTTGGGCAATGGGCTCCGCTAGGGAGCCTCGGCGGCCGGACTCTCAAACAACTGCCGTTTCTAAACATACATCTATCTGGCAACGTCTCGCTTGGGTTAACCCGAGCTGATCCAGGAGTGGCTGTGCATGTGTAGGTTAGGGTGTGAGAATTGTCCCACAGATGGTAAACATCCGTTCATGCGCGCTGTTCGTGCTTTTTGCGAGGCCAAATCCAGCAATTATAGGGCCTGCGATAACGAGCAGAAACAAACAGACGGTCAATATCCACTGACTCTGCATTAGGCTGAACCAAACCTCTGGTTGTAACTCGTGAACATCTTCTCATCCGTGCTGTGTGTGCTTTTTCGCGAGGCCAAAGCCAGCAATTATAGGGCCTGAGCAGAAAACAGGAAAAGACAAGAATTGTCAGTATAGGCCAGGGGGACAAGTCTCTCCCACGTGTGAACTTTATACGTTTGTGTTTCTCATGTGCGCTGGGTTAACCCGAGGGCTTGATCAGCCGGCCGCTGCAGCAGGTATGCAGCCGCCGAATCTACTCGTGTATGAATGGTATATATTCGACCTTAGATTAGTTAATCGGTTTGGGGAGTTGAGCAACGGGCTCCGCTGCCCGGGAAAGCGATTCGGCGGCCGGCCTCTTCAAAGTGTATGCTACCGCCTTATTACAGTATTCTATGAATAGTATATATATTGTCGTGCGCAGTCGATAACACACATATATACCGATATGTACGCTACCACACATCACAGCTGACCTTTTAGATCAGTGGTTCAGTCCCCAGTCTTCCAGCCAGCACGTCGCTGGTTCGACCCCCGGTTCTGTCACGTTCCCATCGGTGGGTCTTGCCATATAGATTCTAAACTAGTTCAGTTTACTGGTTTGGGAGTTGGGCAATGGGCTCCGCTGCCCGGGGAAACGATTCGGCGGCCGGCCGCTTCAGCAGGTACGCAGCCGCCTTATACATTTATTGTACACATAGTATATATATTGTCGTGAGAGAAGTCGATCGTCGGGTTAAAGGTGCTCTGTGCCTAAGTAATTTTCAAGCAGTTTCTCGTATTCAACGTGTACTAATGACTTTGGTGCTGTGACTCATAATGAACGACGGTTTCAGTTTCGACTCTTCAATCACTTGTTCCGAGTTGTTCCGGGTTTCATGGGTAAATCTAGGATGAATCGCTGGTGATCGCCGTCAGAACTTGAAACCGAAATTCGCTCAGGTACCTGAGCAAAGCGATTTTACATATGGCGTTTACTTAGTAGCTGCAGAGCACCTTTAACCCTAACACATATATACCGATATATAGGCGATGGATTTCCAGTACCAAACGTCACGGGTTAACCCTTAACCCGCTGCTTCAACATGTATGTTTCCGCCGTCGGGTTAACCCCCTAACCTAACCCTATCCCGAGATGCTGATGCTGCCGCTTTCAGCGGCGACGAGTGTTGAACACAGGGGGTTACACATTCCTCCTGACCCTCCCTCGCTCGCTCGAGCCTCCCCTTGGATCAATTATTTCTGCGTGTGTACGCTTGTGCTCTTTGTATATTAAAGGTGCCCTGCAGCTACTAATAAACCGCTATTGGTAAATTAGATTTGGTCATATACATGAGCGAGTTTCGACTCAGAGTTTCGTCTTTGTGTGTGTAGGAAACTCGCAGTCGAATCACTTAGGCGCACCGGGCACCTTTAATCATCTGTGAGGAGCTCAAACTGATGATGATGATACGTTTTCCCCTAGGAAACACCTAACACCCCTTCCCCACCACAGCAGCCGGCCCGCAGCGGCTCACACCGTCACGGAGACACCACAACAATAAACAGGGGGGCAGACCCGTAGACGGACCGCCCCAACCGATTTGGCCCAAAATTGGGTCACCCAAGCTCGCCCCCACAGGAGGGCCTGGGCCCGAGGGACAGTCCATGTGCACGTGGACGCTGGTTTTCACCCGTCCACACGGTGTTGAAATGAAGTTGTAGAGGAAACGTGCTGTACTGTACCAGTTGTGCCACTTTTCCTCTAAGCGCTTAGAGGAAAAGTGGCACAACTGGTACAGTACTGCACGTTCCCTCTACAAAACATCGGCTTTCTGGAAGGCGCTCACCCGATTGCCGCAGAGTTAACCACTTGCGGTCTACCGGGAGTCGAACCCCAGATAGTGGCAATCGAGTGAGCGCCTTCCCGAAAGCCGATGTTTGTAAAGAAAACGTGCAGTACTGTACCAGTTGTGCCACTTTTCCTCTAAGCGCTTCTTGGCGAACTGGTCCAGTGGTCTAAAGTACTGTCAGTTCGCCTCTACAAAAGTTTCGAGATCCGCACTGACAGACCCTTTCTCCTGTTTTCGTTTCTTCAGTGGAACAGGATAGGGTTAACCCTTTGTATGAAGGGTATGTTTATATTATATGTTAGTTCAGTTTATAGATCGGGTTAACCCCGATTATCGAAAACTCGAAGTCGAATCACTTAGGCGCACAGGGCGCCTTTAACCGTCTGTGAAGACCTATAATTGACAGACCCTTTCTCCTGTTTTTTTGTTTCATCAGTGGAAGAGGATGATGATTGCGCCGTACGTGAAGGGTTCACCCTGCGCCCGATTCCCTGATCGCAGTTCTCTGCCACCTCTCACGCTTCGCCAATTGATGTTTTGCTAGCCTAATAATTTAGCCTAGAACGATTGAGATAATTCGACCTTTACATGCAGCCGAATTAAAAAAAATAAATTACAAAGTTCCAAAAAATCGCGATCAAGGAATCGGGCGCGATGGCAGTGTGAAAACCCGAATCGTTGCCGTGTCTATTGATAGACCTTTTTTTTCTTCAGTGGAACAGGATGATGGCGCCGTACGTGAAGCGACTCGCTCCAAAGCCAAATGACGACAATCCCAAAAGTGCAAAAAAAACGCGATTCGGGAATCAGGCTCAACGGCACTGTAAAAGACGGAATTTTTGCCGTGTTCATTGACAGACCCTTTCTCCTGTATTTTTGTTTCTTCCGTGGAACAGGATGATGGCGCCCTACGTGAAGGGTTAACCCTGAGCCCGATTCCCTGATCGCGGTTCTCTGGCACCTTTCACGCTTCGCCAATTGATGTTTTAGGAGCCTAATAATTTAGCCTAGAACGATTGAGATAATTCGTTTGATGTTTTATTAGCCTAATAGTTTGGCCTAAAACGATGAGAAAATTCGACCGTTACATGCACTCGAATGACGACAAAATACATAATAGTGCCAAAAAATAGCAATCAAGGAATTGGGCGCGACGGCAGTGCGTGTGTGCTCGTGCCCCCTTTGTATTATAAACCGTAAATTGAAAACGTGAATTGTTGCCGTGTCTATTGATAGACCTGTTTTTCTTGTTTTTTTGTTTCTTCAGTGGAACAGGATGATGGCGCCGTACGTGAAGCGACTCGCTCCCAGGCAACTCCTCGGCTCGGGATCCGACGGCTTCTTCTTGTGCAATGGTAATGACAATAATGATAATTAACAGTGACGTAATATCCCATCTCTGACACAAGCACGCCCCTCTGTTATTTGCTAATGAAAACGCATTCCGGCCCTTAAAAGAAATCAAACTCAAAACCGAAATAAACTCCTCGGCTCGGGATCCGACGGCTTCTTCTTGTGCAATGGTAAGAATATATATATATATATAT
>Ga0209390_10010738_pt1 | contig 10660 bp, 15 predicted proteins | sample BON01_FD_187212 | JGI IMG/M metagenome (GOLD analysis project Ga0209390, IMG submission 187212) | Freshwater microbial communities from Lake Bonney liftoff mats and glacier meltwater in Antarctica - BON-01 (SPAdes) (version 2) | ecosystem: Environmental > Aquatic > Freshwater > Ice > Glacier... | reverse complement strand
GGGAGGCGTGGGGGTATGAGGACGAGGAGGGGGAGGAGGAGGATGGGTCGGTGGGTGGATTTTTGGAGGAGGAGGACGAGGAGGAGGGAAATGATGATTATTTTTATGACAAATCTGCCAAGGCATGGCGCCGACGGAGCAGCAGTCCCTCTAGACGAGGACGAGGAGGAGGAGGAGCAGCTACGGAGCCCTCTGCCTACTCTTCGCGCAGCAGCAGCAGCAGCGGTGAGAAGCGATCAGCACGAGGGTGGGTAGGGGAGGAGGACGAAGAGGAGGGCGATGGCGTTTTGGATGCGAGCTGGAGCGCCTTTGACGAGGACGAGGACGAGGACGAGGAAGAGGAGGAGGAAGAGGACGACGACGAAAGCTACACTCGCCGTGCTGTTTCCTCCCCTTCCTCCCGCCGTCCTTCTTCTCCTACTTCTTCTCCTTCCGTCAACCGCCGCCGGCGCCGGGAGCGAAAGCAAGAGGTGCGAGCAGGAGTGGGTGTGGATAGACGCTTCATGGGGCAGCAAGAGGAGGAGGCAACTAACGACCGCTCTGGTGCTTGGGTGTGGCAGAATCCGTCGCGTGCTGCAGGAGGTGGAGGAGGGGGGGAGAAAAAGAGGAGGGAGCGGGAGCCGTCGTCGTCGGGGGGTGCAGGAGGGAGGGAGGGAGGGGGTGGGGAGGGTGGCGGGGGGGGGAGGGGGGTTTCGGTGGCCGTGGGAGATGCCGGGGGATGAGTTTGATCAGTAATGAGTAGATTGAGATAGGAGGCAATAGCGTGTGAAAGTAAATTAAGAACATGTATTTTTGTTGGTTGTTTTTGTGTGTTGTTAATCGCGAGATGTAGAATTCGAGAAAGTGTGTTATGTGTATGTATGAATGTTCTTGTCTTTCTTCCGTCCTTTCTTCTTTCTTTCGGCTTCCGTTTCTTATCTCTCGCTCGCTTTGTGATTTGGTTTGGTTGAATAACGCTCGCTCTTGTTTCTTCCTCATATTCTTCTTCTTCTTCTTCTTTTGTACTCTCCCCTGGCCCTAGCCCCTCCCTCCATCCCTCCCGCGCGGTATCGCTTTTCTTCCTTCCTTCTTTCCCTTCCTCCTCCTCGAGACACCACAAAAAAACATCCTCGTTATTCATGTTCTCTTTCTTCATGTCCCGCGCGCCCTGTCCTCCTTCTTCCTTCTTTATATCAATCGCCTCTACTCCGCATCCACACCCACACCCTCTCATTTCTTCTTCCTTCTTCTTCTCTCTTTTTCTCCCCCTCCTGTTTTACTGTGTTTTACATGGCCATCGAAGAGGAGGAAAGGATGCCAGTCCGAATATAAAGCGAATGAGGCTCCGGGTACTCCATCTCTCCACCCACCGTCACCCTCACCAATACTCGCTCCCCCTCCGGCAGCTCCCCCTGCTGCTGCTGCACCTGCTGCTGCTGCTGCACCTGCTGGTACTGCTGCTGCTGCTGCTGCTGGAGCTGCTGCTGCTGCTGCGCGTACTGTGCTGCATACGCCTGCTGCTGCTGCTGCTGGGCCGCCGTTAAGGGGGTGGCTCCGCCCGCCCCACCCCCTGCCGCCGCTGCCGCCGCTGCTGCTGCCGCTGCTGCCGCTTGTTGCTGCTGCTGCTGGACGTGGGCGGCGGCTTGCTGCTGGTAGTAGGCTGCGTGTGCAGGGTAGGTGGTGGCCATGTCATTGTAATACTTCGCAATCGCCTCGGGTGTCCACTGCTGCTGCTGCTGCCCAGCTGCTCCTGCTCCCGCCCCTCCCTGCTGCACCGCTTGTCGCTCTTGCTGCTGCAGCTGCTGCGCGGCCAGCTGCCGTTGGTACTCTTCGTAAGCTGCTGCCGTCGCCGCTACCCCCTGCCCGTGCTTGACCGACTTCCTCTTACTTCCTCCCCCTCCCGCCATCCCCACATCGCCTCCCCTCTCATCCTCCTCCTCCTCCTCCTCCGAATCCGACCCCCCCCCCCCCCCCCCCCCCCCCCCCCCCCCCCCCCCCTCCCCCCCCCCCCCTCCTCCCCTCCCGACCCCTCATACTCGCTGTCCTCCCCTCCTCCCCCATCCCCCGCCGCTGCGCTCAATCTCTTTCTCTTGGCCTTTTCCGCCTTCAGCCTCTTCGCCGTCTCTGCCACCGACTTAATATGCTCAGCCTGCAAGGCCGCTTGCTGCGCAGCCGGGTCAGGGGTAGGCCCCAATTGCCCCTTGAACGGGCCCGTGATTTGCCCCGTGGCGCGATACTCACTAATGGCCTGCTGTTGCGCCCCCACCGCATCCGCCTCTTGATAAAAGTAGCCCAAACATTTATTATGGCCCCCTGCGAGAGTCAACCAGGCACTCCAAGCATTACTCCGCTTATCCCAATACACGCCCGAATACCTCGATCGCGGCGCCGCCGCCGCAGCAGCTGTGACCGCAGCTGAGGACTGCTGCGCAACGGCGGCAGCTTGTTGCTGTTGTTGGTAGTAACCTGCTGCAGAGTTGGTCATCGCTCGCCCTCCACTTCCTTGCCGGTGGTGTCCGTGCGCGCCTACGGAAGAGGAAGAGGAGGTCGTCATGCTGGCCCCGGGGGCGGCGCGTGGTTCTTTGAGGATTTTGTTTTCCAGGACGACGGTACGGTAGGTGGCTTTTTGAGAACGACGGGCGCGGTCATATTTGCTTTTGTCTAGCCAGGTGGCCATTTTGGTTAGGTGCGCCTGCAAGCGGCCCTTGAGCTTGTTCACTTGATCGAGCAAGTCCCGGCGGGGGATGGGGCCCGTCTTCTCCAAGACCTTCTCGCACTCCACAATCTTGACCATGAGCCGCTCGTTCTTCCCAGCCAGCTTCTTGACTGCTTCAGCGTCTAACCCCCCCGCAGCAGCTTGCCCGCCGGTCGCGCCGTAGCCCCCCCCTGCTCCATAATACGAAGCCGAGGAATGTTCATACCCACTCGCCGCGTGACTTCCGTACCCTGCCGCGGCCCGTCCGGTGCTGCCTCCTCCTCCTTGTGCACCGTAGGCCCCGGGTGGGTAGACGCCGTATTGCTGATAGTAGTCTTGGTAGTATTTTTGGTAGGCTTCGGCCTGGGACGCGGTGCCCCCACGGGAGGACTTGCGGCTGCTGCCTTGTTGCGCGTAGCCCCCGTAGCCGGCTTGCTGTTGTTGGTACTGTTGTTGCTGCTGCTGCTGCTGCTGTTGGGCGGCTTGCTGGGCGTAATACTGGTTGTAATAGGCTTGGTATTGCTCTGGGGTCATGTTGGCATAGTAGGCCGCTGCCGCTTGTTGCTGCGCGAGTTGCTGTGCCGCCGACATTGTGCGTGGTGGTGGTCTAGGGGAGAAGGAGGAGGTGGAGGAGGAGTGGGGCCGAGGGTACGCGACACGCGCCGAGAATGAAGGGGCAAGGGGCCAGGGCGAAGAAAGAAGGAGGACGACTTCGCGCTCGGCGGTGATCGGTTGCTGTGGCCTGTTGCAAAGTGAAAGGGGCGGGGACAGAAATGAGCTCAGCGTGCCCACGGTACATCTTATTGTGCAGACAAGGGTGGGGGTTGTTGTGGGGGAGTGTGCCTGTGGTGGTGTAGTGGTGCACGTTCTAAGGAGTGGGTGAGTCGCTCCATGAGAGTTCTTGTGCTTCGCATCGTTGGCGGGCACGTTGCCTTCGTGCTTCGTGCCTTCGCTCGCCTCGCTCATTATTGCTTGATGATGCGGATGGGCCTCACTGTCTTACGCCCTAGCTACACCACTCACACAGAAGACAGGACCTCTAGGCCGAGGAGCAGGAGCAAGAGGAGCAGCAGCAGGAGGAGAAGGAGGAAGAGCTCGACAAACAACTTCAGACTTGCTCCGCACGACACGGTGACACCTCAGGAGCACTTGGGACGAGACACCCCAGCCCCGGAGCCGGCAGCGCTGCCAAGCTAGTAGCCATGACCAACACCATGCACTCGCCGCCCTTGATCCCCCTTCTTCTTCTGCTCCTTTTTTCCCTTACTGGCGCATCATCCTTTGTGCTGGCTCCACCACCATGTAGCAGAAATAGTCTTAGAGCAAGGCCAATGCCAAGGACGCACACCCCCCTGCGACACCCCTCCTTGACGTCGTCGTCGTCCACCAGCCGCTCTACCAGTACCAGTACCAGCACCGACGACGACAAGAGCACGGGGCCACACAAGGTCGGGGGCATCCATGCCGATGTCTTTCTGAGCAACGCGACCACCGCGGCCTCGTCGTCTCCTTCCACCCTCTATGCCTCCTCTTCAACAGCAACATCATCAGCACCACCATTCGACGACCCCCAAGACGTCGCCGCCCGGGTCCGCCGCATGGAAGGGACCATCCAAAACCTGGAACGGCAAATCAAGCGTTTAGAAGGCGCAATCGCCACCAAAAGCAGCGGCGGGAACCGAGCAAAAATGCTCGTCATCAACTACGACGTTGGCCCAGACGCGAAAGTCGATTCGATCGACATAGCCGTGGGTGCCGCTGGGGTGTTTGGTATCTTGGGATTGATGATTGGTCGTTCTCTGGCGCATAATTTGTGGTTTGTCGGGTTTTTGGCGGGGGCTTTGGGGGCTGGGTGCTTGGCGCGGGAGGAGGAGGGGGGAGCGGTTAGTGATGTGATTAGGACGGTGGGGTGGGAGGTGGCGGTGAAGACGAGGCAGTTTTTGTTTATGTACCGGACGGGGAGGTTGAGTTATGTGTATGCTAAGAAATGGGAGGCTTTTGATAGGAAGTACGCGGTGTTGCGGAAGGTGGAAGCGTTGCAGACGTTTAGTTTGAAGAAGTGGAGGGAGGCGGAGGAGGCCGAAAAGAAGTATGAGGTTCGGTATCGATTTACCTCGTTTTTGAAGGCCGGGTATAATGGCGCGGTGGACGCGACGGCGATGCTGTTTAATGCCAAAGATAGGAAGGAGCTGGTGAAGAAGTTGCCGGTAGGTTTGGCGGGAGGGCGGGAGGGAGGGAGGGTCAATGCCCCTGTGAATTATATCTATTACATGCACCTCTCCTGTCCATATTGACCCTCTTTCGCTTCTTTTCCACCATTTCCCCCTCACAGAGACCATTCCGCCTCCTTTTTATGTCCAAGGCGCAACGCAAGGCCGAAGACCGGCGCCGTGTTACTGTGCGGAGATTCGTGGGGCTGCGGGATGGCCGGCCCGTCGTGGAAGTAGAGGATGATTGTTAATAGATTGTTAATAGATAATAGATAGGTAGAATTGGCGAATTTTACAAAATAAATGGCAAGTGTGAATTTAGAAGAATAAGCGACAGAAAAGTAGAGTAGATAAAGCGTGTGTTTTCGGTTGTCGTCCCCATTGCTTTTTGGTTTCTTTGGGTTCTGTCCATGTATTCTCTCTCGTTGCGTTGTGTACTCCTTCCCCCCTTCTTTCTCTTTCTTTCCAAGAAAAGTGCCTATGTTGGAGCCCCTCTATCAGTCAGAAATCTGCCCTCCTGTACTCTTCCTGTGTTTTTCGTTTCTTCCTTATCTTCGCGTGGGTCGTCAAAAATGATGGTGGTTTATGGTGATGATGGTGGTGGAGAAGGAGAGGGGGGAGGAGTGTGTGAGTGAACACTGGCGGCCACGGAACAGAAATACATTCATCGCTCGTGTCGTGCATGTACTCTCTGCCTTTATCCGAACCCTCTCGTATCTTCGGAGTGAGTGAGTGATCCCTTTACTTTTCCAACAAGTGGTTCTCGTGCTTCCTTTCAAAAATGAATTTACAATTTGTGTTCTTATCTCTTTCTTTCTCTCTGCCTCCTTTCTGAGCCTTCTTCCTTGCTTCCTTTGCTAAAGGAAAAAGAAGGGCAAAATGAAGCAGGGAGGAAGTAGGAACAGGTACAAGAACAGGGACGTGCCGCACGTGAAAGGCGCACAAAGCGTGGCAAAGAAGAGAATGGTGAGAAGAGTAAAAGTGACCATAAAGCACCCCCCTCGTTGACGCACCCCCATCTCCACCGTGGGCAGGTGGCGAGACGTCAAAGCTGCCTCCTCGCCGCCGCCCAACCCGTACAGCGCCAACACCGCCGAGTCCTGCAGCAACTTGCACTGGTACATCAGGTACTGGTCGTCCACAGTGACACCCGTCTTCAACGCCAGCTGGGCTTTGAGTTGCTCGACGCGCAGGCTCCTCGGCACCGCCAAAGACAGGCAAATCCCAGCGGGCACGCGGACCAAGAGATTGGTGTGCTGCTGGTGCTGCTGCTGGGCATCCTCCAATTCCTCCTTTACGCGGCGGCTAGACAACATCATTTGGGCTGCTGGTGCTTGCTTGTGTAGCTAGTGGCGTGCTGTGTAGTGTGCGGGGTGCGGGTGTTGAGAAAGATGCGGCTACACGGCAACATTTTGACGGGTGCAAGAGCTTGCTTGTGTGCTGGTGGCGTGCTGCGTCTGTCTGTGGTTGTGTTGCTTGGGAAAGGCTTGCGTCGAAATGCAGAATGCCTCTTGTCCTCGCTTCGGCGAGCCTCAAGTGCCTGCATTGAGCATGAATCTCCTCGAACTCCACCCCCCTAAAGCCCCACACGCATACACACAAGGCAGGGATGGCTGTGAGCGGGGCGGGCTGGGCAAGGGGTGGCGGTGGTGGCTTTTTGTACTCCAAAACCCCGTCTCAATTTCATCATCATCAACGAACTCACTCAGCCTCCATCCCGATCCCTTCTTTCCTTCTACAGGGCGAACCCGCCCGCACCATACGCACGACGAGGAAAACAAGGACGATGGCCCCCTCTTGCTGCAGGCCGCCGCAGCCAGTCCTGCCGCTGGTGGCGCTGCTGCTGGTGGCCGTGCTGCCGGTGCTGGACGCGTTCATGACCCCGTTGGGTGCCCTTGCTGGGAGGAGGAGGTCAATGCCCTCGCCCTCGTCCTCGACTCACCGCCCCGCGACAGCCCTGCGCATGACCACCAGCATCCCCACCCCCGGCCACACTCCTCTATTGGACGGGGAGACCGAGGTGTTTTGCAACCGCGAGATCAACATGCAGCAGATTCGGGCCATCGGCTTTGACATGGACTACACCCTCGCTCAATACAACCTGGCCTTTGAGCTCCTCGCCTACGACGGGGCCAAGCAAAAGCTCGTGGATACCTTGGGATACCCTTCCGCGGTCGCTGAGTTCGAGTACGACTCTACCTACTTTCGGAGAGGGCTGGTCATTGACAAGGAACGAGGGAACGTCATTAAGATGGACAGGCACAAGTACGTCCGACAAGCCTACCACGGCTTCTCCCCCCTCGCGCCCGCGGTTCGGAAAGAGCTCTACATGGCCAGTTCGGAGCACATCCCGCTGTACACTGAGAGTACGTTCGTCAACATCGATACCCTCTTCTTGCTGGTGGACGCCTACCTGTTCGCGCAGCTTGTGGAGTACAAAGACAGGCACCCCACCCAAATCAAGCATTCCTACGCCACCATCTACGCGCACATCCGCCAATGCGTCGACTTATGTCATCGCGACGGGGTGATCAAAGACCGGGTGGCAGAGAATCCCGGAGGATACATCATTCCTGATCCGGGGATGGTGACGATGCTGGAGCAGTATAAGGAGAGCGGACGGAAGACGTTTTTGGTCACGAATAGCTTGTGGGAATACACGGACGTGGTAAAGAAGGAGGGAGGGAGGGAGAGAGAGAGCGAGGGACGGAAGGTCTTGTTCTAATTGTAGTGTCGAAAGTTAGCGTTTTGAGAAGCTGATCGCTCATCTATTCCTCCCTCCCTCCCTCCCTCCCTCCCTCCTTACCGCAGGTCATGAACTTCCTCGTCGGAAACCACGGCCTGCGCAACCAAGACTGGCTCGATCTGTTCGAAGTCGTCATCGTCGGCAGCCGCAAGCCCGCTTTCCTTGAAGATAGATCAGCGTATATGATGCGTGTGGCCCCTGCTGATGGTTCTTTGTGGAATGTAGATGGGGTAGAAGAACCCGTGGATGAGTTCCTGGCAGCCGGCAAGGTCTTTCAAGGCGGGAATTGGAAATATCTGCTGGAGATGCTGAAGTTGACGTCGGGCGATAATGTCTTATATGTGGGGGATCACATGTACAGGTAAGGAGGGGGGAAGGGAGGGGAGAGAGGGAGGGTTGTATTGTCGATTGCTCTGATTTCTGTGTGTAAGGATTTCCATTCACTCATCCTCCCTCCCATTTCCCTCTCTCCCTCCTTCAGTGACATTTTGAGAAGTAAGCGTAGCTTGGGGTGGAGGACTTGCTTGGTCATTCCAGAGCTAGCAGAGGAGGTCGCAGCGCTGCAGCGGCATGCGGAGATGGACGCGGGCTTGCAAGAATTGAGGAGGTCAGTGAAGGAGGGAAGGAAGGAAGGAGGGGGAAAAGCTACTGCCGTGAAGCTGTTTTTTTCCCTTTCACATTTCTCTTTCATAGGGGTTCATTCTTACTCACTTCCCTCCCTCCCTCCTTCGGTTCCTCCTTCCCTTCCTCCCTCCCTCCTTCCTCCATTTCAGACGGCGACTATCAATGGACGAAGATATCGACGTCCTGTACAAAGCAATCCGCGCCCTCCGCATTCAGGCAGGGAAGAAGATGGAGCCCTCCCCGGAGCTCAAGAAGCTGAATAGGCAACTGCAGGACTTGGAGGAGGACGGGGAGAGGTTGGATGAGACGATCAAGACGGCCTGTTTGGATTATCACTATAAGTTCCACCCGGTCTGGGGGAAGTTGTTTGAGGCCGGGTTTCAGGAGAGTCGGTTTGCGAAGCAGGTGTCGACGTATGCGTGTATTTATACGACCAAGGCGTCGAATCTTGGGATGGTCAGCCCTGAGAGGTGGTTTAGGACGGTGCGGGATAGCTTGCCGCATGATGTTTATTTGGCCTTGGGGCTGGGAGGGGAGAGATAGAGTAAAGAGTCTTCCCTTTTCCTTATATATACATACATAAACACCAGCATGCCGCCCTTTTCCGTCCTTCCTTCCCTCCCTTCCTCCCTCCTCCTTTCCCTCTGCTTTTTTAAAGAGCAGAGAAGAGCTTTTTTGATAGGTCAGTAATTAGCAAATCGCTTATCTCTTTTGTGATCACGTCAGTCCGCGTCGTTTCTCTCCCAAATATGTATGTCGTTGCTTGTGGGTGGGAAGGATGAAAAACAAGTGAGAGGCGGAAGGGCGAGTAAAGGAGAGAGATCAATGAAGGGAGAGAGAGAAACGACGGGAGATATTTATTCGGGAGAAAGAAGAGGGCAAACTGGTTTGCCTTCTCTCTTCTGCGCGCACGACCAAGAGATGTCCAAATTATACAACGCCTCAAAAAATGTGGGGCCTGACAAAATGTACACCATGCATGATGAAAGAATAGAGACAATAACATTCAAACGGTAGGGGAGAACCATGCCACACCAATGCTTGGGGACTTAAAAACGAAAAATACAAAAAAAGCAATTCATAAATAGAAAAAGTCAGTCTCAGTCTCAGTCTCAGTGTCATCTCCTTATTTGTTTTATCACATGCGTTTTGTGTCCGTTTACTCTTTCAGTCTGTAGCATGGCGAGCTTCTCTACTAAACTTTTGCCACGCCTGCTCCTTTGATGTTATAATTCAAGCTTTTACTTTCCTTTGCTTGAAAGGAGTGCTTGCTCAGGCGGAGTGCGCACTTGGGAAAAGCACAATCGACTTCACCGACACAGTTACTACAAGCTTTACATTCAGATTATCTATAATTATTCATCGCTCAAATCACAAATGCCTCTTCAAGGCATTGTATTTCAAAGCCACCTAAGTGTATGTGTCACCCTTCCACCACCAACTTTGTCCTTCCCTCGCTACCTCCATCCCTCCCTCCCTCCCTCTCCCACCGCCCCTACAAACGCCTCCGGCACGTCCTCAAAAGGCACCGATCTCTTCAACGCCTCCATCGAATGCAAACACAACTCGTCCTCCGGGCCACCTGCATCCATACCTGTGCTTGGGCGCGAGCACGCACCAGTTTATACAAGAAGAGTGCCACGACAAGCACGCAGCAGGACAGTCCGACTTCCTTTCCAAGCAGCAGGTCGCCTGTCCCACGTGCTGGAGCAGGAGCCGGCATAATGGTAGTAGAAGAGGTCGCTTGGCTGGGGGGTCGATCAAGGCATGTTGCTTGTTGTTGGCCTTTCCCCCTCCGCCCTGAGAGAGTGGTGCTTGCTACCTAGGAGTCTGGGAAGGGTGAACTAGCTACGTGAGAAAAGGTCAAGGGATGCCCACCGTGGGAATAGAGGTCTCTTACACATGTATTGCCCGTCCTCGACCATAAAAATGTAGAACATACGATACGTTCCGATCTCTCTCATCAGTCCCATCTCTCTTAAAAATGCCCAGATCCCAAATATACTACTCACAATTATACTTCTAAACTCTCCCTTTGAATAAGGTCTCCGAACTGGGCATGACAAGCCACTCCCCCTGACCCGTATTTCTCCTACTTCGTCTTCTAAACTAATTTTAATCTCTCTAATTTACACACATTTTGTCAATTTCGAATATTTTCCTTCCGTAATTATGCCTCTCATTCGCCGTCCGCATCTCTCTCATCGCTTGGTACTGGTGGCCTCGGGTGGCGTCGTTTTTGGTGGGCCTCCAGACCTTTGTTGTCGTCGTAAAACTTCTTACACGGCTTGCAGAAACCCCTCCCAGCAAGCGCCCTCACTTGGGGTTCCACACACAAGTCGTCCCATGCTCCCCGTTCACGTGCCACCTCGTCAAACATTGCATATTTGTTCCTCCCCCCACACT
>Ga0209390_10010736_pt1 | contig 10660 bp, 10 predicted proteins | sample BON01_FD_187212 | JGI IMG/M metagenome (GOLD analysis project Ga0209390, IMG submission 187212) | Freshwater microbial communities from Lake Bonney liftoff mats and glacier meltwater in Antarctica - BON-01 (SPAdes) (version 2) | ecosystem: Environmental > Aquatic > Freshwater > Ice > Glacier... | reverse complement strand
GCGGCGGCGCGGGCGGCGGCGGCGGCGGCGGCGGCGGCGGCGGGGGCGGCTTCGGCGACGGTGGCGGTGGTGGTGGCTGGGGCGGCGGCCTACTAGGCGGCCGCGTTGGTGGCGGCGACGGCGGCGGCGACGGCGGCGGCGGGCTGGGTGGCGGCGGCGACGGCGGCGGTGGGGTCGTTGGCGGCGGCGACGGCGGCGGCGGCGATGGCGGTGGCGAGGGCGGCGGCGAAGGCGGTAGCGGCGAAGGAGGCGACGACGGTGGATGCGACGGCGGGGGCGGCGGTGGTGGCGTGCTGGGAGGTGGGCGTGGTTGCGGCGGCGGGGGCGGTCGCGGCGGAGGGTTGAACGGCGGCGGCGCCGGCGCCGTGGCACCCGGAGGTCGCGGCGGCTGAAACGGCGGCGGCTTCGGCGATGGCGGAGGCGGTTCCCCCGGAGGCGGCGACGCTGGCGGCAGCATCGGCGGCGGTGGCAGCGTCGGCGGGGGCGGGCTCGGAGGCGGCGAGAACGGAGGCGGCGACGGCGGTGGTAGTGTGGGCGAGGGCGACTCCGGCGGCGACTGCGGCGGCGGCGGCGTGGGCGGGGCCGAGGGTGGTGGCGCGGTGGGTGGCGCCGCGGGCGGCGGGGAGGGTGATGGCGGCGGCGGCGGCGGCAGCGGTGATGGCAGCGGCGGCGCGCGGGGCGGTGGCAGGTTGGCGGCGCACGAGATTGTAAACGCCGAGTGGTAGTTGGCCGCCGACGGGTCGGTGCACCCAACGTGAGGGTAGGTGCAGGTGCCATCGTGGAATGAAGCCGACGGGTTGTAGTTGCTCGCGTCCGGGTTGATGCAGCCTCCGTATACACACGCTGCCGGATCGTGCACGTCCGCAATGCTCCAGTAGTTGGAGGCGACGGGGTCTTTGCACGCGACGACCCTGTAGAGGCAAGCCCAAGGCTTGGCAACTCTCAACACCTTGGCAGACACCATGCTGCCATCGAAGGTGGCGGCGGCCGGGTCGCTGCAGTAGTACTGCGGCGGATAGATGCACGCCGTGCTCGTCGGTGCGCCTGCCGGGTCGTAGTTGTCCGCGGCGGCATCGCCACACCTCTCGATCTGGGCTGCGACGGCGGCGAGCAGCAGCAGCATTGCGCGCGCCGTTGCGGCCAGAGCGCTGGCAGTTACGTTTGTTTATTCAGACGCTGTTTGAGTCTAAAATAGCCATGCGTCTATTTTAATAACATGTTGCCCATTCAGTAGGCGTATTGGAGTAAGAGTAAGGGGATGTCTTATCCCCTTAATTGGAGTGGCCCCGCCCCCGCCCGCCACAAATATTACCAACAACACATTGCACCCGTACGTAAGTCAATCAAACAGACAATCTCGACAGCTCACCCCTACGCAACCTCGTTTCCAGATTCCAAAACTACACTACCCCTTCTCATACATAGGGAGTCGGGTTATAACCCGACCCCGCCCCGACCCGATAACCCTTAACCGCAGCATCTCCAGAGGGCGGACCAGCGGCGCGCCCAGCTCCAGCAGCGGTTCGCTGACCTGGCGGTTCACCTGGCGCAGCGCCAGCTCAAGAACTTGCAGCGCAGATCCGCCAGCGCCGCCAACACCAAGGCCAGGCCCATAATGAAGCTCCAGGACAACGTGCGCGCGGTCGTCGTCAAGGAGGTCCAGCTGCGCGACCCGGTCCTTACGGGTGCGTTGAACCGCTGCTCCCGCGCCAGCCCCAGCACCAGTAGCTTAGCCTTGACAAGATATTGCCATTACCAATATGATATTGTGCCTGGCATACAACATACAAATACAACATACAAATGGATGGGGTTCGGGGGGGCGTCGTGTATTGCGCGATAGACGTGCGAAAGCATTGCAATAGTGCGGGCAATGCAGGTGGGAGGGGGCAATGAAAGGATGATTGATTCGTACACAAAAGCTTCGAAGTAAAACAATATCTTGTAAAAGCTAACCAGTACCAGTAGCCCTACCTTCAACTGCCCACTGCCCCGCCTCAGGAGACCACCCGCCGACATCAACGCGGCCACCACCGACAAGGACTGCGAGCCGAGCGGCGCGCCGCTCGCTGAACGCCGCTGGCGCCGGAGGCGTGGCGGCCGAGCCTCTCCCAATGGCATTGCCAATGACGCTAGCCGCATGCAATACATCCACAAGACACCAACACAGCTACAAACATACGATAACGATCACACTAGCCGCACCCGATGCGCACCCCCCACACCTGTGATGATGCTAGCCGCATGCAGTACATCCACAGGACACTGACACAGCTACCAACATACCATAACGCTAGCCGCACCCGTCGCACACCCCCAACACCCGATGACGCTAGCCGCATGCAATACCGCCACAAGACACGTGCCACCAGCCCTGGCCCTGGCCCCATTGGGTTAGCCCGAAACCCTAACCTGAGACCCAGGGCTTGCCTCGTTGCATGGCTTCGAGCTCTAGCCGGCCCGTTTGCAGATCGAGTGTCGCATACACCTGCGCCTTCGTCAGCACGCTCAGGTCCATCACAACCACCTTTCCGTCGATAAACGTCGTGGTCATCACCGGTGTGGGCGGCTCACTGCCGCGCAGGCTCCGCAGGCGCTTCACGGCCACCTCCAACTTTGGAACGGCTTCGCGCACACCCTTCGTTCTGAGCTCCGACAGGAACCCCAGCGAGGTTCCACTGTTGAGCGGGCTGAAGGCGAGTTCGGCCTTGGTGACGTAGCGCGCCCTGCGGCACGGGGTGGACGGCGGGTTGTACCGTCAACGCCGGTGCTGCGTGCGGGCGCCGGGCACCGGCGCACCAGTGCTTTGACATTGCTTGGCGACGAGTAAAAAACGCGCGCGCGTCACCGCGAGCTTTCACGGCGGGGCTTCGGGCGGGCCCTCTGTGAACGGTGTGCGGCATCTCATCTGATATAGCGGTGGCCTGTATGTATGTATGATTCTGATATAGCGGTGCGAGGCGTGCAGGCGGCGGGCCTAGAGGGCGCGCCTCGCACGCACGGAAATGCCTAGCAGGCTGCCCTATGGGGTAGCCTCGTTACGTGTGTAGAAAAGTGCAGATAGAGTATAGAGTATGAGTATAGTTTGAGCATTATGTGTGCGCCATGTATGTATGAATGTAAAGATTCGGCGGCACCAGCTCACGCGCGTACACGCGCACACAGGCCCGCGGCTCCACACCAGAGCTCCGGCGTGTCACAGACACTGTGCGCCAGTTTCACAGGGCTCTGGCTCAGTTTTTTGTTTCTGTTTCTGAGTGTGACAACAACAACAACAACAACAACAACAACAACAACAAAAAAGGGCGGATGTGAATGGTAGAAGCAGCAAGCAGAAAAAAAGGATGATAGGATGATGGTTATGGGGTGTATTGGCATATCATGTATATCCGCGTGATAACTAGGGCATGAGCATGTGTGTGGGCGTCTGGGCGTGCGCTCCAACTCGGGTTTATTTACCCCTGCTTGCTTGCTTGCTTGAATCGAATTAACCCGCCTCTCCCTTCTCTCTCCCTCTCTCCTCCCGCACACGCACACCGCACACCGCACCGCCGCCGGCGTGCCGCCGCCGCGCCGCTGCGTATGCCGTATGCACCGTATGCCGCCGCCGAGCGCGTCGCGCCGCAGCCTCTGGCCTCTGGTTCTGCGTTCTGGTCTCTGTGGCCTATATTGATTTTTTATTAATTCATCTCTGGATCTCCCGGAGCGGGGAGCGGTAGAGTAGTGCCGTTTTTGTTATCAATCAGCTTCGGGGCGAGCGTGGTCGTAGATGCGTATAATCTTGCGTATTATCTCGTGTGTGGCGCATCATTATGTGTTATTCTCATGCGATCATGTATTTGTATTATTATCGTGTGTCTTTTACATATAACATATATTATCAGATATCACATAATTTGTCGCTGCTAGAGTTGGGGCTTACCCCAAGTCTGGACTCTCGCTGCTAGAGTTGGGACTTACAGCGCCCCCAAGCCTGTGTCACTTCGCTACACAGGGTTTGCTACCCCTGAGGTGGCGCTGGGATGTGGCTTCTCCTCGGCCCGTGTGTGTGTGGCTTTGTGAGGATCTTTAAGAATCTTTGATTGTGATTGATTGAGACATAATAATTATATTTTCATAATAATAAAACGCATATGCACATAAAATAAAAAGTATACATATTTATTATATTATATATGTATATATATAGCTATATACATATATCTATAGTCGTTAATTACAACTAAGTTACATATTATTTATAATTACATAATATATATACATTATAACGTTGTTTTATTAATAATAAGGGAAGGCGGGCGGGACTCGGGACTCCAATCTTGGATGTTCCATACCCGGGTATGTACCCGCCGGGTATGTGAGGGTATGTGGGTGAACTATGTACCCTCCGCGCCAGAGGGTACGCTCTCTGCCATACCCGCCGTACCCTGTGGGCCCAGGGTCATGGTCATGGTGAAATATGTACACTCCTAAAACACTAAACACTAAAACAGAACTATACCATACCCTACCCCTACGACCCGGGAGGGAGGGTATGAGGGTATGGGTCGTATGGGGTATAATGGAATATCCAAGATTCCAATAATAATGACCCATGACAACATCGAGACATCTCCTCCCCTTATACTTATAGTTCCCGCACACGGTCGTGTGCATCCACCAATCCGCATATCCGTCCACAGCCCACAGCCTTCTCGTACGCGTAGAGCTCTGTGCTCTGTGCGTGTAGCGCGTGCACTCGGGCGGTTTTGCTGCCGCCGTGTGTAGTGGTGCTGGGATGTGGCCTCTCTCGTCTGTTGTGCCCGCCGTCGTGTGTGTGGCAGATTTTGTGTGAGGATTTTATTGATTGATTGATTGATACGTTTTCAACCAGCCTGCTGCCGCGGGCTTGCTTGGATGTTCTGTAGCATATAGCATCTATAGCATCGGGGGGTGCTATACATGCCATATAGTATGCTACATTACAGTACTACACTCTGTCCTAGATGCAAAATTTGGTATTTGAACACATAGTTTATAGCATTTGGGCCGGGCCGGGGCGTGGGCTAGCAGCCAGCAGCAGCACCAGTAGTCGGGTCAACTCGAAATTGTTCAAATATCAGGAAAAAGTAGAGCTATGCTATACAGTACTGTAGCATCTGATGGAGGCTATATAGCGTTATTGTAGCATGCTATATAGTATGCTACAGAACAACCAAGGCCGCGGGCGGTAACAAACACGAACACGAGGTTATTGCTATTTTCCATATAAAAAAATACGAAGAACACACCTTAGCACCTAGCTAGCTATACTAGCTATATGGGGATATGGAATCGTCCTCATCAGCCCATGCTCATAAGCCTCTTTGTAGAGCGTAGGGCTCTGCTTAGCAAGAATACGACTCGTCTGATCTATATATACGTAATACCTTCTCTGCCAGGTTGCAAGTTGCACACAGCGCCCACGCGCACATACCACATGCCATGCGCATACGACTGACACCTAACAGCTAGCTAGCTATATATGGAAAATCGGCCTCAGCCCTCATAGCTTCCGCCTCCTCGTGGTCGTAGAGCGTCAAGCTCTGTAGCGAGCGTACTCGTTTATTATTATATAATTTTCGTAATATATAAAGCTCGCAGGGCACTATTAGTAGCACTAATACTAACCGCACACACGGCACACGGCAGGTTGCACAGCGCGCCCGACTGAGTGCACAGCACACGATATACTATATGATACTATATGATAGACTTTGACACTTGTATGGCGTATCCCGGGTCTCAGCTCATATAACCTCTTCTTAGAGTTACGCGTAGCGAGCGTACTCGTCGGGGCTCATCAATCGCCCCGTCTTATTGGTCCGCTCCGTCACCTCCGAGAACATACGCATATGACTCTAACACTTATCTATGTAATCGGCCTCACAGCCCATGGCCTCTTCGTAGAGTTCTGCGTACGACTTGTGTACTCGTCGGGGCTATCTCCCGTCTTGGTCCGCCCCTCATCCGTCGCACCTCCGATCACAATATACGCATACGACTCTAACAACTAACAAACACCTAGCTATGGAATCGGCCTCAGCCCATAGCTTCTTCGTATAGATCTTAGAGCGTATAGAGTTCTGCGTAGCGAGCGTACTCGTTCTCGTTTACGATTTTCGTAAAGCGTAAACTCGCAGAATACTAACGGCACACGGCACACGGCAGGTTACACAGCGCGCGCCCGACCAGTCCGACCAGTGCACAAACCAGCACAGCACACACGACAGACTCTGACACTTATACCATATAACTTACAACATATCCCAGGTCCCAGCCCATAGCCTCTTCGTAAAGCTCTGCGTAGCGAGAGCACTCGTCTTATATACGTAATAATTTCTGCCAGGCTGCACACAGCGCCTATAGAACAGCATGTACGCATACGACTAACACCTAGCTATGAAATCGGCCTCAGCCCATTGCCTCTTCGTAGACGTAGATCGTAGAGCTTATAGAGTTCTGCGTAGCGAGCGTATTATACTGCTCGTTTATGATTTTCGTAAAGCTCGCAGGGTACTAACTAGGTACTAACGGCACACGGCACACGGCAGGTTAGACAGCGCGCCCAACGAGTGCGCAGCATACGACAGACTCTGACACTTATAGCATATCCCAGGTCTCAGCTCATAGCTTCTTCGTAAGTTATGCGTAATGAGTTACTCGTCGGGGCTCATCCCATCTTGGTCCGCCTCCGTCACACCTCCGAGAATATACGCATACGAGTCTAACACCTAGCTATGGAATCGGCCTCAGCCCATAGCTTCTTCGTAGAGCTCTGCGTAACGAGAGTACTCGTCGGGGCTCATCAGATCTTGGTCTACCTCCGTCACCTCCGAGAAAGGCTTGGCCACCCCCTGCACCAGCACCATCACCTCCTCCTCCTGCTCCTCCTCCATCTCCTCTCCCCCCTCCGGCGCCCCGGCCCCGGCCTCGTCGGCCCCGGCTGTGTGCATATGTTGCCCTGTAGGGTATACAATGTCAGTCGTATGCTACCACCACCTCCACTACTACTACTACTACTATTCCTCCGCTTTCTCCTACTACAACAACAACTGCTGCTGCTGCCGCCGCCGCTGCTGCTACTACTCCTACTCCTACTCCTACTCCCCGGGTTAAGGGGTGACACGTGTGTGCACGATTCGGGTATGTTGCCCTGCAGGGTGTGAAATGTCGAAATGTCAGCCGTGTGCTACTACGACTCCTACTCCTACTCCTACTCCTACTTCTAGTCTCGTCGGCCCCGGCCGTGTGCACGATTCGGGTATGTTGCCCTGCGGGGTATGAAATGTGTCAGCCATGTGCTACTGCTGCTACTACTACTACTACTACTACTACTACTACTACTACTACTACTACTACTACTACTACTACTACTGCTACTACTTACTACTACTTACTGCTACTGCAACTGCTGCTGCTGCTGCTGCTACTACTACTACTACGACTACGACGACTACTACTACTAATTCTCCTTCTCCTCCTCCTTCTCCTACTAGTTCTACAACTACTACTGCTGCTGCAGCCGCCGCTGCTGCTACTCCTACCCCCCCCCCCCTCCTCCTATTCCTAGTACTACTACAGCTACTACTACTACGTGCGGAGTCGATAAGAGGAAGCATCCTATGAGCAGGCACCAAAGGAACTCTAAACGGATATCTTCATACCCCTCTTCTGTAAGACCCAATTCATAGCCTACAGTGCAACATACCTAAATCCAGAGCATCGCCCGCCGGGGCTTCGAACGGCATTTCGGCCCTTGAGCTCGGCATGGCCCCACCACCCCAAAGGACCTCTAAGCGCATACTTACATGCCCCTCTCCTATGCGACCGAATTCATACCATACCACACCCTACAGTGCAACAGACCTAAATCAAGAGCAGCGTCCGCCGGGGCCTCCAGCGGCATGTTTTCCCTTGAGCTTGGCGCGGCCCCACGACCCCAAAGGACCTCTAAGCGGATACTTACATAATACTCATCTTCTATAAGACCGAATTTATGGCCTGCCACCCTCGGGTTAACCCTTAACCCGGATGCCTGCATACCCATCTCCTATGCGACCTTATCCATAGCCTACAGTGCAACATACCTAAATCCAGAGCATCGCCCGCTGGGGCCTCAACCGGAAGTTCTTCCCTTGAAACTGGCGCGGCCCCACGACCCCTAACGAACTCTCAATGCATATCTACATACCCATCTCCTGTGGGACCTTATCCATAGCCTACAGTGCAACATACCTAAGTCCGCCGGGGCCTCCAGCGGCAGTTCTGCCCTTGAGCTTGGCGCAGCCCCACGACCCCCGGCGGGCGCCACTGCGGCCGGCACAGCTTGTGATGTGAGCGCAGGGAACAGATCCGGCGCGGCCACGCGCTCTGGCTCTGAGTAGAAATAAGGGAAGTATAAGCGGGTTAACCCGAGAGAAACAGATCACGCAGACAAACACACGACACGAACAATACCACGCAACACACGACAAGAACAACAACGCAAACGCGACACGCCGGAGCTCTGGCGTGGCGCCGCGGGCCTGTGTGCGCGTGTACGCGCGTGTGCTGGCGCCGCCGAATATTTACATACATACATACATACCACACGAATGGTTAACCGTCACGGCTTGAGATGTGAGCGCAGGAAACAGATCCGGCGCGGCCACGCGTTCCGGCTCTGAGTAGAAATAAGGGAAACAGGTCACACACATAAACACACAAGACGTCACGGGTAACCGTCAGGGACTGGTATATACTAGGATGGCCGTTGTGAACGGCAATCCGAGTCCGTGTGTCTGTTCGCTGTTAGCACCTACGCCGTGTGCGTCTACGCCGTATGTGTCTGTTACTGCCTCTAACGCAAGAACAACACCACACAACACACGACAAGAACAACACCGCCCACGACCCCCGGCGGGCGCCACTGCGGCCGGCACAGCTTGCGACGTAAGCGCAGGGAACATGTCCGGCGCGGCGATGCGCTCTGGCTCTGCGTAGAAACAAGGGAAACAGGTCACCGACGGTTTAGATACAAAGGGGACACGAGAACACACGCACAGAAAACTGATCCAAGAGTGGCTTTGGGAGCCGAAGGGGAGCTCCCTTGAATATATCTAGGTGCTTGGGGGGGGGGGGCGACGTCGCGACCCTATGGCCGCCGTAAGCGCCGGCCCGCCGCCCCCCCGTGTGCCGCTGCGGCCGCCGTCCCCACCGTGGGGCCACGGCATACACTACACACTGCAACTGCTATGCATATATATTGGCTCGGATGATAGCCTCGCACGCCGTTTTCCCTGTTTTCCTGTTGTTGTGAGCAGTCGATACCACACACATATCCTGATGTATGAGGTGCAATTTCGGGTTAACCCCCACTGTGGGGCAACGGCATGCCTGAGCGTGATGACCGCGCTATTGATGGCCTTGGCGTCGAAGACGACCGCCGCCTTGGAGAGCTTCTGGGTTAACCCGCGCGCGCCTTGGTGTCTAAGACACGCGATGGCATATCCATCTATCTATCTATCTATCGGTTTAACCCGAGACATATATGTATACATATATATATATATATATAATATGTATATATAACATATATAAATAAATATATATATTTATATATGTATATATATATATATATATATATATATATATATATATATATATATATATATATATATATATAAATAAATATATATATATATATATATATACATGTATATAAATATAGATGTATATGTATAAAAATCTCTATCTCTATCTCTCTCTACATATGTATATCTATAAATAAATGTGTATTACCTGCGCAGCTCGCGCTCTGCCGAACTCTCTCTTCGAAAACGCGCACCGCCTTACTGTCCAGATCGCCTGACGGCATATATGTCTTTACATCAATATATCTATATCTACTTATACATACACACACACATATACACACTTAGATACATAAATAAATACATACATACATATAGATGTATCTATAGATGTATCTATACATATCTATATCTATATGTATACATATACATATGTATATCAATATCTATATATGTGCGGGATAACCCGATCTATATCTACTTATATATACACACACATACATACATACTTAGATCAATACATACATACATACATACAGATGTATCTATAGATGTATCTATACATATCTATATCTATATGTATACATATACATATCTATATCTATATATATATATGCACATACTATATATATATAATACCTGCGCGGCTGACGGGCGCCGCCGGAGCAATGCTTTGCCGAACTCGCTCTTCGAGTATACGTATTTACGTATGCATGTATGTTATTATATATCTATATGCATATATATCCATCTCGATCTCTATCTACACATACATACCTATACCTATATCTATACCCGTATCTATATCTCTCTCTGTATCTATCTCTCTCTCCATATCTCTCTATATACATACATATATATATATATGTCTATATCTATAATACCTGCGCAGCTGACGGGCGCTGCGGGCCCCAGGCTCTGCCTGACTCGCTCTTCGAAAGCGCGCGCCTTGGTGTCCGAGTCTCGCTATGGCATATATATATATATATATATATATATATATATATATATATATATATATATATATATATATATATATATATATATATATATATATATATATATAT
>Ga0209390_10010734_pt1 | contig 10661 bp, 8 predicted proteins | sample BON01_FD_187212 | JGI IMG/M metagenome (GOLD analysis project Ga0209390, IMG submission 187212) | Freshwater microbial communities from Lake Bonney liftoff mats and glacier meltwater in Antarctica - BON-01 (SPAdes) (version 2) | ecosystem: Environmental > Aquatic > Freshwater > Ice > Glacier... | reverse complement strand
GTAATTCGGTAGGGTGAAACCGCTGCGCCGTCGCGCTTTCGTCGCGGCGAGCTGCCAGCGCCGCCGCGACCTCGCCGCCGCGCCGCCGCGAGGTCGCCGCTTTTCGTCGCTGAGTCGCCGCTGCGCGATCGCGCGATCGCCGCTGCGCGCTGCGCGCTCGCGCGACGTGCTCGGATTTTTGCGCTGCGCCGAAGTCGCGCTTATCGACGCCGCGATCATCCGCGATCATCGTGGGTTGCCGCGGATAAATCCGCCGCGAGGTGCGGGATAAGGGGCGCGCGCAGCGGCGAAAACGTCGGATCGCACGGGGGGTAATCGGCGAAATCGGCGGATCGCGCGAGGGAAATCGGCGGATCGCGCGCGCGAAATCCGGGGCTCGCGCCGGATCGCGTGAGCGAAATCGGCGGATCGCCCGCGCGAAATCGACGGATCGCGCCGGATCGCGTGAGCGAAATCGGCGGATCGCGCGAGGGAAATCGGCGGATCGCGCGCGCGAAATCCGGGGCTCGCGGCGGATCGCGCGAGGCGTTTTGACGCGCGGGCAACTACTTTCTGGGCAACTACTCTAAACCACCCTCCCTAACCCGAAGTCAACCCAACGATGGATCAAAACAAGCCGTCCGGATAAAAAAAAAACGGGTTTATCAAGACTTTTAGCCGAGTTGGCCCGAACAGACGGAAGCACGCGCCGAAAAAAAACAAAAAAATGAACGAAATGTGACGAAATTAACGAGTTTTCTTTCCACGGTATAATTTGCAGTCAACAACGGAGACCAGTTTATGAAAGAATGAAATTTTGATACGTACAGAAGGGGTTTGGTTATGCATACAAGTGGTTTTAGATACAGATAGATATCGATATAGATAAATAGATATATGTAGATGTAGACATCAACAAGGGGTTCGTTTCATTTTGTGTTTCGTCACCAGGCCAAGATTGACGAGGACGGAGACCAATTCACGTGAAGGAAGAGGGTTGGTTACGTAAAAAAGGCGGCATGTCTAAGTATAGAAGTGGGTTTGTTTTTGGTCATTAACTAACCTTGACCTAGACGGATGCCGGTGTGAGTTGCTCGGGTTAACCCGATATATATAGGTATATATCGGTACAGGTATAGATATAGATAGAAGACGTTGATATAAATAGATATATTTACATATATCATATTTCCCGACATCGGGCTAACCCGGAGAAGATCGGTGTGGAGTCGAGCAGCAACGTATCGTACCTGAGTTCGGAGAAGGTCCTGTTGTTAACCCGAGGGGCTGCTGTGGTGTGTGCGTGTGGGAGGGGGGGGAGGTCTCGTCGGGGTATACTTATATGACCACGCAGCGAGACCAGTTTACGTACGGAAGTGGTTTTGGTTACATACAGAAATGTGTATCTCTAACTGTAGGAGAACAGTTTATGTAAAGAAGTGGGTTTGGTTGCGTAAAGAAGGGTGTATCTCTAAATATATAAGCAGTTTTGTTTCCTGGCACCTGGCCAAACTTGACCCAGACAGAGCGCAGCGAGACCAGGAAACGTAAAGAAAGGAGGTTTGGTGACCTAGACAGAGTTTGGGTTCCGTCGCTCGTGACGTGAATCAGTGTGCTTGTGTCTAGGTAAATAGGTCGTTTAGTTTTGCGTCACCGGGTTAACCCAGTGTGCTTGTGTCTACGTAAATAGGTCGTTTTGTTTCCTAGCACCTGGCCAAACTTGACCCAGACGGAGCGCAGCGAGACCAGGAAACGTAAAGAAGGGAGGTTTGGTGACTTAGACAGAGTTTGATTTCCGTCGCTGGTGACGTAACACAGTGTGCTTGTGTCTAACGACAGCGATGCAGATGCTGCCGCTTACGGCGGCGACGAGCTTTGAGCACAGGGGGCTACAGTGCCTCCTGACCCTTACTCGCTCGACTAGCCCCCCCCTAGATCAGCCCCCTGTGCGTGTGTGCTCGTGTCCCCTTTGTATATTGAACTGTCTGTGTCTACGTAAATAGGTCGTTTTGTGTTGCGTCACCTGTCCGGGTTAAGGGTTAACCCGAGTCCAAACTTGACCCAGACGGAGCGCAGCGAGACCAAGAAACGTAAAGAAGGGAGGTTTAATTACCTAGACGGAGTTTGATTTCCGTCGCTGGTGACGTAACACAGTGTGCTTGTGTCTACGTAAATAGATTGTTTTGTGTTGCGTCACCTGGCCAAACGTGACCCAGACAGAGCGCAGCGAGACCAAGAAACGTAAAGAAGGGAGGTTTAGTTACCTAGACGGAGTTTGATTTCCGTCGCTGCTGACGTAAATCAGTGTGCTTGTGTCTAACGACAGCGATGTAGATGCTGCCGCTTACGGCGGCGACGAGCTTTGAGCACAGGGGGCTACAGTGCCTCCTGACCCTTACTCGCTCGACTACCCCCCCCCTAGATCGCCCCCCTGTGCGTGTGTGCTCGTGTCCCCTTTGTATATGAACCGTCTGTGTCTACGTAAATAAGTAGTTTTGCTTTGCTTCACCTGTCCAAACTTGACCCAGACGGAGCGCAGCGAGACCAAGAAACGTAAAGAAGGGAGGTTTGGTGACCTAGACGGAGTTTAATTTCCGTCGCTGCTGACGTAAATCAGTGTGCTTGTGTCTAACGACAGCGATGTAGATGCTGCCGCTTACGGCGGCGACGAGCTTTGAGCACAGGGGGCTACAGTGCCTCCTGACCCTTACTCGCTCGACTACCCCCCCCCTAGATCGCCCCCCTGTGCGTGTGTGCTCGTGTCCCCTTTGTATATGAACCGTCTGTGTCTACGTAAATAAGTAGTTTTGCTTTGCTTCACCTGTCCAAACTTGACCCAGACGGAGCGCAGCGAGACCAAGAAACGTAAAGAAGGGAGGTTTGGTTACCTAGACAGAGTTTGGTTTCCTTCGCTGGCGACGTGAATCAGTGTGCGTGTGTCTACGTAAATAGGTCGTTTAGTTTTGCGTCACCGGGTTAACACAGTGTGCTTGTGTCTATGTAAATAGGTAGTTTTGCTTTGTGTCACCTGTCCAAACTTGACCCAGACGGAGCGCAGCGAGACCAGGCGGACGCAGAGCCACGGCGCGATGAGACGGTGCTGAGGAAGCGAGGGGCAGGGGGGGAGTCAGTCAAAGAGTTTTTTTTCTTTTTCTTTTTGCATTCCGCACATCATACAACTCACACTACACAAGCTGAGCGCAGAGCGGAACAGGGTCCACGGCGCGATGAGACGGTGCTGAGGAAGCGAGGGGGAGGGGGGGAGTCAGTCAAAGAGTTTTTTTTTTAATTCCTCATAGAAATGTGCCTCACATGAGTGATGTTGCGATACTAATGTGAGTCGCGTTCGCGGGTCGCTAGCGGGTTAACCCGATGAGCCGGTGCCGAGGGAGCGAGGGGGAGGTGAGGGTCAGTTGATTTTTTTTTGGTAAATCCTTCATAACATACAACTCACACTACAAAAGCTGAGCGCAGGGCGGAAGAATCACCACGGTGCCCCAGGCGCCGGCGTGTGGCCAGAAGACCAATTTTTTTTGGGTAAATCCTTTTAACATACAACTCACACTACTCGCAGAGCGGAACAGGGCCGTCGCGGGTTAACTTGACAACTTAAAGGCCTAGGCGCACCACTGTGGTCATGACGGCCGCTTCTGCCTCCTCCGAGAGAATGCGTGAGCGAGTTTAAGATAGATGGTCACATGCAGAAAGAAACGAAAATAGAAGGGCTAGGCACACCACTGTGGCCATGACGGTCAGGAGAAAATGCGTGAGCGAATTTAAGATAGATGGATACATGCAGAAAGAGATGAAAATAGAAGGGCTAGGCGCACCGCTGTGGCCATGCCGGCCAGGAGAGAATGAGTGAGCGAGTTTAAGATAGATGGATAGATGCAGAAAGAAAATAAATACAAAGGCCTAGGCGCACCACTGTGGCTATGACGGTCAGGAGAGAATGCGTGAGCGAGTTTAAGATAGATGGATAGATGGACAGAAAGAAAGAAAATGAAAAGGGCTAGGCACACCACTGTGGCCATGCCGGCCAGGACAGAATGAGTGAGCGAGTTTAAGAAAGATGGATAGATGCAGAAGAAACGAAAATAAAGGGCTAGGCGCACCACTCTGGCCATGACGGCCGCCTCGGCCTCATCAGAGAGAATGAGTGAGCGAGTTTAAGATGGATGGATAGATGGATAGATTCACAAGAAGCGAAATTAAAAGACGCACCACTGTGGCCATGACGGCCGCCTCGGCCTCATCAGAGAGAATGAGTGAGCGAGTTTAAGATATATATATATATGGACAATAATTTGTCAGTGTGTGCCCGTTGTGTGTGCTAGGTGTTTGTATATATATATATGAAGAAACGAAATAAAAAGGACGCACCACTGTGGCCATGACGGCCGCCTCCGCCTCGTCGGAGAGAATGAGTGAGCGAGTTTAGGGTTAGGGTTTAGGGTTAGGGTTAGTTAACCCCGACAACCAGATAGAACGATATATTTTCAGGGCCTAGGCGCACCACTGTGGCCATGACGGCCGCCTCCGCCTCATCAGAGAGCCCTCGCCGCCGCGCTCGCTTGAGCGCCTTTCCGACCATCCAGTAGCTCAGGATGGTCGTCAGCGCAACAAACCAGATGCGCGCCACGCGACCGAACAAAAAGAACGCCGCGTACAACAACACCAGGCTTAGCAGCGAGCCGTAGCTCAGAAGCGGGCACGCAGCGACCAGGGCGTGCGCGCGCGCGGCGGCGGCGATGGCGGCGGCGGAGTCTGCGGATTCGGCGGCGGCGGCGGCGGCGAAGGCGGCGGCGGCAGAGAGGGTGGCTGGCGCGGCGGCGGTGGCAGCGGAGGCCCAACTTCCGAGCAGCGCCAGAGAGGGAACTTGCGCTTCGCTTCCGGCGCCGTTGGCCCCTCCCATTTTACTGACTGCGGCCTCGGCGGCGTCAGACGCCAGCGCCGCCGCCGCCGCCTCCGCCGCTTGCACCGAGCCCTGCACCGCCGCCGTGGCCGCAGCCACGCCCTCGCGGTATCCGCTCAGGAAGGAGACCGCGTCAGGCACCGCCGAGGCGGCGGCGGCCTGGGCGTGGACGGCGGCGCGGGCCGAGGCACCGGCAGTGGCGCCGAGGGCGGCGTGGGCGGCGCGGGCGGCGGCGGCGCGCGAGGCGGCGGAGGCGGCGTCGAGGGCGGCGGCGTGCGCGGCGGTGAGTGTGCTCGCCCTGGTGGCGTTGGCGTTGGCGCTGGTGGCGACGGCGGTGCCGAGGGCGGCGCCGGCGGCAGTGGCGGCGGCGAGGGCAAGGGCGAGGGCGAGGAAAGTGAGGAGGAGCGTCGCGGCGGGGCGGCGCCGCTGGTTCCGTTTGCGGAGTCCCTTTGCGTCCGCGTCGAGGGAAGCGAGCTCCAGCCAGACCTGGAGAGGAGAGGAGAAGCAAAACAGGGTGAGGGGGTGAATCGTCGCACCTGCCGAGCAGAAGAAACAGAGGTGGACGTAGCCCAGCGCAAGCGATGACGATTAAGAGTGGTTGGGGTCCGGTGGCGTTGCTTTCGCGCGCGCCCTTCCTCTCCGACGCACACGGCGGAGGCCTTGTCTCGGCGGGCCAAAACAAACTCAGAACCAAAACAACGCCCCCGACTAGAAGCCTCTCCCCAAAGCACGCCGCACCTCCCTCCGTGCTTGCAGGGCGGCCGCGTCCTGCTCCGCCGGGCAGGGCCGCGGGGCCGCCGCCAGCAGCAGCCGGCTCATCAGCGCGCCACTCGGCAGCCGCGTCCCTCCCTCCACCTCCTCAGCCAGCGCATCCGTCCGCACAGCCGCGGACGCGCCGTCGCTCGCTACCGCCGGCGGCGCGCGCGCGCTCCGGGTGGTTTTGTCTTTGGGGCGCCGGCGCAGAAAGGCTGCGTCGTCGGCCTGGCCGCCAGCGCTGTTGTCGTTGGGAGCGGTGGGCCAGGCGGCGAGGGCACGCGGCGGCGAGGCGAGCAGCGGCGTCGGCGGCGCGAGGCGGGCGGCGGATGTGGCGGATGTGGCTATGGCTCTCGCAGGCGTGGCTGGGGGCAGGGCGGAGGCTGGGGGGTGGACGGAGGTGGATGCGGATGAGGAGGAGGCGGCGGAGGCGGCGTCTGACGGGGCGAGGAAGGCGAGGAGGGGCGCTGGGCCTCTCGCGCCCGAGAGAGAGAGGCTGTACCTCGAGGCGGCGGAAGTCACGTAGGCGGCTAGGCACTTCGCCCGCGTCTGGAGGAAGGAGGGATCCAGCGAAGCGGAGAAGAGCGAGCCGGGCAACTTGGGCAGGGGCGGCGCGCGCAGCGAGGGGGGGGCAATGCCGGCGTTGTGCGGAGAGAGAGCGGTGGAGGTTGTAGCAGCGCCCTTGCGCCGATCCGGATTCTTGCGCAGGCCTCGGTCAAGGTCCCTGAGCTGCCGGTCCAGGCCCTTGAGCTGCCGCCAGCGGCGCACGACGGTGTGGCAGCTCCCGCCCTCGCTCACTTGGATCTGCGCGCGAACGCAGCAACACAGGGAAGGGGTGAGGCGCCGTGGGCCGTCTTACATCATTACTGTTGTTATAGCATGGCTGCGCCGAGAGGGGCTCCGGCGCTCGCCAACGCACGAGCAAGCGTCCGCCGCAGAGCTCTGCACTCACCGTGTAAGTGGCGTACGTCTGTCCGCCGCTCGTCACGGTGCCCACCGCCACCACCTCCACCGCCACGCCCGACGCCGGGCTTTGCGCCGCAACCGCCGCTGCCGCAGCCTTGTACGCCGCCCCCGCCGCCGCCATTGGCACGCGAAGCAAGAGAAAGACCGACCTGTCGCCGCGAATCTTGACCAGCCCGCGCAGCAGCGCCGACGCGGGCTTGAGCCGGCCTGTCGCCAGATCGAGGAAATGGACCAGCGTGCAACTGACTGTGCAGTCGGCTGGCGCGGGTGCCGAAGACGACGTGAGCGGTGTCATGGCGGCAGCGGCGCCGGCGGGAGACGGGCTCGTCACGCCGCCCGCGGCGTCGGGCGACGCGCGGACCTCCCACGTCCACCCAGGGCCGCTTCCGGCTGCCAGCTCGAACCGAATGAGCGCCGGTTTTGGCAGGCCAACGACGGGAGAGGAGAGCTCAACATCGAGCGCGCCAAAGAAGGTCTGCAGTTCCGTGAGCGCCTCGCCCTCGGTCGAGTCTGCTAGCAGGGCGCCGTCTCGCGGCGCGGCACGCATCGTAGGTCCTTGACAGCACGATGGAATCGCGTTTGCTGAACCGGATCGGCGGTGACAGGCGGCCCCGCCGCGATACCGCGAGGGGGCTAGCTCTAGAAGAGATCTCCTTGGTAGGAAATACTGGCCTACTCGTATAGTAGTATAAGTCAAAGGAGGCAAGAGGAGAGCTCAGAGGGCAACAGAAAGTGAAGGGGATATAAGCTGGAGAGGGCGTGACCAGGGTTACCAACCTCGTCTGTATAAGCACTCAAACCAACAAAGCCCAAGGATGTGCTGTTATTACAATACACAAAGCCCAAGGATGTGGATGTGCTGTTAATATTACAATCAATATTATAATAGCTGACCTTCTAAAATAATTCCTAATACTAATAATTTATAGTTTAATAATAATTTTTATTTACCCCTAGCCCCTAGCTAGCTCTTACTTACTTATAATACTCTCTGCTTATCTCGTGTTGCTGGACCTCCCGCCACAACACACACAACTGCGTGCGACTCACACACGAAGGCTGAATCGTGTACAGTGACTGTGTACAGTGTCAGTACAGCACACAGGAACGAAGCTGTATTTGTATTCCTTTCCTTTCACTACCACTACCACCCCCACCCTGAGCCAAATAAAGAGAAACACAGCTCTCTTTCTCTTGGAGACGCGATATTGTGTGCACACAGACAGGCCAGCCAGGGGAAGACACACACACGATGACGGAAGCACACACTCGCTCCTCCGCCTCGTGGCGCACTCCTCCGGAAACGGACGAATATCAGACGAGATCAAGATACTGTATGTAACATTATGTATCCTAACCGGATACTGTATGATACTACACGATTTTCATCGGGATACACGAATTTCGGATACGCATACAAATAAGCCGCGATACGCATACGAAACAAAATTCCGGCTGAAACTGGCTCCTTCACTTGGCCTCCCCCGCGGCCTCCTCGCGGGTTAACCCGTACATGATAAAGAGGGTTAACCCTTCACTTGGCGTCCCCCGCGGCCTCCTCGCCCCTCTCGGCCACTTCCCCGCCGCCCTGCCTCCTCGCCTGCGCGTGGCGCATCAGCCGCGCCTCGTGAGCCTGCTGCACCTACATGTTGAATATGCGAAGCGAAGAATCAAATCGTGGTTTTCGAGCGATCCCGGTCTAAAAGTTCGCTACTTGAGCAAACCCGGTTGAAACTAGCGAACCCGGTCGAGATTACCGGTTTCATCCGGGGTTAGCTGCGATTTCGACCGGGGTTGCTAGTTTTAACCGTTATTTGCGGATTGTTTTTTTTGACCGGGTTTACTCTAAGCGGGCAATAAAATACGGTATTCTATTCATATTTAGCCCTTTTTATAAATACAGTCACCTTGAATATGGACATGTTCCTGCCTAAAACAGGGTTCACCAGGCGGAATACGGTATGCATATTCGTGTGGCTGCGTCCCAGGAATACGTGAATATGTATTCAACACGTCATCGCAGCGCGCCCCGTCTCCGTGTCGTGCTTTAGCAGGCCGTCCGCCTCGTCCTTCTCTGTAGGCATGCGTTCACGCATCGGCCAAAGTTTAAAGTTATCTTCACAGACTGTTCTTCACAGACTACCTAACCTTCTACACTATGGAATATTCCCAAAATAGTTCTTGGAACCGGAATGCTATTCTAGTTTTGGAGCCTGCTGCACCTCCTGGTACGTCGAGAGCAGGCTCCCAAAGTCTAGCGCGCCGCCCGCAGCTTTGCCCGTGCTACTCCGTCTGGCTGGCTCTCCGTTTCCTCCGTCAGAAGCGACGGCCAGGGCGGCGGACTGCAGCAGCGCCAGGCGGAAGACGCCCAGCTCAGGAACAGAGTCGAGCCGCGCCTACGGAGTAGTAGGGGTAGGGGTAGGGGTAAGGGTTAGGGTTCACCTTACCCCCAACCACGCGGAAGACGCCCAGCTCAGGAACATAGTCGAGCCGCGCCTACGGAGTAGTAGGGGGGGGAGGGGTTGGCCTTTACACGATATTGCCGTTGCCAATATTGTATGGTGTATGGCATACAAAAGGAGGGTCGGGGGGCAATCGTATACTGCGCAAAAGCCGTGCAATAGTTAGTGCAATAGCGTGGGCAATGCATGTGGGGGGGCAAGCAAAAGGATGATTGATTCGTGCACAAGAGCCTCGAAGTGAACGAATGTCTCGTAAAAGCCAAGGGGAGGGGTAGGGGTAAGGGTAAGGGTTAGGGTTCGCCTTACAACCAGACGGAAGACGCCCAGCTCAGGAACAGAGTCGAGCCGCGCCTACGGAGTAGTAGGGGTAGGGGTAGGGTAAGGGTTGGGGTTAGGGTTTACCTTACCCCCAACCAGGCGGAAGACGCCCAGCTCAGGAACAGAGTCGAGACGCGCCTACGGAGAAGCAGGGAGAAGGGTAGGGGTACGGGTTGGGGTTAGGGCTTCTCTTACCCCCAGCCACGCAGCAGCGCGAGTTGGCCTTCATCAGAGATCCTTTCGTCTCGAGACTTTTGTGCACGACTCAATAATATAAACATCTTAGCAAACACCCCCTTGATTGGGACTCGGCCTTTGCACGAGATATCGCCATTACCAATATTGTGTGTTGAATGGCAAAAGAGGGGGGACGGGGGGGAACCATTTATTGCACAATATGGATTGCACAATACAACGGGGGGGGATTGCGATAAAGGAGGTGTTGAATGCCAAGAATCGTATTGACTAGTGCACAATCCCTGAATAAATAAACGAATCTCTTGTAAAGGCCAAATTGGGACACCCCCGCCTGCATTGTCCACACGATCGCGCAATTTAAAATTCCCCCCCGACGCCCCTCTATTGCCATGCACCATACAAGCTTGGGGCAATGGCAATATCGTGTAAAGACCAAAACGCGAGGCGGAAGACAACTCAGCTCAAGAACAGAGTCGAGGTGCACTTTTGAGGAGTACCGGGGGGGGGTCTCGGAAGTTGGCCTTTACACGTTAATTGTTATTATCAACATTGTATGCTGTATGGCATACAACACGGGGGTTGGGGGGGGGGGTATATTGCCCAACAGGCCTGCTCTAGTATTGCAACAGTGTGGGCAATGCAGGCGGGCCGGAAGAATGAAAGGACGATTGATTCGTGCAAAAACGACTAGAAGTAAACACTATCTTGTAAAGGCCAACTCGGAGGGGGGCACGCAATGGGTCGTCCGCTCTTCTGTTGCAATTGTCGGCCAGCTGTATTCTCAGCCAAGCCCAAACCGAAGCGTGACCGTGGTGCGCCCCACCCCCTTCGCGAGTAGGAGACGCGAGGAAGGGATACCGTAGGGGGCAAAAGGAGACCGCAGGGGGTAGGCAGTGAACAGTTCTGGGGCGGTATCTCGAGCGTGTGAGGGAGGGAAGAGACGTCTTGTTCTAAAGGCGTGCACTTAGGTGAAGAGGGCCGGTGACTGCGGGAGGAGCATCCGGATTCCGCCCATATATATATATATATATATATATATATAGATATATATATATATATATATATATACA
>Ga0209390_10010731_pt1 | contig 10663 bp, 8 predicted proteins | sample BON01_FD_187212 | JGI IMG/M metagenome (GOLD analysis project Ga0209390, IMG submission 187212) | Freshwater microbial communities from Lake Bonney liftoff mats and glacier meltwater in Antarctica - BON-01 (SPAdes) (version 2) | ecosystem: Environmental > Aquatic > Freshwater > Ice > Glacier... | reverse complement strand
ATTCGCCAAGACTTTGCAGACCGACACGTACCTAGACGTCCAGCCAGTACTGCTGAGACTGGTAACGACCCAGCCGACGCTTGATCTGCCGTCGGTCACCGTTACGAGCCGGCGCATCAGCCGTGCCATCGATGTGGTCACAGCGACGATTCTGCTTGTGGTGTCTGCGCCAGTGATGGCCGTCATCGCGCTGTTGGTGAAGTTGACGAGCCCTGGCCCGGCGATCTTCCGACAGCAACGTGTGGGCAAAGGCGGCGAGCTCTTCGAGGTACTCAAATTTCGCAGCATGGCAAATGGCACGCATGCCGAAGTGCTGGACAATCCAGAACTCCGCATGCTCTACGAGCTGAACGACTTCAAGCTGCCCGGAGATGATCCAAGAATCACGAAAGTTGGGCGCTTCCTTAGGCGTACGAGCCTTGACGAACTTCCGCAGTTGGTCAATGTGGTCCGCGGGCAGATGAGTCTTGTCGGTGTGCGCCCGCTGCTGCAGAACGAACTGGAACTCCGGTCACGCCACGACTGCGAGTTGTATGTGCATCACCGTCCTGGGCTGACTGGGCTGTGGCAGATCGAGGGCCGCTCGTCTGTCGGCGCTACTGACCGGATCAAACTTGATCGTTCTTACCTTGAAAACTGGTCGGTACGTTCGAACGTCAAGATCCTGCTGCGGACTCCGTTTGCAGTGCTCGGTTGCCACGGCGCCCACTGACCGGGCCACGGGTTGGGTTTGGCGGGTTGCTGAGCATTCGAAACACCCCAATGTGTTGCGCGCTACATGAGTCTGGTTGGGGCTTGCTTTTCGCCTCGATGATGAACGACGCATTCGAAGCCGAAATGGCTTCGAATTGGAAAACGCGAGCGCACCGACCAGACCTCCCGCTGGGCGATCGCCCGCCCGCGACCTCTGGAGTTCCTCGATTTTGTGAGGCAGCCGTTGTTGTGAGATTTCATGCGACGGCTCAGGCAGCGCAGACCTTGGCCGGAGTGCGATGTTGAAGGCCGGCCTGATGCCGTTGCCGGTAAAGGAAGCCGACAATCCCCTGTGCATGGATTCGTTCTTGGCACTACAACAATGATCGTTACTTTATGGAGACTGACTGCAATGAGGGCAACCCAGCGAACTGACTTCGGGGCTTTGATCGACATCATTGTCGTGACGTACAACTCAAGCGCGCTCTTGGCTGATTGTTTACGGCCGTTTGCGGAAGACTCGCGCTTCCATCTGATTGTCTGCGACAACGGCTCGAACGATGAATCCGAAGAGTTTGCTAGGTCATTCGGAGCCCGAACCATGTCATTCCCCGAAAATCCCGGATTTGCCGTTGCGTGCAATGCTGGCGCTCTAGGTGGGACGTCAGAATATCTGCTGTTCATGAATCCGGATGTGCGAGCTAGCCCAGAAACAGTTCTGGATGTAGCGCGCGCCATGGACGAAGCAGACGCGGCGATTGCCGGGTGCCGACTAGTCCAGCAATCTGGGGAAATCGATCACGCATGCAAACGGATGGTCGTTAGACCGCTCGAGGCCGCGAAGTTTGTCCTCTTAGGGAAGAAGCAGAACAGTCATTACGCAGCTCCTCAAATCTCGGAACACGACCAAGGTTGGGTGGATGCAATTAATGGTGCATTCATGCTCGTGCGTCGAGAGGTGTTTCAGGAAATTGGCGGTTTTAACGAGAACTTCTGGATGTACATGGAAGATATAGAACTTAGCGTGCGAGCAGCATCACTTGGCCACCGAACTCTCTACTACGGAAAATCGACTGCTGTACATCTCAAGAGCGCGGTAACCGGACGTGCCCGTAGTCCACGACTGAACTATCACTTCTATAGGTCTGCATGGATTTTCTACAGAGACAATCAGTCAGCTGAGGATGCGTTACCAGTGCGTGCAGCCACCTGGCTCTCAATCTACGGCTGGTGCTTGATCGCAGTTGGGCGCGACTCCGCACGACGAGCGGCCGGCCGAGGCCTCCCCTTCACCGACAATTCGACGGCATGACTCTCGAACAAGAACCTCGCAACCCTACGAATTGTGACGAAGGACCGGTAGAACGCGAGCATCGGAGCCTACCTCAGCTTCGAGCATCGCTCGTCTTGACTGTCCTGAACGAACAGGGCTCGATACGTAGCCTGTTCGAGGGCATACAACGGCAAACGCTGCCACTCGATGAGATTGTTATCGTCGACGGCGGATCAACGGATCAGACGTTGAACCTTGTGCGAAGGTTCGAGGTAGACGTTGCGGCCGACGTCACAGTGATAGTTGCACCGGGTGCCAACATTTCGAAAGGGCGGAACATCGGGGTCGACGCTGCTTCAAATGAACTTATTCTCGTAACAGACGGGGGAGCCAATCTCGACCAGAACTGGGCTCGACACCTGGTTGAGTCGCTGTCAACGGGAGCAGACGTAGCCTGCGGCTTTTTCACTCCTCAATCAGGCGATTCATTTCCCGCGATACTGGGCGCATTGACTGTCCCCATTCTTGATGAGATTGATTCAATAAAATTCCTGCCATCTAGTCGCTCGGTGGGCTTTACGAAGCGGGCGTGGGCCACTGTTGGTGGCTACCCCGAGTGGCTTGATTACTGCGAAGACTTGATCTTCGACATAGCATTGAAAGACGCGGGGTTTAATTTCGCTTTCGTACCAGACGCGCAAGTTGCTTGGAACGCTCGATCAACTGTGCGAGGGTACTTCAAACAATACTTCCGATACGGTCGCGGTGACGGTAAAGCATGTTTGTGGCCTCGACGACATGCAATCCGCTACTGTTCGTATGGTGCGGGATTGTTTTTGGTTCGTAGCGGTAGCCAAGGGCGACTGTTGCTCATAATGTTAACCGCCGCATATCTGCACAAGTTTTGGAAACGTGCTCTAACGAGACGAAGCAGTCTTGGCGTCGGAGGAACGACTCGGGCCGTGTTGCTAGCTGTGGCTTTGGTCCCCATTGGGGACCTCGCAAAGATGTCTGGCTTTCCAATAGGAGTCTGCTGGCGGTGGAATCGCAAATGCTGAACTTTGCTCGAAGAACAATCGGGGCACTTATGACGGGGGAGTTCGCTGCCTGGGCTCTATCGCCCTTCGATCGGCGTTGGTTCTTGAGTGCGGTTTGGACGCACCGGAACTCTCCAAGGTCGCAGGTCACGACGGTGGTAATAGCGACCAACGGTGAGGGTAATAATGGGGATCGAGCGATGGTTCAGTCAATTCGAGAAAATATTGACGGTCACATCACGCTCATTGTGGCCAGCACCGAATCGAACGACATGCTCTTGTCGGACACGAGCACCGTCGTCCTCGGCCGTGCCCTCCGTGGCTACCCTCTGCTTTCGGGCCGATCCGTTCGATTGCTCGCTCATCACCTTAGGCGGGCAACCAGGTTGCTTGTGATCGGTGCCGACATTGCCGACGGCTCCTACCGTCCACGAGAATCTCTTTTTCGAATACGGGCACTGCAGCTGGCAGACGATTTTGGCGTGACAGCGTCGCTTGTGGGTTCCAGTTGGAGCGAACAGCCGAGTGGCGCAGTAGTGAAGATGATGCGCACCTTGCCAACGAGTGTGACCGTGTGTATGCGGGACGCGCGCTCACTTGAGCGTTTCCAGTCGGATTGTCGTGAGGCGCGAGGAGTTGCAGATCTTGCTTTTGCCTTGAACATCAATAAGACCGTAACAAAGCACGACGACCAGGTCGACGCACTATCCCAACGAATTATCGTTAATGTCAGCGGACTACTTGACAATAGGCTTGGCATAGCAGGTAGCATGGGAGAGCTGGTCGGCTCGCTGCTGGAGTCCAATCACTCAGTTGAAATGTTACCTCATGTGATTCGGTCGGGAGACGACGACCTAATAGCCATTCGTAAGGCGGTCGGCGAGTATGTCGGCCACCCCAATCTTTTGATTGTTGAGGCAGCTGAAAGCCCAGACCAGGTCAGGCAACGCGTACGATCTGCTGATCTAGTGGTCACTGGCAGAATGCATTTGGCAATTCTTTCACTTCTTGAGCAGGTTCCACCGATTATTTTGGCGTCTCAAGGGAAGGTGGAAGGTATGGTCGCAGCCTTTGGGCTTGAATGGCTGGCTCTGCAGCCGGACGAGGAGTCTCTACGAGAGTTGGGCGATCTTGTTGCGATGGTTTCACGATCGAGATCCGCAATCGTAGATCAGATCGTGTTTCATCTTCCCGCTGTTCGTGAGCTCGCACTTCGGAATTTCAGCTTTGAGACGCAGTGATCATGAGACTTGCCTCGAATGACGAGAGTCGACTTCTCGGACCTGTTGGTTGAGCAGCGGCAGCATGGATATGCCAATCAAACGTTCAGGCGTTGGGCCAGTTCTCCTCAATCTGTTTGCGCAGTCAATGTTCGTTGCCTCGTTGGTTTTGCCGCTGGCCTGGAATCGCGGAGACGCGATTGTTGCCCTAGCTGTTGGAACGACGATCGCTGGAGCTGCGAGCCACACCATCACGCTAGCAATACGGTCACGTTTGCCGACCGAGCCATCGGACGATCAGGCACGAACGGCCGTCGTGGCCTGCGGCACCACCGCTGTCATTGCCGGGATTCTGCTCTCGGCATTTGTGGCGGTGCTCCTTTCGTTGTCATTCGGAGAGGCTATGGGTGTTCTGTCGGTAGTGCTGTCGCTTGGGCTACTCACCATCGTTAGTGCTGTTTTGATTCGTAGACATGATTTGCCAGCCGTTGCACGAGTCCGGCTTGCTAACGGCTCGCTAACGATGCTTGCAACTCTGCTGGCGTGCGTTCTAGGAGTCGCGCCCTCGCTATTCCTGCTAGCCACGGCAGTGGGAAACGTCGCCGGATGTGTCGCCGGAACACGATTGCGGGAGATAAGAATCGTCCTGTTTCGCATGCTGCACATTCGAGCGCAGCTTCGGGCGAGCCTGCGTTACGCCTGGGACGGCCGGCCCCTCGTGGTCGCCAGCGTCTTGTCTGGTCTCAGTGGATTTGGTATCTCCTTTGTGATCAGTTCGGCGAGTGACGATTTGCAGGTCGCGCTCGCTTCAGTGGTACGTGTGCTCAGTGGACTGCAAAATCTTGGCGCCAATGTTGCGGGGCCGTCGGTTGATATCCGTGTTGCCAGCGCATACCGCATGCGGAAACCGGGGCTACTTCGCGAGGCACTTCGATTGGGGATATTTGTCGGCGTCGCGCTATCTGCAGGGGGCCTACTTGCGGCCGGTGCTCTCACGCAGATCGTTGTCAAGGCAGGTCAACTTGACTCGACCGACTTTTTCGTGCTCGTGATCGCTTCGATAGGGCTGGGACTCTCGGGGGTTGGACTCTCCTGTGTCTGGACTTTCCTCGGAATGATCGGTGAATATACCCGGCGATTGCGCTGGGATCTCGTGAGGGGTTCTGGCTATTTGACCGCTTGTTTTCTGAGCGAACAACTGGCGCTCGTAGTCCTGGGTGTAGTGGGATTGGTGTCCTTCTTTCACTACGTAGCCGAGGCTCGACTTGCGGTGAGTCAGCTGGGCAGCCAGCAGCATCATGACTAAAATCCGAACAAATCCTGATTGTGAGTGACAAACGTGGTCCTATCTAAGGCAATTTCTGCAACCCGACGTCCGCGAAATGCGGCGCGCAACTTGTGGAGCTGGTTGTACAACATCGCATTGACTGCGGCCGCCAAGCGTTCACACCTCCCTGGTTCGAATCTGAGTGTACGTACGGAGGCAATCGCTCAGATCGAGGCCCACCGTCTGGAGAAGAGCCTCTCGGCGACTGACTGGCAACCCGGGAGAGGCCAGAAGGCGCGTGCGGATCTCGATAAGGTCTTGGCGGCCCAGGAAGTTCCAAGCGAGGCCAGGAAACGTCTGCTGGCAGTGGCAGCCGCGTTTGACGCAGGAGAGGTTGCTAGTTCACCGGCCCCTGGCGCGTATTGGATAGACCGAGGGCAGAGAGCCCTGGATGATCCCGATGAGTTCTTTACCTCTCGGCGCTCAGTCCGTGAGCTTGGTGTGGCGCCGACCAGGGAACAGATCGAGAGAGCGGTGGGTCTTGCCCGAAGTGCACCATCTGTGTGCAATCGACAGGCGGCACGCGTACACGCGACTGTCGACCTGGACTTGATCACGGCTGCACTACTGCTTCAAAATGGCAATGCGGGATTTGGAGATCGGATCAGTTGCCTGATGGCCGTGACGAGCGACCGGGCAGCGTTTCCGCTACCTCATGAGATGAACCAAACTTGGATCGATGGGTCGCTCTTCGCCATGACTCTCGTCTGGGCCTTTCATTCCACTGGCATATCGACCTGCTGCCTTAACTGGGCAGCTAGTCCGACCGCCGACGCTAAGCCTCAAAACTTGTGGTCGATTCCTAGATCCGAGGCGGTGGTCATGTTGGTCGCGGCTGGCCTTCCAGACTGGCCCGTGAAGGTCGCTGGCTCATCCCGCCGTTCCGTAGCTGAGGTACTGAGCTTTGTGCAGTCGAGTGTGGTTCCATAGTGGCCGACCAGTCGCTGGAGGTGACCCACCGCCTAACGCCAGTCGGTAGTTGCGTGGATGCGAACCTAGTCCGCTCAAGCAAACTAGGTGCGCGGTCAGCTGAGCTTCTGGTTGCCTCCCTGACACCGTCCGGTAAGCCAGAACAGACTCCGGACCATGGATGCTAGAGCAAGTACCTGAAGGTGTCGCGCTCGCAGCTCTGCTGATTGCCCTTCTTGCTATTGCAGGTGTCGGAAAACAGTACGGCTGGGGGCTGGCGATGTCGGCGGCAGTCATTGCTGGGGCGATGTTTCTGCCATCACCCATCTTTTGGACTGGACCTCATGCGTCTTACGTTGGTATCAGCTCCCGCAGCCCCGCATTGTATACATCTACTGCGGTATTAATAGCTGCAACGATGCTGCCTCTCAGACGGGCGCCGCCGTCGATCGGTTTGATGTCTTTGCTGTCCACGGGTTACCTCGGCTTGGGTTTCGTCGTATTCTGGCCGACGGAGGCACTCGTGCTTTCGGGTGTGACTCACTTCCTGGTTGCCTTGCTCGCATTTCATCTCGGAATCAGATTGGCTCTTTCTGGACTTTTGTTGACTGGTACGTACGAGAAATTTCTAGCGATAATAGTGCTAGCTCTTCTAGGTCAGTTGTTGCTTTGTATCGTGCAGCTATTTGGGTACCCACTGAGTATTTACCCGGATATCTCCAACTTTCTCGCAGAGGGACGCGTGGTCGGCAGTTTCAATCACCCAAGTACGCTGGGCAAATTCTGTCTGGTGCTAGTTCCGGTAGTGGCCCCTACATTCTTTTCGCGAGGCCTGTCCTTTCGGTTGGGTTGGTCCATCGCTGTTCTGACGGTTGTTCTCTCTGGGCTGACACGGGCGCGCGCGAATACTCTGGCGATATGTGTCGCGCTCGGAATTGTCGCTCTCGTCGGGCTCATGAAGCAGAATCGTGGACTGTCCGGGAGGCGCGTGTTGACCATTGCGGCCTGTGGCGCGGCTGCGGCGGGCGCCTTGTCTGTAACATTCCAAAGGTTGGGTTTCAAGGACAGTGGAGATCGGCAACACTTTATGGAGGTCGCTCTCAATGCTCTGGGCAGCGTATGGCGCACCGGTTTGGGCGCTAATCGCTACCTCGAAGTCATAGGTCCGACCGACGCATTGTCGGCTGCCGGCTTTCCAGTTCATAATTTCGTTGTGCTTCTTGCCGTCGAACTCGGTGTTGTTGGTATGGCACTTGTCGCCTATCCGGCCTGGATCACGTTGGGGACGTCTGTTCGAGCGTGTTTCAGTCTGTCGAGTCGGTCGACCTGGGCTATTGGCTATATGGCGTCGGTGCCAGGGTTGCTCATCATCGGACTCACTGGTTGGGGAATGTTGGCTGGGACGACCCTTCATTTCTGGTATTTCTGTACCGGACTCTCATACGGAATGTTGCGTCTGCAACGAAGCTCCGCCGCCGATGTGGCGAGTCGGGATTTATTTACGATTTACGGTCCAGATCCCCGTGTAGACGTCCGTCACTCGGAAAACTTGGTGGATCGTCGAAGACGCTGACACTGATCGGTGTCGACTACCGTTTCAGTTCTGGTCGCACGACACAAATGTTTGAGTCCCTTGACGTGGTGGGGTTTGCGTGACGTTTTCCCTGGTGTGGCTCAGGCCTCGGCGAGTTCACCGGGGGGCTGAGCTTGATCAGTGTGGCACGTCGCGTTCAGGAGTGCCATTGAGGTGTCGGACAGATATTTGCGGGCGATGGCCCATTCGTCGTGTTGGTCGCCGAGCACCGCTCCGATCAACCGGATCGCAGCAGGGTCGTTTGGGAAGATACCGACCACGTTGGTGGCTCTCCGCGTCTGAGGGTTGGGTGATGGTTCGGGGTTGATCCCAGAAAGCCTTGTGGTGTGAGTCGCCCGCGCCTCGCCGAGCGTCGTAGAACGCGCGGGCTCCGGGGCTCGCGTTGATGGAGCAGAACGCGGCCTGGTCGATCGCGTCGGCGAGGCGTTTGTTGCGAACGAACCGGGCGAGCGCAACATGGCGTTTGCCTGATGCGCGGGTGATGGGCGACGTTCCGGCGTAGTTCTTGCGAGACTTGGCGTCGGCATAGCGGTTCGGGTCGTCCCCGAACTCGCCGAGCATCCGGGCTCCGAGGATGACACCGATTCCGGGCAGGGAGAGGTAGATGTCGGAGTCCGGGTGCTGCTCAAAATGGTCGGCCAGCTCGCCGGCCAGTGCTGCGATCTGGACGTTCAACTCGACGACGATCGCGACCGTCGCCCTGGTAGTCGCGCCGTGGGCTGCTTCGACCGCCGCCGGCGCACACAACGCCTCGACGCGCAGGCCAGCAGCGATGGTGTCGGCACGCGTCTCGATGTTGCGTTGACGGCCAGCTTTGCGCAACACAGTGCGGATCTTGCCCGGGGTCAACCGGGCTGCTTCGGTCGGTGTTGCCGCCTTCGCGAGGACAGCCAAGGTGTCGCGATATGCCAGGTCATCGAACGTTTCGAGCGCCGCAGGGAAGTACTCGCGCAGCGAGCACCGCAACCGGTGCGTCGCCCGCGTCCGCTCCCAGATCAACGTCTGATGCGCACGCGCCAACACCTTTACCGGCTCTTCGCGTTTCAGGGTTGGATCGTGGGTAGGAGGGTCCAGTCGGGTTTGCCGGCGTAGAGCAGACATCGGACTCGGTGGTGTCGGAAGTTGACCAGACCAAACGCGACGCGTTTGATCCGTTTCGCGAGGTTGTTGACACCCTCGGTCGGCCCGTTCGTCACGTGTGATCGGTGCCATGCCGTGATCTGGTGGGCCCACTTCTTGATGGTGCGTCCGAGGCGTCGGATCTCGGGCGGCATCGACTGATCTGCGAAGTCGCGGACGATCTCAGCGACCCACGCGTCGGCGAGTTCGGGGTCGCTATGGGCGTATGTTTGACGAACCACTTCCTTTGCGTTCCATGCGAACCAGACCTCTTGTTTCGGGTCGCCGGCACGCAGCAGACCAACGAGACGATCATGCTGATCGACGGTGAGTCGCTCGGCTGCCATGCTGAGCCGGCGCCGCACCCGCCAGAGCGGATCGTCCTTGCGACCGCGATGACCACACGTCTCGTTCTGTACGCGTCGTCGGCACTCATCGAGGGCGGTGTTGGCGAGGCGGACAACGTGGAACGGATCAGCGACCTGAACTGCCAGAGGCAGCATCGTGTCGAACACGCTCCGATAACTGTTCGAGAGATCGAGGGTGGCCCACTCGATCCGATCTCTCCACTCGGCTGGTCGCGCGGCGAGCCATCGACACGGCTCCGGCGCAGTCCTGCCGGGGACCACGTCGAGAAGTTGGCCTCGGCGCACGTCGACGATCTGGGTCGACCACGACAACGTGCGGAACCGGCCAAGACGAGCAAACAATGTCTCGTCGAGACCGAGCGCTGTCACGTCGCCGATCCGGTCCGGGTGGTCCACGAGTTGCTCGCCGATTACGACGACGGCGTCCATCACGGTGTGCCAGCCGCAGCCGAGTTCGCGCGCCACATCAGACACAGCGCGCCCGTTGCGACCAACATGCAACGTCGACCAACGCGCCGCGCGTGTGGTCAGCGCGCAGCGGGCCGTCGCGATCTCCGGGTCGTCGTCGCACCAGCAACGACCACAGGCCGTGCAACGCCAACGTTGCTTGCGCCACACCAGCCGGGTCGGCCTCCCGAACACCGGCAAGTCAACGAACTCGACCTCGCGGATCCCATGTCGATGCACCCGCCCGCCACACGAGCAACCGGGTCGATCCGCGGGCAACTCGACCACCACGCGCAGCCAGTTCGGCCAGTCGCCGACTCCAATCAAGTTCACGTCGGGCAAGCCGACCAGCAGCGCGCACATACGCGTAACATCGGTTTCCAAGCAGGGGCTCCTCGCAACTCAACGACTTCGACATCGCTGAGACTTGCAGAGCCCCTGTGGCACGCCTGGGATCAACCCCGAACCATCACCCAACCCTCAGACGCGGAGAACCCCTTTACCCCCTCGGCAATAGCGGTGTCGCCGGCAACTTGGCGATGGTTATGCGGCTCTTCTCGTTGAAGTGGGGAGTGGGTTTGGGGTGAGGGTCCCCCGGTGGGTGCAGGGATCCCGCCAGAGTTGGAGTGGTTCTACGACTTCAACGGTGAGGAGATCCCTGCGATGGGAGACGGTA
>Ga0209390_10010727_pt1 | contig 10667 bp, 7 predicted proteins | sample BON01_FD_187212 | JGI IMG/M metagenome (GOLD analysis project Ga0209390, IMG submission 187212) | Freshwater microbial communities from Lake Bonney liftoff mats and glacier meltwater in Antarctica - BON-01 (SPAdes) (version 2) | ecosystem: Environmental > Aquatic > Freshwater > Ice > Glacier... | reverse complement strand
TTGCCGGGACGAACGGCAATCCAAAATGGCACACGCTGGGCAACCGGCTGCTCACCGCCGCGTGCAACCGCCTGACCGGCCTGCGACTCACGGACGAGGCGACGTGTTACAAACTCTTCAAACGCGAAGTGATCGCACAAATTGAACTCACGGAGGACGGGTTTGGATTTTGTCCTGAAGTCACCGCCAAAGTTGCGCGAATGGTCCGCGCCGCAAACATTCGGCTGCGCGAAGTTCCCATCACGTACCACGGACGCACCAACGCGGAGGGGAAGAAGATCCGCTTCCGCGACGGCGTTGGAGCGCTGCGCTGTCTCTGGAAACATCGGTGAAGAGTGGGAAAGTTTTCAGTAAGACGGTCCACTGAAAACTGTCCTACTGAATACTGAAAACTGGTGGTGAACCGATGACCCACTGAACTGATCGGGCCGTAGGCGCTCTTGATTCCGCACCCAAAATATGATTTCCGATTGTCAGTCTGTCGAATCCTCGTCACCCTGCCGGAGATCAGCCCGTGAGCCACGCCCGTCTATGAGTGAAGTACTAGTCATCGGTCACCGCAATCCCGATACGGACGCTATCTGTTCGGCGATCGCCTATGCCGAGTTCAAACGTCGGACCGGCCTGAAGGAGGCCGTGGCGGCGCGTTGCGGGGACACGAACGACCGGATCGATTTCGTCCTGCGCACGTTCGGCGTGCCCGCGCCCAAATTTGTTTCGGACGTTTCGCCGCGCGTCAGCGACGTCATGGAACGGCACCTCGTCCACGCGGACCCGCAAACCTCCGCAGCCGAAGCATTGGGAATTTTGGAGGACCGCGGCAAACGCGTCCTGCCCGTTCTTCGCAAGGACGGTTCGTGCATGGGGCTGGTCTCGGTGTTCAAGATGACGCGGTTCTTCTATCCGGCCGTCGACCGGCTGTTCGATTCCCGACGCGTGGTCGCCTCGTTGAACAGTCTGACCAAGACGCTCGGAGGGAAACTGCTGCTGTCCCACGAACCGGATCGCGAAGACGACCTGGTCATGATGATCGGCGCGATGAGCCTCGGCTCGTTCGTCCAACGGATGCCGATTTATCAACCTGAAAAACTGCTGATCATTGTCGGTGATCGGGACGACATTCAACATGTCGCCGTCGAGGAGAAGATCCGGGTAATGATCGTGACCGGCGGACTTCCGGTGGGTGATCTCGTCCTGAATGATGCGCGGACCAACGGTGTCAGTATCATCCAGTCACCACACGACACGGCGACCACTGCAATGCTCTGCCGCGCGGCGATTTCCGTCTCGCACCTGCTCACCGAAGCCGTGCTGACCTTTGACGAGGACGAGACGCTGGCGCGCATTCGGAGTCTCGCGGCGGAATCCCAGTTCCAGGCGTTCCCCGTCGTGAACGACGCGAAGCAGGTGATCGGCATGCTGTCGAAGTCCGACTTCCTCAAGAAGATCGAGCGCAAGCTGATTCTCGTGGATCACAATGAACTGACGCAGGCTGTGCGCGGCGCGGATCAGGTGGAGATTCTGGAGATCATCGACCACCACCGTATCGGCTCGCTAACGACGTCCCAGCCCATTTTATTCCGCAACGAACCGGTGGGGTCGACCTCCACCATCGTCGCCGACTGCTTCCAGCGGTTCAACGTGGAACTGCCACAACACATCGCCGGCCTGCTGCTGGCCGGACTGGTTTCGGACACATTGAATCTCACCTCCCCCACGACAACCCCGCGCGACGCGGAGATTCTTTCGTGGCTGGAGAAGATCACCCGGGTGAACGCGGCGCGGTTCACGGAGAAACTGTTCGAATCGGGTTCCGTGCTCATTTCGCGCGCGGCGGATCAGGCCATCACCACGGACTGCAAGGAATATGTTGAGGACGAGCGGAAATTCAGCGTGGCCCAGATCGAAGAGATCGGCTTCAACCAGTTCTATGACCGGAAGACCGAGGTGCTGGAGGCGCTCACCGCCTATCAGCTGTCGAAGGGATATTTTTTTGCCGCGTTGCTGATCACCGATGTCGTTCATCAAAGCAGCCTGTTGGTCGTCAGCGGTGATGAACGGTTCGTCCAGCAGATCGATTACCCGGAAATCGAGCCGGGGATTTACGAATTGATCGGCGTCGTTTCGCGCAAGAAACAACTGCTGCCGTACCTCACCCACGCGCTGAAACGGGTTGGCTGACGCCGGTCCGCCGCGCGACTCCAGAAGTTGCGGACCGGCGCTTGCGTTGCAACGGGCTTTCTGACTCACTACCGTGCGTGCTGACCGTCCAGGAAAAAACCGAACAGAACGCCGAAAAACGCCTCACGTTGCCGGCGGGGCGCAAGCCGTCCGAGGAGCTGGCACGCTACAAGAATTTTCTGAAGGTCGAAAATCATCGGCTGAAAATCCTTCATCGCGGAGGGGCGTCCGGACGGGAGGTCTGCAACGCCCGGGCGAACGTATTCGACGTGCTGATCCGCTACATCCTCGACAGCCTGCTGGCCGGCAATCCGACGTTGAGCAACGTTGATTCGGTCTCCTGGTCGCTCGTGGCGACCGGCGGCTACGGGCGCGCTGAACTCAACCCGCTCAGCGACATCGATATCATGTTCCTGTTTCAGGGCGAAGTCGTCCGGCGCGGAAAACCTCACCCGTACCTGACCGCGCTCAACGAGGGTCTGCTGCTGACGCTCTGGGACATCGGGTTGAAGGTCGGCCACTCCGTCCGTTCCGTTTACGATTGTGTGCAGCTCGCGAATCAGGACATGCAGTCCAAAACCTCGTTGATCGAGGCGCGGCTGATCACGGGCAATTCCGAGCTGTTCAAGATCTTCCAGGAAAACATCAACGAGAAGTGCGTCGTGGGCCATGAGGATGAGTATATCAAAACCCGGATAGAGGATCAGGCGAACCGCCGGGAGAAGAACGGGAACTCGCCGCTCATGCTGGAGCCGAACATCAAGAACGGCTGCGGCGGATTGCGGGACTACCAGAACCTGCTGTGGATGACGTTTTTCAAGTACGGCACGCGCTCGTTAAAGGCGGTTATCAAACAGGAACTGCTGAGCGTTTCGGAACGGCGGCAGCTGCGCACGGCCTATGATTTTCTCCTCCGGGTGCGCAACGAGATGCATACGCACTTCACCAAGGCGACGCCGGCGATCGACCGGTTGACCAAGAATCTTCAGCCCAAGGTCGCCTACGCGCTCGGCTACACGAACCGTTCGCAGAGCCAGAGGCTGGAGGAATTCATGAAGGACCTGTACGTCCACATGCGGCTCATCTACCTGATCACCCGCGTGCTTGAACAACGGATCGCGCTCGCGAAAATCGAGGGCGGGTTCAGCCGGTTCACCAAGATGCTCCGTCTGCCGGGACTGAAAACCGCCGTCCAGACGCGCGACGGTTTCCAGTTTACGGAGAAGTACATCCGCCACGCGAACCAGCGCGTATTCAAGGACCAGCCGCGCCGCCTCATGCGGGTGTTTCTTCACGCGCAAAAGCGCGGGCTGCAGTTTCATCCGGACCTGCGCCAGCTGATCCGCAACTCGCTCTCGCTGGTCGACCGAGAGTTCCTCAGGGACCCGCACGTGCGCGACACGTTTTTGGAAATTCTCAACCAGCGCGGAAGTGTTGCGGGCACGCTCCGGGCGATGCACGAGATGGATTTTCTCGGCAAATACATCCCGGAGTTCGGCAGGTTGACGTGCCTCGTCCAGCATGAGTTCTTTCACGTCTATTCGGCGGACGAACACATCCTCATGTGCCTGGAACAGCTTGACCGGGTTTGGGAGTCCGACGCGCCCCCCTATTCGTCTTACACGGAAATTTTCCAGGAGATCGACCGGCCTTACATCATCTATCTTGCCCTGCTGCTGCACGACGCCGCGAAGGGGTTGACGAAGAAGAAGAAACACGAAGAGGAGGGGGCGGAACTGGCGCGGCGGATCGCGGGCCGGATGAAGCTCGACGCGGGGACGACCCATCTTCTCCAGTTGCTGATCGAGCACCACATCCTGATGGCGCTCGTTTCCCAACGGCGCGACCTCGAGGACCCGGACGTGATCAACAGCTTTTGCGAGACCGTCCAGAGCGTCCCCGCCCTCCACATGCTGACCCTGCACACGTTTGCCGACGGTATGGGCACCAGTGAAAAGCTGTGGAACAGTTTCAAGAACCAGCTCCTGCTTTCGCTCTACCGGAAATCACTCCGCAACATCGCCGGCGGCACGACGTTCATCCGGGCCCGGGTCGAACAGCGCGAGCATCTGCGCAAGTCCGTCCGGAAACACCTTAGCAACGCGATCAAGGACGACGAACTGGAGGCGCATTTCGACAATCTTCCGCCGCGTTATTTCCGGCTCCATAGCCACAGTGAGATCGCCAAGGACGTCACCATGGCGCACCGGTTTTACCGGCTTCTTCAGAAGAAGGAGGAGCACGCGCTCAATCCGATCGTGCGCTGGCGGAACGAGCCCGACCGCGGTTACACCGCGCTCAAGGTGTGCACCTGGGATCGCGCCGGGCTGTTCACGAAAATCGCCGGTTCGCTCAGCGCGGTCGGTTTGAACATCCTGAGCGCCCAGGTCTTCAGCCGTCGCGACGGCGTGGCGCTGGACGAGTTCTTTGTCACCCGCGCGGACGGAGCGTCGATGGTGACGCGGGAGGAGCGCAACGAACTGGAGGCTCTGCTCGCCCGGGGGTTGAACGGTCAGGAGGTGGATTTCGCGAAACGTGTTGCCGGGGGGGCTCCGAAGCGGGATTCCGTCGCGGTCGAGGAGGACGCCCTGACGCCACGCGTTTATTTCGATAACGAAGGTTCCCAAGACTTCACGATCATAGACGTCGAGGCGCCCGACCGGCACGGTCTGTTGTACGCCATCTCCAACGCGTTCACTGAATTGAAGTTGAACCTCGCGCTGGCGAAAATCCTGACGGAGAAGGGGGCGGCGGTGGACAGCTTCTATGTCAACCAGATCGAGGATGGAAAAATTACGGACCCCGCGCTGCAACAGGAGATCGGCGCCCGCATTCTCCGCGTTGTGAAATCGCTCGGCTGAACCGGCCTCTGACGCCGGCTATTTGGAAAACACCACGTTCTCACCGGCGGCGGCTGCCCGCAGCAGTTGCACGTAGTCGGACAGGACGTTCAACGTCTCGTCGAGGTGGGCGTCGACATGAACCGCCTCCTCGACGTCCTCCGCGTCTTCACCGTCCACGGTCAATTTGACGGGCACATCCTGCGGATCGACGGCCGCTAGGGCTTCGCCCTCTTTGATCTTGATTTCGGCCATCGAGAGCATCGGGCCGCCTTTCTCGACGCCTTCAAGATCGATCTCGAACACGTTCTCGTCCGTGGATTTCAGTGAGGCGCGGTAGGTTTTCCGGGCTTCCAGGATTTGCTTGGCCTCGTTCTTTTCCTCGAGCCGTTTCGGCTCGTTCAACGAGACGCGCCGGTCGGCGAGCTGCGCCTTCAACAATTCGATGTCCTCCGCGATATAGTTGAACTCCTGGTCCTTCGCCAGCCGGGCGTGGGAATGATCCGCGAGGTTCTTGAGATACGGGGCCACGCGGTTCAGCGTCTGGTAGTCGGCCTTCTCGATCTCGTCCGCCTCAAGCGCGTTCGGCAGGAACCGCTCGCCCATCTCCAGATAATCGTAGGTGGAGGGCAGGGTGTAGTCGGGGGTGACGCCGTACTTCTGCGTCGTGCCGCCGGCGATCCGGTAGAATTTCTGGACCGTGAACTTCAAATCGCCGGGCTCCTCGACCACGTCCGGCCGAAGAAACGGTTTCAGGCCGACCAGAGTCTGCACTGTGCCCTTGCCGTGCGTGTGATCGTCGCCGACGATCAGGGCGCGACCGTAATCCTGCAACGCGGCCGCCACGATCTCCGACGCCGACGCGCTCAGGTGACTAACCAGCACAATCATCGGCCCGTCATAAAGCGAACCCTCGATCGGATCCCGAAGCACAAGTTGCACCCGGCTGTTCTTCACCTGTACCACCGGTCCCTGATCGATGAACAACCCCGCCAGCTGGATGGCCTGATCAAGAATGCCGCCGCCGTTCCGCCGGAGATCCAGCACCAGTCCGTCGATCTTCTCCTCCTTCAGACGGCTGACGAGCGCGGCGACATCCGCCGCCGCGTGCTCATGAAATGTAGGCAGTGTCACCACACCAAGGCGCATGTCTTTTCCACCCTCCACCGGATGAACGAACAGTTTCGCCTTGGGCAGTTGATCCTGTATTTTGATGACATCCCGGACCAGCTCGATGGTCTTGCGGACGGAGCTGTCGCCCTTCGCCGGAATCACCTCCAGGCGCACCTTGCTGCCCACGGCTCCGCGAATGATCTCCACCACGTTGTCGAGCTTCTCCTCGATGACGTCGACCCATTCTCCGTCGTTACCCTGGGCCACCGCGACGATGCGGTCTTCCGGGTGCAGTTTCTTGCTCTCCTCCGCCGGGCCGCCGGGCGTCAGGGCTTTGATCGTGCAGTAACCGTCCACATTCTGCAGCATCGCCCCGATGCCGGTGAGTTCGTTCTTGATGCTGTGGATCTCGAAATTCTTCCGCTCCGAAGGGGTCATGTAATCGGAATGCGGATCAAACGCGTTCCCCAGCGCGTCGAGATAAATGCCGAGCACCTCCTCGCGGTCGAAGTCGCTCAAGGTCTGGTTCAACCTCCGGTAGCGTTTCGTGATGATGTCCAGCGTCTCCTCGGGCTTGTCCTTGTTCAGACGGCCCACCAGAAAGTCATTCTTGATGCGCAGACGCCACACGTTGTCCGCCTCTTCTTTTGTTGCTGGCCACGGTCGCTTGTTCCGCTGGAGTTCGAAATACTCGTCCTGGTTGAAGTCGAATTCATCATCGTACACGGTCTGGGCGTATTCATAGCGCTCAGCCAGCCGTTTCTTGAACAGTTCGTAGATTTCGAAGGCTGGCATCGCGTCCGCGCCGCGGGTGGCGTCGTCGAGTTTGTCCGCGTATTGCTTTGCGAGCCGATCAACGTCCGACTGGAGAAAGATCATCCGGTTGTAATCGAGCGAGTTCAGGAAGTTGGTGAACTGGGTCCTGGAGATCTCGTCGGAAAGCAGGATCTGACGATAGTGGCCATTCTGGAGCAACGTCCCCGCCGCCAGCGCGATCTGACCACACTGGAAAACCGTGAGATCTTCCTTGTCGATTTTGGCATACTTCGCGCCCTCTTCGGCAAACAACGCCCCCGTTATTGTCAGGCTCAGCCCAAACGTGATCCAATGTTTCTTCATAAATCGTTGCGGAACTTTGACCGAAATCCGGTCGCAGGCAACTGTATAGACGGCCTGTCTGGATTTTTGTTCGGAAACAACGCGTTTTCCCACCTGCACCGGGGCAAGTTCCGGAAACTGCTTTACGCGCCACCGCCATTTTCTTCAAACTGCCGCAAAACCCCGAACGAATGTTGAACCGTCACTGGCCCGCCCTCATCTGGATCACCTGCCTGGTGATCTTTGTCGTTGTCTGTGGCGACCGGCTTCGACTGGCCTCCGGTTCTCCGCGTTCGCTTCGATTCTCCCACACCTTCACCACCGAGTCCGAACGCGCGATCGTGGACGCGGCCATCCGGGAGTTTGAAGCCGCCAATCCAAGTATCACCATTCAACAGACCATTTCCAACAGCGAGGTTTACCAGACCGTCGGCTGGCGGCTGCAGTTTCGCGGGCGGCAACCTCCCGACATCTTTTTTCTGTGGGACGGCTACAAGGTCGACTACGCGATCCGGGAGAATTGGGCACTGAATATCGCCCCCCATCTGTCCAAGAACTTTGTGGATCAATTCGTCGATGGCACCGCACGCGCGCAGGACGGCGGCATCTGGTTTCTCCCGCAATCAGTCGACATCTGCAATCTCGTGTGGTTCAACCGGCAGATCTTCAAACAGCACGATCTAACCCCGCCCGGCACCTTGGAGGAATGGATCGAACTCTGCGGCAGGCTTCGCGGGCTGAACATTCTCCCGCTCGCGCAGGGCAACCGCGATCTCTGGCCGATGGGAAATTTCGGAGCGGAACTCGCCGGCCAATCCATCGGTCCCGGTCGCATGAACGAGCTGTTCGAGCGCGGCGTGGAGCCGTCCGCGCTTGATCTCGCCGGTCTGCTCGGCCTGGCCGCGCTCCGGGATGAGGGCGCGTTCGATCTGCCCGGAGTGATGGAACCGGGCGGCGTCGGCACGCTCGGCGACATCGATGCCAAGGTGCTTTTCCTCTCAGGAAAATCGGCCATGCACGTCGTTGGCAGCTGGTTCGTCGCGGACATCGAGGATGCACGGGCCAGGGACGAACTCGATTTTGAAGTGGGCGTCTTTCCGGTGCCCTCCGCTGTCGGCGAACTGGATGTGATGGCCGCCGTCACCACCGGTTATCTTGTCAGCCGCAAGACCGCCAATCCCGAGGCGGCGACCGCATTTCTCGAACTGTTCCTGTCCGAAAAATACCAACGCCAGTTTGCGGACCTCGGCGGACTCTCCGCCCGTCGGGACGCCGACCATTTCACAACCAACCCCGTGACGCGACATCTCCACGAACTGCTCGCCGCCGCGCCGCTCAAGGTGCCGCCGCCCGACACCGCGTACCGTCCCGAGCAGGCTGAAATTTTCTACCAGATCTGCGCCGACCTCCTGCGCGGCAAGCTAAACATGATCAACGCCACCACGCACTGGCGCGAAGGCAAACACGCCCTGGCGGGAAAAGGACTATGAACAACGGCATCCGATGCAAGGTAGGGATCGCCGCTCTGCGCGGTCCGCTGAAGAACGGTTGGTTTCGCGCTCACAACACGGCGCGCGCGAAGCAACACTCCCTACCTCTCCAATCTTTCATCTTCCATCTCCCAACTTCGGTTTCATGAACAAACGCGGCCAAATCCTCTTCTTCGTCCCCGCGCTTGTGGTATTCCTTGTGTTCGTCCTGCTGCCGTCCACGCTCACATTGATCGAATCGGTTTACCCGGTTCGCGATGGGGGACGCGAATGGGTTGGCGGCCTGTTCTATTCCTACGCGCTCACCGACCCGCAGTTTCACCGGTCGCTCGGCAACAACCTCGTTTACCTGTTCCTCACGCTCATTTTTGAAGTTGCCGTCGGACTCGCGCTTGCCGTCGGATTGCAGCGCGAAGGGCGGCTCAACAACTTCCTGCGCATTGCCTTCTTTTCGCCGAACGTTCTTTCGCTCGTGATCGTCGGGCTGGTGTTCGGGTTCCTGTTCAAGGACGGCGTCGGCGTCTGGCCGGGCTGGCTCCGGGAAGGCCGCGCCCTGCTCACCATCTCCGTCGTGAGCGGCTGGGCGTATTGCGGTTTTTATATGATCATCTTCCTCGGCGGACTGGCGGGCATTCCCAAAGAAGTTCTCGAAGCCGCGCGCATCGACGGCGCGGACCCGTGGCAGACCTTTTGGCGGATCAAACTTCCGCTGTTGAAAGACGTCTTGTGGGTGGCGCTGGTGATCTGTTTCACCGGCGCGTTCAAAGCCTTCGACCTGTTCTGGGTCATGCTGCCCAACCAGGACCACACCAGCATCGTCTCGACCCTGCTCGTGAAAGAATTCCTCCGGTTCGACAACCCCGGCTACGGCGCGACGCTCGCCGTGCTGCTGACGTTGCTGGTGTTCGCCACGGCAGGCATCGTCTTCGCAGCACGGCATGTTAACTTTGTGAGGAAATCGCGGTGAGCCGATCCAAACCAATTGTGAACCGGAGATTTTCAAAATGGATTGTGGCGTTGGTCCTTCCGGCTCTCGTGGTCGGCGCGGTTCTGTTTGTCACGCTGAGCGATGAGCCCGCTCCGGCGGCTTCGAGTCTCGACAAACTGTTAAGGGACGCGCAAACGGTGGGCGGAGCGAGCTGGCAGGTGCGCAGCGTTCTCTACGAAAAACTTCCGGAAAAAGCGCGCGAGATGATCGGTTTGAAAGATCCGGGAGACCAATACCAACGTCAGTTCAACGCGCTCTACCAACTCGCGGAATCGTCGGGCGACGCAGATCGCAAGATTCCCGTGCTCACCAAAATCATTCAAGAAACGACGAATGAAGTGACGTTGGCCTACGCCTGCGCCGCTTTGAAAAATCTCGGTACCAATGCGGCGGGCACGCTCCCGATGTTGCTTGATCTTGCGAACAGGAAGTTTGGCTATGAAGAAGCGCTTGTGCTGGAGGCGGCCGTCCAAATCGGACCGACCCATCCCGACGTTCGCTTCGCCATAACAAATCGGGTTCTCCGCTGTTTTGAGTGGAATTCAAAATTGAGGCAGGCGCAGCTTGCCTGCCGTGAAATAGAGCATCGTAATCAGATACTCCTGTGAGCGATAGCCGCGCGCCTTGCGCTTGGTCGCGCTGAACACGCTGTTCAATCCTTCCATGAACGCGTTGGTCACGCCCCATTTCCAGTGCGCCAGGATGCCGGCCAGAGGGCGTTCCACCATCCCCGCCGCCTTCACCATTGGGGCCAGTAATTCCTCCGAATACTTCCGGGCGACACCCCGCACCAGCCGACCCCACGCCTTGAAACGCGCCTCGGCCGCTCCGGCCGTCGGCTCCCGATAGATGCTCTGAAACATCAGCCGCAATTGCTAGGCCTTGGCCGTGCAGAGCGCTTCGGTGTCCAACTCCGCCAGGCGCGCCTGTTCCTTGTCCGTCAGGTTCTCCGGATTC